>Ga0065711_1041260_pt1 | contig 16279 bp, 5 predicted proteins | sample Hoacrofraction12_FD_59098 | JGI IMG/M metagenome (GOLD analysis project Ga0065711, IMG submission 59098) | Hoatzin crop microbial communities from Cojedes, Venezuela - Epithelial fraction 12 v2 (version 2) | ecosystem: Host-associated > Birds > Digestive system > Esophagus > Crop | place...
AGTAGCTTTTCTGTGTGGTTGTGAGTGAAGTAGACTGGAGTAGTGAGTTCAAAAGTGATAGGAAAAAAATTTCCAAGAACTCAACTGAGAAGCTTGCTGGAAAAGTGGGGCTGAAGATCTAAATGCAGGAGGTGGATGATTCAGTAATGAATGGAAGGCTCATTTTGACAGGTTGGGCTGCCATCCAAGCTAATTTGTTTCCAAGCCTTCAGTTTGCCAACTGAAGTGGCTGAGAAATAATAGGCCCCAAAAAATATTTCTAAGGAAACACAATGCCCATTATCAGTGAAGGAGAAAGAATCTGCACGTTTCAAAGAGGAAAAAGAAATTTGAGATCTGCCAACTTTGGCCAGCTCCAAATGACACAGGAAGGAGCAGTTACAATGTAGTGAAAGGAAAGAAGTAGAGTATTGTTAAATAAATTCAAAGTACAAGTCATCATAAAAAATAGACACAATAAATAGAAGGATGTTTCTTTCACAAAGAGATGATTTTATGGCTGAGCCCATGCAAGCAGCCTATGATAAAGAAAAGAGTCAGGGGCATAGGAAAAATGAAGAAGAAATAGGTAAAGAGAAGTACTACATAATAAAATGAAAAAATAATGAGACAATCTCTTTATATTTGCCTTGGTCACCATAGAAATTCCTATAAACCAGTCTGGAAATTTTATAAACATTAGAGACTTTTAAAAATCCCACACACAAACATTTGTAGCTCTCACTAATGTCAACAACGGCAAGGAATGTCTCACAGTTGTCACTGGAGGTTAAGCCTGGGCTTCCTCATCCTTCCAGTCACACAGCACCCACATGATCTCAGCCAAGACGGTTCCAACGTGTCTACATCAAGCACTGTGCAGAAGTACCCAACTTACCAGTGAGGCCACATGGCACAGGACAGAGTTGTGTTGGTTTAACACCTCAAGTCAGGAAATGGAAAAGCCATGTTCTGTCCGTGGGTCAGCTGGGTGCAGTACCAACCCTGCGGAACGGGGGCTGCCTCTCCCTGCATCAGAGTTGAAAATACATCCACAGCCACTTTCTGCCTTCATACCCTGCTTCTTCACATTTCCTGAGATGACAGCTCATCTACAAAACAGAAGAGAAGCGGGATATTTGACAACCTTTTTCCAAAAAGTGAAAGGTTTTTTTAGAGTAGAGCAACCAGATGTTCGCCACTAGAAAAAGGAGTTAGCGGTTAAGCAGAGTAAGAGATTTTGAAGTGCTGAGAAACCGCTTCATGGCTACAAGAAATATCTATGGAGGTTGTACACTCTTTTTCACCGCAGACTTTTATGAAGATGCTAGGCATGGCCAGGATATATATAAAAAGCTTTTTTTTTTTTTAATTTATGAGAATACATTAAAATTTGTTGTTATTTGTAAAAATATTACCTTTTAATAATTTTTTTCTACCTAAGGGCACAAAAAGCCAATTTTCTGAAATAGTGGTATACGATCTGCTTTAAGACCTGCTCAACGAAATACTGAAGTTATCTGCTGGTCTTCAGCTTAGGTTTTCCTAACATTCAGCAGCTGCAAAACTCACCTTTCTCACATGCCACACACTTAATGCTACAAACACCCTCTCTTTTTGCCAGCTTTGGGTGCAAAAGGAAACTAACATTTTGCTAGGAGACTTGCCAGCCTTTTGCATGACACCATCTCTGTTTTGCTCCAACAACATGACTACACAAATGGCCTTCTCGGCCTCCTAACCATCTTCCTAATTTGAAACTTCCTTTTTTCTGCAAGGTATGTTCACCCTGCATTTTTAAGTGAATGAAGGAAGAATGAAAATACTGTAATTCTTGCACTAGACAGATTTCTAAATCTCAAGTGGTTTTAGATGCACGTTTCATGGTAGACGGCATTGAGGACTATTTTAATAGATTTATACAGGTGTCCACTACCTCCATTTCCACTGAGAAGGGAATCTAGCACTGAAGGTTATTTTTTTTCTATTTCTAATACAATTGCATTACCAGGCTACTTAATTAAATGGGCACTCAAAGCTAACGTGTTCCCTCAGGGTAAATCTAAATTGCAATGAGAAGGTATGACTGCAACTTAAGTAGCATACCCAGCCGAGCTTCCAGCTCAGAAAGCCACACCTGAGCAGGCTGCATTGCAGGCTGTATCACTGCACACATATTCACACAACTGTGTCACCTCCATGTTTTTTATAGCAGCTAGATTAAACCTAGCTGCAGGAGAATCAGGGCCAGAATTGGACTCATAAAATATCTGAGAAGACAAAGTATGGAGTCCCTTCCCCTTCCAATCACCCATTGCATTTCTGCCTACCAATTTCAGAGCCTTTGTAACTGCCCCTATTGCTTGTCCCTGAAGCCAATTGTGTTTCCATGTGCTCGTTTGCAGCAAAGGTACACTTTTGGTAAGGAAGCACTGTCATACCTTGCGTTTTTTTCATGTCAGTTGTTTTCATGGGTGGTCACCTCTCCACAGCAGAGCCCAAGGGTTTATTCAATGCCTTGCAAATTGATTCTTCCTCATCCAAAGGTACTGACTGGATGCCACTGAAACGGAAATAACAATGTTTCCGAAGGTGAGATTGTTTGTGTTTATTTAAGAAGCTGCATCATCACAATATTCTGTTATTGGAAATCGAAGTATTTTAAGAAATTAACCTTTCCACAGAATTCTGACAAGGCAGGATGTTCTGCTGACAGATGAACAGTATCCTGACACACTTAAACAGATTAATATTTGTGAATTTTGACATAATTACTGATTTCCTCAACAGATTTAAAGTCTAAGTTTATCTTCATGTTAATCCAATTTCATGCCTAGAACAGAGCAAGCACAACAGAATGTCTTTCGTAACCTTCTGATATCATTAATTATTGCTACATTGGGAGTTACAGCATGGAACAAACAGGTTTTTAAATGGAAATCATTTGTCTCTCAGCAGGGAGACTCAACAGTTTTATTTCCTTCAACACCAAGCTGCATTCGAGTAATCTTGTTTCATGGTGATCCTCCCTCGACAACCTACAAGTCAATGGTGAAATCTCATCTATTTTGTCCCTGGATTGGTCAAATATGCTGCCCATAAGGGGAGGTGTCTATTTCCTCTTCTAATTGTGGAGGAAGGGGTTTCTACATGTTAAGGCCATGCTTTCGCCGAGCTGTGGGCATTTGGTCAGGTTTCCTGGTGATTTTCCACAAAAGGAAATCCCTTAACTCATTAAAAAAAAAAATAGATTAATTGACCGGTTCAGTAACAAGCTGCCCCAGGACCCAATAAACTTTACAAAGGGTACATTCCAATTACGACTGGTCTCAGCATGAACCTGATAAGTAAGCCAGCATAATCTTTCTCCAGCATTAAGAATTTTTTTTTCCTTTTCCCCCATTAATTTAACTCTTTCTCAGCACTTGTGGATTGACTGACTTCTTATTTTCCCTTTCCCGGTGAATGTTAACCCTACTGAACAACTCCCAGCATCATGATCTAACAGGTCCAACAAAACCAACCCCTGGTCTGTAGTCACTTTCTGGGCACCTCTGTGGTCTTGTAAGAAGGGTTAGCTACAGTGCTGCCTTCTTCCATACTTGGCCTGGTGTCATAAAATGAATCCAAATCTTAGGCCAGAAAGGGATATTCTCAAAGCAGAAACATCTGGTGGAACAACTGGAACCATTTGCTAGCAGAGTACAGCTACAAGTCTGCCTTCACTATGTGAGAGGGTTGGGAGGGATACGGGGTCTTTTGGGAACAAGCATAATTGCAACAGCAGGAGGAGGAAATAGGAGACAGGCATGAAGTTAGGGAGATATAACCAAAAGTTACTGGCTACAAAACATTTGTTGTTTTATATTCTCATATGTCAGTCTGCCACAGCATTAGGTGATACAGACACATAAAAAAGAGCATCTAAGACAAGTACCCCTGACCATTTTGCGCCCACCCCTGTTCTAAGGCACTGTCTAGAAAAGCCTAAGTTTGGTAACACATACATGTCGGATGAGAGTAAGTCTGGTTAGCCAAAAAGAAGAGCTCCTAGTTGTAGACCTTTGCAGCAGTTCCCCACCTGAGGCACAAAGCCGCATTCAGATACAGAAGAACATGTGCTTCAACTCTATCTCCTCTTTGCCTATGAGGAATATCATGGAAGCTCAGGCTGAGCACAGGGTTGTCCTCAGGTACAAAACAAATCATCTGATCACTCTGGCAGCACCTGAATGCACCTCAAGCAATCTCCTCCAGAGACAGGACACAAAGGTCAGGTGGAAGTGTCCCATGAACTGCACCCGCTCTGCAGAACCCCCAGCCTGACCCTGCTGCCACAGAGCCTGGTTTGGCTACTGAACCCGAACTGCTCCACTGGACTGAACACTACTGATGAAGGACAGCCTTTATTCACAGAGGCTTACTTGGAAAACATATGGTTAGCTGACTAGTCAGGTAAAGCAAATTTACATACCTGCCTGGTAGCTGCTGCTGCTGCTTTTAACACATAAAAATGTACAGAAATTTGTACAGAAGACACTTCAAGTGTTTGCATCTATATCTACTTCTGCTCAGACTTAGAATATCATTTTCATATATTTATTGCGCCTAGCCTGCACTGTATTTTTTATAGGAACAAGAATAGCTGTAATTATTGTTGTCAATCAAAGTTTCTCTGAAGTCCTCAGCTTTACTGTTTCAATAACTCATTTTTACCGGTGGCAAACACTGGAGCCTAATTTGCAGTTTGGTTCCCTTGTCATTTTCTGAGTCATCTTGGTGGAGTGCTGTGCGGCAAGAGATTAGTTTCAGGACTTTTTTTCATCTTCCCTTTCTTTACATCTGAGGGCTGTTAAGAAGTTTGGTTTCAGTAGCTCAGACACATCCAAGGCATACTAGAGGTACGGCAGGTGCAATGAAATACAAAGTTTATTCTACTTCAGTACAAAAAGAATACCTGATAAACTGTTCCAAAGTCAGTCTTAGCACATGCAGGTGCAGCTGTTATTGGTTTCACTGGAATTACAGTTGCTTACAACTGGTACTGGATTTAGCCTCTTACAAGTAAACTCTGCATCACACAGGCCTCAGCTGTGATTGCACACCCATTGGTGTAAATCAGAAGTAATTCTACCAATGATGCACAAACCTCAAGGTAAATAACAGCCTCCCAAAATAGCTAAGATGCCAAAATTATACATGCTACAATGCTGATGGATTTATAGGTAACTGACAGGTTTCCTCCTCAGATTCTTAATCAGGTGTCACTGAGAAGTGCTAATATAATTAGAGATGAGATATGGATTAATAGGAAGAAAATATCATACCCTCACTCTTACAATAAAACAGTCCGTACGCTATACTTACCCACAAACTGCACCATTCTTCCAGTAGCATGACATTTGCTAAAGCAAAAGCCTGTTGATAATTCTCCATAGTCCTATATAGCACTGTGCCATGGCTGCTCTTCAAAAGGCCATATTTATCCCCTGGGAAATATAGCTGTATTAATATGACATTTTGTCACAAATTAATCTTAAACAGGGGTAATATTTTTGACACTGAGTTGAAACTGGAGCTAAAAGGCAGTTCAGGTGGTTAAAGTGGCAATATTCTGTAGCAGACTTATATTCCCTGAGATAATACTGTTACGGTGTAAGTACCAATGTACTGCGATGTACCAAGGGGGAGAACTGTGCAAGTCTTTCTTCATTTTAACAACAGCCATACAGGATCTTGGCCTTCTACTCTTTATTACGCCGTATAGTTATTTGTTATATTATATATATATCATATAATAAATGTCATGTGATTTGTTATATTATATATTATGTAACATATATAATATATAATATAGTATAATATAGTATATAATATAATATTGTATTATGTCATATTATATTTATCGGTCGTATAGTAATGCCCACTGATCCCAAACATCAAAGTCTATGATGCCAGGTGCAGTATAGAATAACAAACCTAGTGCTCAAAAAAAAGCAGCCAAGACAGATAATTAGCACCTCATCTACCACCATGATGGACTGCACAGCAGAAAAGTAGACAGACAGTTTAAAAAAGATTTTTTTTTTTTGAAACTAATTTCTCATTAAAGCGATTAAAAGTGGCCTGGTCTGGTTTTTAATTGAAGTCCCAGGGCACAAGTCAGTTGTGACGAAAGGGATTCTCTGTGATGTGCTCTCTTTCCTGCTGTGGAAGTTCCCAAGCTTTGTACAGTTCGTCAATGCCAGGATAATTAACACAATGTAATCTTGCCACTTACACCCATTTCCCAACTCATTTGCACATAGCTCCCACTATTACAGAAATCAGGGTAAATTCACAACACAGATTTCCACAGGAGCTGACCCTATTATACAAAGGATGCTGTTAACCTTTTCTATTCCATTCCTGCAAACTACATGTTGCTGATGGTCACCGAAGATGACTGATGATTTGGTGTGCCCAGATATTACCTTATGGGCACTCCAGCGTACATCTCAGCTGTTCCTCACCAATTGCATGTCATTTACCTTTAATGGGATCATTTTCATTAAGACTAATGTCTTGTCCCTGGCTGTTTAACTCCATTGCCTCCTGAACCTGAAGGCTGCAGCCAAAGGCCATCCAGAAATATTTGTGTTAAAGGAAAGACGGAAATACCTACACTTCTGATCTGTTTAATATCTCTTTGAGATGTGATGTGAAGCCCGCTGACCACTAGCAGTCATTAAAGATCCTATAGCACTTTTTGCAAGAGCAGAGGGTATTATTAACTCCAGCATCCTGGCCATATTCCAGTTTGGATAATTACATTCCACCGTACTAAATTTCCCCCTGCAGTTTCAGCTGGGGAACTCCTGTTCTTCACTGCCTCCTTTAACAACCAGAGCAAAGTGTCACTCGTGTTGAATTGCCAACACCTTCCAGCCCTGAGCTCGGGTACGGGACTCAGCCCATGGGTATGCATTCTGCAAAATGCTCTGGGACTCATTAGGAAGGAGGTGCACAACATGTGACCTAGAAAACCACAAAAACACAGCTCCAACCTCAGCGACAGCGCAGGTTGATCCCAATGCTCGATTGTTGCTGGATTTTATTTCTGGTAAATGCAATCAACATGAAAGTTCTGGGTATCTATCAACGCTGCCCTGAAACTCCCCAGGCTGGGCAAAGAGGTTTTGCTGGTGAGCGTTTTATCAACTGCTCAAGCAAGTGTAAGAATCAATCTGGCTGAGATCTAAAATTCAGGCCTTTCTATGCCTGAGTAACCACCTGGCTCTACTGAGCGTCCATGAGTTTTTAGGTAACAAATGGATCTTCTGGAAACAGACAGTAAATACAACCACCCCCGATTTCTGTATTGGGGAACAGCAGAAAATATTGATCTGAGGAGCTGCTTGCTCTTTCTAAGTACGATTAGCTGAGAATGAAATACCTCTGTAGCGAGGCAAAGATGGGTCATAGGGGTGCCATTTTCACGACCTAGAGAGAGGGAGGGAACAGAAAGAGGCAACGTAAGAGTGGGAAGCACTTCTGTAAACTTGTCGAGGGAGGGAATCCAGCACATCTTTAGTTTTAAAGGTTGGTTTGACTGATTTTCATATGAAAAACATTCCTGGCAAATCTAAGTCTGGGACTTGGAAATTATGATGGCTAAATGGACCATTTCACTGAACTATTAAGGAAACCTTGAGAAAACTATTTCTGTGTTCATTTGAGAGCAAACAGACAAAATTTTCTTCTCTGAATTCCTCCAGCTTAGCATAAGAAAGATGATACACTGTAGTTTCTGTTGCTCCAGGCAACTGATGAGGAATCTCTTTGATGTGCTTTGATTAATGCTGGCATCTTTGATTCAAGGATATTTTGTTCCAGCTCCACTTTAAACAAAAAATCCTTACTACCACAGGGAAAAACATTAAGGACACTTGCTTGGAAGACACTTGGGCTTATGTTAAGAGTTCTTATTCAAGATCAGAAAGATTTGTTGCCTGTATTGTTCTCTCTCCTTTGAGCTGGTCACCTTGACTGCAAACCTAGACACCAGGTATACTCTCCTGGGGTAGCATTTTCCTTCTTTTAGACTGATAGAAAAACAGGAGTGAACCGGACGTCCAAAGATCATGTCACTCCCCTTCCCTCCCAACCCACCTGACTGTTTCTACCAGACATCTATCTGTCTCCTTGATGGAGGTTTCATACTCCCCCGGAGTGATCTACTTTGGAATTTGAATATCCTACCCACTCAAACCTTCAGAAAAAGAGATGCTTTCAGGAAACTTTAGGCCTCCAGAGAAATACAGCCACTTCTGTAGTAAACTGCGGAAGTTGTATAAAAATATATAGAGCACATCACTTCAGTAATGCTTGATTAAAAAAACAAACATGGATTACATATACAGCTCGCGGAGAAAGGGATTCAGTTAGAGTCAGAACAGCTGGAACCTACCAGGATTCCCTGACTATTCCACAACTTTGGGATTTTATCATTGTTAATTTGAAGTCCAGCAGTTTTGGATTAATCAGAGCAGATCACAATACCAAGCTATCTTAGTCTCCTGTCCTGTTAGGAGTAGAAGAAACGGAGCCAGGAACCAGAAGGAGGAAAAGAGGACCGCGTATCGTGCTTCATTCACAGGGCAGACATCCTCCAGCTCTCAGTTCAAGAAAACTCCCACTTGTTTCTGAACGAGTTGTTCAAAAGCAGCATTTTCCTGAATGGATCAGTACAGCTTATAGACTAAAGGCTATTCTAGAGCAAGCCAATGGCATTTTTATACTGCTCTGAGTTAATATCAGTCTACACTGCACTGTGTATATTGATAGTGGTTTAAGTTAAGATTTTTTCAATTTTTTTTAAAATGTGTATTCCCGTATGCCCTACTTTGGTAGCTTAAAGATTGTAGGAGGTCAAAAAAAAATAGGTCAGTGAAAATAACATTGCAACAAGAAATTAATTGCAAAGAACGTTTAATATGACAGGGGACTACATAAAATCCTATTATATTTCTTCACTATCCCACTCAGTAGTCTGTACTATTGCTATACTCAAAGGCCAGGGCAGTCTCCCAGGGTAAATTGCTACATTAGTTTGACATTTCTGGCTCCAATTAACCTTATATTTGAGCTATTTTCCGAGGGTTTTTTTAAAAAAATCTGTGATAAGGTTATGCTTTTCTATTAGAGTTTCAATTGCTTAATGGCCTGCTCCTGATGCCAATCCCTCTTTAAATACACCCTAGGTAAGAAAATTAGGCCATAGTTTGACAATACATTGCCTTTGGCAGCAGGACCAGCCTAAGGGATTCCAACCTCTCCCTCTTCTCCCCTGTCCTCACAGGACAACACACTATCCTCTCCTTCGCACGCACCTGACTATGTGCTGCACTGCAACCCAGGAACTCATGCGGCTTCAAAAACTTGCTAAAAACTATTTTATCAAGTCTGGATTGCGAAGGATTCAGAGGAACAGAGAGGATCTCTGATTTGAGGAGGAAAGCAGAATAACATCCTAGTTTTGCAACTAAGGGCCTGCACCAAATCACACCTGAGATGCTGCAGTTAACCTGTGAACGTTAAGTATGGACATCACAAGGGCAGGTATGGAGGGGATGCATAGCCAGGCGGAGGTCACTGAGCAGGATCCCACAGCACTGTCCCACTGCAGACAGCAAAGCCACAAAATTACAGCTGTAGTTGTTCTGGCCTGATTACCTTTTATTTATAGCAGTACAGACTTATAAACATAAACCATGGTGGCTTCTAACACAGCATAGTAGTGCCAGATCCTGCTCTCTTTCCTCGAGCTTTAAGGTGCAATTGCACTATATTCCTGACGTAGTACCATGTTACCATGGGGGAGGGAGACTGACGTGTTCCACTCATTCCTAGACGTGCCTTTACATCCTAGGGGATCATTCAGGAATAGCATAAGTTGGATTAGAGAGGTCTTCCATCTGCAAAGTAACCTTGATCAAGAAAAAACAAGATTTATCTCCTCATCTATATTCTACTTCAAGGTAAGATGGAATCAAGCAATGCAAACTGTCTCACCAAGGAAAGAGAAGGACCGAGGACTTTGTAATACTTTAGGTACATTCACTCTGACATTACTCGCAGCTGTTATTAGCATTTTGAACAGATATCTCCAATTCAGAAAATACTGCCAGGAACATGCAAAAATTTGTTGGCATGAACCCTGCCCACAGCTGCAGATCCAGCCAGATCAATAACTTCTCAGGACAAACGAAAGAGAAACAAGAAGAAATTCAAGAAACCTTTCTCTGTGGCTGCTTGCCCAAATAATGTTCAGTGAACAACACTACCAGTGAAATTAGCTTCCTCCCTCTCCACAGACACAAACATATATTCGTTATTTGAACTTCACCAGAAAGTAATTCCTGGGAATAAGTCTTGGTCTTTAATTGGCTGGCAAGCAGTTCACTGCAAGTAAGAAATTTTCAAAACATGAAATTCAAGCTATATGACCTACAGCTTGGCAGAACAGTCAATTTTAATGTTTTAATCATGATTCTGATATAAATGCTTACATTTATGAATGCAAATTCATTAGCTACCAGCATTTGCCAGAAAAAAAAAAAATCTTTTTTAAACATTCGCAATGTCAAGTCTGTTTATTTCAATGTTTCCAGAATAGAATTACTCAGGAAGTGAAACACCTTAAATTTTATTTGTATTTTCATATTAATATATTTCAAATGGAAAGAAGAATAGCTAGATCCACCCAGCTCCAGTATTAGGTGAGGGGTAATAATACTGCACAAAGCATCACAGAGACAACTACAGAAGTGTGAGAGCTGAGATATGGTTGGCAAGGAAACCACAATTTACAATCGCCTGGATTTTCATATGCAGAACCTACAGCACTGTAATGTTAATTATGTACAGCAAGGCAAGGCAACACTCTGCTTCTGAAGTCGAGTCACTCCATTGACTACCACATGAGCCAAACTAAGCAAATACCATGTACTTCATCACCACACAAAATTTCTCCGATAGATCCAATGGAAGTAAAAGACAAAATGCTCCTTTATTTCAGTGGACAAATATTAGGACCTTGGGCCTTATTTTATTCATCTTAATCCATTCTTAATCCACATCTAAACAGTATGATAAAATTCACATGATGCAATCCTCTACTTAATAAACAAACACACAGATTTTGGAGATACTCAGTGAGAAAATAATCACGGCTAAGATTTTCAAAAGACTGATACTTAAGTTGGGTAACTTAATAAGTCATGGCAGGGTCTTTAGAAGCACAGGCGCTCTTGAAATCACATAATAAACATGTGGACGCTTCTTTAGGTGCCTAAAGAAAGTTCAAGTTAGAAGTGAAGTTTTAGTAGCCACCAAAAAACCCCAACCCTAAAATATTTCTGAACTACAAAAATCATTCACCTCAATGCTGAAATCCTGGTCAGTATCTTATTAAAGTAAGGCATATACAGAAATTATTAAACCAGATTAAAGCTACTACTGAAACTCAAAGCACAATTGTGACTTGCAGCCTATGTAGAGATGTATGGATTTACAGCAGACTTCAGGCAAATTTCAGCTCTGGTTGCTCAGAGCAATGGGCTGTTGTGCTCTCCGTTTTCAGCACCTCAGAATCAAAGAGCTCAACCCCAAACTAAATAAGATCCAATTTGGAGAAACCTTTCCAGAATTTAACTCCACGCCGCACACCAGTAGTGTGTTTTGAACCTAGCGGTCTGGGATACAGATCCTGCTAGCAAACCCAAAGCCACGAGAGATCCTGCCCTCCATGCAGACTCTCCATGCTGACCGAGCGAGTCATGCCCTGCCGAGACGCGAGGCGTTTGCCGGGGTGCGAAGCCCGGTGTGGACCTGGAACGCCGCTCACCCCTCCCCGCTCGCCGCTGCCCAGGATCAACAGAGCCTGCCACGATGTAATCTTCTGCCAATTTGCATTGTAAATGCCATCGGAGCACCACTTTATCCATCTGGAGGTTACCAGCATATCATTTATTTATTGTGTTGTCTAAAAATTACCCTTAGAAATATAAATGCTAATTTGACTGTAAAAAGATTGCATCAATGCAGAGATTCAGACTGGGGGATGTTTTCTCCATTCATTAATGCAAAATAAACGGTTCTGTTTTTCAGGAGCTAAGGATCAAGGACTGTCTTTTACATAATTAAAACTCTGAAATTTTAATATTGTCTTCCCTGCATAAGATTCAGAATTCAGGAAACACCTCTCTAGGTATTTATTGTGTAGAATAATATGGCTGTCCGTCTGTATGATCTCTCCATCCTTTGATGTTTAAATTGATCCTAGTATTCTGGAGATAGCTTCTGCAGAACCGATTTCCTTGTCTTTATTTTAGCTAGGTTCATTCAAAGGGCAAAATATCTAAGCATTCAGCTTTTGACCATACTAGCAAATATTTAATGTATGAATTAAACTGGACAGGGCTTTGCCAGAAGCTCTCTTCATGTTTTATTTCTGAAGCTATTTTTACCAACATTTAATCGCTTAAATTTAAGGAGATAAAGACATCTCTGACAAACTGTGTTTATTGAGCTAAATGCCATCAAGGAAAGCCCTTTTATTTTTTTATTATGGGTTCAGCGCACTTTGCATCTCTGGCTTTATTCTGAAACACACTGTTACCATCCTAGAGGATGATACAGTAGCTAATATCCCCAATAAATAAACACACAAGTGGACGGACACCGAAGGCAACTTGACAAAGAGATGGATGGATAAACTGGAAACTGCCTTTAATAGGCTCCCAGGAAATAAAAGGGTGGTCTACAATCTCCAGTTACTCTCCTGCCCTTTCTGTATATATTTACAAGCAACCATTCTGTAAAAACCATCAGCAAGCAAACAGCAGCCAGTCACCTGATTAAAGGTCAAACCAGCAGCAACAAAGCACAAATTAAAAGGGAAATCCCTGATTTTCCCTCCCCCTCTCCTGCTCCCACCAACCAGTAAGCGTTAGAGACTGGATTGCTCGGAGTCAGCAAAATCCAAAAAATTCTGGATATCCAAATATTTTGGATATCAATGATGATCTTTGGCATGGTCGGCAGGAGGAGGAGAGAGGGTTTTAAGAACAAATAGCCAAAAGGTGGAGAGGACAGGAGCAGAATGGGAGAATGACAAACCCAGGCCACTGCCAGGTGGAAGGGGCATTGGGAGAGAATGTGATCAAGTAATTAGCAGGTGGAAGGGGATGTCAAGGGTCACAATCGATCTGTCGGGGGGCAGCAGGGAGGTATTACCACTGGCTCTTGACTGCCCAATGCAGGAGGAGGTCTGCAGGCTGCTGGCAGCAAATTGCTGCCAAACATTTCCCTCACCTCTGCACTGGCTGCGGCACGCTCCAGAATGGCCCAAACGTTTACTGCACAACCACCATTGCTGTTTCTGCTACGCTTGCTCATTTTTGAAGGGGAAAAGAGCAATTTTTAGGACTTCACTTTGCCCCCACTAGGTAGGTGACGAACAGGCAGTCTGCTATGACAACCAGCTTTTAGTCTATCTGAACAGAGGGGCAGACATTGCCAAACTAATTCCAGTCTGCCATTGATTTTAATACAAGTAGTTAAACATAATGGTCCCTTCACTCCCTAGCTATCTTGGACCTCAACTTGTTTCTTTTAAATTGTTTTTATCAGAACTTGTCATGGCAAAAGGAGTAACACAGTACAAACACAAATAGAAGCTAGACCCACTGGGGAGGTTTTTCCTCCAGACAGATGAGGGGAATTCAAGAACACAACTGTGTCTCTGTCTTTCTGAACTACCCACCCTTTTATGTTCAAGTCCATCCTCAAGTACTGGACAGAGCGCTGCAGAACTGATTTTCTTGCCTTTATTTTTGTGAGGTTCCTTCAAAGGTCAAAAATCTGAGTATTCAGCTCCTGATCCTAAATAATCTGATGGGCAGTACCACAGACAGGAAAACTGTCTATATGAGAAAGACAGAATGGTAAGTGCTAAGCCAGACTTCCCTTCCACACATACTACAGGACAAACTGTTGACAAATTTCCATTTGCTATCAGGGAGAGAGCAGTGCTGCAGCAGGCGAAGGCCTCCACCACTGTCCAGTCAACCTCTGGTGCCCCTGCGGAGGCCAATCATAGGTGTGATTTTTGTTATGGGAAGCGATCTGTAATTTAAGTGGAAACATTCATCATTCAGAAGTCACAGCCGAACAAGCTGCGCAGTGATGACCCTAGGGCACTCCCAGCCATGAAACCAGATTCAAACAGCAAGCTGGGGATATAAACAATGATGTTTAGGGATGAGTGTTTACATCCTGTCTCTCTCTCTCTCACTACTTCTATTATTTAATAGATGGGTTGAGACCTCATGTGATGTCCTTCAAGAGTCTATAAAGAGCTACACGAGTTCCAGCAATCAGAAGAATAAGGAGATTCTGTTAACAGTCCACACCGATGATCCACTCACACTCATCATAAATGGACAAAAAAAATTAGCCCCCAAAAATTCGAAGACCAAATACACTGCTTTATTGCACGTAGGTGCATTAATTAACTGTTCTCCTGCTTCCTTAAGAGGCAGCTGCCAAATACTATTATTTCAATAGCAACTGCAGAGCTATGTGCTGTCTCCAGGAAAAAAAAAAAAAAAAAGAAAAGAAAAAAAGGGAAGGAAAACAGTAGAAAAGTTAAATCTTTTCCCCAAGGGGCCTTTAAATCCATTTTCAGGCAGGACCCAGCAAGAAAGCTGAGATTTTTCATGGAGAAGGCCTGGAAGTCAATAAAATTCTGAGAACATTTCATGGGCAGCACACCATACGCGGGATGTTTGTGAGTAGACAATCAGGCATCTTTATGACTGTCTAGTTACCATGCCCATCTAATTACCTATTGGAAAAATTCTATCAATCATCTACCGTCTACCTTCAGTGAGAACAATGCTACTGTCCGCTCCAGTTTCCCAGTCAGAGCAGATTGCCAGGAACAGTAGCAATAATGACATCCCCTTCTGTCCTCACAGGAACTGAACACAGAAATATAGCTGCTGGGATTCTTCTGCATGCTTTTGCCAGCTCTCTTGCCAGGATCTAGCTGTAAAGCAGACTGGATCCAGAGATGGCTTCATAAAGTGAAAAAAACCACAAAAAAAAACCCAACTACCAGATGTGCCCAATAATTGAGAAAAGAGACCCTTTCCTTCCTCTCATGCAGCTATGTGAAACTTGAAGCGTTATGCAAGAAACAGCTTTAGCTAAAATATTAAATAGGACATCAGAACTCTTAGGATTTTGTTCCTGCCACCAGTCCTTGTGCAATTCGCTTCACTCATCTCTGCCTTGGTGTCCCTTGCCTAAATGGGGATGACAGTACTTTCCCATGCCTTGGTGGTTTTGTGAGGTTTAACCCTTATTAACATTTGCAAAGCAGACTGGGACCATTGAATGGAAGGCTGAAAAGAATTTTCAAAGCTTTATTACTAGAGAGAAAAAATTAGGAGGAAAAAATATCCCAGCTAGGAGCAGAAGACTCTGTTCCCCTTCTTGAAGTGGCAGCATTCGACTCTCCAGGACCAACTTAACCCTGTTCCGTAAGGCTGCTCGCTGGCTCAGTTGACTCTGAACAATCATGCTCTGCAACCACCTCTTTTCAAACCCATTACAAAAGGTGAGCAATATTTATTGGTTCAAGCAGGGCCAAGGGCTGACATTAAGCAAATTTCAAGGGTTATTTGAAGTTAATTGAGTTTAATCATGTAATGATTTTATAATTAGTCATAGTTCCCAGTCTTGTACTGAAAAAGTCACACTTAAGAATTATTTAAAAGAAAATTAAAGCCAATTTAGAATAAGCAGGAGGAAACCACATCAGTGATTGGTGGGACTGAGTGAGGGGATCAGAAAGTGTGCTGGCTAAACGCAGTAACTGCTTTAGTGCACTGAACCTCCGCCTTTAAGTGCAGTGAGCTGAAGTCCCAGCTGGGGACTTGTACTAAGGACAAGGACAGCAGTAAGATTCTGAATGTCAGTCATGTTGACTTGGTGATATTTCTCACTGGCAATGAGTTGGATGGATCCTGCCCCAGGAGAAAAGAAACTTCAGAGTTTTTCCGCCTCACTGGAGCCAGGTCCACCTAGCTGATTCAAAAGCAAAGGCCAAGAAATTGTGTTTATACATCCTCAAGACAGGACTTGTCAGTGGAAAACTATACTCCTCAGTTATATAGGAGAAGGTAAGTCCTACAGCATAGTTACCTTCAAGCAAGTGCTTGGAAGTTGAATCTGAAATGCGTTTTTTTTT
>Ga0065711_1041261_pt1 | contig 16279 bp, 11 predicted proteins | sample Hoacrofraction12_FD_59098 | JGI IMG/M metagenome (GOLD analysis project Ga0065711, IMG submission 59098) | Hoatzin crop microbial communities from Cojedes, Venezuela - Epithelial fraction 12 v2 (version 2) | ecosystem: Host-associated > Birds > Digestive system > Esophagus > Crop | place...
TTAAGGCTTGGCGGTCTGAAGATGTCGCGCTGTACGGAAAGGTAGTGTCCCCCCCCTCTCCTAATAGCCAATAGCATTTAACCCGTGAAGTAAGCAGACGGAAGTGATGCTGTAAACCTAGGCTATATAATGCTGTGTTATTTACCAATAAACGCCATTTGCCGTCCACCACATTGGTGTCTGCGTGCTGATGACCCGAGTGGCCGAGGGGTGGGTCGCCGAGCCGTCCCTGAACCAGGTCGCCACGCCAACGAAGGCGACATCTATGTTTTAAAATATACGGAAAAGACTCCTTTTCACTGACAAATTAAAGCAATGGGTGGAGGTAATAATTAGTAAGAGATTTGTTGATTATTACTGACATTATGGGCCAGAAAAAAAAGTTATAACATGAGTTTGTTAAATTCTTCTTCTGTCTTTCTCAGCCTTTTGATTGCTTGTTATACAGCCTCAGAAAAGGAACCTATAACTGCTCTGAGAAGAATCACAAGGGTATTCCTACTGTGTGTCACAACGGTTAAGAAAGGATGATCACATCTTCACTCTTCATTATGTGCATATTCCCACACACAGTGATCTGATTGATGCATTTCACTGCCTTCCATGGACACTTCTTGCTTTCCTCAAGGTGGCAGGAAAAGAAGTGAAAATAGGTAATCATCTACTGACACATTGAAAGGGATTTGTACTGTCAAAGTTAGGTTTTTATGGCCACTTCTTATGCCTTTGAGTATCTTCCCTGACTTCCAACTGTTACCCAGATTAGTATAAATCTCCTGGAGTTTCTGTGGTCACATCTGCCACTGTGGCGTTCTAGCCAGAAGAAGGATAATGTCTTCTCAGCAGGGGGTTGAAAACTTTCTGCTGGAAATATTTTGAGGCTGGCACTTGTGGTGCTCACAGTAAGACAGATGCAGAGTAGACAATTTCTTATGTCCTTATGTCACTGAGGCTATCCATTCTTTCTATCTGGACTTCTCAGCAAACAAGAAAATGTGCTCACATCTCCCAGCCACGAAAAAGTAAAATTTTCCGAGGTCATAGCTGCCTGCACTTCAAAGAATTACTACTTTGTTAGATTTTATTTGGAAGTTATTGATTTAATTTAAAACAAAATTCAAGTATTACAGTTGAAAAGTTGCTCCAGAAACTAACACTAAAGAATATATAAACCATTCTTTGTAGAAGCTGTTCTGAGGCAAGTCAGCAAAGATTACAGACAAAAGTGATTCACATTTATGTCTCTTTGGAAGATCTGTTTTGAAAAATATGCATTACTGTAAATTGTCAAATTATGCCTCTTCACACACAGAGTATAGACCAGTATTTATCTGTCTTGATCAGACGTACTAAAGATTTAGAACTTGTCTGGTGCTAAAGAGCTATAATACATAACTAGTTTTGGTTCAAAAGCCATATAAAGCTCCACCATTTGAGTTTCATGGGTGTTTATGTTCAACATCCTGTAGCATAATGTTATTTTGGTGCCATAGTCAAAGATGCCAGACAACTTTAATGCATGTGCTCTTGATTTGTAACATTTAATAACCCATCTGAGTTCAAATTCTGTGCTTGATCACTGCAGTTCTAATCAAAGTCAAACGCTGAGGCTTTAAGAAAATTTTCTTGAAAAAGATACAATGAAGAAAGATACATTTTTACATAAAGTTCCTTGCTGCTGCAGCTGCCACACAGATGGTGAAATAACCAAGGGAGCATATGGAAAAAAAGATGTTTTTTTCAGTTTTTCCTTCTTAGCTAGAAGAAACAAATTCAATAGCTGGGAAGGGAGTCTGCATAGCAAATTTATTCATGTGTTCTACAATAAGTAATGGAGGGAGAATTCCTTTTCTGCATTTTTATTTTGTAGCCATCTAAGGGATGCCTATGAAAATGCCTACTTTAAAACTAACCAGGCTTCTTCTAGCTAATGACAATAATCTCATTCTTTAAAAAAAAAATTTGTCCTAGAAAGTATAAAATCTGTAAGTTTTATACTTGCTTGCTTTGGGGTGTGTTGTTTCTCAGGAGGCTATAGGACCAGTGATTCAGATTTACGTTCACCCTGCAAAGTTTTTTGAGACAAAAACTGCTATAAATGCTGCCCTCCTTATTACCGATAGGCTCTGACAGTGCTTTGTTGCACTCACAAGGGGTGTGAGACATACTGCTAATGAATCCTGGTCTTCTCTGCTTACATAGATTGAGATCAAGAGGCAGTTTGCATTAAAGTAGACTGACATTTATGACATTTGCCCTTAACTTACCAAGATCTATGTGCACAGAAAAATCACCATTGAACATATCCAGACTTGCTGCTGGTGAATCTAGCCCACAAGCAGGATCTGAAATCATAGGAGATTTTATATATGTCCAAACATACTGAAATCTTAGTATCATAACAGCAGCAACCACAGAGCGTATTTCGACAGAAAGGACATCTAGAAGCACTGACCATGGTAAGGAGTACCTTTTGCCCCTTCTCCTCATTGTGGTGGAATAAGTGGAGCTATTCAACGGCTCTGCTATGACTACAAGCGTTGCCAGAATGGCTAATTTCAAAACAGGACCCTAAAAATCAGGAAATATTTGTATGCTATTTTCTTTTGGTATATTTGATGTTACAACACCTTCCTTCAGCAAGTTTCACAGACCTATGTTTTAATGAAAAATCAGAGCAAATTCTGTGGGATGAATAATCCAGTGAGGATGATTACCTGCCTTGGACTGATTCTAGTTATTTGTTCTTCTGTTTTTAAAGGTAGATTGAAGGACCACTTTTTTCACTGTCTGAAGATGTGGGAAGGACAAATTATTCCTGCTACAAATGATTGCTTTTGTATTCATTTCTTTCTTTAGACTGCTTGATTGTAAAGCACTGCCAAAATTTTCTCCAGGGACAACTACTAGAGAATCCCTTGGCTGAGACATTTCTGTCTTCTGTCTGCCTCTAGCAATCTGGAGCACAATTAAGAATAAAAGAAAAACTGAAGCCTGCAGCTACAGAATTTATTTTCAGGAACTTTTTTTTTTCCCTAAAGTGGTAGAAGTCATAGCTCCTTTTAAATGCAGAAGCAGTATTTGTCACCTAGGGAGAGAGGGAAACTTTATGAAGATGAGCCAGCAAGTTGAGGGAAATAAGTAGCCTTAGCTGGAAAGTTTCATCTGAAAAGTAACAAAGCCATAATCAGAGGCTAGCAAACCGTAGATGGACAAAAGATAAACCAGGAGTTCAGTGGAGATGACTGAAAACAGATTTCAGAGTGGCATTTACAATGTTGTACTTATAAACTAGTGCAGGGCTGCCTCTGAAACTATGATTTCACAGGGGAGAAACTTTTGCTCTAAACCTAGTATCAGTACAAAGAATGCCAGGGACCCTGGCTATGTAGTGTTTGTCGATGCAATAATTTGCACTTCTGTTTTCCTGTTGCCATGGTTACCTGCTCGGTTTCAAAGAAAGTCAGTCTGTGTGGCTTTATTCACTTTGAGACTTTAACACCCCGCCACCCTTTGTGCCGCTAAGGCTAACACAATGAAAATGTTCAATATCCTTTTTTTGTTTCTGTGCCACCACAGTGACCATGAACAGGTGTATTGGGGGGATATGTGCTCGTGATTACAGGCCTTTCCTTACCCTAGCATTGACCAAAACATTTCGTCAGGAACTGGCAATTTGAGAAGGCGTGGTGAGCCCCCAGGACACCACAGAAGGGAAACATACAGTGTGGCCTAAGTGAGGACATTAGATCAGAAAGGTCATGGAAGAAATGGCTTTGTTATTGGTAAAAATCATAGAGACTGTGAAGTGATAAGAAGCAGTCCGTGTGGAGTTGTCAGGGTAAAACTCATCAACATGACTAACTTCTTCCTTTGGTTGGCTAGTGCATACCCTAGTGCATAGAATGGGGAACTTCAGACTCTACATAAATTATTTTTAGTGTTTTCAGAGACCTAGGGAAAAACAATCTACACAAAATTATCACAAAGCCATTCACTGAGCACTGCCCCGAGATTTTTTAGGGCATTTCAAATGGGGTCCTGTGCAGGAGTCTAACTGATATTTTAGACAGTTAATTGAATTCCTGGGTGACACTGAACTGTGAGGTGACATCAAATGCGTACCTCAAGATGATTTTAACAAACTGAAGAATTATGCTGCAATAATTAACATTGAGTGGATAAAAGGTAAAGGGAAAATGACATGCCTGGGGGAAACTGAACGCTGCTATGCAAAATGTATAATTAAGGAATAAGCAGAAATACTGCATCTGCAGCTCTGATAGTAGTATATGACCTGAATAAGCATCAGTAATGAAATTGTAATGCGGAAAAAGTGTCCTTCTAGAATGCATAAAACACCAAGGGAGTATCTAAGGCATGAACTGTAGTTATCCTCCTCGGCCAATAATGATGTGGCCTCAAGCGTTGAACTGTGGTCAGTTTTAAGCAGTGTGATTCACTCCTTATTTAAAAAAAAAAAGGGAAGGAATCAATGGGAAAGCAATATAAATGGTATTGCTCTTATTTAATAAAAAAGGAAGAACTGCTTTATGTAATTAGAAAGGAGAGGCTGAGGTGGAAATATCACACATTCTCTATGCTGGTAGACAACTCTTGGGCAGGCTCTCAGAAAGCAGGATGAAATGCAATTAACCTAGAATAACAGAGATTTAGTTTATATATTAGGGAAAATATTTTAACTACAAAGAAGCATAACCAATGATACAAATCATCCAGAAAGGTCTATGATTCTAGTCACTAGCAGACTGCATGGGTAAGCTTTGCCACTGTCTGTGAGGGGGAATCTAAGCTTCATCTCACTCAGAGAAAAGGAGTTACTTACTAAGGTCTCTTCCAGTTGTGTTTTCCTTGGCTATCTTTATATTTCCTCATATTTATAAAAATAATGCATAAATAATTCCTCTATTCATTTCTAAATTTTTATTAATAGGAGAAGTTTGTGGGGGAGCATAATCCTTCAGATTATATTTGTTATTCTAAACAATGTTTTAGCATTTAATTTTCAAAGGAAGATGCATCTTCCAGGTCTGTGTATGTAAGAGGCATGTATTTCTACTATTTCAGTTGTTCTTTGTGTGGATTCAGGTTATTTCCAGTAGAGAGTTCCTCTAACAATGTGTAAGTGTGACAGAAAGATTTGGGGAGTCATAAGACAACTCTCTCTGACACAGCTTGCCAGGGAAGTATAAACTGCACATTTTAACTGCAGAAAATTATCTGTTTTGTGTTGGATTGACAGATACTTTTGACACAAGTCTTTCTATCCAGTGGAGGAATTTGCTGTTGTCAGAAGGAACAGAGTGGCTTCTGCAAATCATGCTTTCCTGGAAGTCATTCTTCTAGAAAACAGATAAAGTTACAAGAGCAATAGGAGTTAGGAGACTGTATCAAAACTCAGCCTAAATACAGATCACAAAGTTTATTCAACAAAGTTACCAAGTGGAAAACAAATAGACTCCTTGTCCATTCATGAATGGTCCCACCGTAAGGGAAGATCAGGTCTGTGACCACCTGAGGAACCTGAACATAGATAAGTCTATGGGACCTGATGAGATGCATCCCAGAGTCCTGAGGGAACTGGCTGATGTAGTTGCCAAGCCACTCTCCACAGTATTTGAAAGGTCATGGCAGTCAGGTGAAGTCGCTCGTTACTGAAGAAGGGAAACATTGTGCCTGTTTTTAAAAAGGGTAGGAAGGAGGACCCTGGGAACTACTGACCTGTCAGCCTCACCTCTGTGCCTGGGAAGATCATGGAACAGATACTCCCAGAAGCTATGCTAAGGCATGTGTAAGACAGGGAGGTGATTCAACACAGCCAGCATGGCTTCACCAAGGGCAAGTCCTGCCTGACCAACCTAGTGGCCTTCTATGATGATGTGACTGCATCAGTGGCCAAGGGAAAAGCAAAAGATGTCATCTGTCTGGACTTCTGTAAAGCCTTCAACATCGTCCCCCACAACATCCTTCTTTCTAAATTGGAGAGCTAAGGGTTTAATGGGTAGACTCTTGAGGGAATAAGGAATTGGTTGGACGGTTACATCCAGAGGGTAGTGGTCAATGGCTCAATGTCCAAATAGACACTGGTGACAAGTGGTGTCCCTCAGAGATCCATACTGGGACCAGTACTGTTTAATATTTTCATCAGTGACATAGACAGCGAGATCAAGTGCACCCTCAGCAAATTTGCAGATGACACCAAGCTGAGTGGTGCAGTTGACTTGCCAGAAAGATGGGATGTCATCCAGAGGGACCTGGACAAACTGGAGAGGTTGGCATGCGTGAACCTCATGAGGTTCAACAAGGCCAAATGCAATGTGCTGCATCTGGGTTGGGGCAACCCTCAATACCAATGCAGACTGGAGGATGAAGGTATTGAGAGCAGCCCCGTGGAGAAGGACTTGGGGGTACCATTGGATGAAAAGCTGGACATGAGCCAACAATGTGCACTCACGGCCCAGAAGGCCAACCATATCCTGGGCTGCATCAAAAGCAGCAAGGCCAGTAGGTCGAGGGACGTGAATCTGCCCCTCTGCTCCACTCTGGTGAAACCCCACCTGGAGTCCTACGTCCAGCTCTGGAGTCCTCAGCTCAGGAAAGACAGGGAGATGTTGGAGTGGATCCAGAGGAGGGCCACAAAAATGATCAGAGGGCTGGAACACCTCTCCTATGAGGAAGGGCTGAGAGAGTTGGGGTTGTTAAGCCTGGAGAAGAGAAGGCTGCAGGGAGACCTTACTGCGGCCTTTCAGCATTTGAAGGGGGCCCATAGGAAAGATGGGGAAAATCTTTTTAGCAAGTGTTGTTGTGACAGAACAAGGAGTAATGGTTTTAAACTAAGGGAGGATAGATTCAGACCGGATATAAGGAAGAAATTTTTTACAGCGAGGGTTCTGAAACACTGGAATGGTTTGCCCAGAGAGGTGGCAGACGTCCCATCACTAGAAACATTCAAGGCCAGGTTGGATGGGGCTCTGTGCAACCTGATCTAGTTAAAAATGTCCCTGCTCACTGCAGAGGGGTTGGACTAGATGACCTTTAAGGGTCTCTTCCAACACAGAGCATTCTATGATTCTATGATACAAAGACTTTCTCTAGGTGTGACAGCTCCCATGGGAGCTGCTTTCCAGCCAGCAGCACAACAGGTAGAGCCTGGCGAGTGGATCTTCCCCTGTCTGGGGATCCCTTGATGGCCTCAGAACTATGAATTTGTATCTTGGCTGACCCGCAGCAACCCTGACCCAATGTCCTTCGTGTTTCATACCATACTGGAGACAAGGGATTGCAGACTCTTGCCATGACTAGTCAATTCCTAAGAGCAAAGACACAGATACAGTAGTGCTGTAGGTTTCTTGCATTAGTCTTTTCCTCCGCTGTTGAGGGATTTGACTTCCCTACCCTTTCTCCCTCCATGTTCTTACAGGGAATGAATAGGTTATAGTTCATTCTGGTTAATTACCTTTTTGAGATCTTTATTTCCAACATCTTAGAGGTGCAGTGACACGAGACTAAAGGTATGTATTTAGCCAAAATTCGTTCAGTTTGATTTACTCTTTAGGATATAGAGAGTCTAAGTGTGATGCGTGTAGTATAGCAGAAAAAAGACTTCTCAGCAGGATGTAAGGACCTCAGCACCAGTTCCTGGTGCCATTTGTCTCAGGCAAGGGTTTTCAGGGCTGAGCACCATTGTCTGGTCATAAAATGGACAGTACTCCAGACAGAAATTTTACTGTGGCTGCCAGATCTTGCGCTAAATTGTTAGGCATTAAAATAATGCACCAAATCTTTGCTACTATCTTCTTAACCACCTTTATTTGGTAACCAGATGTGCAACAGAACCACAAAATGTTAGAGTCGGACTGGTTTTGTTGTTAAGGTTTTATTTAAAAAAAACAACAAACAACTCTTATAAGGCACCAGCTGTCTACTTGCTCTGCTCAAAACTGTATTTTTAAAATGCATTTTATGTGTGAGAACAACATCTTTATTGTGACATTGGGCATAATTCATGATTTAAAACAAGTCTTTAGCCTCTTCAGCAATCCTAAAAGCTGTCCTATCCCATTATCTTGTCTGCCATTTTTCAACATATGTCATATTATGAAAAGGAGAACTGTAAAAAGCTAAAGCTGAACCTGTGAGCTAATTATTTCAGGTACAAAAAGACAGATTCCTTCTCTCTCAGCTTTTACGTGGTATATCACATTGCATCACTCTGCCCGTTAGAGCCATTTCCAACATGGTACTTCTCACATGTACCTCAGAGTTTCAGTCTAAATACTGTGATGTGAGTCTGAATATTACAGTCAGAAAAGAAATGTGCATGTTGTTAAAACCAAGCACAGACCCTTATCTTGCATTCTGTCACATCTTCGTTTACCTATTCCTGCGCCCCACTGTATGCCACTCTTTCCACCATTAACTCTAAAATTAATCATACATAATTCTGAGTTTTAATGCAAGTTTATAGCTGCATAGCCAGCCCTATACAGAAACTGGACTGATTGTCTCTCTCGCCTCCTTAACCCATTTTCTTCCATGTTTTGATAGATGGACATTTCTAGCTTAATCAAACGTCACTTTTCTGAAGCCTCTGATCTGAGCCCACTGTTGGATGTCTCTCTAAAGACTCCCATTGGTTTTAATGAGGTGGAAACCCACTTCTTACACATAACAAATATAGACAACTCCAGCTCAGTGACAGACTCCTCATTATAGACTCACAGTAGCTGCCATTTTTCGCAAATTGAAGTTTATCCCACAGGATGTTGTTTTATCTAAGCAACTGAGATCAGAAATAGAATTGATATTGTGAAAAATCTCAGAAATTTAAAAAAATAACTACATCCCACTCATAATCAATTTTATGGCACTTGTTTTGAGCCTTGGGGCAAAAGTATCATGCAAAGTTTAAGCTGACAATCGTATAGGGACTAAAAAACCAAAGTTTTGAACATCTGAATTTCTCTCAGAGGTTTACTTGGTTTGTAGACTCAGAGAAAACTTCAACAGGGATATGTCTCAACAGGGGGATTCAAAGCTATTGGATTTGTTCAAAACCCAGCTGGGCATGGCCCTGAGCACCCTGCTATAGCTGACCCAGCTCTGAGCAGGGGAGGCGGCCTAGGTGGTCTGCAGAGGTGCCCTCCCACCTCAGCCGTCCTGTGAAATCTTTCACCACTGCCGTGGCCATGTCTGGTTGCTACGTCGCTGTCGGGAGAAGAAAGAGGATCAGCTTTCCTGAGAGTCCTCTCTCCCAAGGCAGGCCCAACTTCTGTTCTGGGCAGAGAATCTAGGCAGTTCTTGCATATCTGAGTTAATTTTCCAAAACTTATTCCATATTCTTAGCCCTATTCATCTCAGGAAGATACCTCTAAATTTTAACTTTTATTTTGTTTTTTAACATATTATAGACAAGGAACTGTATGAGAGGGATGTAGAAGCAAGGTGTTTCTGGCTGTTACTTTTTCTCTAGCAGATGACTAAAGTCAGAATCAGCAAGGAGTTTACCATTGTCTTTTGGAGATGCAGAGACCTGATGAAGACAACTCTTTCTCCAGAAGGCAAATTCTGTGCTGCTGACAGTGCAAATTCAATGCTATATCAAGGAGTTAAAAGTTAATATTATTACTGTCTTGTGAATGAGTCATTTTCAATGACTTGATACACAACATTCTGATTGAGGAGAATATTTTTCTGCACAGGAACTAAGCACAGGATGATTTTTTTTTCCTTCTCTTGCTCTAATTATTACTCCTTCTTACTCTGATTTACCATTTTGTTTTTACTCTATTTTTTTTGCCTTCCAGTACTGCAGTGGGAATTGGACTAACACACAGCTGTTTTGTGGCAGTAGATGATGCATCTCTGATGTAATTCAGTCTGCATGTACATAGATGGGTTACAAATATGTAATGAAACATATTGCCTGGGGAACACAGATCATCATGATACTCAGAGATGAGAGGTAATAATTATGGTAAATTAGTTTTCCCTCCCAGTAAATTGTATCACTGCTCCTTTACAAAGAAGCAAGTCACCTTTTATTTTTTTTTCTTATAAAAGCAAAACCAGTGCACAGTGCCTGCAAGAATGTGGCGCAAAGGGGGAGAGGATTAAAACAACCAAACTAACAAACAAAACCCAACAAAAAAACCACGTGTTCTTTTAGCACTATATAAATCTCAGTCTCCCTTTTGCTCCCTGAATATTTATCGGTGGATACTCTTTAGGTAAAAGGTGTGCTGTTACGGGCAATGCATCTATCCCTTTCATCCATATGGGATAGCGGGTACTATTCCATGTGTGGGCACCAAGATTTCAGAAACACTGCCTGTCTGTGAGTTCTTGCACTCAGACTCACAGAACGCAATTGCTCCATAACACTAACAATGGCTAAAGGACTACAACAGTGCCACCTGTAAATCATACATTTCACTTGTGCAACATTAATATGAAGAGAAGAGATGCTCTAAACATTCTGGTTGCGTTACCAGATTTGTGTCCCAGATCACGGGATTTAGAAAGTTACAAGTTTGATATCCTTTCATCTTTAAAGCATAATGTCTTTCACTAATTGAAAGAAAAATATTCTTGAGGGTGGCAATAGGAAGCAGAATCCAGAGATACGTGTATCTGTGTTTCCTCAGGTAATGTCGTGTGCAGCAGGGGAAAATGTTTAGTTTCCAGAATACACATTTTCAGTGCTCATCTTTTCTAGCTTTCTTCAGATTCATGTGGTGTATAACCATTTTTTGGTGGGGAAGATAACCAAAGAGTGAGAATTTCACACAATTATATACTACCAAATTACATAAACATAGGCACTGGAACCCTAAGCAGAAAGGTAAGTTGAGATGCAGGAGAAAGATGACGGGCAAACTCAGAAATTTGTTCTAAAGGATCTCACCTTCAAAATTGAAGCCTGCCAATCAGTCAGAACTCAAAATAGCCAAGTAATTGCAATTTATTCTGGCATATGCAAGCTTTGAACTTTCTAGTTCATTACCTCTAGTTAAAGATCCTCAGCAACACAGAATGGATCAGATGCAGAGGGACCGACTCAGGATGCTGCGTAGCATCCAGCGCTGTTTGCTTGCTGAGATCTGTGCAACTCTGCCTGCATGGTAAGCAAGACCTGAGGTAGGTATTTTGTAAAATTTTTTGACAGCAGTCAAATGCAATACCCAGAGACATTACGTGCTTTTGAAAATGTTACCAGGAGACTGTAAGGCTAAGACAGTGAGAGAAGATCTGGAGAAATGAGGGACCTACTGTTTCTGAGCTTACTATGAGCAACTGGAACTAGATTGGCTGTCTGTAAAGGGACTCTGAGCTTATGAGGTTGTGCTCATTGCTGTGCAATAGATATATACATGCTGTGTGACATAAATGCTGTGCAAACCCTCCACACTAAAAAACTAACATGAGTGCTGCTTTTCTGCACCAAGCATTCTGCTTCAGTGACCTGAGGCAGCCAACACCTGTTGAATAGATCCACAGTGAGCTTAAAAACAAAGGTGTTGTCTTGGAGTAGATATTAGAACTGATTTTATCTCAAAGCTTTGTTTTTTCCATTCGTATGATCCCGGTCTGTGTGAAACTTACACAGAATTTCTGATCGACTCTTCACTTTATATATAACTCTAACAAATATATTATCAGTTCAGTTTTTTGCAGTGTATTGATTACCTGAAGCAGGGTTAATTTAATCTCATGACTACCATTTCTGTTTGGGTAATTAAATTTCCAGCACAGCTTGAAGAAATGAGGCACTACATATATTTTTTCACAACTTTTGCGCTGTGCTGCTGCGTGCAGTTAGAAAGGTGCCACACTATCCAGGCAGGTGCGTGGCTGCGGTTTGGCAACTGGCAAACGTATAAGTTTTTAGACAGTGGAGTATGCTGAGTGAAGAGATCAAGTGCTTTGAGACGGCCATAGACAAACTATCATCATCGTAAATATTCAAAGAAGGAACCATGCTAAAATTATAGTTCTGTGTCCTAACTTGGCAATAGCTGTGCTGGCTAAAGAAGTTACCTTCCCCTACTTGACTGGCGGGTGCTCTGCTCTCAGACCCACTACTAGGTCTGCTCAGGGGAAACACTCCCTAAGATACATCAGAATGAACCAGATCAGCAGTGAAGAGTTAGATATGCAAATTTTTTATTGTGAACAGATCTGTACCATTCAGTATGACACCATGTAGGTGGCCAGTTGGTGAGAAGGGTTGTTTCTACCAGGGAGTTGAGAAGAACAGTTGGGGGCTGTAATTTCAGCAGGCACACCTGCACTGGAAGATGTACATTTGCAAACTGGTGATTTTCTTGAGCTCTGTGTCAAAAATCCTTTATCACAGCACAAACCAGATATAACTTCCTTGAATCCAAATTTTTTAACACATTGTACCTGAGATCAGAATTGAGCCAGATGCATTCAGCAACAAATTAGGTATCATCTTGAAGGTAATCTGTGTCCTATTACTGTGGAGTGCCTCAAAGCAGTGTCATCTTTTAGAACTGAACTTGAGAATTAATGGTAATTTCACTTCTCTCTGTAAAAACAGATTTGCCAGATTGCTGGGGGTCATTTGCATTTTGTCCCTCATTCCATTAAAATCTAATCAGCTATGCTGCAGCTCGGCACTGTAAAATTCTTGCATAATATGCATGTATCATGCTGCACATGTCCACTCATTTGCTGAAATGTGACAAGCTTAGTAGCGACACGAACATAAAGCTTGCCACATTGGATCAGAGTAACCGCTCATCTAATACAGCTTCTCATTGCCAGCCGTACCCAGTAGCAGATGTTTCAGAAGTTGTAAAAGTCCCGGAAGAGGCAATTACACAAAAACATTCCCATGGCAGGGACATTTTCACTGGCTTTCTAACAGCTGGGCCAGGCCCTCTCCCAGAGCTTGCCCTGTGGATGCCTCGGGTCCTCCAGGCTGGTAAAAATGGGACAAGACCTGTGGCCTTTTAGGAGCACTGATCTCTGGCCTGGCTGTACACTGATCCTGGACAGCGCATTAAAGGACAGCACCATGCCCAACTTGTGAGGCAGCAGACCTGTGCTAGCTCTCACCTCTCCCAGCTATGGCCATGCAGTTGTTCAAATTACACTGTAGTAAATACTGCATCTGCATGGCTCGTCTGCTGGAGACATGTTAGAGGTAACCCCCTTTTCCCTATCAGTATGCCGAGTGAGGAGTGGTTGGGTTGTTTTGCAAAGGGTTTTTCTTGAAAGCAGATTAAAAAGAAAGCAGAGGGGTGGGGGCTAAGGCTTTGGTCAGAATGTAGCTCCGGACAGATCTGCTGAGGAGGCTAAGGTTGATGGTCAGTCACAGCAGCAGTGGACAAGAAGACTTTAGGAACATTTATTCTGCATTCGAGCATGTAGATCCCATCTACAATAAACCGATATATGGTGGAGCGGACAACGTCTGCGGTTCAGCATTCAGTGACACAATGAGTTTAGGCAAAAAAGGTAAAATTCTGACTTCACGTTTTGGCTGTACAATTCTGCCCAAAGATTGTCATGTAGAAAAAAAATGTGTTTCAGCAAGCTGGCCTGTGGCAGGGCACAGGATTTCTCATTTTTCTGCCAGATTACTCCGGTTTGCCTCCACACTCAGATTTGCTGAATGAGGAAACCAGAAAGCAAATTTTTCTACACTGATTATCATTTGAAAAAGCTTTCACCACCAAAACACAGTCACATTTGTGCTACATAAGCCATAAATGTATCAGTTATAGAAGACCTGAACTAGAGCTGCCTAAAGCCTGGAATTGTTGATCAGCAGAAAAAGTTAATATTTTACAGTATACTTGTGTATTAAGTTTAAAATACTCCATCAAACAGGTTTCATGTGAAGTCACAAAAAAGGGAAGTATCAATGTGGAGACCTAGCCCATTTTCATGCCTGAAAGCCATAGTATTCCTTGAAATGGGAAAGAAATGCAGGAAAACTATAAACCATAAAAGTTCCAGGGTCTCCAGCATTTAGCAAGGAAAACATTTCCATCAGACTCCTGCCCATATTTCGGTGACATTTAGCTGAACCAAATAAAACTCTTAACTGGCATTTTTCTATTGAAACTCTAGTAAGAGAAAGTAAAGGACATGCCCATCATGTATAATCTTGAGGCACCCAGAGCAGTGCTGCAAGGTGCTTCTGGACAGCAGGATCTGGTTTCCAAAAGATTGTTGGAAGTCAGGAGGCATGAATCTGTTTTAATATTTGAAAAGTAAACTCAATATTTAGCTGAAAAACACTACATCTAGTACAATCTCTATTCCAGATGATGGTATTCAAATGGAGACCAAACAAATGCTGCAGGAAAGGAAATGTGAAGCCATAGCTGGAGAAGCAAAACTGCAGGAGAGTTATAGAAAAGAGGAAACTGAATTTCACACTCCAGCCCAACAGGAAGATAAGTTGATGGTCTGCCGGGTTTGTGAAAAAAACAAAAATATTTAGTTCATAAAAGAATGGAGTATGACCTTAACTGGTATTTCAGGAAAAGCACTGGTAACATCAAATGAATAAACAATCTGGACTGGACAAACTTGACAAAAGGGAACTGAGACAGCAAGTGTCTGAAACTGCATGCATAGTCTGCTGCCAGAAATGTACTTGGGAAGGAACTCTAGAACACAGAACAACCAGCTGATGGATTTACAAAGAGAACAATTAGAAGGCATTAAAACACCACAAAACGTTTATCAAGGCAATGCCCTGGGAAAACAGAAGTTAAGGATAAATACAGCTATAGTTAAGGAAAATATGCATGCTCCTTAATATTACAGAAAAACACTCCCAGCTCAGGTGATTCAGAAATATAAAGCAAGTTCTTTATAAAACAAATATCTTAAGAATAGTCAAACTCCAACAGTGACATAAATCTAAAATTTTCAGGAATGCTCTTGATAAAATGGCCCCAAGACACAGCTTTCTACATGGCACTGCTGAAATGCTTCTCACTGTTCAATAATGCTGTCAAAACCAAAGCGGGGTTCAGGAGCTCTGCTTTGCATTTCAAGGTTTTCAGCAGACTTCTGTTTTGGTATGGCCAAGACATTTACTCAGTCTTCGTGTTGTTTAAGTGGAGGTCACAAAAAATCCTTTCTCCCAGCATCTATCTCTGTATTTATCCTGTAACTTTCTTGTAAGAAAGAGATATTGCAAAGTAAATACCCACTATTCCCATTTCATTCATGGCTGAAGCTGCTATTTTGAAGCAATTAATTTCATTTTGGAAGAAGACAGTGGGAATCTGACTGCCGCAAGTTGCTTCCAGTCACTTCACTTAAAGGAGAGTTTCAATTATACTGTGTTTCTGCATGTTATAAACTGATGTTTGGTAAGGCACGTACATCCCTCTTTACCAAAACTAGCAAAAAGCTGGTATTTCAGGTTTTGCTGAACTCCTTTGTTCAGGAGGATGCATCAACCATGTAATGTAATGTACTTAATTAAGATTTGACAAAAAATACAGTGAAATTTTACTTATGTGCAAAAATCAGTTCGTATGAAATTAATAGTGATGAAAACAAAAACTGTACAATCATCGTAATGTGTCATAATGTTCTATTTTATAACATCTACAAGTTACATACTCTGCCAAGTAAGGACAACGTTTTGCTGTAAAATAGTAAATTCAAGATAAAGCAGTAAGCTTGCTGAATTGCATCTGTCCAAGAAGTAGAATAAAAGGACATTTCTCTATTTCAGCAGACAATTAAAGTTTATTCAACTGAGGCATGAAAAGAACATACTGAAAGTCTCTGGCTGAAAAGTCATTTTATAGGAAAAGAAATAGAAATAGCTGATAGGATACATTCTTTCTTTAACTAAACTTTAAAAATTTGGGTGTTGATAACAGTAGAATATTTAAAAATAATAGAGCTGAAACTATGGTATTGTCCCATTTGTTTCTACCAGAATCACTTCTTTAAAAGCAGCAGAAAAATCACAGAATCACAAAATAGTAGGGATTGGAAGGTACCACTGTGGGTCATCTAGTCCAACCCTCCTGCTGAAGCAGGGTCACCTACAGCAGGCTGTAGAGGACCTTGTCCAGGCGGGTCTTGAATATCTCCAGAGAAGAAGAATCCACAACCTCCCTGGGCAGCCTGTTCCAGGGCTCCGTCACCCTCAGAGGGAAGAAGTTCTTCCTCATGTTCAGACGGAACATCCTGTGCCTCAGTTTGTGCCCATTGCCCCTTGTCCTGTCACTGGGCACCACTGAAAAGA
>Ga0065711_1041262_pt1 | contig 16279 bp, 23 predicted proteins | sample Hoacrofraction12_FD_59098 | JGI IMG/M metagenome (GOLD analysis project Ga0065711, IMG submission 59098) | Hoatzin crop microbial communities from Cojedes, Venezuela - Epithelial fraction 12 v2 (version 2) | ecosystem: Host-associated > Birds > Digestive system > Esophagus > Crop | place...
CCGCCTGGACAAGGTCCTGTGCAGCCTGCTCTGGGTGACCCTGCTTCGGCAGGGGGTTGGACTGGGTGACCCACAGAGGTCCCTTCCAACCCCAAACATCCTGTGATTCTGTGAAACCACTGACCCGAGGAAGCAAATACGGCCCCTTCTCAGCTCAGAAAACTTTTTCGACGCCAGGTCTGCAGGGCTGGGGAAGGAGGGAGAGCCAAAAAGCTAACGTGCAGAGAAAAATCAGGTTTGCAGCAGAGTTAAGGGGAGGAGAGGCATGGGTTCCCCCTCCTCACCGTGCCCCTAGAGCTGTGGTTTCCTGCCCTCACCCAGCAGCGACTCCAGCCCCACAGCAACGCCACCATCACCATCCCTGCTGCACCCACACCTGGCCCAGCTGGGGCCCCGGAAACCGGGCAGCCTTTCTCCTCCTCCTCTGCCCACCTGGTTCACTCTTATTCTGACAGCACTACCTCTTACTTTGAAGCAGGTTTTTCTTGGAGAACAAGCTTCGTTTTCTAGACCGTCCCCAAAGAGCCTGCGAGTACTCACTCTCGTCCCTCCCCCTGCCTTGATCAAGGCTGAAGGCTGAAATCCAAGAGCATTGATCAAAGCGGTTTCTCCGGGTGAGATTTACCGGCGAGGAAAACCAACAGTTGTTGGGGAGCTGGTCCAAGGCGCCGGCGGTTCCTCCCTGGGAACAAGATGGAAGCCATGGGTAGGAGGTGCGAAGGACTTCATGGCGCCCGGGGCAGCGAAGAAAAGGGATTTTCTCCGACCGGTGAGGTTGTAGGCTGCTCCTGAAACTTTTGGGATGGCGTAGTGGCCAGGTGTCCTACTTCTGAGCTCTCCTAGGGAAAGATGCAGCTTTACATACAACCAGGACAGAGCTGAGTGATGCCTGGGCACAGCGTGCCATGCCCAAGGTTTTTAGCCGAAAGACAAAAGCCTCCTGTTCCTAGAGGGCAGCTTTAAACCAGCCTGGGCTCCACGAAACCCCTTGAAGAGCTGCGGGCTGGCAAGCCCAGGCAGCAGCCCCCTGGCTGGGTGCTGAGCGGTGGGGCTGGGTGCCAGCTACTCGTGCCAAGGTGAAAGCGGAGAGATCAGGTGGCCAGATGGCATCCTCCCACGAAAACATCCAACAGCTCATCCACAACCGAGGGCTCAAGCTAAAGCCGGGCCCGACGTGGCCGGTGGGTGCCCCGAGGTGGGACACACTGCTGCCCAGGCAGGGACTGGCAGCAGGAGCAGGGATGGGTGGGCAGGGAGCTGATGCCGTTCCTGGCGTTTCTCAAGAGCACCCAGGGTCTGGTGGCTTCACGTTGAAGTGTGAGCCGTGCCCTTATGCCTGGCTCGTAATTGCCCAGCACACGCTGCCCGGGAAAGGGCGCAATAAAAAGGGGTGAAAAAAGGGAAGCAGCGGTGGCAGGAGTGGAAAGCTCTTACTTGGGTGACGGATGAAGGATGGGGTGGTTGTGGTTGCTAAAAGTACCGGACAACCCAACACCAAGAGGAAACCCCTCCAATTAGGCTGAGACCCCACACACACACTTACTGGGGACACTCACCTTGGTCACCGCTGCCAAGCTGGCAGAGGTCAGCCCTGGGGCCACGCTACATTACTCCCCGATGGAGTTAACCTCCACTAGCTCCAGCTCTCGGACCTGGTGAGCCCGGATCTCCAAGGTCAGGCCATCAGCTGGTGCAAGTCCCCAGTGACCTCCAGGAGATGTACTGTGAGGTCCAGCCACCCCACGGAAAGGGTCAGATGGGGCCGGTGCAGCAGGGAAGGCCAGCAGGGACATTTGCACACTGCTGCTGGCAGCCTCCAAGCAGAAGCTGCCTTTGAAGACTTTTCATCTAATTCAATGAAAATGAGATGTTCAAGTGAATGAAGATAATTTAATAATGAATAGCTCCAACTTATTGGAGAAGCTCTCCATCCCTGCCTGGCAGTCGCTGCCTCTAAGTGCAGTTTAATCAGGGAATCACCATCACTCAGCCCTGTGGTAAGAAATCAACACTTTGCTACCCAGGGAAAAGGCTCTGCGCCTTCCTAAAAGCTGAAGCAATTTCTCAAGGAGCCTAAACTCTGCTGGCCTTTAAAAGAGAAAAGAAAAAAAAAAGCAGGAGAGGAAAAAAGCAACCAGCAAAGCAGCCCATCTTCAGAGGCAAAATGTAATTAAAAATGAAAGCCAGCTTGAAGAAGGCTGTAAGTCATCGCAAGCAGCAGCCAAAGCTGCAAGACAAAGCGATGCTGGCTGAGCCTGCGAGCGGGAACGCTGGGGAGTAGCAACACTGCAGCAAGCCAGGACATCTCAGCAAGGCGTTTCCATGCATCAAGGTGCTGCTTTCTCCCAGCCAGGACTGGGACGGTTCCACTGCGTGCCATCGTCCCTGGCTGGGATGAGCGAGCCCCTCCTTTGCTGGGCACCATGGCTCATCCGCCGGCAGCCCAGCCACCCTGGTCACCCCTGGGGTGGATCTACCAGCCCCGGGGGGATGCTCCTGGTCTTTGATGCCGAGCCGTTTCCACCCAAAGTCACGCTGTTTGTACAGCAAGGATGGGAACACCTGCAGAACATCCTTGGTGAGGACTGATGGAGCCGGGAAGCGTCCCTGCAATGCTAACTGGGGTCTATGCACAGGTCCAGGAGGGTGGACAGGCAGCACTCAGCCCCCATCCCGCTGCCCTCAACAGCCAGCAGCCGTCGTCCACGCTGTGGAAATACCACCAGAAAGTTATTTCTTCAAGGCATGGATCTGCATCTCGCCGAGTATCGATCCAAGCAGCGAAGGGCCGCGTCCCGCCTGGCGCTGCCTCCTCCCGCGCGGGCAGAGGGACGTGTCGGCGCAGGGGATGCCAAGCCCCACGGATTCCTGCTGACACCTGCCAGTGCAGGGTGCTTAATTATTAATTGCATTTCCAGTAGTGATTGTTGCCTGTGCCGATGGAGCTGGACGAGACATCACAAGCAATTAGCAGAAGCCTTCGCTGGTGTTCAGTCGGTACCTGCTTAACGCCCCGCTCACGTCCTCTGCGGGTCACTGCGGAGGGAAGGAGGAACCCGTTCCCACCTCCTCTGCTCGCGGGGCCTCCTGTACGCTGGCGTCGTCCCCTCCTGTACGCTGGCGTCATCCCCTCCTGCGGCCATGTGGCAGATGCGGAGCGGGACATCAGCTGCCGCGTATCCACGTGCCGTGACGGCCAGCCCTCGGAGGCACTGGGGTCTCGGCCAGGTCTCCTGGGCGACCAAAGCCAAGAGCAGGAGCGGTGGGAGGTGTGGCAGCGGAGGCAGCCCCAAGCCCGGTCCCCAGCAGAGCTATCTCAGGCCCAAGTGCCTACTCTGCCACAGCTCAGGTGTTCAACCAAATTAATTTTTATCATAACCAAAGTGAGCGGTCAGTGGAATCCAAACGGGCTTTTCCTAGTCATTGAGACTGTTTCATAGCAAGAGCAATTTTGGGAGCTTATTTTCCACTTCATTGAGTGCCATGTTACTGCAAATGAATATATTCCTTGGTTGGTGTGATGGAAAATACAGCTGTAAATGCTTTCTGCTTCATTTGGGTAAAGAGCTCCAGATAGGACTAAATATAAAGAGAATTTAAATGCTCTACTTCATTAAAAAAGTTGTTTCCCATTCTCTTTCTTCCTGAAAATACAGGGCCGCTAGCGGAGAGAGCAAAAGAAGGATTTAAATTTACATCAGTGTCACGCTAACCCAGCTGATCACTCCCCACCCAGGACAGATGGTAGACGTCTGCCAGCAGCTTGCTCTCCGGAGGTTCAGAGCGGTGGGAAGCTGAAGGCAGAGAACGGGATGCCCAACACCAGAGCCTGGGGCCACGGCATGTCCATCTGCTCACCTCTGTCTCAGAGTATATAATCACCTTCAGCTGGTGGTTCAGCCTTGGAGGCAGCAGGACACCTCAGCAAAGGCATGAAGCCCAGAAACCTAATTCTTATGGCTGAGCTGGGGCCCACCTAGAGGTTCCTAGAGACACGTGCCACCGTTTCTACCTGGCCTTTACGACGGGGTTAGAGATCCTTACCTGCTGCACAGCCACCAGTGCTAGAGAGGCCTAAGGACCTGGAAGGTGGTCTGACTGCCCTCCTGAACGATCTCAGTGGCCATCAAGCCAGCTGCATCCCAGAATCACTTACTAGCTCATTTCCTTCTGCCACAGACTCATACCAGCTAATGGACATGCAGCACTTCTTATTGACCTCTGGAATGAAGTGCTACCTCATCCCACAGCCATAAGGAACTCCCCTGGCTTGTTGTCACTCCTGGTTTACCCTCTTCGGGAGGGCAATAACCCCCCCAGCCAGTGTCTCATTTCCTGATCCAGTTCCCAGCAAGGAGACAATGGTCCTTACTGACTTCATGGTGGTTGGGATCATGTCCACGCTCCGTCAGCTCCAAGACAGCACAAGAGCAAGGCCTAGCCTTGGTGGAGAACACTGTTCTGAATAAGTTCATCATGGCTTCTGGGAGAAGACTATAAGCCTATCTTCAAAAGGAGAAGTACAGCCAAGTTGGGTTGCCATGTCCTCCTGGGGCTCCTTCTTAACATTCAAGAGTCCCAACCTCTTCTGCACAGCACCAGCTGCTACCACTCAGCTTCCTCCCCTCAAGAAGGGTTTGGGAGAGGTGGGATCCCTCTCAGAGCTACCCAGCAGCCTAGCAGACTGCCTGGATACTCACCGAGGCCAAAGCAGAAGGAAGATGCTGGTGGCACCCAAAGTCACTCAGAGCAATCCCATTTTGTGCAAAATCTGAACCGATTTCTTCTCCAGAAGTAAAGGGCCACTGCAGTCCAGGGAGACACCTCAACAAGTCTTTGGAGTCTTCAGCCTCACAAATTCTGTTGGACCAGGATGTCAGGTTGTGCTCTGCTCTTACTCGATACCAACCAAGTGAGGGGAAGCGTTCACCTCTGCTAAATCCATTTACAACCCAGGAAGCAATACGTTCTAGGCTCATGGGTCTTACAGCTAAACAGATCATCTCAGTAGGGCTGTGGCAGAGTCGGGTGGGATGAGCGATAGGCAGTGGCCTTACAACTGACTGGAGGATAAATAGAGTTTGCTTGACTCATAAAATAACCACCTATTGCAATTTTGCTAAATTTTAAATTGCAACCTCTTCCCCTCCCCGAATATTTAAGTGGAATTGATAGGACGGAGTTCCATATAACACATAAGCTTCATAGAAATAACTGCAGTTAATTCAGCCTTCCATTCCAATGGAGGAGCCAGGAGCGAAGTGACATCCACGGCTCTGTCCCTTATCTCCAGTACAGGGGTTTGACCAACGAGCTACTTTCCATAGACCAGGCAAACCAGATGGACCCAGATTCAGCAGTACCATGGATATGAAAAATGAGCCACAGAAGTCTCATTTCAAAGACGTCCCTTCCCTTTCTCCTTCTCGAAGTGTCAAGTTTGCATTGTTCAGTTTGCCAGCAGAACTCAAGGCACTTTACGACAGCGTTAAACGGCATCATCTCCATCTCCAAGGCATGGGGACAACCCAGATGTCCCAGGGAAGGAAAGGGAACCTCCCACCCGCCATCCAGCCCCAGACAGAGGCACCGATTCACATGTGACATGGGATGGTCACAGAATCAGAGAATGGTGGGGGTTGGAAGGGACCTCTGTGGGTCATCTAGTCCAACCCCCTGCTGAAGCAGGGTCACCTACAGCAGGCTGCACAGGACCACATCCAGGCGGGGCTTGAATATCTCCAGAGCCAGACAGCAGGTGCCAGACAGGTGCGCCAGGTCCCACCTCCACACAGCCCTATGCCTTCTCCCCTTATTTCAGACCAGCCTCATGGAGATGCTGGAGGAGCTCTGGAGTGGCCTGGGAACGGTGCTCTGACCGGGACAAGCACAACAGCAAAGAGCGGTGACAGAACCTCCCCAAAGAGCCAGCACAGGTCTCCCACATCCAGCACGTTAACCAGCTGAGATCACACCACCCGCTATGCCACAACTCTTCCCTTGCATCTACTATCACTTAAACAGTTGGCAGCAGCTGTGAACAATTACCACCCGAAATCTGGATCAAGGACAACGCGATATAATTATTACCCTAATGGTATTTCAAGCCTATCGCCACCGGCTGGGAGCAAAACTTCTGTTGAGCGAGTTTAATAAGCGTATCATCTAATACAACATTCGCACGGAGGGGCAGGGTGGCTTTAGGAAGGATTACGGCAGCTTTGCGTAGCTTTACACGGGATATTTCACATGCAACAGATCAAGAAGGATGAGCCCGCGATAGCTGCAAACCCCGATAGCGGCAGCAGCCTGTAACGCTACCTCCCATCTTCTGTTCAGCAGGAGATTACAAGCTCACCTCGCGCACAGAGACCGGGCGGCACTAGGTCGGTGCTCTGATTGCCTCCACCATGGCCTCTACGATGGTGGCAACCAGCAGGGTCCCCGCCTTCATGGCCACTGCCAGCTACAAGCGGCCATGTCCCACGCGGCCAGCTGAGACCTGATGAAGGCATCACACCAGTGCACCATTTTCCACCAGTACACACTGGGCTCCAGACCTACCTGGGCAAAGGCCCCCCAGGGAGCAGATCCAACCTCCCATGCAACGCTCCCCACATCCTCGCCCATGCTCTGCAGAAGGTGGATGGGAGCGGGTCCCAGAGGGACCTGGGTCTGGTTTAACTGGGCTCTGCAGAAGCTGGACAGAAGCGGGTCCCTAAGGGACCTGGGACTGGTTTAACTGGGCTCTGCAGAAGCTGGACGGGAGCGGGTCCCTAAGGGACCTGGGACTGGTTTAACTGGGCTCTGCAGAAGCTGGATGGGAGCGGGTCCCAGAGGGACCTGGGACTGGTTTAACTGGGCTCTGCAGAAGCTGGACAGAAGCGGGTCCCTAAGGGACCTGGGACTGGTTTAACTGGGCTCTGCAGAAGCTGGATGGGAGTGGGTCCCAGAGAGACCTGGGACTGGTTTAACTGGGCTCTGCAGAAGCTGGATGGGAGTGGGTCCCAGAGAGACCTGGGACTGGTTAAACTGGGCTCCGCAGAAGCTGGACGGGAGCGGGTCCCTAAGGGACCTGGCACTGGTTTAACTGGGCTTGGGGGAGCCCAGCTCTATGTCCACCAGCTTCGCACAGCGCATTGAGTCTGAATTCCTGCGCCCAAAGCCCTCCCCAGCCCAGGAGTCTTCGCAGGCTCTGACTGAAGGGCTTGCAGCCCCCGAAGCAACGGGGCACCTCGAGGCTTCTGCTTCCCTCCAGCGTGAATTACTGTGAAGGCTGCTGCGGGTAAGGAGTCACCGGGGATTTTCAGCTAGCCCTGCTGGTTACCGCACCCACGGGGACGTAAATCAAAGCAACGAGAAGGCGGGCGACTGCACAACAGCTCAAGGGATATATTGCACGTGTCTAACCCCTGAAACTCCCTGCCGCAAGGCACTGGGAATATTAAGCGGTTTCTTTCAGGTTTGGAGACCTTCCTAAGCTTAACAGGCATCTAAAATTATTCTTTATGAAGGACTAAACACCAGACAAGAGCTCTGCAAAAGAAAGCTGTACGTCTCCAATTCCAGCGGGGTTGTCCAATGCAGAAGGTGCCCATCAGCGACCGAGACCCCAGACCCCCCTCCGCTCTGGCCAGGTAATGTCCTATAAAAATATAAATTATAAATAGAAATAGAAATATATAAATAGGTAATGCCTATTTATATAGGGGGTAATGCCCCTGCTCACTGGGCCTTAGGTAATGTCCTCTATAAAGCGCCTGCATCCGCACACTGCCCTGGTGAGCGTCTCAGCAACACGGTCTCGCTGCCTGATCTGTGCATCGGGGTTTTGCTCAGCGTCTGAACCACCGGGTCGCCTTGTTGTTAATTAATGCATCGCTAAAATTATGTTTGGGGGCTACTAAGGTTTATTGGGTAGAAAATTATTTCAAACACAGAGAGCAGGCAGTAAAGATTGGAAATATGTTTTCAAGTGTAAAGCTAATTGCTAGAGGGAATCCCTCCGGGATCTATTTGGAGCCCTTGCTTTTTTCCTTCCTTCCTTCCTCCGTTAATGACCCAGCCAAGGCTGTAAAACAGCAAACGCGCAACGGCGTGCTGGTGGTGTGATGCCCTGCACGCCGGCACCCAGCACGAGGTGGGATCCCCCACGTCTCTGTGGTCCTCAGCCCCGCGCCCTGTCGCAGCAGACCAGGACAGCCTGGAGATGGTGGACTCAGCCCACCACGCTGGTGGCCGTACTGGGTCCAGCTCTGGGGCTGCTCAGCATCCTTCTGCCATCTGCAGGAGTCCTCTGACCAGAGGAGCAGCCCATCCCACCCTCACCCTCCTGCTGACGCGGGCGTTTCAGAGAGAGCTCTGCCGCTCCCAGGAGAGCCTCGCACAGGTCCCGCAGCCACATCAGTATTGGCGACTGGGCTTGAGGTCTCCATGGGTCCAGAAGCAAGACTGCATAGGCGCAGCCTTGAAAGCGAGACTGGTCTGAGGCCAGTTCTGTGACCAAAGGACTTTGCTTTTACATCCCGGTAACCCTGAAGTACCTGTTTGTCTGAGAAAAGATGTCCTGCCTCAGGGTGACATCCTGTGGGCCTCCAGTCATCCCAGTAGAAAGGAGCAAGTCCTCATTTCAAGGAAGGTTTCAGTTTCTCACAGGCAGGGTCACTAAATTAAGGGACAAAAATTAAAACACCGTAACTTCTCAGCCCAGGCTCAGCCGCGATCAAATCGGGAATCACCGGGAGGGGCTACCTGGCAGAGGATCTCAAGAGGACGCTGCAAAGGCAGGGCTCCAGAGCAAGGTCCTCCCGGGCTCCTCGCCGTGACGCCTGGCTCCCGACGCCAACAGCCAAGCCCCTGCTGACCTGCCCCAGGCGAGGATGCCACAAGCTGCCGCCCGGGGAGGCTGAAGTGCTGCTCTGGGCCACAGCCCAAGCCAAGCAAGGTGTTTTGAGTGGCACAGGTGGGAGTTTTCTTCTTTCTTTTTGGACTTTTTTCTCCCTGATGGTGCCCTGAGAGGTAAGTAACTGCACATTGGTGACCTGGACAGGTCTTGGACAAACACAGAACCGTTTTCTTCATAAAAACCATCCTTGCTCCCTACTCATTAGACATTAGGTTGTCTTATTTGCTATGTCCACCCACCGCTTTGCTCTTCTATTTTGCTTCCTAGAGGAAGCATCTCCCGGTATAAATGCCCCTCCTTCCAGCCCCTTTGAGGCACACAAGGATTCAACACAAGCCAGGCATCGGGATCCTGCTCCCAGTCTGGGCTCTGAGGGTCTGGATGTCAGCAGGGCTGCCAAGGAACGCAGAGGTCTGCTCGTCCATCACCCAGGGACGTCTCCAAATGGAGCTTGGTCATGACCCTGCACTGGGCAGGGCAGGCTGGGGTCACTCAGAAATTGGGATTTGCTGACTCTCCCTCTTTCCCCAGTGGAACAGTTGCCCTGGGAGCGTGACGGCAGCCAGCAGCGCCGGGGAGGAGATGCTCCATCTCCCACCGAGTTGGCCAGCGTGGAGAATCCCACCAATTGTGCCAGGCTGCCCAAAGCCACCCACCCTCTAGAATTTCTCCTTCCAGAAAATACTGACAAAAAACCCCAATTCACAGCCGAAAACAACCCCAATTTTTTTTTAAAGAAGCCATACACAGTGAAGGAGGCCACCTTGTCCAGCAACCGCGGCCAGGCTGGAGCTCTGGCCACGTCCAGTCATTCCCAACTCGATCCTTGCTATAACTGGAAGACAAAACCAAATAATTTCCTAACCACTGGCTTTTCTTTCACCTCCTACTCCCATGGCTGCCTGTCCTGCCTGGACGGCAGGCTTTTTGAAGTTGGACCTGGCTCTCCCTAATAGGATCTCCCAGCGCTGGCGTGGCCAGCATCGATTCAGCAGCAGGGACATTTCTGTCATTAGCAGCCAAGTGAGGGACCGCGCACACTTGAAAGCAAAGCCTGGTTTCAAGGCACCTTCATCTGATGCAGCCCGTGTTAGGCAGAGCCGTGCTCAGCAGGCGTCACCTCCTAGGCTCAGCACCGTGCAATTAGCGCGGGGTTATAAAGCCTTCCTTTAACCGTGCCCTGAACGTGGAGCTGGCGTTGCAGGCTGCAGAGACCATAGTTCAAACAGCTCCGTCTCTCTGCCTTGGCGGCAGGCAAGTCCGCTCCCCGCACCATTACAGCAAAAAACGCTCTTTGAAATGCAGATCCTGGCCCGCTTTGTTCCCCGCATCTTTGTAGGTGCCAGATTAACAACACCCTCCCCTCGCATCTTGATCACTGGCCTTACACCAAGGCCTGCTGTACCGTCTGCGTACGCCGAGCTCTCGTTAACGTTCAGGACCGCACAAACCCCGGGAGCCATTTACCTCCCTCGGCTTCTCTTGACTGATGCTCGAGCGGGCAGACGTGGTGATGCAAAGCCCAGGGTCAGCAACAGCCGGCCAGATCACAGGATGCTTTTCAAGATCAAGTCCTTGGTTCAGAAAGCTGCTCGGAGGAGCAGTTATTCACATGCCTGTCCTGGTGCCAGCGAGGGGGAGATCACGAATGAGAGCAAATTACTGCTCACGAAGGAGCAGCTGGAGACACCGGTCCCCCTCTGGGCATGGACAAACCCTGTGCAGTGGGGAGCCGCAGCCGGAGAGCTTCAGATGGAGATGGATTCGGGATCCCCGCGACGCTGAGGATGCTTTACCTCCCCCCAACGCAGGTATCCGCCCCAGCCCATCTCCCCTGTCCTCCACCAGCAAGCTCAAGCTGCCAAGGGGAACGTGGCTTGCAGTCTGCTGGCAAACCCCCCATCCTTTTCAATTATGTGCGGTCCAATTCCCATCACAAGGAGGCGAGCCAGGAGGAAATGCCACCAAAGCCAGTGGAGTCGTGCTGCATAGTCTGGAGCGAGCGGGAGGAGATGCTAAGCCTGGCCTACACGCATCATCTGGGCCTCCCACGCCTGTCCCACACTGGCTCTATCTTTGTTTAAATTTATGGCGTCCATTCCCAAACTGGCAGGGCGTGTTTACGATTAATGAGGGACGTGGGCAGATGTGTCCTTTATTGTTTAAAGCCAAACATCGGACACTGAACCGGCCTCTGCTCCCCGCAGCGGAAAGCCTGCTCTGGAATCCAGTCCCCAGCTGCCAGCCTGAAAGCCAAACCACACAGCCTTGACCCCAGCAAACATCGCCCGTTAAAACACACAGCTCCAGTTCAAACCTTTCCCAGGCTAGAGCCTTAATGCTTCGTGGGCTTTGAGCCCTCAGCCCAGTTTAGCCCACTCAATGGGGATGTACTGCAGAAGTGGGCACCAGCACCGATATCCTCCGGGGTGCAGCCAACACCCCCCCGGGAACTTTGGCAACCACCAGCCAAGGGAACGGACTCTAAGGGGCTGTTCTTGGTGGGCCAGCTCCCAGATTAGGGGAGCAAGCCCCCTTTTTTACTGCCTGCCCTCTCCCTGGGCTTAGGACAGCTCAGAAGGGTGGCTCAGGACATCCAGAAGCTGCCCAGGGTCTCCATCCCAGTGCTTCCATTGGACCAAAGGGTCTGGAAACAGGGCCATGCCCCAGGCTGCAGGACCAGCCCAAGCAAAGTCCAAAAGCCATCACTATAACATGGCACGGGAAGCAAACCAGGAAGATTAGAAGCTCTGTGAATTCCCTAGGGCCTTGTAACAGCAGAGGAATTATTTCAGAAAGTTGTAAGATCTGAGGAAGCTTCCAGGCACCAGAAGGAAGCCAAATAAAGCCCTGTGCTCCTTATTGGCTGACCAGGGAAATTTCTCCCTGTCCCCAGATGTGTTTCCAGCTGTGGCCACTCTCCACCACCTCAGAGAGAGACAGGACCACCACCAAACCCAGGAGCCAAATTAGGCATCAACGGAGATGAGGATTCCTCCCCAGACCCTTTGGAGGACAGCAGACGCCCTGAAGCATGGGATTAATATCAGCTAAAGACAGCATGAACAAAGATCAATCCAGTCTCACTTCAACACACCTGACATCCAAGGACTCTCCCCTCTGGAAGGGCTCTGAATGAATAATCCTTCCCATGAATATTGAGAGCTGTCTTGAAACAGTGGCTGTCCCTTCCCACCCACCACCCCTTTTGAAGGCCACTCCAGAATTATCTCTTTCAAGCCTCAGAAATTGCTTCTAAAATCCCATCTAAATTTATTTATGACAAGCTTACTGCACAGGGATGCATCTGTCTCGACCAGAGCCCTTACAAAAGCCACAGCATTAACAACTGGAGTTCTTTTAAACCCTACCGAGGGTTAAGGCTGATCCCATTTACCGCAGAACGTCTGGGATGCAGCCAAAGCATCTGCCCTGTCCTGAGGCAGGGACCCTTGGTAGGACCCCCAGCCCTCTGCTTCCTCCATCCCTTTGGGAGAAGAAGGGAGGAAGAGTGACCGAACTTCTTAAAGCCTGGTCCGATGCCTCAGAAGATGTCTTTATAGACTCCGTGGCTGCAATGCCGTAAATTTTTATTTCACCTCCACAAAGGCTATTTTGGGCTCATCTGCCATGGAGAACAAGGCCGGCAGTGAGCAGAACCTGGCCCTTCCCTCATGCAGCGGGGGATACCAAGCAAGGAGAGACATACCCATCCAGACACCTGGGGTGGGAGGGGGTCCCCCTCATCTCCACGGCAGGACCACGTGGCAGCCTTTCCAGCCTGTGCTGCAGGTGCTAAGGCTGTTCTTGAAGCTCCTCACTGCTTTCTCAGTGATTTCTACCTCCCATCTCACCCCAGGAATGGCCAGCTATTGCTTCTGAGACCTTTTGGAAACGTAAATAAAGAGTCAGAGGTTATTAAGAGATTTGCAGCTGAGAGAGCCAGTGCTGGAGGGACCTGCTATCCATCTCCAGGAGCAGAGGTGGAGAGTGTCAGGCTCCCAGGAGCTCCTGGAGACAGGCTGAGTGCTGGGGCTGGCTGGGGACCTGGCCTCCAGAACAACGCCGTAGACAAACAGCACTCCTCAACCATCTTTTTTATAAGGCCACGGAAATTCAGAGGGTCCTTCCACCCCTGTAAAAGTCTGGGATTTAGATGCTTAGCAATATGGTTGGAACAATTTCCTTGATCTTTTATTACCCTGGTAAATAATTTATTGGGACAGCCATTTTTAAAAAATCCCATAAAAGACCCATAAAACATATTTATCACACGAAAAAAATCCCGGCTTCTCGGCTCCAACCAACAACAAGCTGAAAACTTGTTTGTATACTTCACTGCACATAAACCAACCAATGCCTTGTGACAGCTTTAAGCTTTTTAACAGCTCTCTCCCTGCTGCTCTTTATTTCCTTTTTTCCCTCTGTGACTTCAGAAGGGAAAAACAAAGAAGACCCGACTGCAACAGGGGAGGTTTCTGCTTTTGGACAGATATTGACAGTTGGGAACTGCCCCCCAGTTTTCCTGGCACCCAGGAACTTCAGCAAACGATGCTTCTTTCGGCGGAAAAACACAGCTCCAAGCTGTGGTTATTCACAGCGCGGCAGGACAGCGGGGTTGGCAGCTGTGTACAGAGGGATGGATGCACTTGTGGCCAAGGTGCTACTGGTACGGGCATCAAGCCACCTCTTTGTGCCTCAGTTTCCCTCCGGAGATCAGGAGCAGCCATCAGGCACTTCTGTCGTCTTCTGCTGGCAGTGGGCAGGGTCCTTTTTTTGTCCAAGATTTGGATAAATGGAGAATCCAAAGAGAGAGCTGACAAATGTGTTTTCACACCCAAAACACGCACGAGCCACACGCACCAAAGCTTTTTTTCGCTCTCTCGGACACCAGAGGACCTGATCGGATGAAGCCTGGCCAGCAGGACGAGACCTCAGCCCGCTGCCAACATGCAAACCCAGGACCCAAACCACATGGACTGCTGTGAGCGGGAAGCCTGGTGCCAGGCAGTCTCAAAGCCCCCAAAAGCAGACCGAACCCACATCCCTCTACGCCGTGCCCGCAAACCCAGACCTCACTGGGGACAGCTGTGCCCAGCAAAATGCCAACAAACACAGATGACCTGGCACGGGGCAACCAACCTTCACAGCTGGAGGTGGCCTGAGGCATTCTTCTCCTCTTCCCAGGAGCAAGGGGAGATGTGGGAGCAGCCATGAGGCTGGATCGAGCCTGGAGCTCCTCTGCCGTGATGCAGAGCAGATCTTCCAGCCACGCAGAGGAGGACTCTGAGGAGGGAGAGCACAGTCCTCCATGCTGGGTCAGCAGAGCTGGTCATCAGAGGGCTGCCAAAGCACACGGACACCCAGGCATGCACAAAGCCTGCTCCAGATGGCATCTGTCAGAAGGAGCCAGGAGCTGTCTGGGTCAGAGTGTTCCCCATGCACAATTTGGCTCTCCCTCTTCCACAGACATCTCCAAACACCCTCATCCTGGTTCTGGTTCCAACACAGAAGGGATGTAATCCATAAAATTGCCTTTTCAGGACACAGTCAACACTCCCACTCCTTCACTCAGCTTCCCCTCTGCTTTCCCAAAGCCCACACCAGGCACTTCAGCTACAGCTGCTTTCATACTTGCGTGAGCCAAAATGCTCCTGTCCACACTGCCTGGTTCTCCATAATGGCTGCTCTCTGCCTCCACCAGTTGCCCTACAGAGAGATCCGAAGCAAGAGAAAACTCGAGCGGCCAGTACGGCCAAATGATGAAGAACAAGCTATGAAAAGAAGGTCAGTGGTCAAAGTAAGCTTCAACTTCTTCAAGTGCTCCCTTGTTATTTCTTCTTAGCACCTCCTCCCAGTCCCGTGACCACCTCCCCCTCATGCCACCAAGACCACCGAGGGTCTCAGCTGGTCTGGACAACCCCCATGCCCACCATACCGCGCAGCTCAGCACAGGTCCCAGCAGCGCACGCTGTCCTGGGTGGAGGCCAGCAAGGATGCAGCGCCCACAGCAGCAGCGCAGGGCCATCACGTTTCCCTCCTCCCTCCTCAGGGGACTTTCACCATTACCATCAAACAGAAGGAAGCAAAACGGACGCTATGAGCTGCAGCATGGATTAGATCTCTCCAGGTTTTCCTGGGATGGAGATACAGTCCGGCGCTGATGACCTGAACAGGTCCTTTTGGCCAGGGAACAGACTGTGGCCAGCCCAGGAGAGGCTGGGACTCCAGGCTCAACTCTGGGGCCTCGTCCACCTCCACCGAGTCCCACAGCTCCTTCAGCTGCCACTTCCAAACTGATGAGCACCTCAGCGGTTAAATCCGTCTGCAGATTTAAAAGTCAAACCCTGCCACAGGAAATTAAAAGATAATGCAAGGAATTATTTAAAAAATTAATCTTTATTACTCTCCACTCCCAAGCTGCTAATAAAAAAAACGTGTTCCTCATGCAGTCTCCATAAAAACAGGTTATAAAGCAGAGGAAGAGAGGAAAGCAGATGCTTTAAAAAAACCATCTTTCATCCCTCCGCCCTGCCTGCCTGTCGTAGTCGCTCACCTGAGCTCGCACGTCAGCTCCCAGCAGATTCCACCCCAGCCAGCCCCGTTTGCCCTGCTAGCTAATTATTCCCCATTTCAGTCTCGTCCCTCTTGTCCTCCCTGTTTTACATCTCCAGGAGATCAGCAACCTTGGCCCGGAGAGCAGCCTAGAAGGTGGTTTAATGGCACCCCTTCCTTGCTCCAGGTATCTCCGAGCACTGTATAAACCAGGATGAATTATAGCTCATTACAGACAGGGCAGGCGTTTGGGAAGTAAACAAAGCAGCTGTTATGGAAGCCGGCGATAGCTCCACATCACCGGAGCAGGGTTGACACACGCAGGAAACCATGCCTGACAGAGAGGTCAAGGATCCTTGGCAGCTCCGAGAAGCCAGCAGAAGACGCCGAGAGGCAGCGATTGCACAGGTTTATTCAGCAGATGCTTCTGTCTAGGGCTGCACTCAAGCAAGAAGCACAGTCCTTGGTTCTAGCTGGTGCTTGAGCCCATGGAGCCAGAAATGGGACTGTAAACCACTTCTACGACATGACCGCTACCATCAGTTAGCCAGGCTTTGGTAGGTCCAAGAGCCACCACAATTGAGCAAGAGCACCCAATCTAGCATGAGAGAGATGGAGAAGTAAGAGCTATTGAACCCACAGCTGCGTCCACACTGCAGTGGAAGAAACACTGTAAGGAGCAACGGGCACAAACTGAAGCAGAGAAAGTTCCAGCTGAACACGAGGAAGAACTTCTTCACTCTGAGGGTGACGGAGCACTGGAACAGGCTGCCCAGGGAGGTTGTGGAGTCTCCTTCTCTGGAGATATTCAAGACCCGC
>Ga0065711_1041263_pt1 | contig 16278 bp, 6 predicted proteins | sample Hoacrofraction12_FD_59098 | JGI IMG/M metagenome (GOLD analysis project Ga0065711, IMG submission 59098) | Hoatzin crop microbial communities from Cojedes, Venezuela - Epithelial fraction 12 v2 (version 2) | ecosystem: Host-associated > Birds > Digestive system > Esophagus > Crop | place...
TACAGGCTTGGGGCGGACCTGCTGGAGTGCAGCTCTGTGGAGAGGGACCTGGGTGTCCTGGTGGACGACAGGTTAACCATGAGCCAGCAGTGTGCCCTGGCTGCCAAGAAAGCGAATGGGATCCTGGGATACATTAGGAAGAGGGTGGCCAGCAGGTCGAAGGAAGTTCTCCTTCCCCTCTACACTGCCCTAGTGAGGCCCCATCTGGAGTACTCTGTCCAGTTCTGGGCTCCCCACTTCAAGAAAGATGAGGAGCTACTGGAGACTGTCCAGTAGAGGGCTGTGAGGATGGTGAGGGGACTGGAGCATCTCTCCTGTGAGGAAAGTCTGAAGGAGCTGGGCTTGTTCAGCCTAACGAAAAGAAAGCTGCGAGAGGACCTAATATATGCTTATAAATATCTCAAGGGTGGGTGTCAGGAGGATGGGGCCAAACTCTTTTCAGTGGTGCCCGCAACAGGACAAGGGGCAATGCGCACAAACTGAGGCACAGGAAGTTCCGTCTGAACATGAGGAAGAACTTGTTCCCTCTGAGGGTGACAGAGCACTGGAAAAAGGCTGCCCAGGGAGGTTGTGGAGTCTCCTTCTCTGGAGATGTTCAAGACCCGCCTGGACAAGGTCCTGTGCAGCCTGCTGTAGGTGACCCTGCTTCGGCAGAAGGGTTGAACTAGATGACCCACAGAGGTCCCTTCCAACCCCTATCATTCTATGATTCTGTGGTTCTGTGATTCAATGTTTTCCAGGTGTGTGATTTTTTTTGTACAGAAAGCTGAACACAAGATACTGAAAACTTTGTCTAGATTTTTTAATTACTGAATTGAGATTTATCATCACCCATGTTTATATTACATTCTGTTTTTTTGTTGTTTCACCAAAAATAACAGCTTTGTAATTCAGAAACAACATTTAAAATAAAAAAGTTATTTTACTTTTCTTTGTTGCAGAATTATTCTGAAAGGGCTAGAACACAAGCAGAGAAAACATTAGGCCTTTTTGCTGACTATATATCTGGCTTAAATAAATCCAACTTAATTCCACTAATGCTTTAATCTACAACCCATGGGCTCAGCTGTCTGTGATTGAAAGTCACCATGACCAAGCCTGGTCCTGATCCCAGCCCTCAGGCCCACATCCTGGCTCAGCCTAGGCCTGTCTTCAAGGGGGTGCCTTATGCCTGGGACTGGGGCTGACCCAGCGCCCTCACTGGCTGCCCTGTTCTGGGCTGGGGAGGTGGGATAGGGCCTGGCTGCAGGGCTCTGCCCTGCCACTCCAGGGAGCCCTTGATGCTCCCTGCACCCAGGGAGCCCTTGATGCTCCTTGTACCCAGCAAGCCACCATCTATCTCTGTGCTTGACCCCCAAGCCCTTCCCCTGCTTTCTAACTCTTGTTAAGGTGTGAGAAAGTGCGTGAACTAAAGGCATTCAAGAACTGCAAAATTAGAGACAGAAGTGTAAATAATGAGACAAGAATAGTAGTTAGCTGCTCAAGTATTTAAGAGGAATAGCATCATAAAATGATCCATAACCCTGAGAATGAAAATGCAGGGTATTGGAAGATGGCAGCTCAGCAACCTTGAGGATTTGTCTAGCCTGAACAGCCCCTAAAGAGCCTGGCTTATCTTCATTTGATTGAGGACTGCCTGAACAGCAAAAGCTCACTGGGTCTCCCAACAGGGGTTGTAAACATATTAATATTACACTAACTCATTAGCCCAAGCCGTCAGTTGTGTGTGCCAACACATAATTTCTTTGTATAGTTTAATTGTGTATATCCAGTTTGTTTACAGTCTCTTTCCAGGTGGTAGAAGTAACCCAAAAAAATGATCCCAAGATGGAGCATTAAGATGCTTTCTAATCTTTAGGCATAGAGCTAGAAAAACATTTTACATAAAATATTCATAGTGCTGTTCTAATTTATTTGAGCATAAGTATTTTCATTGAAATCTACAATCTATGTGGATTCATGAAAAATGAAAAAAATCTTTTTTTAATCAATGAAGAACATTCAATCAATGATTTTGATTTTTTTGATTGCTAGGAATAGTAAATTCCTGTTTCCTTTCATCATCAATATATTTAAGAGAAATATAATTCAAATTTTCTCATAATTTTCAGTTATAAGCTTGACTGACTTTTTGTGGTGTTTCTGTCAAGTCCAGATAGAGTGGAGTTACTACGCCTCCTCTGTCTGGATGTTCATCGTAGGTTACATAACCGTTCTGATTGTTTAAAAATGTTCTTATATTTTAACAAAAAAACATTCTTATATCTTAACAAAAAGCCCTATATTGCTTTGAAACCTTTATCTCTCAGAAAGTCTTACCATAATGGCAATGAAGCATCAGAATGAACAATCCACTTAGGCAGACCAGAAAAGATAATTATTCCCTTCGAAGACTAAGTATGTATGTTTCTTTTTAAATAGCAATGATGTGATCAATATATGCAAAATTAAGCTGATATAGCTCATATAGAAAGACTCTTATCGGTCAGTGCCCTAACACTGAGGTAGTAAGCTAATCAATGATACAATGACATGGGACTGTCATCCGTAATAGAAATATGTGTAGATATTTAAAATCTCTTGCTTGGGCTGGAGAGGACAATGAATGAATGTTACCCAACCAGCCAGTATGAATATTGACTACAACAAGACTCACCAAGGGAATTTAAATTTCCTATAAGCAGTTTTTGTTTTCTCTAAACTTCATAAAGAATTTAAAAATGCAAACACAAACAACCTATTTCTTTTTAATCAAAACCAGCTTTATGTCTAAGTAAGAAGAGTACTAACTTCTGAGATTACTGAATAACAAGGGGACTGGAAAAAAATATTATGCAAATTCATCTTAGAGAGGAAAATGCTTGACTTGATCTAAATGCTCATTATATTTTTTAAGTTTAACCACAGTCTATACTTTTTTCCCCTCCATTAAGAAGGAATGTATTTTATTTTTAAAACTCAGATTCTTTGAAATGAAGAAAAGAAAGACTTCTTTTTTCTTCTGGAAAGTACTTATGCTAAGCTTAGTTCTACGGATTTCTCTCACATTTCTTCACACTGAAAGTGTACATAATCAGATTAAACACAAATGATTTATGATCCTCTTATCTTTCGAAAAGCTGAAGAAACAATAGTTAACAGTCTTGCAAATAAAATGAGAGTTTGATGTTCAAATTCTTAGGTAAAGATAAAAGTGCGATCGAATGATTGTGGGCTGAAACAAACTGCAAGCAGTCTTTCAGCAGCAAACAGAAATCTTTGCCAAACATTGCTAGCTCAAAACTCAAAACTTTTCTTCTCATGAAGGAAATGATAAGAAATCTGTGCTTTGAAGTAGTTACCTATGTTTAATTTAGGAAATCATATTTATGTTGGCTTTGTCTGACTCTCAGACAGAAGACTGCATATGGGTGATTAGTGGGACAGCTTGTGGGATTACTGATGTTAGCAGCCCTGGCTTTTGAAAGGCTGCTATAGCTGTGGCACAATGGATTGAACAGTTAGTGTTCAGTGTCGAGTTGTGTGAGTGTGCCAGCATGTGAGTGTGTGCCTGGGAGGGTTTGAGGTGTCAAATCAGGATTACAAACATGTATTTCTTATTTTGTCAGACTCACAAATCCTTGAGCAGATACCATACACAGAAATCTGAGCAGTGATTATTCTCAATTTAAAATGGAAACATTGAACTCTGATCACTCTGGTGCCGTTTGTTGTTTATAGTTATACATTAGAAACAGGGCCAAACACTGACGAAACATTTACTTTATGATGCTATTATTTTATATATATATATATTTCTGCATTAATTCATGATATTTTCCATGAATAGCCATTTATATATCTTAGTTTTCTAAGTGACTTACATGGGCTTCAGCTCTTAGCTAGCTTTCTAATAACATGTATATGCAGTTCTTACAATGCAGTTATCTTTGATGAAAGCCCTCTGTAATGTAAGACTTAAATCAGAAATGCATACAACCCTTTTTCTGCTTTTCTGAGACTTAATCACCAGTGCCTTTAACCTCCTGTAGAGATTTATGAAGCAAAGCAGATGTGAGAACTGGTATATCTTCGCATTGCAGAAGTAGTAAATTGAAGGGACAGCATCAATCTGCAGTAGATAAAGACCAAGACTGTTATTTTTTGAGATTGTATTGCCATTGTAAATGACTAGAAGGAGAAAAAAAGCAGGGAAAAATCTGGCTCTATACAACTTACAGTTTTGACACTTTTCTGGTACGTTTGTTACCTTTCTAAATATGGAATGTTTTAATTAATTCTGTACTGTAATTTTTATCTGTTTTTTGCATGATATTTGAATTTGCTTTTGGAACGTAGTTTTTCGTGTAGAACTATTGAAATATTTGCCTGTAATGGAATAATACATGTCAAGCAATGTTAAAAATGTGCTTTAAATTTACATACATGAATATGCATGTAAATACATATTTACCAAGCTCATTATATTTAAAGGTATAAATAAGATTAATTTACATAAACATTATATGAGTCACTAATCCCTACTTCTTACTGACTACAATATTTTTTAGTCTGAGTTTCACTTTTACCTGAAAATCCGTTCATTGAATGCAAGTAACAGTGTCATTCTATCTGTTTGCTTGCAATTGTTAAATGCCTTCCCACCTGTCATGACTGTCAAATAAAATACTAGCAAGCTGCACAGTAATTTCCTTATTCAGTAAAGGGTTATTAATTTTGGTTAATTTTTGGGAACTAACAAAAATATCCAAGCTAATATGTCCCTGCTATAATCAGTGGAATGAGACAGGAAACTCAAAGACCGATTCTCATTCCATTGCAGACTACCTTGCTTTTCTGAAGCAGAAGCTGGTAGCCACTGCCTCTCTGCCTCGGTGACTTCTTTCTTTCCATTTGATCATTGTCTCTGGGAAAATATTGTCTTTGTAATTTATATCCTTTCTCCTATCCTCCCACCTATCTTCAAAATGCCTTACTACAGCTTTACTTGAATAACTTTCAGAATCTCACAAGTGAACAGCGCAGTAGAAATGCCCTATACAATCCCATTAACTCTTCCATAACTGGGTAACTGAGGAGCAGGCATCCACTTTAATTAGAAGTTTTCAGCTCAGAAAAATACAAAACTCTGCAGGGAAGTTAGGTAAATTATCCAGCCTATGGATCATGCTGTACTCTGTCTTGCATTCATTTGCCACACAAACCAGCACAAGTTAAACATGCAGAAGTGTGGTCTATCTACTTACCCAGATTGTACATAATTTGATGCTAATGGATACCCTGGAGAAGAAGGAGAACAATTGGAACTCATATGTCTTGGAAGAGTCCACTAAGCATTGAGCTACTGTATAAGATAGAGATTTCCTGCAGGTGTACATATTTAAATGGCTGTTATGTTTGTGGACATGAATCCTGTCAGAGCATACTTGTGCTGAAGGACACATTCAGAGAGCCTTCTCTGGGAGGGCAGACAGATTATGAGTCATCTGAATATCTTTAGTGGGTGTTTGAGGTAGTAGCTGATGAATACAGTGGTTTCAAGAGATGAAAAGTTTGGGACAAGCAATTTTTCAGGCAGAAAAAACCATCATAGATTAACCAAGTGTTCCTACTAGTTTTGGAGTGTTCATGGCACTAAATAATGTTGAGGATATAGACCTTTACTGTACGTGCCTTTGTTCCACTGTAAGACTTGAATCCTTTCCTGAATTTGTAACTGGATCTTTGCCAAGTGCCTGTTATGGCCTTGTCCCTGGCCTACTGCACTAGAGTGTGAAAGCAAGAGAAGGAGCCTTTACCTTTCTGCATTGCACAGTAGTGGGAAGATGTCTTCATGATGCATTCACATGAACTGATGTTTCATGTATGCACCTACTATATGTTTGTTTCCTTTAGAAGTCATCTTGTTTGGATCTCTATCCTGGCTCAGGTTGTGCTGGTACAAATCTGAGTGTAGTCTGCAGTTTTGTAGCAGTGCCACTGCTTTGCTGCTATAATTACTAGTCTCACACTTCATTTCAAGGGGTCTGCAAGTCATCATGATCATGAAAGCAGACAAATCACAGAATCACACAGAATCACAGAATGGTAGGGGTTGGAAGGGACCTCTGTGGGTCATCTAGTCCAACCCTTCTGCCGAAGCAGGGTCACCTACAGCAGGATGCACAGGACCATGTCCAGGCTGGTCTTGAATATCTCCAGAGAAGGAGACTCCACAACCTCACTGGGCAGCCTGCTCCAGTGCTCCGTCACCCTCAGAGGGAAGAAGTTCTTCCTCATGTTCAGACAGAACTTCCTGTGCCTCAGTTTGTGCCCATTGCCCCTTGTCCTGTTGCTGGGCACTACTGAAAAGAGTTTGACCCCATCCTCCTGACACCCACCCTTCAGATATTTGTAAGCATTTATTAGGTCCCCTCTCAGCCTTCTCTTCTTTAGGCTGAACAAGCCCAGCTCCCTCAGCCTCTTCTCGAAGGAGAGATGCTCTAGTCCCCTCACCATCCTTGTAGCCCTCCGCTGGACTCTCTCCAGTAGCTCCTCATCTTTCTTGAAGTGGGGAGCCCAGAACTGGACAGAGAACTCCAAATGGAACCTCACCAGGGCAGTGTAGAGGGGAAGGAGAACCTCCCTCGACCTGCTGGCCAATTATGGAAATTATACTTGGCCAACCTGGTAGTCTTCTATGATGGCATGACTGGCTGAGTAGATGACGGGAGAGCAGTGGATGTTATCTGCCTTGACTTCAGCAATGCTTTTGACACTGGCTCCCACAACATCCTCCTAGGGAAGCTCAGGAAGTGTGGGCTGGATGAGTGGTCAGTGAGGTAGATGGAGAACTGGCTGAATGGCAGAACTCAGAGGGCTGTCATCAGCAGCGATGAGTCTAGTATGAGGCCTGTAACTAGTAGTATCCCTCAGGGGTCAGTACTCGGCCCAGTCTTGTTCAGCTTATTCATAAAAGACCTGGATGTGGTGACAGAGTGTAGCCTCACCAAATTTGCTGATGATACATAACTGAGAGGAGTGCTAGATACACCAGAAGGCTGTGCTGCCATTGAGCGAGATCTGGACAGGCTGGAGAGTTGGGCAGAGAGGAACCTGATGAGATTCAACAAAGGCAAATGCAGGGTCCTGCACCTATGGAGGAGTAACCCAATGCACCAGTGCAGACTCGGGGCTGACCTGCTGGAAGGCAGCTCTGTGGAGAGGGACCTGGGAAGGCTGGTAGACGACAAGTTGACCATGAGCCAGCAGTGTGCCCTGGCTGCCAAAAAAGACAATGGTATCGTGGGGTACATTAGGAGGAGTGAGGCCAGCAGGTCGAGGGAGGTTCTCCTTCCCCTCTACACTGCCTTGGTGAGGCCCCATCTGGAGTACTCTGTCCAGTTCTGGGCTCCCCACTTCAAGAAATATGATGAACAACTGGAGAGAGTCCATTAGAGAGCTATGATGAGGGGACTGAAGCATCTCTCGTATGAGGAGAGGCTGAGGGAGCTGGGCTTGTTCAGCCTGAAGAAGAGTAGGCTGAAAGGGAATCTTGGAAATGCTTATTAATATCTTAAGCATGAATGTCAAGAGGACAGAACCAGACTGTTTTCAGTGATGGCCAGTGACAGGACAAGGGGCAATGGGCACAAACTGAAGCATAGGAAGTTCCGTCTGAACATGAGGAAGAATTTCTTTACTCTGAGGGTGACAGAGCACTGGAATAGGTTACCCAGAGGGGCTGCAGAGTCTCCTTCTCTGGAGGTATTCAAAACCCACCTAAACAAGGTCCTGTGCAGCCTGCTCTAAGTGACCCTGCTTCGGCAGGGGGGTTGGACTAGATGACCCACAGATGTCCCTTCCAACCACTACCGTTCCTTGATTTTGTGATTCTGCGAAATACTATGTCCCAAGCAGAACATATGATCTATGAAATTTTGAAGCTAATACGTATTTTACTTTTTCCTCTGGTCTTATATCTATCATTGGAAATCCAGTCCAAAAGTTTTGTCAAGGAAAGTTGTGCCTTGATTTGCTTCTTCCAAGCTCCCTGTATTTTTAGAACACTTCACTACTCAGTAACTGAGGAATTCAGTGATTCCTATAATATTATAGGAATGATCGCTTTCGTTAGTCAAAGGACTGAGCTGCTTTCTTTTTCCCTACTTGTCCCTTTAGAAAAAAAAATAATTCTGGAGAAGTCCACAAACAGCGAAGAGAACGAAAGTGTTGTTTCCTGAAGGACTCTGGATGGTCTGATATCCAGCAAGAAATAAAAGAAGCAACCATTATACTTCCCTGCCTTCCTTTGGGCTCGTTCTGCCCTGTCAGATTTGCAAGACCTCTGCAGAAATTATAGGTACTTATCACTTCTCTTCTATGTCCCTGGCAGCAGTTTTGCAGGACTTTCGCTGATTTGCATATATTTATAACCAGCAGCTTTGTATTCTGGCTGTATAGGGAAACCAGCCTATGTAATATTCACTCACAGAATATGTTTTTCACTAGCACAAAGCAAATATGTTATTGAGGGAATTGTATACTAATATGTCCAGGTACTGCAATTGACTGAGGATGTTTTAACTACACGTTCATGAAAAGGTGTACTGTACATGAAAAGTACACTTGTAAGCATTCAAGTATTTAAAATACTACCTTTATTTCAGAAAAAGTGTGGCTACAAAGGAAAACTTTTTTTAATTGAAATGTCTATTATATACTGATATGAGGAAAAAATTTTGCTCTCAAAGAACTATGAAAATAAATCTGTTGACTTAGTTGGATTTGAAGAATTTTGTCAGAGTAACCATTTCTAGTTGTTACCAGTGGTCCAGCTCCATAAACAGAACCCATTAATCCTTTGAAGTAGATAGATGTTTTTTGGAGGTTTTCAAAGAATACTTAAATTAAAATTCTATCTGGGACTAGCCAATATTTAATAATTTATATATAAATTCCAAAAGTAAAGAAACTTAATATGACATGGCACAAATACAGTAACTACCATGTTTTTTCAAGGACAACGGGACGCCCATAAACCTAAAATTATTAAAGTTGAAACAAAATAAAAATCAGTTTATACAAACTTGAAACAAAAGTTAAGATCCTAAAGTATTCAGGAAATGAAAAACATCCAATTTTCCCATATTAATTTTTAACAATGTCTTTTTTTTTATAGACACTGATGTCTTAGGTCTATAAGTCCGAATAGTAATATGATTTAAATTAATCAGTGACTTATAACACCACATGTTCAGAGACCTATACAGTGATATTTCCACTCTGTTTATACTTCTCGGAAATCTTCAGAGTTTTTAGCTGAGGTGAAATAACAATGGTCAAGATCAAAAACTAACTGGGAGCAGTTGCAACACATTCTCTTCAAGTTGTGTACACTTTGAAGCAAACTCAGAGAAAGAATGATTTTAACAAAAGCTCATCTAATTACCTTTGTTTTCTTGTATTTGTTTACAGAACAGCAATTGGCAATAGCAAATTTGTTTAACAAGGACAATAAACGATCAAGAAATAATGACTTTTAAAGTTTTCCATTTGAACAAATTTACCAAGTTCAGTGGGGTTTATATATTATTTATGTTTTACCTTTCCAATAGTTTTTTCTTGTCTTTTCTTAAATAAGTGACGGAAAATTCAAATGCTCTGTCTCCATCTCCTGGCAGATAAAATCTGAACAAAAAATGCGGACTGGTATGCGTGAACCTGAGGGAGAAAACCTAAGAGGAACTAGATTTCTGTTTCTTGACGTACTTGCAGATTTTTCCCATTTCTGAAGTCATTCCAAGTTATTATAATATACAGAAACAGATAGAGTCAAAAGATCATAGTACTTTGGCCTCTAGGTCAGCAGTAGGTTTTCCATCCCATTTTCTCATATCTTGCCACTGGTCATAAAGTAAAAATCCCAAGTTACCCTGTGGCATGTTCTGTTTCTCTCGAACTGATCCCAAAAAAAGGCATCTTCTCCTAATGGCTCCGACACAGACTCCTGTACGTAGAAAGTTGAGTTTGTTGTCTATAGTGGACAATGTGTGAGTCAGCTCTTTCACAGCCGAGACACAGGCCTGTATGGGGGGAAGAGACACCGTCTTCTATCTGCCGCAATTTATTGACCACTTCACCCACAGTTACTGCATCGTCATCTTGTGTTAAGTTAAGCATTGCCAACGAGTGGGCATATATTACTGCATCCAGTTCTGGGCTCCCCAGCTCAAGAAAGATGAGGAACTACTGGAGAGAGTCCAGCGGAGGGCTACAAAGATGATTCAGGGACTGGATCATCTCTCCTACAAGGAAAAGCTGAGTGAGCTGGACTTGTTCAGCCTGAAGAAGAGAAGACTGAGATGGGACTTTATAAATGCCTATAAATATCTTGAGGGTGGGTGTCAAGAGGATAGGGCCAGACTCTTGTCAGTGGTGCCCAGCAATAGGACAAGGGGCAATGGGCACAAACTGAAGCATACAAGGTTCCAGCTGAACATGAGGAAGAACTTCTTCCCTCTGAGGGTGACGGTGCACTGGAACAGGCTGCCCAGAGTGGTTGTGGAATCTCCTTCTTTGGAGATATTCAAGACCAGCCTGGACAAGGTCCTGTGCAGCCTGCTGTAGGTGGAAAAGTAGGTTTTACTACTTCCTATCTCAGTTCTAGCTTACAAGAAGAATGATAAATAAGAACTATACAGTCATACTACCCAGTTTAAACAGTGCTTTGAAATATATGGTAGTAGAGAAAAGGTTGCCTTTAGAAAACTCTAATACAGATACTGATTTCAAAAATAGAGATGCACTTTAAAAATTATAAATAAAAGCAGAAAAACACTGAAGTTTTCCAGAGAGAAAAGTAATGACTTCATAATTTCTTTAAAATTCCGTCAGTATTGCAGTACTGAAGTTCAAGGCTTACCGTATCATCAAACAGAAAATAAGTTTCCAAAGTCACATTTCTATTTATCATGGATGAACACATTCACGAAAACATATTACACAAGACTGTCACTGTCAGACCACTAATTTCAGAATATTAAGGGTCAATTTTCCACATTAACATTAATGAAAGCTCGATACAGTCATTGAACAAAGTGTTATTGTGTGATAATAATAAGCCTAGTAGGACTGTAAATCATAGCAATGAAAGTCTGTTCACACCTACAGTAGGTGCATCATTACCCTGTAACATCTGAACACCTTTAGTGTGATTCTAATACACATTTCCACTATATGAAATACAAGGAATTATATGCTAATTTAACTCATTCAAAACATTAGAATATTTTCTCACAATCTACCTTACAAATCCATGAAAAAAATCTCCTGTTTTTTGATCACACTGAATTCCCAAATATTTGCAAAGTAAAAATAAGTGTATGCTTCTGTTAGCCTGCAGATTTCACAGAGTCCTGAGTTTTTGTCATATTATTCAAAGTTTTTCTGTGATTGCTTTTATCTTCCCGTATGACTCCACTAAAAAGTAAAATACATCAATCAACAGTGTAAAGTTGGTGAATCTAATGTAAAGAAACATCAGAGAGGCAGGAGCTCAAACGTGTTATTTCCTTTTCAAAAGATCAGTGACACCAGAATGAGTGTGAAGTGTAGCTGTTGCATTCACTAAAGTCTATGAATATATACATGCACAGATATCTCTCCTTTGAGCTGTGAAGAAGAAAATAGATTTGGATGTTTATGTGAAGTATAAATTACTTGTTTAGGATGTGAATTTAAAAGTTTTCACCTTACAATTTGAAAATGTTTGTTACCAAGCTCTTCTGCCTCAGTAAGGAACACACTTCGCTTACAGAGCTGCACTGTGAAATGGTAAAACCTTTTCTTCCTGTTTTCATCCCTGACTTCAGAGAATCGGGCAAAAGAAGGATGGTAAAGATTCTCTTACTTCTTATACTTTGGCTAATATTAATTAATATATGTACTTAATATAGCTAGTATATTTAATATACTTGTATTTTTCTGTTGGGTCAGCCTCTGCTGCGTTCTCCTGTACAATCTAATGGGAGTCTTTTTTATTTTATTTTTCACTGCAGAAACACATATCTGTTAGTAAATAAATGGACAGTCATCTCTCGATCTTCATTGTTGCAGAAGATTTAGCCAATTCCTCAGAAACATACCTTGCTTCATCATGTGTTTCATTTATACCTAGCCACAGACTCAAAGAAAGGCCTGCCTCATTCAGATGGTATTAGTGAATTTTGGATTTGTGCTTCAAAGCATCGACTTGTTCTCATTTTTTTACTGAACTATATTATGCAAGAATGAATTTAACATGGGGACACAGCATAATCCTGTCTGGCAGGCAAGAAATTTCACTCAGCTGTTCCCTCCATACTGCACTATATACTGTGGTTGAACCTAGTCTTGTTTTGCTGGTATAAGTGTCTCTACCTCAGAAAGCTCCATTTTATTTATATTTGATGTGAGCTGGTTCCTTGATCAACTCAGTGGCTGGAGGATGGCATCTGTATTTATGTAATTTTGAGGGAACTCAGATTCCTACAGGACTAGATAGGAACTGGGCTATGACTTCAGCAGTGCTAATGTTTCCTAAATTATAGGCATACATCCCTAAAGACACAAATAGGCACTTATGTGTATTTGAGGATCTGAACCTTAGTTATATCTACGAAAGGCAGGCACTATTATTTGGTCATTGAGTGCCTTCAGTAATATCTGGATAAAAGTAACAGATTATTACCCAAGACTGAAGATAACATGCCATTATTGTCCTTGAATATACATAATTATCTGTTCTGTAAATCCAAAGGCAATCTATTTTTAAAATAGCTTCTACATAAAAAAAAAAAAAGAAAAAATATATAGTTTGGTTATTATATTTGTGAATATAAAAAACACTTATGCTGTCATTTTGTATTTATTATATTTGCGTCCCAATTCCTTGTCAAGGTATTGAGTTTACAAGGGTTCTTGCCATTAGTGTTTGAAAGGCAGCACTGTAATTCTTACTTCTGTGCTTTCATGATAGTCTGTGGCACTTCTGATTACAACGTGTCATTTTCAAAGGACATGTGACAGACTTTCTAGCCAAAGTTTATATCCAGGGTGTGCAAAACTGTCAGAATTGCACAGAACATAGAGTACAAGGATACCTAGCTCCATAAAAGAAAACAAGAGAAAACGTTGGCCCCGTGACTATATGATAAATAACTGTGATAGCTTTTCCTTCATTTTGTTCTGATGGTAATAGGGGTATGAAGGTTGTACAGCCAGGTGACTGCTTATTCATTATATAACACAGTTAATGAGCTGCATTTGTGACATTAGTATAATGTCTGGTTCATAATGTACAATAGCACACGCATTATTTCACTGAATGATTTATGGGATCTCTATTACGTTGTAATGCACTTCCTAGGGTAATAGATGAGATGGATTATCTTGTGTTTCCTAGCATAATGTAGTTTTGTAGATCACAAATATAATCGGTTTATAAGACATCAAATTTCATTAACCAATGAGAATGATTTTGATGACAGTTGTCCCTTCATTAATTAAACATTCCCTTTTCCTTGTTGTAGAGTTCTAAGTATCTTCTAAACTTTTCTAGTATTTACAATATTTCTTGTTACTTTATTTGTATGCATTGTTCTACATTAAGATATGTAAATGCTAGCTCATAGGAATCAAAAACTATCTTCCAAAAAAAAAAAAAATTTTAATTAGTTGCTGGGGTTTTCTTCATTCATTCATTCATGAACAATTCCTAGCCTAGATCAGTTTCCTAAGGAAAAAGTTCTTGTTCTAATATTTTACACCGATGTGTCACTGTCTATCTGTTCCCCTTTTCCCTCATTCTCAGTCTGATCTAGCTAGGGAGTAGATCTCAAAACTCTTTAATTTCTTCAAGTTTTGTGAGCGTTAGTGCCTGATGCTGGTTGAGGGTGAAGACATTATAAGTAATCTTATTATGATGAGGACTAAGTCCCTGTTTTTCCCTGTTGAAAATGTATGGCTGGTTAATTAGCAATACCCCAAATAGACAAATTGCATAATCTTTTTGCTGAGGGATTGCAGTGGGAGAGAGGGAAAAAGAACTGGAGAATTCGAAGGGAAAAGGAGCCAAAGCAAGAGACGACAAGACAGGACAACACTAGGCAAATAAGGCATTCTGTTGCCGTGGGCTTTTAGGAACATGCAGCAGAGCTCAAGTTATCACAGTAGGAGTGTGTGATAGAAAGCTGGGACAGACAGAGCCTTGAGATACAACTGGTTTACTTGCTTGCTAAATATGCGTTCCCATCTAAAGCTGTGGTTTTGGTTTTTTTTAAACAAAAAGATACAAAGTGGAATACAGTAACTATGAGCAGAGAATTGAGAACAAGTCTGCTGTCAGTGGACTGCTGATTGTGGTTACCTGTTTCAGTTCTGCACTCCAATCTGAGAATGTTCTGAGTCTGGTCATTGGTGCAAACTCTTGGAGAAGTTCCACAATGCGTCCTCATGCTACTGACTCCTTGCTTCTTTTTCTGTTTCCTTTGCCCAGCGTCAGATGTTTCTCTGAATTACACGTATTCCACTGCTCGAGGAAGACTTAGTCTTTAACTTGCTACTGAAACTTCAATTTAACTTAACCTAAATTACATAATTAGCAGTTATCCTTCCTTGTGCCCAGTTGTGTTGTTTTAATGAACCACTATACACAGTTCATACTTATAAATGACAACATTGTTGAAAAGCGGGCTTTCTTAGCTCTACTGCTTCTGGTTTTCCATTCCTTTGCAACATGTATTACTGTTCACCAAAAGGAGGATCCTTCGGGGTGCACCATCAATTCAAAGTCACAGAAACCAAATGTTTTGCCCCACTATTAATGTAAAGTAGATTAAATGTAGAGCATAAAATGTTTGGTAAATTTTTTAAATTATGTATGAAAACCGAGATGAATATTTTTATACTCAGCACTAGATCAGTAACCTGATGTGGAACTAGGTGAGCTTTAAAGGTCCCTTCCAACCTAAATCATTCTATGATTCCATATAACCTAAGTCAATGTCTAAGTCTTCCTTTAGCATATAAATGGACTGGTTGGTAAACAAATGTAATCAACATTCAACATGATTTTTAAATTTTTTTTTATTTTGAGTGCACAAAAAAATACAGCTGGGCAAAGAACGTATATGGCAAGCTGTATGGATGAAAATTAGGTATCTGGTCATTAGTCTCTGTCATGATCTAACGAAAGAAAAAAGTCACATATTCTAGAAATTCCTACTGAGAGACTTTAAAGACTGCCAGATCTCTGGTTTTATGTTTGAAGTCTTGTTCTCACACTTAGCTCATTTTTAAATTAGGAATTTCCAGAAATGTTTCCCTATAATGAAAAAGCATAGTAAGCTCAAATACCATGACTTGGCATGTAGGGACTATACAAGTGAAAAACAGTTAAAAATAAATATTTAATCCACTCATTTACAGGGATATGCACTTCTAAAGGAAAAGTAGTCTAACTTTACACAACAATATAGATATTTTAAGGAGCAATTTTTCAAACTGTAACTATTACCTCTCTTTAATAAGACATACGTTTTCAATAAGATAATAGAATAGTTTCGTTTCCACAACAGACAGTTATTACTTTTATCTTATGCACTTAATGTAGAAGCAGGGAAAAGGCAAGACAGTAAAATCATCACAGATAGGAGTAAATTATATGTTTGTCATTAGAAAAAAAGCCCAAAAAACTACAATTTGTTCACATTTTTCTTCCTTACAAGTTTAAAATTGTGATAATAACTACAGTATATCCAAAATACTGAGTATGTCAAGAAATTTGATTCCACTTAATGATGCCACATTCTGTTGTATATTTAAAGACTATGTAATTTTTTGAACCCTAGCCCCAAAACAAAAATCCACAAATATGTATATTACCCGTATATATAGACAGCTAATAAATCCACCCTTCATCTCCGTTTCCTCAGTAGTGTAGACAGAAAATAAGTTTAATAGTATTTCCAGAGGTTAACATACCCAGCCTGTGGTGAACCAAGTTATAAAGTGAATGAGTTCCAGAATAAAGAAAGTTCACAGAGAATTGCTCTTTCACTTTACTTCTCTTAGAAAACCTTTCATTTGGGGGGAAGCAAGTGGGGACTTGATTTCGTTGCAAAGAAAGAGGAGTCCAAGTTAGACTTCAGAAGGCACTTGCTATCCGATTTGGCCTAAGAAATTGTATTTTTAGATCTTAAACTTCTGGGAGCAGGGACTAACTTCTGTTACAAATTAAAAAAAAAAAAAAAAAAAAAA
>Ga0065711_1041264_pt1 | contig 16278 bp, 5 predicted proteins | sample Hoacrofraction12_FD_59098 | JGI IMG/M metagenome (GOLD analysis project Ga0065711, IMG submission 59098) | Hoatzin crop microbial communities from Cojedes, Venezuela - Epithelial fraction 12 v2 (version 2) | ecosystem: Host-associated > Birds > Digestive system > Esophagus > Crop | place...
GCTGAATGGCAGCACAGCCTTCTGGTGTATCTACCACACCTCCCAGTTTGGTGTCATCAGCAAACTTGCTGAGGGTACATTCTAACTCTTCATCCAGGTCGTTGATGAAGAAGTTAAACAAGACTGGGCCACATTCTAACTCTTCATCCAGGTCGTTGATGAAGAAGTTAAACAAGACTAAATCCAGATAAACTTCCAAACTCAAATATTGTGCTTCAAAACCTTTAATTTCAGAAGTGGTGACATAAACCCCTTTGATCTCCTCATCTCCACCCCTTCCCCTGTTACCAAGCTGAAACAATTAGATCAATTCACTGGGAATTTGTGTTTAGTTTAAATTATTCTGAAACTACTTCTTTTTTGGCAAATAAACTTTTCTTCTATTCGCCATATTCCACGGCAGAGCTGTGGGATGGTAAACCAGACCAAATAGGTGCGCAATTTATTATGAAATGATGGATCAGCAAGACAAGAAATAACATAAGAGACCAACATATTGGCCTGGGTGTGCATAAACTGTAAAAGCAGTACCTGGTCATTGAAGTGCTGGAAATATTTAAATATTCTCCTGCAGCAACAGTCAACTTGGCCATGGCTGAGCTTGAGGACTTACGACATTGTGTTAAACTTAGCAAAGGTGGCTGCACGGTAACAACTTCGTGTACGTATCACATTGTCTGCATATAATAACAATGTGAGGAATTCTCATATAACAATGTGAGGAAATTAGTGCTATTTTTGACATAACATAGAAGTCTGTATCTTTTTATTAGGCCTCAAGTTGATGTCTATTTCTAAAAAATCTTCTTTTATACCAGAGGCACCTTGGTTACCGGTCAGAATGTTCAAATTCCCCTTTTATTTAAACACAGAGACCAGCCTTCAGTGGCTGAGAGTTACAGTGATAGCTGAAGAACTATTTCTGATCACAGCAAACAGGGAAAGTAATTCAGTTTGGCTAAAAGTATGAAATTCTGGACTAGTATTGCAAAAAAAAAGACTGCTGTTACTTGAAAGCAGATGCCCAAACCGTGTATGCTTTTATGGCAAACTCTGTCCCAACAGGAAATAACTTGCCACCCGTCCCTAAGAAGTTTTTGAGATTTGGTTCCCATCTATAAACTGAACCCTTCTGGACCTTGCAGCTAAGACAGCAGGGGTCCTTCCTCTCTGACTGCAGAAGATGAAGATAAAGTAATAAAAACAACAGTGAGTTCATATGGAATCACGTCTTTTCAAATTCCAGGCAGTTCTTTCAACCTCCGAAAGGGATGCAAGTTCAGAAAAGATTGTAGAATGAAAAAAATTCCTTTTTTCTTTTCAAAATAACCTAGAGGATTTATCTAGGGCCACAAAAAGTTGCATTAGTGGTGCTCTCCAGTTCTGCTAATGTTGACCTTTTATTTGTTTGAAGCTGAAGGGGTTGGCTGTGTTTCACCTGGCTGTGAAATAATTTAGCACTTAATGCTAGTTGCTTTCTAGTAGTGCTGATTCTGAATCTGGCAGTGCACCAAGGTATAGGGACAGGATAAGGAAACAAATGATAACCTGAAGCGACTCTGGACATAAAAAGCTATGTTCTGTATAATATGCTGTTGTTATTACTGATAATATTTATGGCTATCACAGTAACTGGAAATCCTAGTCCTAGACCATGATCATACTCCACTAAATACCACAGTTTCTACAATAAAAAAGTAAAAGACAGCTAACTTCTTTTCAGGGAGAATACATGTTATTTCATTCCTGAGGAAGTATTTTATTTCTGTTAATAAATTCTACTGGTAATATAAACCAATAGCATCTTAATTGAGGATGGATGGACTGCTGTGCCTTGTTCCGTTGACAAGAACCCTGGGGAATCCAATTCCATGTCAATGCAATTACACCCTAAGCCCTAGCTGGTTTGTCTGTGTTCCTGCTACCTGCGAGATTTCAGCTTTACAGATCAGGAAACTGAAATGTAGAAAGGAATTGTTTGTCCAAGATCACAGGGAAGGTTTTGGCAGAAATGGGAATATAAACTGTGGATGGCAAGTCACACAACCTATTCTAAAGAACTGACCAAAGTGTATTTTCATTCTCCAGCTTCCTCTAATGCATTTGGCAGTTACAGGACAAATTCAAGATACAATGCCGTTTTTATTTAAGTTCTTTGCTTTCTTTTTTGGAATTAAAAAAAAGACAACTTTGTTTAGATGGAATTGTTATAGAAAATACTTCGGATTTCTTTTGTTCAAAAGGGAAAGAGGAATCAAAACAATTCTGTTTAATCACTGCTGTAATTTTGCTTGCTTAGTGCAGAAAAACAGTTTCTCAAGTTGATAGGGAAGGAATTTACAAACCTAATTGTTGTACTTGTAATAAAAAATGCATCACTTAACAATTACACACAAAGAAAAGTGGAACTAAAAATATATTACTTAACAACTAAACAGAAAGAAAAGTTATGAATTCTTAAAATTGTGAAAAATCTTGGAACGTAATGGAAAGTAAGGTGTTGTTCCTAGATTCCAGTAATGCTGTTCCTCCTTTTCCATGCTAATGAACACTGAAAGAAAAGTATGTCATCAAAGTGTAATCAAAGATAGCTTGTTTTGTGAATCATTGGAAGGGACAGAAACAGAACTTGGATTTTTTTCAACCTCATACTAATACTTCAGCAAGATACTGAAGTGCAAAAAAAAGTGAAAGGGCGCACTGAAGCACACAAAGCTAACACCTTCTCAGAAATTTTACAAATGCAAATATACACCTCTTATTTCATTATATCAATATAAGCTCAATACATCAGCACAGAAGTAAGAGACAGTTTGTAAACTGAAATAGACTGTCCCAAAGTAACACAGCAGGATATGAAATACAAATTACATAATGTATTTATGCCACCTGAATAATGTTTTATGCTCCATTGGTAGGGAATGATCGAATGAACAGAGAATGTAAAAAATACAGTGGCTAATGAGAATCCTCATTAGCTGCAAACTGAAGTAGACTCGTGAAGGAAATCAATACCATCTCAGCATCAGGATAATGACAGTGAACCTTCATCTGCAAATCCTCATTCATGGCAACTGAGGTTTCTAATGCAGCTGGTCCCTATTCAAGTAAAAGGGACAAACATCACAGTAAAGATTTATAGAGCAAGATCCACAATGAAGCTTTCATTCTGGTTTTGCCCAGAATGAAGAATATTGAAACTCAAGTAGTCATTAAAGCAAACTGAGCAGGTTATACCATGAGGACAGCTCATTTTCCTTTTTAAATAGAAAGAATGAGGTATGAAAAGGACCAGAATAGTTAAGGAACAAGACTGATCAATCAGTTGATATGATCTTGCATGAACAGATCTAAATGAGAAGCAGTAACATGAAAAGATGAAGAAATTTTCATGGAGGCATCTTGCTCTCCAAGTACGTACAAATGGTATTTCTGAAGACAGACAACCGTAAAATTGTCAAGGATAAAAAATACCTAAGTATTTCACAAAAACACTTCACATTGAAGCTAAAGGAGTCCAATGTATAACAGATCTCTATATGTGTGAAGTATATCTATAACGAATTAAATTCTTTATTGTAGATCCTGGGGTAGGTGGGGAGGGGAATAGTAGGCTTCATGTTTCACCTTGAGGGTTGTACAAGTTGAGGTGGTATTTATGAAGATTTCATCGTAATTTTTGGGATGTGATAACTCTAAAATAAAAGCAAGTTCCTTTTAAGAATGAGAGAAGAAAAGTTTACTTTTTTGGTTAATACGTAGCAAAAACAGAGTATTCCTCCTCTCTACTTCACAAAGTTAGCATTTGATACATGACTGCCTCTCTTATTTCGTTCAGGAATAAAGCAAACAACACATCTATCTTTTCTAGAAGTTGGAACTCCATTATTAGTCACCTCAGAAATATATACCTGGAGAACAAACTGATCTGAATTTACAAGATTATTTTAATTTTTTGGTCCTTCACAAGAATAAAGTATTTTGGAAAAGGATAGCCATACCTAATATTTTCTCTCTCCATCTGCTACAGAAGTTTAAAATGTGTGGGAGGGAATACACCAAACTTGTGGTATTGTATTTGATACAGTGAATTTTGTATTCCCATCTCCTTCAGTTTCCATGTTCAAGAAACAGCCACAGACTAGAAGAAAAGACTTGTGATAGAAATTTATGCTAATTCTAATTGTGCTGCTTTGATGCATAGAGACTTCTTCTCTAGAAGTTGTATTAAATTCTAAGTCTTTGTATGGAATTCTACAAAACAGTTAACATCTATTTTGACTTATCACTGACCCACCATGAGTAAGAATTAGAATTACGGAATTAGAAGTAAAATAACCTAACATCTGTTTGAAATGCCTCGTAGTTCAGAGACCAGTGCTTGTCCTGTACTATATTTTTACTCTGGATTGGTTGGTTTTACTCTGGTCTATTGGTTGTATTAGTCCCTATTTCTTCTTGATCACGCTGTGTCTTTTAAATACGAGAAAACAGAGCAGATTGGAAAACCAGACCATGCTATTATGAAACTTAATGCTTTTCTCATCATGCGTAGCTAAAAGATGGCCCAACAATAGTGACCTCCATTTTATTTTAAATAAATTTTTTATTAACTATCTTTGATTTCAAAGCTGGGTTCATTATAATCATTATGTTGGCTTAATAATAATGAATTGATTACTTCTTGTTCACCTTATTTCTCGTAGGCCATTTCTGAAGGGAAACACAGATATGCCATAGAATCATAGAATGCTTTTGGTCGCAAGGGACCTTTGAAGCCCATCTAGTCAACCCCCCCCCAAGTAAGCAGGAACATCTTCAGCTGGATCAGGTTGCTCAGAGTCCTGACCAATCTGGTCTTGAATGTTTCTACGGATGGGGCCTCCCCTACCTCTCTGGGCAACCTGTTCCAGTGTTTCACCACCCTCATTGTAAAAAATTTCTTCCATATATCCAGTCAAAATCTACTCTGCCTCAGTTTAAAACCATTAGTTCTTGTCCTGTCACAAAAGGCCTTGCTAAAAATATTGTCCCCATCTTTCCTGTAGGCTTCCTTTAAGTACTGAAAGGCTGCTATAAGGTCTCCCTGGAGCCTTCTCTTCTCCAGGCTGAACAGCCCTGACTCTCTCAGCCTTTCCTCACAGGAGAGGTGCTCCATCCCTCTGATCATTTTTAGGTCATTAGGAGCTTTATTGTATCTGACACCTCTATTTGAAATAAATCAGATTTTAGTTCTATAATTTTTCATTTCACTTAGGAGATTCACAAGGTCATATTTCCAATATTTAGGATAGACACTATCTTCCTACTACCTTACACTAAGAACTTTTCATTTATGGAGCTGTTACAAGTAGGAAGAAAACAAGAGAGTCCGTGACATGTCAGACCAAAGCCACACATAGATTATTATGCTAGTTGCAATAGTAGGCAACAGTGGACGCTTAGGGAGTGAGAATAAGAAACTGGGCACCCTTAATACTAATATTCAGTATTGTGACACCTAAATTTGAGTCCATGTAGAAGATTCAATGATAGATATCTTTCTTTTACAAGGAAAGGATATGAAGAACAGTCAGAAAATCTTTCTAAGATAGCAATCAGGGAAGCAAAAGCTGAAGAGAAGTAGGTCCTGGTGAAAAACGATATTTGAGGCAGAACCTAATCTGACATTTCCATTCATTGAAGATTCAAATCCCTATCAGCTTTTCTGAAAGATGCCTACCATGCTTATGTCAAAATCCAAGTGTAGGACATGGATGTCTCTTTCCCTTCCAATGAATCACAGAATGGTTGAGGTTAGAAGGGGCCTCTGGAGGTCATCTTGTCTCAATGCCAGACAACATCTCCAGTATCCAGAGACTGTTCTCTGGTCATGACCATAACATGAGAATGCTGCATCCCATTTCTCCCACTGCCTACTGGACACTCAGAGCTGCAGTTCTCACTCCCTGGGAGAGGACTTCTATCACTAGCTCAGAGGTGTTTGGCACTGGAGATGGAATAATCTGTTTTGAATAGGACAGCTACAATCCCTAGGCAAACAGGGAGAAAAGAAAGAAGTGAGAAGGAAGGGACAATCAAACTGTTTGCAAATGTGATCCAGATTCTTAAACTCCACGACTGCAGAACTGCCTTTGGACAGGCAATTTCCATGTTGCAGTTCACACTCCATAAGCTACCTGTGCATTTTAGACACCAATCACCCATTCTAACTATGTACAAAACCCTCAGGGCACAGCCTCGAAGTCCTGTATACTCATCCTACATTAACCACTGAGCTATGGAGACACTTGACAATGTGCTCTTTTTTCACCCTTCCTTGCCAAATATATAAAACCCCTATATAAGACAGTAAATACTCAACAAGGTGCAAAAATTTAAGCTATTCTCCCATTTGTTTTCAGTGGGAATAAAGCACTTAATTTGTTACGATACCCGAAAAGACAGTGAAGTTCTTATCTATATTACTTAAATATGTACATTTATACCATAAGATACCTGACTTCCTTTGAGAATCTACTTTCCTGCTTTTCGCAAGATCAAGGTCTTTGAGAATGTCAGAAGAACAGATACAAAATCACATGCCTTGCTAAAATAAATATTATACTACATTATATTATACTATACTAATTCATCATAAACTGCCAGAAAAGTGACAGTTTCAGACTGCAGAAACAATATCTTTGTTCTCTAATTTTTTAAACTGAAGGACACCTTGATACACGACCGGAAGCTGGAAGAAAGACAGTTAATGCAACTTCCGGATTAGCTTTGTATGGGATGGAAATGTTCTGGCAAAAATAACAGTGTCTGTTATTGTAACCTAATAGGAAATTTCTCATTTTGAATACTTTTGGCAACACTTGTAATTTCTGACAGGAAAATGTTTGGTAGATATCTTTGCATCCCATCAGAATATTTGTCAGTGTGAAGTCAAGAGAGTGATTATTTTTGACTGAGTTATGCAGGACTGTATAAAGAAAGACACAAACGTTACTTAGATGGTCTGAGGGTTCCTCCATTTATAGATGCTTTGTAGGAGGAGAAATAGAATGCTTGCTTGTATGTTGAGAGGAATCGTTTGGAAAATTTACTTACTAACTTCATGAAATGAACAATCTAGTGCTAAGGTCAGTCCTACATAAAGACACTAAGAGGTGTCCTTTAGTTGGGTTCTGGTTTTCCAGAATGACTCACACTGGCCATGAGAATTTATCTCGCTATGCTACCTTTCATTGGCTAAATCAAATTACTTAAATAATAGTATTGGTGGAAATTTGCAGGATTGTTTAACTCACTGATATTACAGATTTTTTCTTCTATGCCACCTAGGTAAGAACTACTGCCTGTGATCTACTAATCACCCTTTCTTGAATTTGCTTGAGGGTAGGGGCTGGATGCTTGCCCAAATAGTGCTGTTACATTTGCAAAAAGTTAGTTTCTTTGACTACAAAGATGCTTTTTTTGTAACATCGTCTGTTGCGCTTTGGATACTTGTACCATCTCTACACCAATCAAAGGATAAACAAAGAAATGAAGAGAAATATCAGATAAAGTTGGTTATCAATTTTGGGTCAAGGTTTTAATGAGAAAATTGAAGTCTGAATTAATTGAAATATTGTGAATTATTGATGAACTTGATTAGTTAAAAATCATCTTTTAATTTCCTCTCAGAAATTGAATTCTGACTTTTTAACCCAACATTGCTATGTCTTTATCTTTACATATTTTTGTCTCAGTTTTTGTCTGAGTTAAAATGAACACGTAAAATGAATTTTTCAAATGACTTAAAAATGTTTATTTAAAGCTTAATATTCTGCTTAAATAGGTTAATAAAAAATTTAGAAAAACCCACAACCCTGACTAGTGAATTAAATTAACATTATAAAAATCTGTTACCAACGCAGTTCCAGCTGCTATTCAGTAATAAGTGCATTTTTAACTATTGCTTAGTTATGACAAAAAAAAGTTTCCAAATGAAACTTCTTATTTGCAGAAAAGAAGAAAAGTCTGAAAGATCAAGGTACTATTTTCTTAATTTAGACATGTTAAAGTATGTAAAGATTAAATGATTTGACAGAAACCTTACAAGGAAAGTGATTGTGACTTTAAGTAGAAAAAAATCCCTGTCTTAGATTTTCGCTTTAATAGATGTAATTTAAAATGTCAAATTCAAGAAAGTATGTATGCATAATACAAATCCACTAAAGCATGTACATGCTCAAGTTCAGTCCTAATGTTGGTAAAATTTATTCTCAAATTTTAAATTAGATTATATTTATTCAATAAATTCTGTAAATCACTTTATTAATCGCACTGCTTCCTGGAATGGGTAGATCTCACAATTCAGAGTATGGGCATGAAATACATGAAGTTCGGTTTTTACCTAGTGACTTGTTTGCATCTGTTGTGCTTTCTTCTACCTCAGCAGTATTCCTACTGATTTTGACCACTTTATCCATGAGGAAGATCAAAACAAAGGTCTGTAATTTCACTGTCTGTTCACTCTGGAGATATGTGTGAGAATATCTATTTCTATTGTCTGCATCTCAGCTTTCCCATGAGATGTTACAGACTCAGTAGAGATCTAGAAGTCACAGCCATGCTCTCTAATGTGTTCTCAAACCCAGAAAGCTGGTTTTGGTGTAATGATTATAGGAAGACATATCCACCTTCTGTTCCTGCATGAAGTCTCTTTCTAGCCAGCAAGGGTTAGGTGGGCATACACTGAGCAACCTCTAGAAGTGGGCCAGGGTGCTGGGCTTTGTGTGAGAGATGAGATCCATCCCTTTCCTTACCATAGAAATCTCCACTTATGACCAACCTGGAGCCATTTTTGGTGACAAAAAATAAAATTTACGTCCAGCATCAAATCAATAACACAGCAACAAAGGTTTATGAAGACATGGGTAGGAGATACAGTGGGTAGGGGGCAGAAGAAAATCAAGAGAGCTAAGAATGATTTGTCTAATTATCCTAATCAAATCCAAAAGCTCTTTCTTTCCCTCTTTGTGTCTATCTGGCGTATTGTTGACATTTGATTTACTCCCATGGCCAGTGACATGTTCTCTTGCTTATTCTGCACGCTCAGGTTGCTGTCACTGGAAACACGCTTTTCTTGGCAAAGTGTGCTAGTTTTTATGTTCAATCCTTTTCTTAAATCTCCCTGGGGTTCCGTCTAGATTAAAATCCTCCTTCCTCCCACCAAACTTATTGATCCTTAATTTATTTAGGAGGCAGTTTCAGCACTCCTTCTTCCAGGTATTGACTGCCCTTACTGCTTTGGAAATTATAATGGCCCTTCAAAAAAATAGGTGCTATCTCTTGCACTTGACTAGACATTAGAAAAATATTAACATCTCTCCCCCACTTGGACAGACAATGAGTAAATCTCTTTGTGAAGCTTTTTCTATACACTGATACTTGTATTTCATGTTAACGTGTCGACTCCTAATCATATATAAATGGAATTGATGCTTGTAGCTCATTAGTGGGGGCTGGATGAGACAGAAGTGAAAGTAAAGAGACAGAAGTAGATCTTAGTAAAGTGACTGAAGTGTTTTCTTAAGGAAAAAACCAAACCAGGTCTCTCCGTTCTTTACATCAGGACCTGTACAGAGCCTATGTACAATTACAACATTAACTCTCTGAGGTATCTTCTCACCAAACTCTACCTCCTGAAGTTAGAAGGCACAAGTTTATCACTCTAAAAAAGAGTTCATGAGTTAAATGTAACACCTGTAGGCTTTGCATGTCCTGTCAGAGATCATAATGACATCTTGCCATGGCTATGAAAGACTCTTTCTCCTGCATTACCTGGCAAAATGCTTGTCACCCATTTAATAGCACTTCTAAACCCAGAAATACTCCTTAAAACAACCTCAAAGAATGCTCAGAAAAATTCTGTTGCATCACAGTTGACAGCAGCTGACTGTCTAGCTTTATTACCTTAGCAATATTTAAGGAAGAGGAAATGCGTGTTTTATCAACTGTTGATAGAGGAAAATTCACACTGGAAAAATAACAGCTCTGCAGAATGGTCTGCCCCCATTCTTATATGCCCCTTGTTCCACATTAGTGTCTGAGATCTCGTAATGATGCTAATGAACTAAACCTCCCATTATGTCAGTGATACAGGAAAGCGTCCATGTTCCCTGGCTTTACGGATGAAGAAATGGTTGAGGAACAGAGAAACCAGATGCACCCCTACCCCATGGCACAGAGCAAGGATTTGTGTGTCCCTGAGCAGTAACACAGTGTCTTGGTCATCTCTCCTCTTCTGGCTTCTCTGTGTTTACACACATGGCTGGGAGAACAGACACCCTGAACATTTAAAAATTAATCATCAGGATATTTCCTTGGTGTTTTCACTTTCCTGTAAATGAAAGACTCTCTGTCTCTCTCTCTCTGTGACAAAATCTGCTGGGTAATTACATTTGCTGCAAAAAATGTTTGTTCTCAGCTATTGTTCCATGTGTTTATTAAAATAAATCAGGGCTAATGCAGTCGCTTCTCAGAGTGAATTCACCTCCTGGCAAAGGATTTAATTTCTAGCCTAGACTATCGCTAAACAAGAATGTGGACTTCAATGCATAAAAGTAATATGGATGGACTCTGACAGTAAAACTAATTATTAAGGTAGTAAGTATCATGCCCCATTACTTTTAACGGATTGATTAATAACAATTATTGCAGCATTTTTGTAAAAATTTTGGAAAGTAATAAATGTGCTAATATTTGGCTTGCAGAAGTAAAGCATTCATTTCCATTTGTTACTGTTTCCTGATCAAGTACTTGGCAGAAACAACTGTCCTCCTTTAACCCACATATCCTTTGACTGGAATGCAGTGATTAGCTAGATTAGACCATCATTTTCTTGAATCTGCCATCTTGTCACTGTCCCTGCATGAAAGGAAAAGGGAGCCTGCATGCTTAAGTGGTATAAAACTGGAAGGGTAAAGTCTCCAAACTTCTGTGCTACTGAGTCCAACGATGTTCCTCCTACATACTGCCCAAAACTGCTCTCTAGGAGGAAGAAGCTGAATTATTTGTTGTGTGTATGGTGCCACCTTCTCCTCTACGTACATCTGCAGAAATGTCTTATCTTCCAGCAGAAGGAAAACTGGACATAAACAAGAAAACTTGTTCTTTTTTTTTCCATGTCTTTGTGTGTATTCATTGCAGATATAGGCCAATACCTAAAATATCTATTGTTGCTGATTTCAGATCACCCATGTTTGATTCAGCTGCCTCATTAAAAATGGTTATGAATATTGACCCACCTCAATGACTGAGAAAGTTAAGGTTTATAGATATATTCTTAATTTGCTAAGCCGAACATGAAAGCAGCAGACAGAAATTTCACACAACTGTGCAAGAAATGCACAAGAAAATACCAGTCCTGCAGCTTCTGGTCAATCTAGTTCAACTTCCCAATTAGCAACCAATATTACATACACAGAAAAAAGACAACAACAAAGAAACAAAATCCCTGTAGTCTGATATTTTGCCAGCATATAAGAAAAGGTACCTAATCCAAGGAGCTTTAAGTCATGTTCAGCACCATTTTGAGGTGCAGCAGGAGCAGGATTAAAAAATAGATGAGGACGGGTATTGACAGCGGTTTTCAGCCCTGGCATCAGAGCCTTTCAAACAATACTAAGGTTTTCACCATTGCGATTTAACAGCAATGGGTTGTACCTTTTTCAAGAGAATAAGGATGCTGAGCTCTTGCTTGGTCTGGAGAAGTAGTACCTTGCTCCCCACTCCAACCCCCAGCCCTCAAGTTGTCTGGGCTGGGAGATGTGCTGCCAGCAAAACTGTGACTAGCATATCTCCAAGGATGATAAAATATCCTCACACTTCCACTAAACGATGTTCTGGGAGCCAAGATGATAAAAGAATAGTAGTGAGCAAACCCCAAATGCTCCAGATGTGATCTGTTGGTTAAGAAAGCAAAAAGTCATAACCTTGAAAGAAAAGAGTGAGCGCAAGTAGAAGGAGCAACCTGCAAGCTTCTACCATGCTCAGACCCAGGCAGGAACAGTCACCTGTGAATATCCCCAGCGATGGTATCACAAACGGAATAGAGTGTCTGAAGGTATGACAGACCAGGGCCCAGGGCCTGCAGAACAATACAGAAATCTCACTATGGAATGATTAGTCACAGTTTGAGCCCCAGGACATGTAAGTATAAGATAAGAGGAGCGACAAGAGAGGGAAGTGCGAGTTGTGCAAACTCCAGAAGTGATTACACATGGGAAGAGAATGAGCAAGGGAGATGCTGCAGGGGCTTACGCAAACTGATAGCAAAGGAACAAAGCAGCCTCTGGTAGCCTCTGTTCCCAAATTCCTTACTTCTAGCGTCAAAAAAACATTTCAACAATAATAGGGTGAGGACCCAGCACATGTGACAAAATTTGGGAGTGTAATGAAGTAAATTATTTTAAGGTAAAACTTTCAGGAATTTTCTGTTCTGTAGAAATGCAGCTTTAAGACACTTACAAGGCAGAGAACTCAAAATAGGACTTGTTAGCTGTACCTTTAAGCTTATAGCTCCAGGCTACTATTTTGCCCTTGAACATCTCATTTAATCCCAGATATTAAAGCTGATTGGGCTTTCTCACTGGAATTAGAAGCTTGTGTAACTTTGGAGATATAGGCCTTTGTTTTTTAACTAAATTGGAGAATAAAGGTGATATCGTATGTCACATAAATTCTAAGGACAGCTACAATAAACGCTATAAATAAAACCATGTAGTACTACAATGGATTGAAGTAAGAACTGTGAAAAATGTATTTTACAAACTCTCCGTTGTATTTCCAGCAGAAGCAGACATTATTCTTCATACTCCAGGTAAGAGACTGAATTTCAAAAATAAAAACACAGTATGCAGTACCACGCTGAGCCAAGAGCCCATCTGGACTGCAGTGTGCAGAAGTGACTTAAGAAGAACATACAGTACAGTCGATGATAAAATGTTTGTTGTTACCTCCCTGGAAGTTGTATAAAATCAATATACCCATCAGTACTGGGCCCACTGGTTCTAACAGTCTCAGCCTTGCTGCAGGCTTTGATTTCTTATGTTCAGTCTGCATCCTGAGTAGGGAGAGAAGTGCTGTGCTTGTGTCAGTGCCTCTGTGTGTGTGCATGCGAGTGAGAGAGAGAAGTGCAGTGAGCTGGAAACCAATTAAACGGTAGTGTTAGATAGGTGACGAAAAGGGCTCTGAAAAAGCAGGATGGTGCCAGAAGCTAGAGTTAATATAGCACTTGGCATACAGTGAATAATAATAACATTAAAAATGTTCTGAACTAATTTATTTGCAGGGAAAATTGAAGTAAAAAAAGCACAGTTCAAACAAAATGTCAAGTTCAGGCAACAAACCTAGAGGAAAAGATGAAGGAATGTCACATCTGATGCTTAAAAAATGCCCAAGAGTATAAAAGAGCAGTTAACAGTGAAAGGCTTGTGGGCTACCAAATACTGACTGTGAAACCTCCATTAAAAATAACCCCAAAATGTTAAGTGCTTGTGAGAAAGACTCTCATTAGTTTTGGTAGGGGGACTATGAGTCACTACAGCCACTTTGCCAGTTCTCTTGAATTTATTATCACTGTCCTCAAAGGATACCGATCCTCAAAAGATACTGATCCTTAAAGATACTGATCTTCAAAAGCTGGTGTGACTTTTGGGCAACTGCAGATGGAAATGTGGTGCGATTTACCTAGACTTTCAGCTAACCCCACCGTGCTCTTTTGGCTGCTGCACCTTCGTTTCACTTCCCCTCATTCAGGCAGAGGAGAGCTGCAGTTCTTGCTGCCTCCTAGACAGCGATGTGGAAGGCAACAGAGACAGTAGGAGAGAGTTTCAGCTAGAAAGTCAAATGGCCGTGCTCCGTCTGCCTAAGGCAACAAGTTGAACTGTTGAACCTGGAAGCCTGATCATCGGTGTAGATATGTCAATGGAGACATCAATGCAGACGTGGATGGACAGTCACTTCCAGAGGCTGACTGAGGTTATCGGAAAACCAATTCATCTTGCTTTTCATATTCCCTCTCTGTCTTTATGCACCCTCTACTCTCTTAGTTTGCTCTAATCTTCTCCCCTTCCCCGGTTGTAGCCCAGTCTAACTTTGACACAAACATTCACAGTACCATTCTCAGAGAGCATCTTTGCCTCCCAGACTACCACACCCAGCTATGTAGCTGGGTCAGGCATGCTCACCAGTTAATTTTCTAAAGGATAAATAAAACAAGGCGCTTGCTATCACCCCAGTCTTACAGGATGAGGAGAAGGGAGGATGAAAGCTTTCCTCAGCATGTTCAGCCCTCACACTTACCCGTGGCTGTTGAAAACAGTCAGGATGCTCAAGGGAAGTGTTCAGAAACAGCTTCCAGCCCTGAGCTGCCTCTGGCAGGAAGATGAATAAAAAACTGAACCAGCACGGTATCCCTAAACAAGACAATTTCAGGTCCTTTGGAAAAAAAAAAAAGATATAAAGCTAAACATCCCCTTAAACACAAGTACAGACACACAGCCACACTCCCATTCTTGGGCAGTACATAAAGAGCTGTGTACACTAGGGAGCAGAAATAATCTTCCCTGGGAATTAAAATTCCCTGCACTGAATATTTCAACCATTAGAACAATTATTTGGAAGCAAAACCACACATACGCACATGTACACACTAAAAACAAGGCAAGAAGATCTTTGTATAGGGAGTAAATGGAGCTGTAACTAAAGCAGTTGGAGACTGTTGTTTTTATATAGCCAGACTAATTAGCACTGTTTTGAATGTTTGAATAAAGAGCATTTAGGAAAAGATAAGTCAGCATCCTTAATTAGCATTCCACATTGAGTAGCAAAGACATTTGCAGTAGGTTGACACTGGTCATTTTGAAAGATGAGAAGAGGATAAAAACTGATTGCTTTCTATCTCCAGTTTTACCCCTTGCAATCTCATTATTTTCCACAGGATTGCACTGTCAAAGAAATAGAGTTAAACACTGAATTAAGCTGAAAGATATTGACAAGATCAGGTGAAATCGTACACAATATTGAAGCTTCCCCTGCTTCAGTTTCTTTCATAAACATCAACAAATGTTTGAGGCTTTTTAGAAGCTTGCTTTCTTTCTCTTTTTGACAAGTGTGTTATAGCTTCTGTGTTCCCAGACCTGACAGTATCAGTGCCTGATGCTGGTTTGAAGTCAAAGCTCCACTGATTTTTATTGGTTCTGTTCTAATATTGATAACCTGTTACCTGCTGTGCAAGGTAAATCAGCATCACTGGAACAAACCAGAAAAAAAATTAAATCCCTCAAACCTAGAGAATTTAAAATGAGAACCTGGCCTGTATTTTTCCTAGTATTATTGAAATGAGAATTAGTTGTCCAAGTTTAAATTTGGAACACTTGCAATCAATAAAGGTGCTTCAGATTTGTGCCCGCATGAGAGCAGCATTGCTTTATTCAACGCTCTGACCAAATGCACAGGCTTAAAGAACTGCCATTTTCATAGGTTTTTTGACATGGTTTCACTGGACAAGTTTCGGCATAAGACTGAACAGAAGCAATTAAAAGTGGCATTGGCATGTTATAACTGTAAAACACCTTTGGAGGTTCTTGTCTTTGCTGGATATTTTAGTAATAATGTTTTCATTGGAATATCCATTTAGGTAGCCTAAAAGGACAAATCTTTCAAAGCATAAACGATCCCATTTCATTCCCACAGGTCTGCAAGCTGAATAGCTAAATGTCATGTTCCTTTGAATCTCTCAGCCTTAATGGACAAATATAGGAAGACAGAAAAACTTTCCTTCCAACTCTAATAGAGATCCAGTTGGTAGCTCACCATTCAGCAGTAACTATTCCATTCAGCACCTCTCAGCAGGAACGATGGGACACAATAAGATTTCACGAAATTTATTATAATGGTAGAATAATTGGAATAAGTCTACCAGAACACCTGAAGGGACTGATGGAGTATAAATACTTTTTCCATTAGGAAGTAGATATGAGTCAAGCTCACCTGCCAGCCAAAAAGCTCTCACATCTGCCTAAGATTTAGCTGCACTTGGTATCTCCTGTTTGATTTTTCTGACAGAGTTATTTCTCCTCTGACGACATACAGGCTTTTCTTTTGTTTTCTTTCTTTTCTTTTCTTTTCTTTTCTTTTCTTTTCTTTTCTTTTCTTTTCTTTTCTTTTCTTTTCTTTTCTTTTCTTTTCTTTTCTTTTCTTTTCTTTTCTTTTCTTTTCTTTTCTTTTCTTTTCCTTTCC
>Ga0065711_1041265_pt1 | contig 16278 bp, 11 predicted proteins | sample Hoacrofraction12_FD_59098 | JGI IMG/M metagenome (GOLD analysis project Ga0065711, IMG submission 59098) | Hoatzin crop microbial communities from Cojedes, Venezuela - Epithelial fraction 12 v2 (version 2) | ecosystem: Host-associated > Birds > Digestive system > Esophagus > Crop | place...
GAGTCTTTGAGATTAAAGGCCTTATATGGGTGTGAGATTATGTTGCTGGAATGATTAATTCCATGGTTGAAGGTTGCAGCAGTTCCTTGAGGGCTGCAAAAATAAGACAAATAGGTCCCCTTAAAATAATTCATTTACCTGTGGTCACTTTGCAGTTCTACATCTGGTTGGAACAACTTAAATAGGTGATTTTTTTTTAAAAAAGGAGTTTATCTTAAAAACAAAACAAAACAACTTTTTATGGTTATTTCAAAAGTGTACAGGACTGTATCATGGCAGAGTGATGGATCATGAGCAACTCACGTTCTGTTCCATATCGGTGAGCTTACACAGTAGGCAATCCACAGGTAATCTGTCATATTCAGGAAAAACAAAATGAGGGCCAAGCAGATACCCCCAAAGGTTACAGAGGGTGTTCAAAATTCACTTTGACAATAGTAAGGCACACTGTAAAAAGGTCCCACTGGACGTACCACCGTGTAGAGGACAGGATGCTGGGACCCACTGGAGACAGAAAACCTAGCCAGCCCTGTCAGGAGCTCTGCCAGAAAAGGCTGGCCTGTGTGAGAAGGACTTCCAATATTTCAGGTTATTTGATTGCATTGAGTTTTTATTCTTTGTGCACCCTCAGCCTAAAGGCAGAGCTGTGGAGAGAGATAAATTTAATTTTTGAAGAATTTGGTTGCTGGCCGGTGTAACGTACCCCACACTGGTCCCTGGCTCCGATCAGAGCTCCTGGCTATTGGGGATTTAGTGCCTGACAGATTGATGTCAGGCTGGTGTAATCTGGAACTAAATAGCCAAGGTTATCAAATTGCAGCTCTTGAATACCTAAACTCTTAAATATCTAGAAGGTATTTAACAGGCCATTAAGTATTTTATTGACAAGATTCATCTATATTTGCCATTTTCAGCCCCCTCATTAGCAATGCTTGTGCATGATACTGGCAGGTGCAGTAAATCCCACCTCTCTTTGCCTGGTGTAAATCAGTCAAGTCAGTGACAGCATTTGCTGGGACTCTTTCCTTGCTGAATTTGCCAGGATAATTCAGTTGCTGTCAGGGAGGAAAGTCAGCAGTGGTATCACAGGCTTCTGCCATCAGCCTCACCGAGCTCCGTCAGCACAGCGAGAGCTTTCTTAAATGTATATGCGTTTTCGAAAGAGCCTTGCATAGGGGAGGAGGACGATGCTGTGGGCTGTTTTTCTTTCATAACCTGTCACTGCTACAGTGAAGATCTGTAGGGAAAAGCAGCAAACGCCTGCCAGGTTATGCAGCCCATCGCTCCATCGCTGGGATCCCTGGGCTCCGGGCGCCATCGTGTGTCGGAGCCGCGGCTGTCTGCAGCTTCCAGGGTCATATTTTTGATTCAGAGACCTTAAGTGTTAGAGACACCTTAGTGTACACCTGAAGCATTCAACAGCCAAAACCATTTCAGTTGAAATCAAGTGCAGCTGTCCTAATGAGGTGCTTATGTGGAGGTTTGCCACTCTTGGAGGAGTGAGTTTGAAATAAGTCGTGCTAACTGAACCCTGTTATTCATATCCCGTGTTCATTGAAAAAGCAGAAAACTCTGGCAGGATTCCAAGCAATTTACCCTCTTTTATTTCCCTTTTCTTCTTTTTCTGCCTCTTGCATCCTCCCCACATTTGCTTTCCTCTGATCGCTGACGATGCCCCTTCCTTTCTGTGCTCTCCGAATCGCCCATCCGTGCATCTACAGCCTGTCGTCTTCACATTTATTCCACAGCTCGTACACTCATCGATTTTGCGTTTGTATTCAGCTGGGGCTGATCCGATGCACTTCTCTTTCAGCGTACATGAAACGGCGACACAGCTCTGTTAGCGACAGCCAGGCTTGTGAACCCTCGTCCGCTGGAATCGACTACAACCAGGGAGCCAGCCCGCAGCCGCAGCACCAGCTGAAGAAGCCCCGGGTGGTGCTGGCGCCGGAAGAGAAGGAAGCTCTGAAACGAGCCTACCAGCAAAAGCCATACCCATCACCAAAAACCATTGAGGAACTCGCTACGCAGCTCAACTTGAAAACCAGCACCGTGATCAACTGGTTCCACAATTACAGGTACGAGATCTCCCAGGAGCCCTACTCATAAAGGATTTCTTTATTTGCTTTGGCAGAGTGCTGCTCTGCTTTAGTAGACCATGTCTGCTTCCGCTAGCACGGAGCGGTTGTACAAAGTGAACAGCTTCGACAGCGGGGAGGTTCTAACTAACAGTAATGCTAATGCTCCAGACTAATTTTAAGTCATCCCTGAGGAACAGCAATATTCGCACATTGATGTAAGTAGTGCTTTTAAACAGAAAGTCTCGCTTTTGGGGTGGGCGTGGATTTAGAGATGTCCGCTATTGAATATTTATAAATCCCATTGCAGTAAGCAAGACTAGTCTTTTCTACTTGTGTACGCACACTCACACAGACATGTATACGCACATACGTAGGTGTGTGTTGTGTGTGCCATGCCTGGGTCACTTGGTGGGGGGTGCTTGGTAGTGTCCTTTGCTGGGTGGCATCAGAATTGGACTGCTTTCATCATGTAATTTTCCCGCATAAGAGCAAAAAGAGGGTTTTCTTTTAGGTCTTGAGCCACTGAGCTCTGAAAATAGGCACACTGTGTGTTGTATTTCTGGGAAGCTCCGCACAGTGGTGAAGGACAGAGAACTGGTAACCCTGAAGTCACATGTGGCCGCCGATTTATTTCATTGTTGTTATTAAATCAATGAGTCCCACTGAAATGAAAGATGTTGGTCTGTTCGGTTCCTTTCTCGTACTAGAAGGAACCTTCTCCACACATGAACCACTGAAATAGGTTTTGGCCTAGAGACACTGATAAAAAGAAAAAGTGCTGGAATTGCATATAAGAATTATACGGATTTGAATAAACATATTATCGACTGTGCTTGCGATTGGGAATCTTAATTAGGGCAGCAGACTTTTCTCCAAGAAATTTGTGCTAATGAATATTGAACAGGTACAGTTAAGGTACCAGATTTAATACTATTCTGCTCCTTCACTAGGAGCCAATAATGTTCCTAATTAGTTCAGATTGCTAAACTTGTTTGTTTTTAGAAACTGCTGACATTTAAAGAGTATTTTCCACTTTGGCCCTTCTCGGGTTTTAACAGGGAAGTTGCTGAAGCAGAAGCAGCACAGTTTAATGAGATATCTCAGAAATATTGTGCACAATAGTTAAATAATGTTTATAGTAAACAATATAAAATTTAAAAATAATAACCAACGACTAATCATATTTACACTGAATTTCATTGACTTGAATTCACTACAGATGCAGCCTCTTTCACTGCTCAGAGTTCTCCAAATGCAGGCACCTCTTCCAGTTCCCACTTCTAGGCAATTATACACAAGTTGGAGGAATGCCTATGAAAATATGTTCCCTTCGGCCTGACAGCAAAATGTGCTGTTCTCACTTACGCAGACGAGTGCGGGAGCACTGGTGGCATGTGTCATCTTCCACGTTATCATGAGATCTCCTGTTTAGGCGTGCGGCGAGAAAGCGTGACAAGTCATGATTGATCAGCGTGTTTAGCCACACCAAGCTATACATTAATGTAGACTAGGTGCTGACAGTTGTATACAAAATAAATAATGTATAAACAAGGTGCTGTAGGCTGGTGGGTAGCTCAAGCCTCACAGCGGTGAATGATCTGGACCTGCTCCCAGATGTGCTGCTGGGTCTCCAGGACTTGAAAGAGGTGTTTCAAACCTGGTCAGAGCCCAGGGTTCTCTGACTGGTTGCCACCACTGAAAAATCAACACATGTGCCTGGTCTTTTCCTCTGTACAATAACTTTCTTAGCTTTTGTGCGTGAAGTACTCTTAAATCATTTGCAGGACATAGCAGAAGAGGTACGAGTTACATGTTCTGCTGGGGGAACAGGATCTGACTGTTCTGCATCTTGTGTATGACAAAATGCGTAGTCTTTCCCCTCTCCAACTTCTCCAGGCCATACTTAACTTTATTTATCTTTTTTATACTCTCCCTCAGCCATTTTTTTTTTCCAAACTGAGGACTTTGTACAGAAGTAACATCAGGTGAGGCAGGGTACAGATTTGGACAAGTTTGTCTCCCTGTATATTGGGAATCCTGTTGCAATGATGTTTTGCCTTTGGGATTCAGCCCAAACCTCACTTTCCAAAAGTGTTTGCTACAGCAGAACCTGCCTTTATATCCACCAGATGGGGAGTCAGCACTAGCATTTATTTTTTGCAGCAAAAGAAACTTAGAAAAAATCCTCAGCAGACAAAGAAATAGCTTACTTCAGACTACAAATAGGTATAAAGGATTTTGACATGTCTGCAGACTTCTCCAAGTCTATGGCTTTGCATCCGTACTGAACACAAAAATAAGGACATGCCTTGCTTTGCATTAGTGAAGCACATACAGGACCCATTGGAGTTTGAGGCTCTGTTGTCTTAAGAACTGTACAGAACAGCAGGAGGCAGGGATTTCTATCCCACTTCACATGTGGAAACTGGCCCAGAAACTCAGTAAGGTCATAGAGATGGTGCTACAGAAGCACGAGGAATTAAACCAGACTTTCTTGAATTGTAATCTAGTGCTCCTGGATCCTAAATTTCATTGCTCTTACTGTGGGTGTGTTGTTCAATGAACTGTAGCATTGTGCTTGTTTAGATGAGTTCCTGGAGTTGTGTGAAGGCTTGTACAGGGAACTTCAACATATACCCCAGGAGATCTCTGATCTTTTGAGTTACACAGATAAATGCCAACGGGATGTGTTGATGCCAAGGCCAACACCTTCCACCAAGAAGAATGCTCTCTGGAATTTCCTAGCTGCTGTCACCAGCTCTTCTTTACCGTAGGGATTTAATTACTGTTTTAATCAGGAGCCAGACTAGATTCCAGAAGCAGTATGTTGGGTGTGAATTCCAGGGATTTCCACAGACATCAAACCTGTATTCTGTAGGGCTGTGGTCAGATACTCAGTGAGCATGTCATCAGTTGGTATCTTGCTGGAGCTGAGGTATTTTAAATGCTGTACAGGCACAAAGCTCTTACCCGATTCCTCTCCTGACGTGGGGAATGTTACAGAAGTAGCATGTTCTGGATCAATGTCCATGCAGGGAGATTATAGGCATAAAAAGAGCCTGATGATCGATATTGCAGGATGCACGCAATTAATGTTAATAGAAAATTAATGTTAGCACCTGTGTTCTTCTGTTAGGTGAATAATATTCTCCTAGGGAAAATTACAGACCCCCTAAATCCTTCAAAAGTGTAGAGTCAGCAAGTACTGCTGAAATACTCTGTTGCATTTCAAGTAAGTCAATAATATCGTTAGCTTCAAAAGCAGTATTCAGATGGTGTTCTGCATTTATCCTACTTTTTTTCTGTTGTTTGCTGTCTTCTGTAGCACATGTAGGAAAAAATGAAAAATTTGTACAGCCATCAGCATTGGGACAGCATTTCACTTGTATTTGCAAGACCGTTAGCAGTTCCCCCTGGCTAAAACCAGAAGTGTTGTATTCACTCTGAAAGGTGAAGTTTTGCTAAACTCTCCCTGTGTCTGTAGTCTGGTCCCTGATCACAGGTCATTGGGCTCCATCTTGGTTGCGAATTAGGACCTGAACAGTTCTCAATTAGGACCTGAACAGTGCTCATAACCTCTCCTACTGACAGAGCAGGACAGGGAAGGAGTTAGTCTAGACCCTAAGGTGTTTTCAAAAGCTGTTCTGTACTTGTGAGGATATTGGGAGCTCCTGAGCAGAGAAGGAAGAGGGAGGAAGGACCAAGGTAAATGGCAAAGGCAGTGTGTTTGGGGTATTATTGCACACTTCGAGTAACAGGGTGCACAGGGTGGCACACCAGGCATTTTTAACCACACGTGGAGTGCATTAATTCCCTTGAAATGCACTGCTTGCCTTGTCACTATTCGTGGTCTGAAATCGATTTTTTGAATAAAAAATGAGGCAGAAGTCAGGCTAGCTCATAGACTGACAGCCTGTCAAAAGCTGTGCTTCCCCAGAGCGGTTTCAGAACAACGGACTTTGTTTCATCTTCGTTTCTCCTTGGTGTCCAGGAGAACACTGTCGGCGTTGTCCAGATTTTTGCCTTGTTTGTTTTTTGTTCAGGCAAATTGTGGTTCATTTCTAGTAGAACTCTGAATTGTTTTGTATTTACAAGCCATTTGCTTCTGGATCTACTAGAAATATATTCATATTTTTAAAGTCATTCCTTTTCTGGTCCAGTGTATTGTAAGGTTTCACCTTCCTGATATCCGACATGTAGTGGGAATGGGAGACCGCAGAGCCTTTCATCTCTGTCTCTTAAACCAAGTCCAGTGCTGTAAAAATCAAACATACAATTATGAATGTTAGAGAATTTAAACTTGCAGAAAAATGGAAGATGATCTGTCATTGTTTTTTTACCAATCATTTTTGTGCAAATTGATTATCTGCAGAAAGTTTATATTTTTGCTTTAGTCTGTCATGCATGCTGTGGTTACTAGAAGGGGCAGTCATCAAGGTCAGATTTACCATAAATACCCAGCACCCTGGCTGAAGTCGGGGGGGTCAGTCTCAACGCGGAGCGCTGCAGAAGTTACCCAAAATGGCTTCTCCGCTCCGAGCCCTGGCTGTGAGCACCCGCCCTCCCGCCATGTCGTGGAGGGGCCGGGGCGGTCTGGGGTTTGCAGCCCACGTCCCTGCTGGCACAGCAGGCGTCACAGCGGGCATGTGGCCGGGGAAAATGAAATTCAGAGCATCTTGACAGTGTTTCATGTTCTTCAAATGCCTTTTCAGTCGGTCCTTTGGGTTGGAGGGTGCGAGCGCTTCCGCTGACCCGGCTTGGTGCGGCTGTCTGTGGCCAAGACAAAATGGCGCCTTGTGAAAGGGCGTTTTGAATGGCGTGTCCGGTAGAGCAGGGCGGCTCCCAGCGACCCCCGGCAGACTGACCATCCCTCTCCCCTGTCTCGTAGGTCTCGCATCCGCCGGGAGCTGTTCATCGAGGAGATCCAAGCCGGGAGCCAGAGCCAGGCTGGGTCGAGCGACTCTCCTTCCGCCAGAAGCAGCAGGGCCGCTCACGGCTCCGAGGGAGACAGCTGCGATGGCGTGGACGCGGAAGGCCCCCCTGAAGGGAAGCCGAGTGGCCCGGAGGCGGATGAGTACAGCAATGCAACCACAAAGTCTCAGGGAGGGCCAGCGGAGTCGGCTTTCGAAGCAGGGGAAGAGGCACTGCGAGGCGCCAGGTCTGCGGAGAAAGCGGAGCCGTTCCAGGCGGAGAGCCTGGAGGACACCGACGACGAGGGCAGGCTCAGAGCACCGCGCCAGAGCTCTCCGCCGCCATCGCAGCGCCCGGGAGATGCTCTGGAGACACTGCCAAACTCTGCCACGGAAGGGGATGCCTCTACCTCAGCTGCCTCCACCTCAGTCCTTACAGGGGAGAGCTCCTACAAGTCAAAAGAAAGTTCAGAGAAAATTTCCAGCGTGCCAAGTACAAGCTCGACGCCGGCCACAGGCTCGCAGAAAGCCAACTCTCTTCAGAGCTTGTTCGGCTTCTCCGAGGCGGCGAGCTCCAGGAACACACGAGACAGCTCCTTGAGGAAAAAGAAAGCGGCAAACTTGAACAACATCATCCACCGCCTGGAGAAGGCCGCGAGTCGAGAAGAGGCCGTCGAGTGGGAGTTTTGAGATTAAACTCGCCCAACTCTGGAGAGCTGGGGAGTGAAACTGGACCGCTACTGGTTTTATTGTGTTGCGCACTTAACCGCCCTGCGGGCCACAGGGCAAAAACGCCATAGGCCAAGGTGCATATAGAAAACAAAAAGGAGCGTTAAGCCCAATTTATGTTTGTGTTTTCAAGGAAGAAAACTGAAATGTGTAGTCAAGCTTTTTTGTACCCTGAAGTGTTTTTATTATTGCCCTAAGTGATTTCCACAGTTTCTGGAATAACTCATACAGCTTTGCCTTGTGCCCTCCTCTTTGGTGTGGGCTTTAAAAAAAGAAAAACAGAAAAAAAGAAAAAAAAGAAAAAAATCAAACCCACATATTAAAAGGGGGCTTTTTATCTGCCATCTAATGGCTACAGAGCGATAATACACTATTATCTTCTTAAACCAGGAAAAAAGGGGAGATTTTTCAGAAAAAAAAGAAAAAAAAAAAGAAAGTTTTTTGTAGCTGTTCAGTTGCCACTAAGAGATTGCACAGTCAACCGACTCTAAACACACTAGTTTGGATTCCTACATATTTTCAAGAAAAGAAAAGAATCTTGTTCTTTGAAACTTTGAATTAAAAAAAAAAAAACACATTTACTCCACATATTTTTTAACAAAACAAAAAAAAGTCACATCAGGAAAATATCTTAATTTGTGGTAGCTGACTTAGTGTTTTCTTGTAAGTGAAATAGAATATTGACACGTAGTGCACATTGTTTCATAGCTTTAACTGATTCTGGTCTTTTGCAGACCAGAATTTGTTTAATACACTCCATTTTAGGCCAAATCAGGACAAAAAAAAAAAAATCTGAATCTAGGTATTTTATAATCTGCTTTTTAACCTCTAACCACAGAGCACGCTGATCAGACCTCATATCTAGGAGGTTTAGGAGACAACTTAGAAACAGCATGTACTTGATCATTTCACTTGGTTCGTAGTGTACAGGATTTCCTTTCCGTAAAGACAGATCGCTCGGAAAATGTTGGCCAGTAACATTTCAGCCTGCTACTTGGGGGACGTATTCCGTAACCCGAAATATTCAGCTTACGTGGAATCGAGTAAAGCGTAGTTCACGTGTACGATTGCTGTCACACACCACTAAGAGGGGACTGGAGCTGCCTCCAACGGAGACCTTTTCCTGCTGTTGGTGGCCATTTACTGACGCTCTTCCCACCACAAGCACTGATTTTAAATACGTTTTAGTTGTGGGAAGCTTATTTTTGCGTGGATAAAGAGTACATGGCAATGACCAGACGGGCTCTTACCAGGACGGAAAGAGCCCAAACTCCAAACCAAAACATTCATGCTCTCGAGTCCCAGTCTAGACCATTCTGCCCTGCAGAAATACAGCCTTTTTCCATTATTTTATGCACAGGTTAGGGCTGATCCAAGTACAAATCAAATTCTAACTTGTCTCTAACTCCTCCTGTTGTCTATATGTATATGCGTGAGCATAGAGGTGTGTGGAAGGATGTGTGTGCGTGAGTGTGTGCGTGCAATTTTATACGTCTGTGTATTTTCTTACGTACTTGTGCACACATAGAGTGCATTACTGCCACCTTTTTTCAATAAGCTGTTTTATCAGTTATGGCTTCTACAAGTTTGCTAATTTAGACTCCTTTATTGCCATATCTTTAAAACTAACAATAGATGATTTCGGAATATATATATATATATAAATATATATATATATAATTTTTTTTTGCTTATTTATAGGTGCTGTATTTTATTATCTGATTGTTAGGAAGGGATGAAAGGGGGCAAATATTCTTTAGAGGGATAGACTGCCGGCAGTATTGGGTATAATTTACAAGATGTAGTTGTCATACTGTATATTATTGATTGAAGACTTTTTGACCGTATTGTGTATCATTGAACTTTTGTCTTAGGTCAGCATCTTTTTGATGTCACTTTAATGGTGCATTCATTACTTCTTAAGTTTAATTAATATTACTTTTCTGATTTTGGGGGAGGGAGGGATGGGGAGAGGAGTTCCGACTTTAAAGGTATGTTCCCAATATTACACCTCAGTGTGCTTGTATTAATTCATTAGTAGGATTTTTGACTGTAAGATGTGAAACCACATTTCTTGCATGATGTTTTAGAACTTACGTATTTCATTTACAGTCTCTTAACACGCAACAGCAGCACTTAGCGCAAGTTTTCACAAATTAAGAATCAGTACACTAAAAATCAATCCTTTTCATGATTAAGAAAAGAAGGCTCTAGGAGGCTGAAAGGCAGGGATTTGTTTCCTATTTTTACTGCTAGCTGTTTCAGGATACCTCCTTGGGTAACTGGGGACTTGTGATGCAAAACTAAAATTGAGAAACAGAGAGAGCAACTGCCCCTTTCTGTGGTGAGCTGAGGAGACAGTTTGTGATCACAGGCTCCAGTATGTGACAGCACGTGCTGGAAGCGGGTCCGGCTTCTCAGCTGGAGTGCAGTTAATCTGTGGGAACGGCCAGCGAGGGAAATAGCGTGGTGAAGCAAAGTGTTACCTCTCTGTATCTGTACGATGTCCTGGTTTGTCTTACAAAGCACAGCTCCATCAATAAATGCACGTCCTGGTAAAAATACACATACCTTAATGCAAGTCATAACGAGATGCGTCTTCGGCCAAGAAGCAAAGCTGCTGACTAGAAGACGCAGATATTTTCTTATGTTCTTTTTTTTTTTTCCTTGGATGTTGTTTGGTTCAGGTTGGGTTTTTTATTGATTCTAGGCAATACATTTGCCAGTCTGTTTCTGCTGTCCTTGTCTGCTGGTTTGAGATCCAGGTGCTTGATGCAGTCAAGTGGTTACTCTTGGCTTTCTCGATAGTGAGGGTTTTTCTGTTTGACAATTACTTTATTTTTTTTTTTATTAATATTCCCAAAACTGTTCTTGTGCCTGTGTCTATATGATTGCATTCCATGATGCTTACGGAGAGCTCTTGCTGCATTAGACAACAGCAGAACTGTATTCATAGGTTGAACCTGAATGCAGCACTTAAGGTCAATCTCTCTTCTTAATAAGCAATACGTAAGTGCCTTGAAACTTAGATCTTTTTTTTTTCCTGTTTATTTTTGGTTTGCTTTTCAGGTTTCCACTAGTTCTTTAGGATTCTTTAGCGTCTGCCCAGTTTTTAATGCTGTAATGATTTTTAAAAAACATATCTGTAGCTTGCCCTAGAGGAAGTCTTTCTTTTATAACACTAACTGTTAATTCTAAGCTCCATTATTACATTTGAATCATGTAATTGTGCTGGATAAAGACAGCATTCATAAGTCAGAAGTCACTCCATCCTGCCAAGGGTTGTCATTGGTATCTATTATCAAATTAATCAAATAAAATGCTGTCAGTATTTCCTATATTTTTGGCACTTTATTAATGGCTTAGCTCCTTTTGCTGTTTAATGATCTGCGCTGAATGTGGATTAGCCTGCTGAGATGCAGTTGGGGTGAGCTGGGCCGTCCTGCAGGGAGTCACTTTGGGTTCCTTAGTGACCCCGTTATTTAAGGGCACGGGCAGACGAACACCCTCGGATCAAGCTCATAGAGTTTAAGTGATGTTCCCAGCTGTTTTTTCCCAATTTTTAGCCAAGGTCACAGCTGCTTTTCTGTTTCGGTGGAAAGTAAAATGGATTAGCTTGAACTACTGCTGAGATTCTCTTGTTGGAGATGAGTTACCTACTGGCTTTCCAAACTGGCAGAGACCTCCCTGGTTTAGAGACTGAACTTCGGCAACACTGCAAGATTTTAGCTATATTTCTGATCAAGTGCGGCATTTGAAAGGAACACTTCTAGGAAAATGTGTATTGGAATAACTTTTTTTTTACTTCATTAAAAGTAAAGGATAAAAAGTTTGATGAGAAGAAATGCCAAAGAGTAGCACGGTGGCTTTTTCCCCTCTTGGGTCACTGATTGTGCGGGGAGGGAAAAGGCGTTCTTGAGGCACAGGTGACACGGGGCTGCTCTTGCGGGGCCGTCGTTTTATAGAGTGCAGAGCATGGCAACAGAGCCCTCGCTGGTGGCGTTTCTTTTCCTGATGGGTAAAAGCACAGGTAGTTTTCAGAAAATCTGAAATGCCCGAGTCTCTTTTTTGACCTGAGGTTCTTTTAAAGAGTTTTTATTTTCTCTTTCTGTTCCCAGTTCCATGCTCTTACTAAAGCTGTGGATGAGGGGCTCAAGCTATTTCAATAGCAATACCTTTATTCTGCAGTTAAAATTCTTGGGTTTTCTCTCTGGATGGGTAGGGAAGGAAAAAAGTGTAACACTTTGCTAAAAGCAAGGGAGGAGTATCGCTTGGCAGAGGGGTCATGCAATATGATTGTCGATATGCTTCCATTTTTGAGGATACAGGTTTCAGACATCAGAATTGCACGTTTATCGGCAGAAATGCATTTGATTACAGTTGTTGTGGATGCCATCAAATTTGACCATTTTATTTATTCGTCTGTAAAAGGCCCGTAAATAGAGCCACTCTTTAAAGCAACCTGGATCAGTGCACTCTGCCCGTAGCATGAATTAGTGAGTCCTTTAGTAGTAAACTCCTTGCTGTAATAGGAAAGAGCTAGCTTACAGTTTAAAAGAAAAAAATTTATGTGCCTTTCTCATTAGGTGAAAGATCTTTGCATTATTTTTGTGTAACTTGTTCGTCTGGAATGGTGTAGAGAAGGGTGTTCATGAACGTGGCAGAATTCTATGCAATATTCTCTGATCCAATTACTTAAAAGCTGTTATTTTTCATTCCTTTAATGGGAGAAATAGTAAGTTAGAGAAGTGCATCATTCTGGTGGTATTTCGAACTGCAGAGCTGATAGATTCTCATAAAATAGGATTGAGGGAAAATAATGTAATGAAAGAATGGAAAATGCTAACAGTGATTGCAGTCCCCACTAGGACAGCTGCAGTCAGAAGTCTGTCATTTTCCATCTTAAAATTGTTAATTTCAAATATTCGTAAAACTTACATGAAATAAAAATCATCCTGGAAAAACAGGGCAGGTTAGAAACAGGAAAAAAAAATAAGAAACATTTTGACCATGTATAAATTACGAGAATACACCAAAAAAAGTAGTTGGTTTTGGACACTTCTTTGCACTTATATCCAAAATAGTTTATTTAAACGGAAATGTCGCAGTAATCTGGACTAGTGCCTTCAGCCAGGTTGCAAGGAGATCAGTAACCTTAGCAATCTGTTGCAAACAGAAAGTAAGGTGGTGGCATTTTTACCATGCAGACGGAGGGCACTATTTTTGCTTCATTTGTGGCTCTTTCTAGCAAGGGAGTTTCTTGAATTATCTCTTCCCTCTTCTCCACCCCGTGTACGTGTCCTAGGGTATTGTCTGGCTGAAAGCCGCCGTGTGTGGCTGAGCTGTGAGCGTTCCTTGAAGACTATCAGAAACACGGGAGGAGAAGACAAGTTGGTTCTTAGGTGGGGGCCGGATTTATCGTCCACTAAAACCAAACTGAGACTTTGCCGTGAGCGAGTGGCAGCCTGGGCCCTGCTGAGACAAGCTGCTGATGGCCTCATACTCTGAAATTTAACTCACGCCGATAAAAGAGCTGCAGAGCAGCGTTCGGTTCACTCACCCGTCAGCCTGCTGCTTTCCCTTGCACTTTCTGTTGCCCCACTGTTCGAACATCGTTTTCTTCCTTTGTGTTGCATATACAATCAACTTTTTTAAAAAAGAATCTTAGAATTCTGTGCAAATGAAAGATTTTTTTCCCAGCAGTTTAAATTTTGCCGGAGAGTTTTAAATTGCGAGGAGAATCACTGGCATGGAAAGCACAAGATCTGAATTTCCTTTCTGGCTTAACCTTTGTAGTTTGAAAAGTGACTTACCAGTCCCTGTCTCCTTCACATACGTGTTTGAGCTCTCAAATGTAGAAATATTATTTCACTGATTTGTTCTTTCCTCCCCAGCCCTTTTATGGGATATATTGACTATGTCATTTGTAAAATATAGTTAATAATGAACTTTATAGCAAGAAAGGTCCTTTATGATGTGCCTAGGGAATGATTTTTCCTACATGACCAGGTCATGTACTACACCCTACCCTATTAATGTGCAAGGATAAAAAGTTTTTTTGCTCTGAAGGTGAAATTTATCCTTTTGGAGAAGGTTAGCGTTAGGCCTGTGCACTTAAGTTTTCAAAAAGCCTTAAAAATAGGTGTGTCAGTGGTGCCATCTCTCTCCTCAGGGAAGATTTCCCCCCCAGCCAAGTGGTGCTGTGGAGTATTTAATGCAAGTTATTAGTTCTAAGGTCATTTTCCAGTTGAAGAAAGCCACTCATTGAACTTTCATCACTCATGAAATGTGTGGTGCCTCCTCCCGGCATCCTCTGGTACAGTCAGGGTTGGGTGGAGGCATCACACCCGCTTTTCCCGAAACCCGGGCACTCCGTGGCAAACCCAAAGTTCTCGGCTGTCTGTGGAGTCTGCGTTTCTGCAATTGTTTCGTGAATGGAAAAAACCTGACCTGATTCCCGGGCTTGATTTCCATTGCTATTCGCAAGCATGTTCTGGCACTAGAGCGTACTAAAAGGAAAAGCCTCCTTTTAAAAAATTAATAAAATTACTGTATTTTTCCCTGTCCAGCTGTTCTGTGAAGGACAACTGCTGCCATTTTTCAAGTTTGCTTTGCTCACACTGACATTTTGCCACAGTTGTGTAGATTTCTTATTATTAAAACTGTTGGTTTCGTGATATTATTTCAGTTTCTTTATATTTTGAAGCAGCCAAATGCAGAGAATGACTGAATTCTTAACCGTAACGGAATAGCACAGGAAACAGTACAGCAGAAGTTAAATGCCTGAAGTCCCCATGACATCATGTCTTTGACTTTTCTTTTGTATTTTAGAGATATTTGTACTACGTAGTGCAATCTTCATCCAAAGATCCTTGGAAATGGAGAGTCATGCCAGGAATTTTCTGCGGTTACGGTGGCACACCTGCTTTTGCATCGTTACTCTGTAATTCTGTGGTAATGTTCGTAACAGCGCAGTCTCTCTGTGGGTAGCAAGAACAGAGGCGTCAAGTCGCGTTACCCTCTTCTGTCTATGCGGGTAATTAATATTCATTTTTAGGAGTTGTGAAATGTGTATATGTACATGATTGCAGTATGGAAAAGCCCCTCTGTGTATGTAGTATTTACATGCTTGCTCTTAACAGTGTGGTAGAATTGATACAGCCGAATCTGGGAAATTATCTAGGGTGTGGCCGAGTGAGGGCTTAAAACCAATATGTATTTTAATGCGTAGAGGATGCCATCTTCCCACTTGTCAGTAAGTTCCCTGTTGTAAAGAGGGGATTAGCCGTCTGAGAGGTCGGATTGTTGGAGATACAGAGGTTTAGCTAACAAGGAGGGGTAAGATCATGTTCAGAATACATAAAAATAAGTCCAAGGGTCTGAGATGTCCGAAAGCCAGGTGATCTGAAGGCAGGGCCAGGCCTCATCTGCTGCACCCTCTGCCAGTGGGGCTGTCCGTCTGGCTTTGCTACAGCCCGCAGGAGGTTCGTACGCCCGATGTTTGCACGTCGGAGATGTGCTCTCCTATAGCTGCGTACAGCGGGAAGGCGAACAGTAGAGACATTTGCAACATATTTAGAACAATCACAAAAACAGCTGATCAGTAAATTAAGACAAGTATCAAATTAAAGCACGCGGTTTATTCTTGCGCTCCCTAGGCTGAAAATTCAAGTATTCTTAGGAATGAGATAGAAATTCTCTGTTCTGCAGTTCCTCTCAGAAGGCAAGCATCTGTTTTCAGGAGAAGTAGAAGAACTTGGCACTTGACTTGCTCTGAAGTACAATCCATGTAACTACAAAAAATATTTTCTACAATCAGTCTTTCTATCAGACTTCTCTGGATTTTGTTAGCTTACATTAGACCCTGAGTGCTGTTCTGAGATATTGTTTGTGTGTGGGTAAATTATTACTAGCTTTAAAAGTGTTTCCAAAGCACCTAGTTACCTCTGGATGCTCGTACAGGCTCTACAGGGAGTACTTCAGCATCTAGTTTGTGAAGGAGGCGTGCGGGGAATAAGCAAGGTCACATCTGTATTGTACTTTCTTTTTGCTTGGTCAGGGCTTCCATTTCATTCTCCCCTCCTCTTAGAGAGATGGAGATCATGGATTGGGTTTTTTTTCTGTGGGGGAAAGAGCTTAGTTTAGCCTAAAATTGTTTTTGTTTAGTAGGCGTGTCATCAAAATCCTGTACATTACCACATTTCCTGTTAAGTTTTTAGGTTTTGCTACTTTCCTAAAATCTAATATTTAACAAACTTTCTGTATTTGGAAAGCTATGTGCCTTATTTCCGAATCTCTTCATGGAGAGTAATCTAAAGCACAGTGATCTAGACTGCAGCATTCACAGCCGCTTTTCCTTTGGGCGGGGGGAAGCAAACACTGATCGAGGAGCGTTTCAGTGGCCCGGCGTGAGTTGCCCCTTTGCTAACGAGCACTTCAGACACTGTGCGTTGAATCTTTGTGCAATAGAAATTCTCGTTCTGCGTTCGGAGGTTCGTGTCCCAGCTGCCTAACGCAGGCGAGCACGAGTTCTAGTTCAGGAGAATTCAGGTTCGGGG
>Ga0065711_1041266_pt1 | contig 16278 bp, 8 predicted proteins | sample Hoacrofraction12_FD_59098 | JGI IMG/M metagenome (GOLD analysis project Ga0065711, IMG submission 59098) | Hoatzin crop microbial communities from Cojedes, Venezuela - Epithelial fraction 12 v2 (version 2) | ecosystem: Host-associated > Birds > Digestive system > Esophagus > Crop | place...
CGACAGGGAGCCGTGGCGGGCCGGCGACGTCCCACAGGGCGACTCACAAGGGCGAGGGGTGGAAGGTGCGGGGCGAGGTTCTGGCAGCGGGGGGCTGCAGGGCTGGCTCCTGTGAGAAGCTGCCAGAAGCTTCCCACATGTCCAATGGAGCCAACACCAGCCGGCTCCAGGACGGACCCGCCGCTGGCCAAGGCCGAGCCCGTCAGCGACGGTGGTAGCGCCTCTGGGGTAACGCAGTTGAGATGGGGAAAACGCTGCTGCGCAAGAGCAGCCGGACGAGGGGAGTGGAGTGACAGCGGCTCGGTGGGCACCCGGCATCCAGCCAGCGTTGGCCCACCGCAGCGGCCCCTTACCTCGGGGAACGGCACGAGGCTCCCCCATGGCGGGGTGCCGGCAGGACTGCTGTGCCCTGTGCCCGCATCGTGCCTTGCAGCAAGGACAAGGTTCTTCACAGCACGGTGGTTTCTTCTGTGAAACGTGTTGAAGTCAGGATTTGGTTGGGTGCTTCAATGAGCAGGTCCCCCAGAGGAGGAGCAAAGGCTGAGTGAAACGACAAAATTGGGTGAACAGACACGACACAGTGCAGTCCACGGTACGATATTAAATACATCCCTCCTGTTGCAGAGGGGTTTTTTAACGTGAACCTGTTGGCCAGTCATTCAACAACATCATAAGTCACAGAGTCACAGAAGGGTTGAGGTTGGAAGGGAGCTCTGGAGGTCGTCCTGTCCCACCTCCCTGCTCAAGCAGGGCCACCTAGACCAGGTTGCCCAGGACCATGTCTGGACGGCTTTTGAATATGTCAAGGATGGAGACCTTTCTCTCTGGTGACCAGTGATAGAACATGAGGAAATGGTATGAAGCTGCATGAGGGGAAGCTCAGATTGGACATTAGGAAAAAGTTCTGCACTGAGAGGATGGTCAGTCGCTGGAATGGGCTCCCCAGGGAAGTGATCACGGCACAAAGCCTGTCAGATTTCAAGGAGCATCTCAATGACACTCTTTGTCTTCTGGTTTAGTTTTAGGTAGTGGAGTTGGACTTGGTGATCCTTATGGTTCCCTTCCAAATCAAGAGATTCTATGACGACTCAACCTCCCTGGGTAACCTGTGCCAGTGCTTGGTCACCCTCACAGCAGAAAGGTGTTTCCTGATGTTCAGACGGAACCCCCTGTGTTTCAGTCTGTGCCCGCTGCCTCTGGTCCTGTCCCTGGGCACCACTGAGAAGAGCCTGGCTCCATCCTCTCTGCACCGTCCCTTCAGGTGTTCATGTACATCAATGAGATCCCTCTGAGCCTTCTCTTCTCCAGGCTGAACAGTCTCAGCTCTCTCAGACTTTCCTCACAGGAGAGATGCTCCAGTCCCTTCATAATCTATGTGGCCCTTCGCTGGACTCTCCCCAGTGTGTCCATGTCTCTTTTGTACTGGAGAGCCCAGAACTGGACCCAGCACTCCAGCTGTGGCCTTACCAATGGTGAATAAAGTGGAAGGATCACCTGCCTCAAGCTGCCGGCAATACTTTGCCTGTACAGCCCAGGATGCTATTTGTCTTCTTTATGGCAACAGCACATCGCTGGCTTATGTTCAACCTGGTGTCCACCAAGACCCTCAGGTCCTTTTCTGCCAAGCTTCTTTCCAGCTGGGTGGTCCCCAGCATGTATCCATGCATGGGGTTGTTCCTCCCCAGCTGCAGGACTTTGCACTTGTTGAACTTCATGAGGTTCCTGTCAGCCCATTTCTCCAGCCTGTCAACACTGAAATACTCAGCATCGTTGGGATTGGGTTCATATCCCAGCAGAGCATGTCCCGAATGAAGCTGGAAAAACTCAGTCTTTGTGTTGGTTGAGCCCTTTGTGAGAGTCACCAGCTTGCTGAGTCCGCAGCGCCTTTTCTTCCTGCATGGCACTGCTACGCCTGCAGCTTTGTGGCACGATTTTGTCAGCTGTTGTGAGATCTCATGTCCCTCCAGACCGTGCTTTCTGATCCTTCAGAGACTGCTGTCACAGAGAGAATGTCTTGTCAGGTTCCTGGACAGTTTCAGTTAAACCAGAGCTCTTTCCAGCACCCAGAAGAGCAAGGTGTCAGCAAGGGCAGAGATGGTTTAACCTTCCCTACAAATCCTGCTCGGGGTTTGATGAGGTTCCTAACTAATTACTTTCTCTCAGCATCAGTAAAGGGCGAGGAATAACATTTTTCTTCATAGACAGTCTTTGTTCTGTAATTAATCTTTCAGTTTAGAATAGGGAAATTTTTTATTCTCAACTCATCAAGAACCTAAATTGGAATGTCTAGAAAGCCAGTCAAATAAGAGGCAGAAACTGTGCATAAGAAATTATTCCTTACTGCCGGTGAATAAATGAATTTTCTTCACAGTATAATTTGGCTTGTGTTCATGGGAAACTCAGGAATATTAATCCAAATAACCATTTAAAGTGGACATTAACAAAACTATTTTAAATTTTCACGGGCATATTCTCGAGGTGCAGCCATATTCTAAACCAGCTTTATAAATGGTCCATCTTTCAAAAAAAAAAAAAGAAAATCTTTCCCAAAACGATAGCGTTGGTGCTGTTTTTACTCGGATTCATTTCCCAGCATACTTTGGAGCACCGCCACGCAGGCAGATTGATTTGACTGAGGGAGGTATCCTGTAGAGGATAAGAGCCCGGAGCTGGAGGCGTAAGGGCCAGGCATCTCTTGATCCAGCCATGCCGCAGGGCATCCCGCTGCGGCGTAGGAGCGCCCGGTCGCAGCCATGGGGTGACCGCGACCTGGCAAGAGGCTCCTCACCCGCCAGCCCACAGGAGCTGACCTGTGTGCGCTGTCCCGGTGGCGGGAGCTCCCACGCTGCGGATGCAGCGGCTCAGCTGACACGTGGGCCCTCGCTGACCTGCAGAAACCCAGTTGCTCATCATCATTGGCCAGAACCTTTTCCCTGAAATTACAGACATTTCTGGCGTATGACTCGAAAATCATTGAGACAGAGATGGGGAATTTTCAGCAGGCGGTAAATGAGTCACTGTAGCTACAAGTGAAAAGACAGATTAGTACATTTGTGTGTTAATCAGCATTTATTAATTATTTTGAGTTTTTTGCTTCCAGTGTGGACAATGCCATTTTAAGGCATAGGATGTAATCTCAGTTTTACAACTTCATTATGAGTTTTCTGCAGTGTAACACTCTGCTTCTAATACCTTACAAAGTCATCTCAAGAAAATTCACGGTAATTGGCTATCTTTCAGTAATTTACAATAGCTCAGTACAGTAATAACGATGACAATAAAATTAATAATCCTTTGGAAATGCATAGCTCTTCATTTTAATAGTACTACTGCTTATAAGCATTAATTATCACTCATGGCACTCCTGAGTTATGTAAGTAAATATTGCCTTTTTTTAACAGATTAATAAAATGAAGAAGTGGATTAGAATGGCTTGACTCAGATGCATAGACTGAATGACTTAATTTTCTGTAGATCTTAATTTCTAACAATCATTATTCTAAAAATACAACAAATGTCTACAATGGAACAGATAAGAGAAAAAAAATCTGTAATCTTTGTTCCCAATTATTTAGAATTTCTTTTTTACAGAATTCTTGAGAAGGGAGGCAAAGTAACAATTGACAAAATACTGCAGGGACACTTTATTTTCTCAAATAATTGTTGCCTAGTACCAAAAAACCCACTGGTAACTGCTAATTATTTTAACTTCTGAAAATGTTATCTGTACATATGATCACATTGAATTTTGAGTCCTGCTGATAAAACCTAAAATCCTGGATATTAAGTCACACCACTTCTGCTGCTGGGGCTTTTCCTCCAGCAGACTCATGCTCTTCCACCCAGATCTGCAGGGGCAGTCTGACTGTCCAACGCCTTTAAAGATAACCACTCTTTTCTAATATCTTCACCTCTGCTTTTGAGAGGTTGTATGAACTGGCAGCCTGCTTCGGTTAGTTTGCTTCCTAAATGTCTTTAGCATAGTTTCAGGAAAGTTTGCGTGACAGCACAAGCGTGACTCCACATCCATTCACAACAAAACTTCAGATGTTACCCAACAGTCACCAGGTTCCTGAGTCTGAGAAGTGCCCAGACAAGCACTGGCAAAATTCCTGGAAATACTTTCCAAGAGAGACAAAGGCAAATAATTTACAAGAATAGTCTCTCAATCAGTTATTAGGAAAAAAACAAGTGTGGAATCGCTGCATGTAGAAATCACAGTGGCAGCCAAAAAGGGAAATAAGATGTTATGAATCGATATGGAAGGCATAGAAGGCAAAACAGAAGACAGCATTCTGCTGAACACAAGTCCGTTGTGCCTCCACAAATCTTGAAACTGTGACTCTTGCCATCTCTAAAAGGATGTAGTAATGATACAAAGAAGGGCAACTAGGATGAGCAGAAATATGGAACAGCTTCTGTATGAAAAGAGATTAAATAGGTTAAGACTCTTCAGCTTGAAAAACAGATGGCTGAAGAATAATATATTAAAGGTTTATAAAGCTGTGATAGTACAAAGAAGGCAGATAAGAAATGATTATGTCTTAGTTTTCATAATCCAAGAATAACAGGGAAGCAAATGAAGCTATAGAACAAAAAAATTTAAAAGACCAAAGAGAAGTGGGTTTTTTTCAGATGATTCATAACTACTCTGTGGAGATCATTTTCCAGCAAAGTTGTGGGTGCCAAAATGCAAAACTGTACCCTAACACTGAGCATAAAGGTGAGCTCATTGAGAAGGGGCTGCAGACATTACAGAGCACACCATTTGAAGTAGTTAGATGTGAGTGAAAGAGAAAAATCCACCAAGGGCTGTTGTGCATGAAAACCAAGCCTAGCACCTTGGGCTCAGAAAGCCTGTAAGCAAAGGGCTAGCAAAGGAAGGAAGAACACATCAGGCGAGGTAACCCGCCATGTCTGCACTGTTCTCGTGCTCTTTCCCTAACCCTCCTCTCCTGACCTCTGACAGACGAGGCGCTGGACTCGGTGGTCCAAGGGAGCTGGCAGTCATGGCTCCTGCTACTCTGCAGACTGTCAGAAGGCAGAAGAGGGCAACCACAACAATAAAATGTACTGTTTCTTTCCCAGAGCTTTAAGATTGCAACAGCTTGCAACAGCTGGAAGAACATATTCTAGAACTAAAAAGCAATGAAGCATTTGCAGAGAAAAAAACGCGGAGGTTAGAGAGTCCACCAGCAGCCAGGAGCCACACTCAGGCAGAAGCCCAGCAAGGATGGAGCCTGAGGTAATGTATATTCCACTGGCTCTGATTATTGCATGCTCATTTTTCACTTTGTTCATAGCCTCTTTCCATGTGGTGACTGACTAGGTGCAGAGGGGAAGAAGGGATATTTTTTTTAAATAAGCCTTTTATTTTAATAGCATTTGCTGACAATAGTGTTTGGAAGAGGAAAAAATCTCAAACATATTTTAGCAGAAGACTTTGATACATTCAAAAAACCCCTGAAGCGATAGTAGAAATAAAAATACACGAAGAAGCATGCTTTGTGATACAGCAAGCACTCCTAGAAGCTATTTCAGCAGAAACTGTGTAACATTTGTTTCCACATTGTGGGAATTAATCTGTATGTGATGCACATAACCATGCACACTGAGCATTTCCCTGACATTCATAAATGCTGATAATAGCTGTACTGGTGGTCACTACAGTCTTGAGGGTTGATAACGGTCTCTTAGTCTAAAATGTGAAGAAGTCCTTGGTTTATATATCCAAAGTGAAAACTTTTCTTGCTAATCCTGTTTTTCTTTCTTCTTGTTTTTTCTCTTACTCCCTTCAGTCCACCTAAGCCATCTGCTTAACCAACCATGTTGGCTTTGGCTATATTATACTCCCAAACCTTCTGTCTTTTCGACCTCTGAAGTACTTCAACTGATGTGAACTTCACTCTAGACAAAGTAGCAGTACTTCAACCACTGCGCCTTCTTTGGAAAGCCAGTGCCAAAGCGAGAGGCATGGTGGTAACCCCCACTGTATTGTCTTCACCAGTTAAGCTGGTAAGGTGAGAAATCAAATGGGGGGAAGTAGTGTAGACAGAGCGTGCTGGGTTTGGAGATTGAATATGTTAGTCCAGAAGGGGAAAAAACCCAACATTCTTATTCTAGAATAAATGTTTCCACAAATTAGTTTGTTTCAAAGTACCTGTTCCGATTTCTAATAATAATAACCTGCAGGAGATGTGCCATTGTTGAGAATCTGCATCACCAGGTAAAGGAGCTGTGAGAAGATGTCACCAGACTGTGCAGCAACATAAGAAAAACGTTTTTACTGTAAGGGTGATTGTACATTCGACCAGGTTGCCCAGAGAGGTTGTGGAGTCTCCATCCTTGGAGATGTTCAGAACCTTACTGGGCACGGTCCTGAGCAGCCTGTGGTAGCTGACCCTGCTTTGAACAGTGGGGTTGGATTAGATGATCTCCAGAGGTTCCTGCCAGCCTCTACAATTTTGTGGTTCTACGATTCCAGCGACTAAGTAAACCGTTTGTTTTTTTCTTCCCCTTTCTCTCTTTTTTCCTTCTCTTTTCTGATGGTATAATTTATGCTGGAATATTCTCCTTCTTCTGTTTCTTCAGTCACTTTCCATCTAAAATATGGTTCCTACTGTACATCCTTCAAATAATAATCCTCATTTATAAAACAAAAGATGATCTGCACTACTTTCCAATACAGGGCCAACTGTTATGGTTTCAGTCGAAACTATATATTATCAAAGGTGTAAAATTATCAAATAATGGATCATTCTAGTGCTACTTTCTGAATCTAATTCCAGCATAGGAAATACATTGGTGGAGAACATGGTTCTTATACATCACAGACCATGTCATCTTGTAATATTGATCACACTGTTTCCTGAGGCACTCTATTTTAAGTGCAAAGATGGTTAAAACAAATGTGAATTTCATTTATCTCAAACCAGACAATTTTAAAGCCTACTAACAAATATTTAATAACCTGACTAATTAAACCTTATTTCTTGATACCAACCGTTACCAAGCATGTCAGTTCAAGAATTATTTTCATGATATGCTCCAGCCTGCGCTTCCATTTTCCTTCCTTCCAGATTTGTGCATTACCAGATGAGCTGACAGTACCAATTCACTCCAGAACAGTGGGAGCACACAATTGATTTCTTTTTTTTCTCAGCTTGCCACAGGACACAATGCAATGTTTATGTTGGATTTATGTTTTAGGGAGGACATGATATGTGATCCAGCATGAAGTCTATGGAGAGAGAGTTACCGTTCAAAATGCGTTGAACGAACTAGAGCAAGGGAGTTGACATTAGTTCAGCCCTGCACGTCATACGGACGTGGCGTTGTTAAATGGATACTTGCAGCAGCTTTGCTATGGCCCTGGACAGTGTCTTAGCCAGGCTCGCTCTTGCTGTTCGCTTTCTCCATGTGAATGTTACAAACCTTGCTGCCTGTTATGTTTGTTTTAATGGAAAGTAATAGAAACTGGTCCTTTTTCAGGTCGCCTCTGGCTCTTTCACAGGGCAGAGGAGTGGGGGCTTCAGACGCTAGGTGGAAAAGAGTCTTGATCTGTGTGTCTCAGTGGAAGTTGTAAGCACTCAGTAATGATGTAGATGTTGGCTGTTAGCACTAACACCTCCTTTTGAATCTCTCTTTTGTTCTCCGAGTTAGACATAGGCTTGAAAAGCCTATCAGGCTTGTCTCTGTGCTTCTCGGTTCCTCCTGTTCGAAACCGCTGCCCCCGCTGTGGAGGGGCCTTGGGATCTGGGTGGCCCCTGGGTCTGGAAGGACCGTGGGGTGTGGGTGGCCCCGGGGTCTGGAGCGGCCATGGGGTCTGGGTGGCCCTGGGGTCCGGAGGGGCCGCGGGGTTTAAGTGGTCTCTGGGTCCGGGGGGGCCATGGGGTCTGGGTGGCCCCGGGGTCCGGTGGGGTGATGTGGTTTGGGTGGCCTCTGGCTCCAGAGGGGTGGTGGGGTCTGGGTGGCCCTGGGGTCCGGAGGGGCCGTGGGGTGTGGGTGGCCCCTGTCTCCAGAGGGGCGGTGGGATTTGCGTGGCCCCAGGGTCCAGCCTTGTGAGCCGACTCAAGAGCCCGAGCTTAGGCAGCAGTGGAGGGGCTGGCTCACTTAAGAAGAGCTGAATTTCTCTACTCAGCTGAGATGCTGTCCCGACTTCAAATCTGCGAGAAGTCTGCGCATATTACTTTTAGTTGTATCCTTCCTTGAATGTATTTCAAATGTTATTCAATGCAATTCTAGTTCAAAATGCCTGAATTGCGATTTATATCAATTGCCCCAAAACATTCTAATAATTTATAGTTCGGTAATGCTCAGTTTATGGTATTCCTTATAATCCCTTTTAAATTATTGTGAATTCACGTCAGCACATAACAAATACCTAGCTGGATAATTTGAACGCATTCATTTTTTTTGACCATTTTCGAGAATATTGTTATAAAGAAAGATTAAAAATAGATTGATAATACCTTGAGAAGTAGGCTTTTTGATTTCACATTTTAAAATGAAAGAAAAGATTCTCTGTAGCTGTAGATACTCTTCATTTTAATACAGACACAGTGACTGATACTAGCTGAGGTTTTGACTCTATACGTGATCTGCATTATGATAAAGTCTCTCCTCAGAAGACAGTAATATTCAAGCCAAGTTCATCCTCGGTGAACCTGCAATGGCTCCAGGGGGATGAGTAGCTCATTTGGTAGTATTTTAAAATTATCTTTTAGGAATGCAGTGAATTACTTAATGTGTTTATTCTTATAGAGGCATATGCATATTATGGATGCTGCCAACCAGCAATTGCATTAAATATTTTCTAAAATATACAAATGCCCCAAATTTTCATTATAAAGTGAAAAAGTCGTCAAAGTTAACAAATCATCCACATTCGATCCTCATTCCCCTCAGGTACCTTTGGAAGGCTCCTCCAAATAAGAAACGGTAGCAGTTTAATCTTTTGCTAATTTAATTAAACCCATGCTAAGCCCTAGTGTGGTCACTTGTTCCAGTGGCGTATTTCAGTTTATTTTATACTGGCTCCTATTCAGCTTAAGCTTAATGAGCCATTGTTGCTCCCATTTAAGAGTACCCGTATAAGGGTTTGCACGGGTTTAATAAAGCCGTCCAATTAAGCCAGAATTTTCACTTCCTATTAGCATTCTCTTACATCTGCATTTTGAGTCTTAGGTTTTTGACATGAGAAGCCCAAAGTCAAAGTCCCAATGCATCGTCTGGCGGGAGCTGCTCAGTGCTAAGCATTTGCAATTCATAGCATGAGCCATGCGTTATGCCCTTACAGGCAATGAGAACTGCAAATGTCCCATCACTTTGGAAAAGGTGGTCATTATTTAGAAGTGTAAATGAAGATGCCAGACGCTAACCTCAAGTCCTGTCCCAAACAAAGACTGGTGTCTTTAATCTCTGGACTGTAGCAATGGATTGGACATATCATAACAGAGAAATACCACAATTATTCTCAGCATTACATATCACATGTACTAGAACTATTTTTCCTTTCATATTCCTCATACTCTCCATTCCTTTTCAAGCTTCTTCCTGATCCAAATTCTTCCTGATCGTCCCTCCCCAAAAGCTGATTCACTGAAATTCCTTCTCATTTGCTTCCTGCCAAAATGAGCCGGTATTTCCAAAAGCACCCCTCCTCCCAGTGACTAATATGTTACAATACAAGTTTGCTTTGCTTGCTGCGTGTCACGGTTTGTCCCACAATGGTTATAGAATTAAACAATTCAGTTACAAAGTGAATATGACAATATGCAGGTCTTGATATGTGCATGTCGTATATAGCAACAGCAAAGCAAAAACAAATCAGGAAACAAACAATAGAGAAAACTGAAAAGCTGAGGCTACAGGACTGCTGTCAAAATTGTCGATAATGAAGAAAATTAAAATGCTTGCCAGATACAGTATGTATTTGAATGAAATTTGTGGGGAAAAATAAATCTACAGTCTATCTCACCAAGGCAGAGACTATAGAATGGCTTTCCCCAGTGGCAGGTGTTTCCTAGCAGAAAGCTCTTGTGCCGGGAGAGGCTGAAACACGTGAAGAGGTAGAGCTAGCCAATTACAGAAAAGTGGAAGGATCAGAAAATGAGCAGAGAAAGACAAGTAGGCTGCAAGCAAATGGCTCACCCAATGGCAAACTAAATCAGACATATTTCAAACAGCTAACGTGATGTAGGCTAGCTGCCCATGGTGGATATGGGCGTTTCATCCATTTATCTCCACTGATTTTGGAAAAAATTTATGACTAGCTTAGATGGGGAGTCCTGATTAAACTGAAATTAGTTCTATCACAGGTGTAAATACATTTTCAGTCAAAACTGATCGTTTCCTTTAGCCAGTCTCTTCCTTAAATTAACCTGCATCGGTTCTGTGATACCTAGGGCAGAACTGGAGAGATCTGTAGCAAAAATAAATTGGTCATTGCTAAATCAGTTCAGCTCCTACGCAGCCTGCTCCAGTCCCTCCTCATGCACTATCTTCCAGTATGTTAGTTTTCTAGAAGTCCCTCACCACTTCATATTTGTGTTCAAAGCCTTAGTTACTACCACTTTGAAAAACATCTCCAGGTCTGATCCAGAGACGCACCATTAAGTTATGGGCGTTAAAAAAAACATTATTTTCAGCAGCGTGTCATGTGCTGATATTAAAGATGAATGAACCTAGAAAAACTAGGTAAAAGAGTTTTGACTGGGAAACCATTTGGATATACAGCTTCTAGTACAGACTAGAGCTACTGGTTGTCTGGCACATCCATGATTGACTTCTAGCTCTTCCATTAGCACTTTTCAACCCAGTTCTCTCAAACTATGGCTAACATAGTGTAGGATTCCTTTAGTACAGGTCGTTGGCACTAATGCAGTTTGTAGAGATGCCTAAGTATCCACTGGAAGAAAAACAGGATCCATGGTCTCCCAGAAGTGTTTTAAGCCCTGAGCTGTTACCTGCATTTGATTTATCATCAATAATAACTATTCTGAAAATCCTGAGGTCTGTGACAAGATAAAATATTTTTGAAAATATCTTCAGGATAAAAAACCTCTTTCCTGCCCAAGCTCAGCTGACATGAAAATTATACTTCACCATGCCTGCAGGTTCTGCATTTGGAATGCAGAGCTCTGCGAGATGACAGCAACAGTGTCAGGGAGCGCGGGCAGGCTGCTCCGCCAGGGAAGGCGTGGAGGCCAGGAGCTGAGGGTGACAGCCATGCAGACAGGAGGACTGCCGTGCCGATGAGGTGTCGGGAAGTTGAGTCGTTGAGTCCGGATCAGGAGCAGGTCTGGAGCCAGTGATCAGAGCCAGGCTCAGGCCACCGATCAAGCCGGGGGCTCTGTCATGATGAAGCAGGTCTGAGACCAAGCCAGGGAGACAAGCCCAGCCAGGGAGTCAAGGTGGATGTCAGAATGAGAAGGTCCGAGAGGAGGTACAGACATAGCTGCTACATAGCTGTGAGGCAGCGCAAGCAGCGCCAGGCAAAAGAGCATTAACTTGAAAGCATCTCCCAAGGGAAGGAGGGGCAGGCCCTCTCTCTTCTTTTCCTTCACAACTGCTCCTACCAGTGAAGATGCTGAGCTGGACTCAGTCAGCCAAACTCCTTGGAGCTGGGGGAGGCACTGAGGGCTCTGACAGTGGCGTGTTGGAAGACTGAGGTGGCCAGCTGTAGAAGAGAACTGGCTTCATCCACTTCATTTTGCTGTGTGGGCCAGGCACTCTTGCTGAACGAGAAGCTCTGCTCCTAGCTGTCTTTCTCTGTATTTTCTTCTCCCCTAACACCCAAGTAAAGAGAGGTAGAAACAAGGAGGACAAGAACCAGCACGGCTATGGCTGCAGCCCTCAATGCCACCATCACCAGCATTCAACAGTGTGAGAATTGCCACCACTATCTTCTCAAGTTTCATCTCCCATTATGTTTGGGAAGAGCCAAGGACTCTGTGACTGCTGCTGGACCCAACACCTTAGTATAGCAAAACCCACAAATAATCACCTGAAGAAACAGCTCCCACCATTCCCAAATTTTCCTCCGTGCCCCCAAGGGCTACTGGAGCCAGCCTTATTTTGTTATGCATATCACTACCCTTCTCAGCTACTGCTTCTCCTGTCCCTCCACCTATTGCCTCCTTTTTTAGCACAAACAAAACCCATTCACCTTTCATGTTCTCTCTCTATAATGTTTCTTTTGCATGTAGTTCCTTCTGCACTCAATCTATGTTCATTTTTTTCTTTGTCCCTTTTTTTATTTTTCTCGCACCTGTCACCAAACCTTGTCATTCCTCTTCATTTGATACAGGCAAAGAGTGAGTTGCATTGTATCAGAGTGCACCTCTTGGCTCCTGCTGCTTGACGTGGTTAGGTGGTGGTGTTGGTGGAGGTTCAGCCAGCAGTTGTTACAGAAGTGCTGCAAATTCATCTGCAAGGTGGAAATTGTGGAATGCTGTGGTGGTGCCCCTCTTTTCTTTCCCTGTGCAACAGTTGTGAGGGTGCAAGAAAAAAGCTCCAGTCTACTTGTACATGCCTCCATTTCCCTCTGAGCTGGATGCTGAGGGAGAGAAGATCCTCTAGTCACAGGTGGTGGCAAGTGGTGGCCAGCAGCTGGGCTAGCATCCTCATTAGGTGGAGTGCTGCTGCTCTGGAGCAACTGAGAGGCCACAGAGTTCTCCAGGACTGTGCTCAGGCTTCCCCTAACCTGTATGAATTTTTAGCATCATCCTGGTTTCAGCTGGGACAGAGTTAATTTTCCTCCCACTAGCTGCTGTGTTTTGGATTTAGTATGAGAAGAATGTTGATAACGTGGATGTTTTCAGTGGCTGCTAAGAAATCAAGGACTTTTCACAGTTTCTCATATCCAGCTAATGAGCAGGTGTGCAGGAGCTGGGAGGGAGCACAGCCAGGCAGCCAGCCCAAGCTGGCCAGTGGAAATATTCCATACTGTAGAGATCATGCTCAGTTTATGAATGGGGTTTGGTCGGAGGGCAGGAAGCTTTCTGCTCGTCTCTTGTCTGGGAGTTCAAATCTTCTCGTGTCCAGAAGTTCAAGCTTTTTTTGGAATTTAGCAAAATAAGTGATTTTGGGGTTCTGCAATCGCTGCCTGGGGACTGGCTGCGAATCGGTCATTGGGTGGTGAGAAAAATTGTCTTGTATGTAGTTTGTTTTGCACATTCATTATTATCATTATTATTATTGGTGGTTGTAGTAGTAGTAGTATTTCCTTTGTTGCCTTATTAAACTGTCTTTGTGTCAACCCACAAGTTCCCCCTTTTGTCCGTTTCATGATGGGGGTAGCTCTTCTCTAGCATCTATTGTCACAACTCTTCCTAAATGTTTGGGTAGCATAAGACTTAGCAAGCTGCAGATCAAACATTCTCCTCTCTCCAAGGCACAAATGGGTCCAGGTGATACATCGTTTAAGTGAAAAGGCATTATTAGTAAAAGACAGGAGACCAAAATAGAAAACATCAGTACACGGCTATAAATCCATGGTACACCGCTTTGAATACAATGTACAGGTCTTATCAATACCTTTGGTATAGCAGACCTAGAAAAGTTATGAGGGTGAGATTTAACAGGGTGAAGAAGCAATGGTGTGGTTTCCATACAAGAAATGAGTGCTTGGACTTCTGGCCTGTGAAAAAAAGGTTTATGGCAGAGAGAGAAAATCAGGAGAGCATGGGAAATACAAATGGGGAATGGTTATGTGCTGTCTCTTGTAATACAAGACATGGAGGGCATAAAATAAAATTCTCAGGTGGCAAACAAAAGAGACACTTTTCTATCAAGTGCATAATTAAGCTGTGGAACTAACTGCAAGATGCCGTGGCTTTCAAAAGCTTACATGATTCAAAGAACAATTAGACAAATTCATGGCTGAAAATAATCTACCAAGCACTATCAAGTGAAATCATACCACAGAATCAGCCCTTGGTCTGGATGTGCTAGTGAGTAGCCTGGTCGTCTCCCCAGGAGATAGCCCAGAGGATAGCCTGGAGATGCTGATCCTCCTCCAGGTACATAAGTGGCAGTTTCTGTACTGATGATGATGAAAATAACAATTAACATTGCAGAGCTAGATAAAATTATAGTTCTGAAGGATACTGCAACAGGGTTGACCTAATTTGAGAGTGGGAAGGACGGCAGTTCCCGCAGGCCCAGAGTTCCCCTCTAGCATGTGAAAACTAAACCCTATAAGGAAACTTGTGATTTTTGTTTACAAACTTTGCACTTATTAATTTAAAAAGGAGTAAATATTTGTAAAAGGCATCTGTCATGATTGCTGTAACCCCTGAGCAGGCCTCAAAGACTATAATTAGGAGGGAGAAAAAAGAATAAAAGGAGATTCTTACCATAACTAGTTTTAACTGGGAATATGTAAATACAAGGTGGTACCTGCTGAACAAAGTAGTTTAACAAGAGGAAATAGAAACCTAGAAAGCTGATAAAAAATATCCAACTTGTCTTGTCCTAATGCAGCAGGTGAAGGAAGTAATCACGTACTTATTTTAGGCATCTAAGTTAGATGCTGAAATGTCCATGGAAAATGCAGAACTCTTCAATTAAAGAAAAAAACTGTGGCCTTCTAGTTTCAGATGCTCTGAATTTGTGTTTAAAATAGACTAAAGTAGGTAGTGTGCGTGCCCCAGGATGGAATTCTTGTGTTTTTCCAGGCGCTGATGTACAGTGCACTCTTCCATTTTCTAAACATTAGCTGTACTGAGATGACACAACAGAATTCTTCTGGACCCACTACAAGCAGGAAAAACACTAAAGGCCAGTAGTGAGACAGTCATCACACTTCACCCAAGATAACTGGACATCAGGATCAACACAAAGCAAAGGGAGAAGAAGAGAGATACCACCCTGAACAGATGCCTGTTCCTTCCCTAAAGATTTTTTGGCAGAACGAGGGCCAGCCAGGGCCAGGTGCTGTACAGACATTTGCTCTGGTTACCTGTGGGAAACACTGGAAAATCCTGGAGTCAGGCATCCTGCATGCCAGGACAGGCAGATGTGTCCTGGGCCATCCACCTGTGCACTGCAAACCTCCCTACACCGAGCGTTGCTCTCAAACCAAGGCCACCCTTAGGGTATTGTGCTTCAGTTAATGCCGAAGAGCTGCAGTCCAGTGTGGAGTTCAGTGTACCTATTTGTAGCTAGCTGTTTGCAGCTGGCTAGCTGTCTGCCTGCAAAGATCCCAATAATACCAAGATTATTTTATTAACACTGAATTTCTTAATGCATGGATTTGGTTATGTGACACATGGCTGCATAAGCACTTGCAAAAAATGCAAGGCATTGAATCCAAACCAGAAAATAGCAGCCTATCTTAAAGTACCCTGAAACAAACATCAGACAGCCAGACAACTGGCTGAAAAGGAATGGGAATATGGCCTCCTTGTTGCACAGTGCTATATTCCTCCACTGCAGTCTAAAATGTCCTCATCTGAATTCTTACCACTTGCCATGGTGTGACTGTGAGCACAAGACATTCCCTGTTTGTGTTACCATCCCTGCCCAGCCCACATGAGTCATTTACCTCCTAGCTGCCTGCCGTACATCACTGATGCCTTCAGCTCACCTCCGTGCATAAATGTCTTCCTTCTCCTGATAGGTACCTTAGAGGTCGCTGCATGCGGCAGCAACACAGATGGCACTGGCTTCACTGGTGGTGTAGGTGGAACCACCCTGCCGTTGGCCCAGATGCCGGCTCTCCCGTCACTGCAAGGCGGCTGAGCACAGTACAAGCTGCTCCCCCATGCAGGACAGCTCACCTGCCCCCGCATCTGGCCAGAACGGGCTGAAGGCAGGAGCATGCCCACGTGGAAAGTCCTTGGCTGAGCATGTCCGCAAGCTACACCCACTCCAACAAAACCACGCCAAATGGCAGGTATTTTGTCTTTCCAGAGTGAAACGACCAGCTTCTCTGCTTTCCTCTCCCTCTTTCTTTTCTCTGGGAGAAAACAAACTTAACAGCAGGCTTTTCTTCAGCTTAAGCCCACCAACTTCATATTGTTTTCCAGAAACTGCAACCTCTCTTCTTTTAAAGATGATTTCTCAAAAGTCAGCATGCAGTTCTACTGGTATGCTTTTCTTTCTCCTTTTTTGAATCCAATATAACTTGATCCCCATCTCATGTTACTGGAAAAGTATTTATGTTTCATAATCATTTGGCTCCTTTTACAGAACTTGATAATATTACAGAATCACAGAATGGTAGGGGTTGGAAGGGACCTCTGTGGGTCATCTAGTCCAACCCCCCTGCCA
>Ga0065711_1008401_pt1 | contig 16276 bp, 9 predicted proteins | sample Hoacrofraction12_FD_59098 | JGI IMG/M metagenome (GOLD analysis project Ga0065711, IMG submission 59098) | Hoatzin crop microbial communities from Cojedes, Venezuela - Epithelial fraction 12 v2 (version 2) | ecosystem: Host-associated > Birds > Digestive system > Esophagus > Crop | place...
GGGGGGGGAGGGAACAGAAATCAAACCCAAATAATCACTACTGAAGCTGAGGTTAGTTACTGTTCAACAGCACCGCTGCCACCATCAAGGAGCCAAGAGCCGCTTACTGCTTTATACTGGTCACAGGAAAGTTTACTTCTCCCACGAGCAGGGACCTGGAAGGTCGTGCTGCTTATTGGCATATTTAACACGAACGTACGCTGCTCCAGCCCAGCTTGCTCTTCCTTCTCGAGGCACCCACAGCTAAATGACGATACGTATGCTGGCATGCGAAGCTTGGACGGTTAATTTTAGCTGAAGTCACGCATGCACAGCGCTCAGGTTTCTTACGCTGTCACATTTTACAACTCCCACTCCTCCTCTGCAGCTCTTCCCTCACGCCCCCACTGCTCCCTTCTCATACTCCTGTCTCTAACACAGAGTTTCAGTGTTTGACATCAATGTCAAACAGGATCGATATATTTTATACACACACTCTTCAATAATGAAGCTATTCACGGCAAGCATCAAGTCTGGCAGGTCTTTTGTGTCAGGCACTGTAGGCGTTAAAAGACAATTACTACAAAATTGTTGCCATTTTTTGTTTGTTGTTTTGTTGCTGTTGGTTTGTTTTTTGGTTTTGTGTGTATTTGGGTTTTTTTTCCCACAATCAGAAGACTTTCTACCCACTGTAAAGACAGCCCCCCTTCATCTAAATGCTCCCAATATCCACAGAGATTTATGGTCTGAAGAGAAATCCAAAACTGTGCATGCCACAAAAATCCAGAAATATCCTTTTTTTGAAATTTGGAGTATTGACAATATCAATCACGCATTTGCAGGTTGTATCCATCACAAATGCAAGTTAAAAAGCATCAGGCTGAATTCGTCCTCAAGCAGACACCTGCACAACCTGCCTGTCTTCCTGAGCAGAGCCTGGTACAGGCGGCAAGGGCTGCCTGCCTGCTGCTGGGACCCCACCACATGCAAGTCACCCCAAATCCCACGTTCTGCCCACACTGCTGAGATTCCTTCAAAACACAGAGAATTGACCCGTGCTTTGCTTGAATCTTTTTATATTTAAAAAAAACCCCAAAAACCTACCTTGCAAACATTGACAAGGGGAGAAGTGATGACTGCTTCACCTCCCCTCTTGCCAAGCTGAAGGACAGACGTCTGACATTTTAACTGTTTATTTTTCAAAAGGCGCGCTTCTGCCAGAGTAGAACCTATACGGGTCTTTTCAGTGAAAAGTAAATAACTTGGTAGCCACACTGTCTCCACACCAGCTCTCGCCTCCAGCAAAGCCCACTCGCCGCCGGCCGAGGTGTGTGTTTGTTTTGGGGAGGCGGGGGACGAACAGGGCTTTGGCAGAGTTTGGAGAGAAGATAACGCACCGTGACTATCAAAGCCATGAAGCAGCTGCTTCACCTACACAGCCCTGGCTGCTGCACCTCTGGCGTGCCCAGGCATCACAGAATCATAGAATCATTAAGGCTGGAAAAGATGTCTAAGATCTTCCAGTTCAAACGTCAACCCAACACCACTATGCCTGCTAAACCATGTCCCGAAGCGCCACATCCACACGTCTTTTGAACCCCTCCAAGGCTGGGGACTCCACCACTCCCCTGGGCAGACTGTTCCAATGCCCGACCGCTCTTTCAGTAAAGAAATTCTTCCTAATACCCAATCTAAACCTCCCCTGATGCAACTTGAGGCCATTGCCTCAAAAATATGGAAAGCTTCACGAATTTGCATGTCAACAGAAAAAAATGGAATGCTCGACTGTGCTAGGAGCAGCAACTCTGCTAAAGCAAAGGCAGGCACCAATGAGTGGGAGAAGGGGGGAGGTTTGCACTTGTTCCCCCCTAAAAACCCTGACCCTTAAGGAAGGGAGAGATCAATGTCAGGCAGCTACAGGCTTAAATATAGCTTTCTGCTACAAGCGTCCAGCACTCAACGCGGGCAGTTCCCAAAACCCAATGTAATTTTGGCACACTTGGCCTGTGACGGCAAAGAAGTCTTCTGAACTTCTCCAATTGAGACAGAATCTTCTCTATTTGGGAAAGGTGTACCAGACTGTTCCAAACAGCTGCTGTAATTCCATCGGTATTTTTCACCTGGGGTCACAAATTTGTACGGCTTCAGTATCATCTCCTCTGGGCAGATGGCCACGAGCAGGATCAAAACAGCCGAACGATCACTGCGGTATTGGACTCTGAGAAAGAAAGGGTAAGGAAAACACTCCAAGAGACAACAACAATCTGAAGAGGGCTGGAAACAAAACCTGACTTGCCACGTAGCATCTTAATGCACAAACTCATTCCTCTATTCAATTTTTTCCTTGATTGCTTAGAAGATTAATTCACCGAAACAGCTTTCACAGTTTTGAGGCAGCTCCAAACAAAAGTAAAATTGGTCTCAAAGGCACATGACTCTCAAACATTTCAGCTCCTAGTGATGTGCGAAGATGGAAGTTATCTGATCCAAACAGCGAGGCCAGAAACATTACAAAGGCTTTTCTTAATTTTTAACAAAAGCAATTTGCCGTGGGGATTAAGGAATTACAGAAATTGGCCTTGGTCTCACCCGAGAGACCAAATACTAGCCCTCTTCCAGCCAACAAGAACAAGACAGCATTATTTTTCGGGTCTGCTTAGTGCTCGATTGAAAAAAATCAAGTCTTTAAAACCAAGGGCTGGGTAGGTTCAGCCCATACCAACACTCTGAAGTCACCAGCAAACTATCCTCCGCTCCCGTGAATGGGATGTCTAATGCCACTCAAAAAGCAATGAATCATCTGCACTGCCTTTCTCACTCTGTAAAATGTAATTTAGTTCAGTGTCCAACATTTTTCATGACAGGCAATGCTTCTGAAGTTGCCAAAAGCTGGCGAGAGGTAGTGTTAACACTTGGAAGGACATCAAGCAAGAAGTTACCAAGACACAGATGAAAAATCAGTGCGTTACCACGGCCAACAACCTATTCATCGTTTCATCTGCCAAGCAAGATGAATGCAAAATCTGGGGACAGGAGGAACAAGAGGAGGAAACGACTCTAGGAAGCACTTGACCACACGCTTGCTTCAAGCATGTACTCAAGTCTTGATTACTTAGCACACATTAACTCTTCTGAACAGAATGATGTACTGTAGTTGGTTGTTGGAGAATTGCATTGTAATTCCATCGTTTCTAAAGATTATTGGCGGCAAGAGTAAGAATGAGAAAGGGCCAATGATCTTTCTAAAAACTTTTTGTATATTCCAACCACACTTCTATTTCTATTGCCCCTCCTGCTCTTGGGCACTGTCAGAAGTGGGACAGTTGGCTAGACAAATCCTAGGTGTGACCTACTTTTTAAGATCTATTTTTATTTTAAGCTGCATTTCTAAGATAGTGAAAAATACTTTGCGACAGCTGAGCATTCATTTGTGTGGCAAAGACTCGATCCCAAAGCTGCAGAAAAAGACTAAGAATCTCAGCAGGGTTCAGCATCCCAGTCAGAGCCAGATTATCACCAGAGCTCAACTTCCANGTAGCCATCAAAATAAAGAGACACATTTTCAGACATTTCTCCAAAACCTNAANCAGCACATTNCCAGCACTTTAAAATCTGACCTTCACTTTTNGATGAGGAAGAGGGAAAAAGGAATATATACAGGTATATATTTGCATCGATGGACAGATGGGGGGGACGCATAGCCCACACAGGTGTCTAAGCCGAAATGTTTTGCTAATGAGATCTTGAGATAAAACTCTTGCCTTTGAAAATACTAACAACCGTTTATCTACAGGTGGCAGCATTTATGGTTTAGTTCTGTTATTTACTATTTTGCTGCACATCCTAGAAATCAGGCAAAAAGCTTTCTGCACACCCAGGGATCACCAGGGTTTTGCCACATTTTACACAAAAGAATAAGGTGTTCTTCATAAATTGTTCCTGCTAAGCAGTTACCAAATCATACAAGTTGCTTGGTTTTTTTCCAAAACAAAAAAAATAAAGTGCTGAATTAATTTCCACAAACATAACCAACCTAATCTAATCACCTTGCAGTTGGCCATCTGCTTCACAGATACGAATCTATCTGAAGCTTCTACTGACCGGTAACTTTCGAAATTAAATTGCCTGTGATGACCCTGCTTTCAGCTTAGCTCCTCCTGCTCCCATTGAAAGGGTTTGGAGTGTCTTCTGTGCAATGATCTATATGCCAATTATATAGTTAGAAGAGAACTGGTAAGGGTTAAAGCCGCGCTTTTGGCACCAGCTCAAACTCCAAAGCGCAGAGGAGGGCAGCGTCCCCATCTATAACACAGATTAAGAGAATACAGGAAAAAGAAGTTCTGAAACTCAGATTACAGCAAAAACAACTTAGTTCCCCCTTCTCCACTATGGTCTGTGTCATAAAAAGAGACCTTTTCAGACAGATGTATTCATATATTTATGAAGAATTTAAGAAACATCCCTCCTAACAGGAAACAGCTAGCCTCTGTAAGTAATTAGAGTTTATGGCTATATAACAGGATGAGTATTTCTATCCCTAAAGGCCATTTACAGACATGCTGGCCAGGACCCCAGTTACCAATTCACTGCGTTTGGGGTGAAGAACGATCCTCTGCATGATAAGAGGAAAATTCTGCTCCTTCATTCCCCGCTGACCTTAGGCACTGCTGGGGAAGGAGGGAGGGGGGAGGCTCGCTTCCATCCCAGCCAGCCAGCACGGGCGCTGCTGGAGGCAGGGTGCTGGACTCCTGCACTCAGTAGACCATCGGCCTCATCTGCACTGGCAGATCCTACGCTCCTAATTAGACAGGTTCACCGAAGTGGCACCAGCCTATGCTTTCATTGATCTGGCGATTAAAATCAGTGCTGCAGGGTTTTGCTAACATTTCTGATACCCAACCTCTAACATGGCCTTCTACAACAGAAAAAAAAAATCTCCAGTAAATTAAAATCTATTGCAGGCTAGTGATGAATAATTTAAAACAATATTTTACGGTTGATGAAGAAATGAAAGTACAGGCACAATTCCCACAAGCAGAGGAGGTTCAGGGATCTCTTGAGCGCTTCCTTGCATCGCTAGCGGCCACTTAAAGGCCTTCTGCACCTTCCTGAAAAAATCATTCAAGCAAAGGAAATAAATTTCTGCACCGCTCCGGAAGCTTTATTCAGAAATATATATAGAACAGTCCTCTAATGGTACTGTCACGAGGCAGATCAATGGCAGATTTCATCTATTTCCAGCACAAGGGGTTTTTACATAAAGATAAGTAATGGGAATTGCTAAGTCTTGAACAGCATCACCTTCTAGGCTCAGGCTTTATGATTTTAGTTCCTTACGACCTCTGCTGATACACACCTTTTCAAAACGTGGGTGGCTGAAATTCTTCTATTATTATTAATACTATTCTAACAATTCTATGGCAGCAAGCAGCTTGAGTAAAAAGTCCTGCAAGCTCTGGCAAATTCCGGAAGCACAGCAGGACGGCAGCGGACTCTGCTCACAGGGGCCTCCAGCACTCCAGGTCCTGGGGAGTTTCTGCACACCTACCTAATCCCCTTCTTGGGGTGAGATCCTGCGTTTAGTCTCCCACAGCAAGTCCTGCTTCTGCCCCAACACCTACACCTAGGAAAGTGTTACTCCAGCAAACTCATGTTCTTAAAATTAGCTGAGTAACAGGTTTAATGAGAAGAAAAATAATAAGGAATTTACAGGGAATAAACCCCTGTAATCCACTACAGTCATTTTACTGGGGTCCATAGTTAGTAAACATTTGACGTTAAAAAAAAACAAAACAACAAACTTTGCAAACTCTTCATTTTCCTTCAGACAAGAACATTCGCTTTGGTTCTTGCTATATATGTGCTCAAATTTTCACCAGAGCCTGTAGGTGAAAGCACATCTACGTATGAAACCGAGTAAGGTTTAAAGTAACATCAGACCAGAATACTGGCTTAGCTGCAGATAAAATCAGAGCAATTTACCGGTCATCCTCTGGGAGGACAGAGCCTACGGGCATAGAAACAAGGCTTCTGGACAGCAGCAAAATCAGTTCTGCTTTTTTGCCTGAAGCAAGGGTTGGAGGAATGCAGAACAAAAAGCATGCTGCTAATTAAAAAAAAAAAAAAAGGCATATGCATACATATAACCTAAAATCTTAATTCAGAAGTTAACTAGAGAGATACCAAGATTAGGAGGGGGAAATAAAAAAAAGAGCTATCAGGACTGGTTGTCTATTTTCCTGTCCAAACATGACTGATCGTTATAGAATTACTTTCTCCAGTTCTTGGTCAACTACAGTTCGATCTGCATAACCTTCAAGCTTTAGAAATAAGCCAAAAAAAAAAAAAAAAAGAGAAACAAGGAGTTGCAATAGCTGTTGTAGCGCAACGTGGAGATTTTAGCTTAGAAGCCACTTTTTTTGAAAAAGGCAGGCTGAGAGCAGTGTCTAAAACTTGGAATTGTAGCAAATGAATTAAACCAGGCAGATAGCCGAGTCGTGAATGAAATGTACAATTACTATTCAAACAACCTAAAAGAAAAGGGCAGGTTATTGTCAGGGGTTTTTTGGTTTGGTTTTGTTGTGGTTTTTTTTGTTTGTTGGTTTTAAAACCCGTGACAATTCTAGGGCAGATCTCCCCAGTCCTATCATTTTTACAGCGTTGTGTTTAACACCTTTGGCAACGCTTTTGTTGCGAGTTTTGTTTGTGCAGTCTCTTAATCACCGGGATGCTACGGCTGAGCCATGTTCATCCCTGCAAACAACCTCGCAGGTATCTCCTCCAGGATTTCTCCTGAATCACCGCCGTTGGATTCTCCAAGAGCAAGACTGCTCGGCATCAGATTTTGACTGGTGATTGTGTTTATCACTGTACCATGTACGGCAGCCTCAGCAAAACGACAAACATCTCAGAGAAGGTAAGCTGGTGACACCCGGTGAGAGTCAGAAGGATCAATCCAGGCAGCTGACAATTGGTGCGTGGTTCTGGGCCAGCTCCATCGCAGCTCCGGCATGGACATCATTTTAAGGACCTCACAGAGGTGAGTGACACTTATGGAGATGCATTAAAGGAGCACACGCTTGTCCCCATCAGAGCCATTCTGACACAAAGACCAATAAAGAAAAAAATTCCTACTGAACTGTATAAGAGCTGACAAAGGCAGCAGCTGCTCTGCTCCACAGGGCAAATTTCTATTTAGAGCAGAAGTTGGGAAAAATGGATCCTTGCAGAAATTAGTTTCAGTTCATCCACTCTGGCCCCAAAGTTATGTAGGAGACCCAAAGATTCCAGAAGAAACTAAGGAAATCAGAGCACAATCTCATTTTCAAAACACGAGAAGCATCTAAATTCAACAGCATTCTCACCAATTTCTATTATATGCCCTGAAAAATACATTGGCCAATTTTTTTTTTTAAAGTTACGTTGTAAGGACTCTTCACACCACGAGGTCATCATGAAGTGACCATGGCCATGGGGAAAAAAATTTTTAAAAAATCAGATTTCAGTATGAAAGCCACTCAAAACTCATGAGCATCTTATCAGCTTTAGTGATAATTCCATTTAAGATATGAAGCAGCAAATCAATACATGTTTCATGTGAAGTGCTCTCAAAATTTCATGAAACCGCCAACCTTTCAGTTTAATGTCCTAACACCAGGAGCAGCTGAAGCGCAACTTCAAGCTCACGAGATGTTCTAGAACCCTGGTGAAACTGTTGTCTTCTACAGGCTGACCAGGAAAATCAGCCCCTGCCATTCCCATTTAAAAGGTACACTCAACAGCTCATTTGCCGTGGTGATGACCGTGCCAAATGCTACCCCTGAAGGACTATTTTATTGCACTTCAGTATGTTCACGTTTCAGTCTATAGACATGTGCAGAAGAGTCATGCCGAGATAGTTCGGAAGAGCAAGCAGAAAGAGCAGAAGCTAACATTTCCCGATGCACACAGTAAGGAATACTGGTCAGCTGGTACAGCAGTGCCTACAGAAGAAACAGATCTCTCTACTGTGGTTGTAAAGGCACTGGTCAGAAGTTCCCAGAAGTTTGGAAGGATGGATGAATGTTTGGGCATACGGCATAAGTCCTCAAACCTCATTTTAGTACTGCATAAGGCAAAAAATTGACTACTGCTACAACACAGTTGACCTAAGAAATAATTATTGAACGTAAACTATCTTAGGCAGTAACTGGTAAGAAATGGGACTACTTTAAAATCAAGCAATATTGAGATTGTAGCCAGAAAATAAAAACATCCAGGAGTGCACGTGGTATAAAACACAGCATGGAACAAAGCTGATGCTTGGTGTCCTAAATGGTAATTAACTGCTCCCCAGCAACTCATTAGCTAGCAGAGCCAAGCCACAGTCTGAAGCAGAAGTTGTTAGCGCTCGCCTGCCGTACAGGGGGCAAAGTCTGTGCAGTTCTCAATGCTGACAAGCCCAGTGTTCTGCAAACCAATAAAGCAGAAAATTAGCAATACAATTGTGAATTAAACTTTTACGTATGATATAATTGCATTTAGCACATCTGTTTCTGTATTGCTATGTTATCAATTTTTCCTTTCTTAGTGTAACTACTAGTAGATAGCACATTAAAGCATTCTGACAATCTCTGAGTTAGCCTTTGCAGCGTTTTTAGCACTCATGTCTACTTCGTATGGTTCTTTACACTTTATAAACTACGACGTGACAACGCTAAGTACAGCATAAGTATAAGGGAGGGCTTTGCAAATGTTTCAGGGACACCTGCTTCACGCTGCTAACATTTTATTTTCCCAACCCTCTGCAGATGCTTGTCTCAAAAAGCAAATAACCCAAAGATCAGATTAGCAGACTGACATTTCCACGGGCACAGCTAAGACTGGCAGGCCTGATAACAGTCCTTACTAGCCCTGGGACCAGCCTCCACCCCCACAGAAGGATTAAACACAATTAGCATCAGTTGTGTCTAACCAGTAAAGCAGATGTCTAACAAAGTAATAAACCTATAATTTTTACGTGGGGTTAAAAATTTCCCTCTCCTTTCTAGTATTTAGCAAAGGATCCATGGGCCCTGAAAAGCACTGCATATTGCTTTATGCTGCCTGGAGACTCCCTTCTTCTCTAATCAGTCAATTCATCAGCAATCACTTGTCAGCAAAAAAACCACACAACAACAAAGCCTGTTGAGCAAATGTCAGAGAACATTAAATTAACCAGTCGAAGATCAGCAATGAACAGCTGACACCAAACTGAACCCAGCACATGGCCCCATTCACATTATTGTTAAACAGACATAGCCAATCCTCCAACTGCTCCATCTTCAAAATGACATTAAAGGATCTTTATTTTATAAAACTAAAAATTTGTTTACGAATTAATAGTAAGCCTAATATTAAGTACCAACAAAAAAAATAAGCTATGGCTCTTATGCGTTTGGATTCAAGATGCTGTTTTACCTCTGAGTACAAACTAAAAATATTAAGCATTTTCTCTTTAGCTCAAAGTGACCTTGAATACATTTCTACATGCTTCTATTTGTGCACAAGATGTATAGTCTTACAGGAAGGCCTCCCAAGCACCCACTCCAATCTGTGTTAAATCTCCTGCTTGCTTTGTAGAGTCAGGTTGGTTCCCTCAATGAGAAAATACCTTCTGTTTACAGGGGTACAGTGTTATCCGCTCATTAATTCCAGTCTTCAAAATAGATTATTTGTATACGTGTCTAATGAACAAAGATTGAAGGCAATATCTTCAACAGATCTCCTAACCTTGAAGTGGCCATTGTTCCTCACCTGAAGAGCTAGAGTTCAAAAGCAGCAAATGGCTGAGAGCCACAGCACACACCTTGCCCGTACACCTTGGAGAGCCCAAGGGAAGATGAGATCTCCGGTGCAAGATAACAACAACTCTCCCGAGATCCCACCACTCTCGTGTGAACGTTAGCTGGGCTTACCAGTACAGGTGGGTCCCAAAATGACTAAATGACGCCAGGCTTAAAAGCATCTCTAAGCTTGCTTCTTCCAAATCAAAAGTTTCAGATTGTCCCATCAATACCCATGTCAACATACACCTCCCTCAAGGGCACAAGCATTTTTCAGCCTTGCCGTGGACCTCAGTGGAAACAGGACTGGGCCCAGCAACTGATGACTCCAGAGCAGAAAAATCAAGTACCATGCAATACAAATGCATTAAAGAAACCAAGAAGCCTCATGGCTTTCTCTCCTGGCAGCAAAGGCCATCCAGTGCTGTAGCTGTTAATCGGTTAACGAGAGGTTATCTGGGGACAGAGAGATACAGTTGCATGTTGATGTGGGGGCAGGGTACCTCATTACATACGTTCATTCTCTCTCAACAGAGCAAAAATCCAACCAAGCAATATTTTCAATATTTTAAACATAAGTTGTTGAAGTGACAGGAGAAGAACCTGAGACTAAGGTGCCCAGAATGGAGGGTCTATTTCCTCTTCTTATTCCTTGAAAATAAAGTTTTCAGCCCTGAGTAAATCTCCTCACTTCTCTATACGCCTGTCACCCCTCCCACTGCTTGTCTGTCTTATTTCGATAGTACTTCTTAGACATATTTATACCACACGCCTCCGGGACAACAGCTGCCACTTGGTGTTTCAGTAGCACCTCATACAAGACAGTTGCGATCTCAGTAAATAAATCTAGGCAATCTCAAGATTTAAATAATGTTTTTCAAAAGGTCAAAAATTTACCTCCTAAACCCACACTTAGTCATGAAAATAAAGTGTTTTTACAGAAGGGCGGAACAGACTAGTTCTTCCCCAGACATCTCACTCTTAGAAGGCCTGGTCTCCTATATCGCGGATCCTCTCCTAATGCAAGTTTTCCACTAGAACATCTTAAACCAAAATCAAACAACAAAGATTTCTACCTTCTAAATTCTAACACGTGTATCGCAGAGCTCAGGAGAACAGGGTAGACCCTGCGTGGTTTCGGAAGCCTCTGCCAGAACCCACCCAGACTTTGCGTAATTCTTTGAAAGCGCTCATCTTTTCTTATACCCCGTGTTGAATTCAGTCGTAGTCTAATTCGGAGCACAGATTATTTATGTGCACTTTGGGTGTTAAAAAGAGACTTCTAAAGATTTTTTTTTTTATTATTATTTTAATGAACAGAAACAGCCCTTAAAAAGAGTTTGGCAGATCTCTGAACAGCTGCCATGCGAAGCACAGAGCAGAAATCCAACTTGCTTTATAATGCCCAATATTTCACAGCTCACTGGCAAACACACGACAACGTCGGCATGATGGTATAAGATGCTACAACAACCATACTCACCCAACTAGCTGAAATCAGATACTCTGGAGTGCTCTTGAAGTTCTCCAGTACTTCCTTTAAAATGATACTGATATTAAAAAGATACACAAGTACTTCTCAGTTCAGAAGCCTCTTTGAAGTACAATGCCCTTCCGCACCAAAATTATCTCCCCTCCTTCACCTTCACAGTAATCACCCTGAAGAAGTATTTAACAGAAGCTATATAGGGTCATTTTCCTTGGACAGGAAGATTAGGATCATTATAATGACATCCAGTAACTGCCCAGATAATCTACAAGGAATTCATGATTGTAAAATAAAACTGTGCACATTTCAAAATGAAAAAGCGGATCCATTATGACAATAAACAAGCATATCGAAAGTGAATGGTGAATATCTGAAGTAAATACTTCTCAGACAGAAAGTATCTGAGCAGTCACAGCCTCACCATAATGACCCTCATTTGTGACCCAACTACCTGCTAATAAAAAATGCAAGTACTGGTTGGCTGAGAGACTCAACGCTTACTCACATGTAACATTTTTATGAAATTAAGGCATATTAAAGACCTTGTATAATGCCTTCGTAAGACTTCACCTGAAAAATCTCGTGCAGTTCTCATCACCCGTGTTCAAGGAGCACAAATTCAAATTAGAAAAGATACAGAAAAGGACTTGGGAAATTAAGAAGCTGTCTTGTGAAAGAAAACTCTAAGCATTTGGTTTATTGCAGCTTCACAGCGTAAGATCATCTTTGCCCGGGAACTTGAGGGAAGAGGAGCAGAACAGCCAACACAGGCTGGCAAAAACCTCCTAAATGTGTATGTCCAAGCAGAGGAGGCTGGAGGAGAAATTTGGAGCAGCCTTCCACAGAGAGTTAGCACAAAACCACGTCATTGAGAAGAAAATTAAAAAAAAAAAATAAGGGTTTTAGAACGGTGTATATAATTTTGAATCTTCCCTCAGTGTCCTGTGAGGAACAGAAGTAAATAAACTAAAGTTACACTCCCAAAAGGCAGCCTGTACCAGACCAGCAATGTTTTTTGAAGGACAGTCGATCTCAAATCCCTTTCCAGTCTGTTTATTGCCATAATCATAGAACCGAAGTAAATGAGGTCCAAATCTCTGCACCTGAATTCTGAATTAAGGCAGACAAACAGATTAATCTGGAACATTTCAGAAAGCCTAAACCAAGCAACATATAGCACCTACATACATTTTTAGATTTGCACTTCTGAAGCTCCCTAAATATTTTTTCATTGACTTCTGCACTGAAATGTGACACATACAGCTAGTAACAAAACAATTATAATACAATATGTACTTACATTGAGATATAAACTGAGTACAGACATTAAAGTATTTACATGTTATTAAAAATGTTTTCTAGCTTCTTTCATTTCTGTAATGACGTCAAGTTCTTACTTAAAGAACTCTGCTTAATACAATTGTAGATATTTAATATTTTTATAATATTTAAATATCTATGCATTGCATAGAACAAATACACACTGAGGTGGGCTGACCCTGGCCAGCAGCTAAGCACATGGGTTGCTATGAAGAATGTTACCTCTATCCCAGCCAGTCCCAGTACACACACACACTCCAGTTACCGCATCCAGAGCTCCTGGAGTTAAAGAGGAACCCAGGCTGGAAAGTACCTGTCTCCAGCAGTTTACCTAACTATAGGATACACCTGCCCTCACAGATCGATCAAAGTCTCTCCTAAGAGCTACGCTGAAGTCTACCTCTCTGGAAGGGAGCCTGTTCCAGTACCTGCCCGCGGTGATTAGAAACGCTCTGCTGCGCTTGGTGTCTGTACAGAGACTACTCATACACCCCCATTACCCTTGTTTTCCTGGTTATGAGTGTCAGGGAAACAGATTTTTCTTTCTCTTGGTCAGCCCAACAGCGCTCGTTTCCTTTGAGCTGATCCTTCATGAACGATACCACAACTGTGTACAATATTCTGTACGAGGTTTCTCCTGCTTTCTGATAGCTTCACTGCATTCATGCTTCCCTATCTCTACCAAAAGTACTTTTCCTGATACCTTTTAGGAACAAATCTGCCTTTTTCCCAGTCTTATGATGCTGCAGTTCACAGTTGTTTTGTCGTTCCTTGACTGATCCTCCTCAGAAAAAAGATGCACGTGTCCTTTTACCACACCGTACGCTCACAGGCTTCTACATCAAAAGAACATTTCCTTAACGGTGATTAAATAGAAGGGTGAGAAATGTATGATTAGATGCAATAGCACCTTTCAGAAAAATCCTGACCTATGAAGCACAGAACTGTACTTTGCTCTTCAATCTTCGCAGAGTGCCAGCGACTAAGCCTTCGATCTAGAGATCTCTCAGCTGGCTGAGTTTCCAAACTTTTCAGCTTGGAAAAGCTCTGTAATAGGCTGTGATCCGATTCCAACATCAAGTCAATTATCAGCTGCAAGATAATGCTATGGCGATTCAAATAAACTGCTTATAAGTCTAATATAGACACTAATATAGACAGCAAAAGCTTAGGGAACTGCAGTGATTCTCTCCCTCGCTTAATGAAAAGTACAGCTAAGTCAGCTAGCAAAAATAGGTCTATCAAACCACAACTTTCCAAACCTCTTATCTGTTGCAGTTTTTAAGTTAAGCACTTGAAAATCTCCTCCAGAATGAAGTGTTTCTTCCAAATAAGTATGTTTTCTTTGCTGTATGCAACACATCAGTCCAGAAGGCACATTGAGATAAGAGCATTAAAAGGAAATATTTAATAGAAGGGGAAGCCATGGGTAAACCAGGACAGAAATTTTATACATAGTGATAAATCTTTTAACACTCTCTTCACAGGGAAAATTTTGAATTAACTCACAATTTTACAGAAACTTTTTTTTTTTAAACTTTTTTTTAAATTTTTTTTTTGTAATCTAGTGGTTTACCTAACTTAAGGCCAATTAACTTCGGCAAAACTCAAGTACTGGTCTAGCTGGCACCATTCACCTCCTGGCACACATCCAGAATGGTGCTGAGCTACATCGTATGAGCAGGACACATCATTCCTTCTCACCTAGCCCATATGGAGCAGCATTTTCCACCAGCCATGGGATAACGGGACGAAGAGACGGCCCAAGTCCTTCCTGCACCTCCCGACCCTCAGCAGTGATCTCAGCAGGAGCAACTCTTCCCACTCCATGGGAAAACCACCCTTGCCTGACACCTCCCTCTCCCTCAGCCTTTGTGCTTGGACAAATGCAAGAGCAAATAGTCCTCGCATCGTTACCGGCGTAATAAGGATGAGATTCTGGCTGGGTGTACGCTAAGGTTTGTCCACACCAAGAGTCTGTTCGCTGCTGTGAAAATGAGAACCTGGTCCTCTTCATAAGTTACAGATGTCTATATATAAAGCGTTTATGTGAAGACACGCACGTTTCTTTCCTCTTGTTATTCACTATGTTAAAATCTAAACAGAAAGAATTATGAGGAGAGAAAAATCAAAACAGAAGCCGGCTTAATAGTGAGTTCCATTCAAGTTTTATAAAGTGAAAACAGAAAGAACAGAGGTGAACAGGGGAAGCTGAGCAGCCTTCTGCTCAGTTTTCTCCTGCTGTTTTCTCTCCATCAGCCTAATCCCAACCAAGAAAAAACAAATCTACTCCCTTCTCCTATATGAAATAAAATCCTCACGAGCTCAAGTGTTTGTGCACCTGAAACCGGTTTTTGAAACGCTGTTGTTCATGGTACATTCATTTCACAATAAAATGCAAGTTCCTGCTGACACTCATGTGGCTCTTCGCTCAAGTTTATTCTATTCCATCTAAAGACACAGAACTTTTTGCAAGGGCTTATCCTGGGGTCATTTATTATTCCACATCAAGCCCAGAATAGTTCTTGTCACTAGACAAGGCGTACACACCCTTTTCATTCATTAGTTGTTTGTAGGTTCAAACAACCCCCAACAAACCCTGAAAAGGTTACCTACTGCTAGTTATACCCCGATAGGTTAGTTACCATGTTGCTACTGATCTAATAGCAGGGGAAATCTTGTAAAAGGCTGGAACTTCCTCAGATTTCACAGTTGTATACACATGCTACAAGGCTGAGGGCTGCTTAAAACCAGGACAACTGAAATCTTGCATAAAGAAAGAGGATCACATGCTTTTCACAACAACCTTCAATCATCACAAAAACAATATATTGCCCCTTGCAAATTCTCAAAGCCATAAAACAGTGAGTGGGAAAACTCCTTGTTTTGATTGCGCTAGAAAAGGTGTTTGCGTAAGGTGTGTAGCTGACTCATAACAGTTAAACAAAAACTGAGGAGAATTTTACACTACATGTTGAAATTTTGTTCTTCTGCTCTCAGATGGAAAACAGAAAGAAAAACAGAATTAAACATTTGTTTTTAAAAGCCCAGGAATAAGGAACTCTGGTGTTGAACTAGGTAGGTTAACAGCCTTGCACAAGTCACTCGCCACGAAAAGGAGCAAGCTACCCCAAACCAGTCTCTGCCTCCTGAGGGTACCTTAGAAAGCAGACACAGTCTATTCAGAAAAAAGAAAAGGTATCTTGGTTACTGTCTGGCCACTCCTCTGCATGCCCAGGAATAACCTCACTACGCCTGCCACGGTTGCCGAGGAAACACATCCAGCAATAAGTGCAACCCTGGGATTATGCAGGTAATGCCAGATGACAAACAGGTCGGTACAAACATTTTGTCAGGGTTCTTCCCACCCTCCCAAACAGACCCTTAACAAAAAAACCCAAGATTTTTTGAAGTCTTCCACAATCAAGCCTGGAACCTTTCAGAAACTAGATGCCAGTTCCGGCGAGCGCAGGGCTACGAGAATGATGAGGGGACTGGAGCATCTCTCCTATGAGGAAAGGCTGAGGGAGCTGGGCTTGTTCAGCCTGAAGAAGAGAAGGCTGAGAGGAGACCTTATAAATGCCTATAAATATCTGAAGGGTGGGTGTCAGGAGGATGGGGCCAGACTCTTTTCAGTGGTGCCCAGTGACAGGACAAGGGGCAATGGGCACAAACTGAGGCACAG
>Ga0065711_1041267_pt1 | contig 16276 bp, 13 predicted proteins | sample Hoacrofraction12_FD_59098 | JGI IMG/M metagenome (GOLD analysis project Ga0065711, IMG submission 59098) | Hoatzin crop microbial communities from Cojedes, Venezuela - Epithelial fraction 12 v2 (version 2) | ecosystem: Host-associated > Birds > Digestive system > Esophagus > Crop | place...
GGGGAAGGGACTCGGCGGCTGGCGGCCCGCAGGGAGAAGGGCGTCCTGCGGGACGAGGTGCCAGAGGCCCCGAGGCCTGTGCCGGGGCCCGCGGCTTCTGCGTGGCCGAGGCGGGCTGGAAGGGAGGGGAGCTGCTGAGGTGCAGGGGCTGGAACCGGGGAGTTCTCTGTCCGGGCCGGGTCGGTTGGCCTGGGGACGCGCGGAGTTACTGTCTGACCTCGTGCCCCTTCGTGCTTCTCACCAGGAAAATTGTTTCCTTTTTCCTCCATGGGCCCAACAAAAGCGGAAAATGGTGGCCTAGGTACCGACAAAGGGGAAAAACTCTGCGGCTGATGGGCGCTTGAGCCCCCGGGGAACCCGTGCGGTGCATTTGGGAGCTCAGGACCGCGCTCTGGAGAGAGCCGAAACGCCGCCTGGCGTTGCCGTTCTCATGGCGGGGGTGTCGTTTCGTGCGCACAGCAACAAGGCTGCGTGACCAGCGAGGCCAGGCGCTCCCGAAGCCCTCTTCAGCGTCTGCAGTCGGCGGCTGCCCGTGTGCGGGAGGCAGCAGAGGGTGCTGCGATTGCACGCACAGAAATGGAACGGCGAGAGGGCGAGGCAACACACACACCGAGGCGGCCGGTCACCACAGCGTGGCCCCGGGGCGTCGAAATCTGTCGCGTTATTAAATTAACTCCGTTACGTTGGAGGCCAAAGGAGGTGTCGAGGTCCGACGCTGCCTTTCCCTGACTGCGGATGGTGTTACCCTCCGGATGTTTTTTGCTCTTGTATTATTTGCAGTTGAGGAGGAAAGACTTCAGAAAAGTGCCTTTCGTTGTTTCTCATAGGATTAAAAACCTCATAAAAACTGAAGTGAGGAATATGTGTTATTTAAGTCTTCTGAGAGTGGGCGTCCTAAGGGGGCACCACGAGTGCTGGGGTCAGAAGTACAGACAGGCCGAAGCCTTGCACCATTGTAGGAAGTGGTGGTCGTAAAGCTCGCAGCCGGTGACCGCAAGGTGCAGAGACAGGTGGGCACAAGGAGTCCTTGCTGACACGGCCTTCCTGCCCGGTTGCAGGAGCAGTCGTAACAAACTCCTAATTACCCGAGGCTGTTTTGCCGGAAATCAGAGTGGGGTTGTGTTCTAAGGAGCGCTCGGAATGAGGACGATGCAATAGTGCAGTAGCGTTGCAGATTTTTGTAGGCAACTTCTTGTGAAAGAAGAGCAGAAATGGAAAAATTAAAACAATTGCAACATACTCCCGCTTGGAACCTACCGTGGTCACAGACACTGGAAGGCAGGAGTGCATTTCCACTCATGCTTGCCAAGAGAGGAGATGGGTGGTCTCATAGCTGAAACTCAGGGACTACAGCTCTCGCCTGATTTCTGACTCTTGAATTCACCAGAGCGGTCTTGTGTTGCCCTGAACCTGCCTCCTAACTTCCCTGTACCACCGTTTCTCTTTCATAAAGGTGCAGAAAGATACGTAGTTATTCTCTATTGCTTTCACGCAACAAAAACCCCCATCAATGCCTGTGGGATGAGCACCATGCAGTTTTTTGCCCCTCTCAACCCACTGTTAGGAGCTACGCCTGTTGCTGAGGTGTGCCTTCGGCATGCCGTGGACATACTCATGCCAACCTTCACATAGCTGCGGTATCCGTAGCAGCGTAGCTGCGGCATCAGAGACTGTACAAAGATACTGGGCACCTGCCTGTAGCACCAAAGCTTCTGGCTCTGCTGTGTGCTGGAAGAAGGGACAAAAGGGGAACCACTGTGAAGACTGGCAGAGAGTTGCATAAAGTTTACATTTTTCAAATCTATTGTTTTGTCAGCAATTTTTCTGAAATACATTTTCTTACTGCTAATAAAAGAAGTGGCTCCACTGAATTGCTGAATTTCTTTCCATAAGAAAGAAGGAGGATTTTTTTTTTGCATGTGTGCGTGTGCGCGTTAGCCTATCTTCCTCATCTTGAAGTTGTTTTTCAAGCCAGAATGTCACAATTTAATTGGGGGAGAAGCCTTCATCACAACTTGCAAACAAGGTGAAAATGGAATATTTTTAATGATTCTTTTCCAAAAAATAGATGGAACAGGGGAATGCTGACATTGCTTTACTTTTGCCAAAGGCTGCCAACACTCAGAGGGAATAAGCTGTTCAGCTGGCGAGAAAGTGCTGAGCAAACACTGAAGGAGCTAAAGGGATACTCCCAATCATGATATACTTGCTGTTCACTGTATCTCCTGCCCCGGTCTAATGCCTTCCCCCTCACCCCCTGCCCTCACAAAAGAGAAATAAAAGAAGAAAAAGAAAAGACAGGTTGGATTAAAACAGTAGCAAGAGGAATTGGTGGATCCTGAGAGCTGGCAGGGGCATCAGTATTTTGTAACGTGATCTGTCATGTGACTAGAGCCAGGCAATAAAAATAAGTCTCCTACCAGCCCTCCTGTTTGCTCAACTTTATTATGTGGTGTCAGTAGAGAACTACTTTTTTTTGGCAAAAGTTTAGCAAATGAAGCCACCTGAATCATTAAATCCTGAAGGAAATCTGGCAGAGAACTGGAGGAGGTTGTTGCTGCGCTTCCAAGTTTTCCTGGAAGCAAGCGTGTGCTGAAGAGAAACAGAGAAGGTGAAACCTTCTCCTCTCCTAAGTGTGGTGGGAGAGGCAGGAAGCAGAAAAACAAAATTATTAGAAGTAAATTAAATTCTTCATCAACCTTAGTAGCGGTTGTCAAAGATGTATTTGAATGAGCTGGAAAAGATAACTTCTTGTCGGACTATCGTACACACACATTCAGCTGCTGCACACCACCGTGAGCAGAAATGCAATAACATGCTGTAAATTACAGTTTGCTCACCACTGTGCTCAAGATGAGTTAATAACAGATAATGGCCCACAATTCACAAGTGGATAATTCTGGTAATTCTCTTTGATCTGTAAGTTCAAGCAGACCATGTCAAAGTATAGCTATGCACAGGAAAAACAGTCGGTTTTACAGCAAAACCCCAGTAACAGCCTCCCCCCTCTTTACAAGTCTGTCATTAGCACTGTAAAAACAGAGATGCACACCTCACTGCCTTACTGGCCTCACCAGATCGGAGATTAATGGGCAAAGCAAAAACCTTCCAGCGCCAACATTTAACAGTGGCTGGTTGGGCAGAAAGACGATTAACCCTGCAATAGCTACCAAAACATCCCCAAGCTCTGTGCCAGGGATATAAAGGAGAAAAGTTCTGGCTACAGCAGTGAACAGTTACTCATTTTTTCTAGTGCTGGGTAGATTTCCAGCAAAGCAATTACCAGGGTTACCTGAGTACAGCATCAGTCCCCAGATTAGCTCTTCACCTTCTTTGTAAGTGTCCCTTGTGAAGAGAAATAGAGGACATGCAAGGGGACGGTGATCAGAGTGCAGCTGAACAAGACAGATGTATGTGCACAAAGCGATGTTCTTTGCCTGATCAGCCGGTAACCATGGAAAAGAGAGATATTCTGAATACCTTATAGATTCAGACAGAGAGCTAAACAAGTCATTTTAGAAAGATCTTTCTGAGACCGTGTTATGCTACCAGAATGCTGCTGAGCGCCTGGTGAGAAGGCCGACTTCCAAAGAGAAGCTCTCCACAACAAAGTGGAAGTCTTCTCTCACCTCTTAGGAACCAGTTCATGTACCCTGAGCTCTTTCCTAAACATTTCTGTTCATCTTAGTGAGTTCCTCCTATTTTATTTAACATGATATTTACACAGAATGAGCTTCACAGATAGGCTAAATGTGACCTTGAGTTCAACAGGCACTGACTTTTGTTGCATAATAGCAACATTAACAGTGATTTATGTTTTGTGAGAAGACCAGGAAATAGATGCAGATACGTTTCTTAAAACTGTAACACACCACATTACTACTGTAGTGCAAGCTGAAGCCTATCTGGAGTGAGACACAAAAAGATTGTTTGTTGGAGATGGACTTCATGGTTTTGAAGTACCATCCAGATTTTAGAAAGCTTCTGTCAGCGAAGATAAGGGTTGCATATTTACGGTATTGTCATGCCTCTTACACATGCTCAAAATTGTTTTGTGACAAGCCCTCACCTCACAAAAAAATGGAAACAAGTAGGTCAAAAGAAAGGCAGCCCAGATGTTGAATTGGTCGTCTGTACAACTGATGGTGTCATCTGTGCTCCCTTGGGACACCCTGCGGCACAGCTCACCTTGGGAACAACGCAGCAGAGATGGCGCATCCCAGCGTGATGTGTGTAACGCATCCGTGAATAATGCCGTAGTGCACGACACACTTCTGGGAACAGTGACATTAAAGAGGCAATTCAGTTAACTCCCCGAGCACGAGGAAGGGCCTAGGGAGAAGAAGGAACATGTTGCCAGATGTGTTTGCTTTTGAAGGACAGGGCAAGCAAATCACAGTCTCAGAGACCTCCAAACCCAATGCAAAACACTGCAGTAAGACGGCCGGATGAAAAAAGAGAGTGCTGCAATGTAGGCATCCGCACCGTGATTTGAAGGTGCATTTGTCCCGATAACTTTCAGCTGCAAGCAGAGCCGAGGGAAGTGTGAGAACAGCCCGTTCTGAAGGAGCGCAGCTGCGAGGTGACACAGCCGGGCCCCCTGTCCCCAGTGCTGCTCTCCCTGGGCAGCCTCTGCGGTCCCCAGCCCGCTGCTGCCGCCAGGAAGGGGCACCGCGCCGCCCACGCAGGCGTGAACTGGGGGCTGCGTGGCTGAGAGTGCTGTGCCACGTGGCAGAAAGAGGCTTTAGAAGTGACTTACAATAGCATCGGCTTTGAGTCCGGATAAATGAGACACTCGTACAGAAACAAACAAAACCATATCAGAATGTGCTCATATCCTTACAAGACTGAGATGTATACTGTGGCTGAACTCCCGGTTTATATTCTCCACGGCCAGAATTATAACATCTTAGTAGTTATACCTCATATTATGTGTTACTCTCAAAACTAATGTGTTTTAAATTTTTAGGGATGTGAAATTAGTTTTCAGTGTACATCTCACTTATATTTTTTGAGGGCTACTCAAATGGCAGACCTTGGTCTGTGTTTGAACCAAGAGTAAGTTTTACAAGGCGTTTAGACATGTCCCCTCCACTTTGGGGTATGCACTTTTACACAGGGCACTCAAAGACTTTCTGAAAATAAACCATGAAATTCTTCTTCCTCTCAATGCCACTGGCATTAGCAGTGGTATTAATATTGTGCTATACAGTGGTATTAATAGCCATAGTGGTGTACAGGAGGTCAGAATTTGGGAGCTGACTCTGACTTTGGAGCTGTAAACTATAAACCACAAAATCATTGGGGTTAAAACTTTCCCATTATCTTTAAACCAGTTTTGTGATATCAGCTTTCAGCGTGGTTTCAGTGGGTCTTTGTAAGTCATCTGTGAACTCCAGTGGCGCAGGATCAGGCCTGTACAATATGATGCGTCTTCTGGCTGCTCTAGAAATGATAGTTACCAAGCCTCACAGCTCATCTCTCCAGCAGGAAGAGGGTATATAGTCATCACTTCATTTTGTATGGCAGATTTCTAAGCAGACACAGAATGTCTGGTTAAGAGCTGTGCAAAGCATCAGGGAGGTAATTAAGTTGGAGTTCAAGAGTAATGAGGTGACAGAGCTTGGGCTGAGCATCATTTCTTTCACGTCAATGTGTCCTACTTTCAGAAACACGGAAACGCAGTTGTGAAAAATTTCCACCAGACGTTCCCAGTGAGGTTACAGGATTTTTTTTTTTTTCTGTTTAAGAGACAGAATGGAGAATATCACACCATGTTAAAAAAAACCCAAAACAAGTCAACGGGAATTCTAGGTCAGCAGAATGTCACCAGGGAGGACAACATTGTCCTTGATACCAGAGAACACCAGGGGATGTGTAAATAGAAAAGGAGCCACAAGGTCTTTGCTATCCTCCATTTGCAGTCTCCTCAGCAGGACAGAAAACCAAGCAGCGTATATTCTCTTAATACTGCGGGGTGTTGCAGTCTCAGGAAGAAAAGGGTCACCTACCATCTCACCAGTGCTGTTTCCTGTCCCTGTTGAGGCCGCCCAGCTAAGTGAGACCTGGCTGGACTTCTGAGTTTTAAGGATCACAACACAAGCTGCAGTGCCTGTAAAACAATTGTTTTTTCACAGCTCGAGTGAGGATGTCTGATACAAGAGCTGCATGGCACAACAAACAGACAATGAAGTTAGTTACCAGATGAGTGAGGTGACAGAGATTGGCTTAGACGTTCTTGCTCTCACTTCCATAAGCCGTAATTTTGGAAGAACAGAGACAGTTTTGACCGTTACCACCAGATATTTCCAGTATGACTCCCTGCTTGTAGGAGCTGCCAAGCGTACCTGCTTACAAGCTTTACTGGTATTTCTTGCTCTTCCAAATGTCCAGACACTTTCTAGGAACAGGTTGGCGTGGGGAGGCCACTCTGCTCAGCCAGCAGCTGCCCCGGGTTGGCTGGGTCAGCGGCTGGAGGAAGCGGTTTCCTGTTTTGCTGGTGCTCAATGCCACTTAACAATTGGGGGAAAGAAAAAACTGCAGGATCTGAGCGTAGCAAAACTGTTTTGCACATGAGCTGTCCCCCTGCCTCCCCGCTCTGCCCCGGCTGCCCCCACCTCGCGCGCCCACCCCGGCTGGTGGACAGCAGCGGAGCAGAGGAGGCAGAGGCACTTGAGGCTGAGGTAACGAGGGCTCGAAGGCATCTCTGCTGTAGAAAGGGCCTGGACCCCTTGGCAGCGGGTCTGAAACAACAGGCTGAATATTACTGGTTTGTATCTTTCCTCCTGCCTCCTGTGAGAGAGAAAATGAGATCCATGTGCAGTGCTTCTGGAGCGTCAGTGTCAGCAAGTCACTCATGCCTTCTTGCAACACCTAAAACATCTCATCCGTCCTAGTAGATGGTTTTCAGCACCGTGCTCAGATAACCATTTCCAGCAGTGGTCAGTTCATTGGGGCAGGAAGAGCATCGGCAGAGATTCCGCACTCCACCTTTCTGAACAACGTCCTTCTCTAATGGTTTGCTCACTGCTGAATCCTTAATCCGCTCTTACCAGCTCACAGAGTGCTCTTACTCTCGCACCCTCCTCCTGCTGCCTACACACTCAGGCAGCACCCCTTGCTACCATGCTGGAGTTTGGCTCTTATGATCCCCGTCCATACCCAAATCCTACCTCAATTACTGGCCTTGTTTTTCAAAAGCATCTTCTGAGACTGAGGGTTGCAGGGGGTAGCTCTGTAAAGCAGGTTAAACTAAGCATTGTAGCTGTGACTGGAGTCCCTCAGAAGCAGGTACCCGAACTGTAATCTGAGTTTGTTGCCATCCCTGTCCCTTTATTTGTGCCTCCCCCGCTCTGTTTCTGAATACGTGTTCTCTTCAAAGGCACACAGAGCAGCAGGCAGGAGCCCCAGGCAGACTGGAAGTCACAGGCTCTTTGTTAGCGCTCAGGCTATAGAAATCCCAGGTGAGTCACCCCTGCTTGCAGTAGCAGGTAACCCAGCCATTGCCAATCAAGCTCACGGAGCCTTAAATGCAACCTTGCCAAGGAAGCTTTCAGAAGCAATGCCGGTGTTATAAATGCAATTCCTTTGTAACTGCCTGTAGCCTTAAAAACCTTCGAGAATTGAGTCCTACAGCTTTTAAAGTTCAGGAGTGGCAAGTATTACACTACATTTACAGACTAGTGTGCCAGAAACCTCCACATCGAAGGATTTCTTTTGTTAAGGGTTTTTTTTTTCTTTTATTTTTCCTTTTTTTTTTTTTTTGTTTAAGGGAAAATTCACCTAAGAATCCCACTTGTTGGTTTTGGTTTGGGGTTTTTTCCAGACAAGTTGTGATTGGGTTATAGTGCCAGTAAAAAGCAGGAAAATTTCCAGGACTTCAACTGCCAAGCACACAGTGAGGTTTTGCACAGAGCTCAGTCAGTGAGACGTAGTAATGTAGGGCATCTATCATGCTTAAACCTTGTCATGACCCAAGGGTGTTTTATCATTGTCGGAACACAGCAGCAGAGCTAGAGCTCCATTGCACTCCACTGGAGGAAGAGTGCTCTGGGTCTTTATGAAGAATATCGCAACAAGGATATGTTCAAGACCAAAAAAAGCCCTCCCACAAATCCTAGGATGAAACTGGCTTCATCTACAATAAAGGTTTACCTAACATTATTTCGCAATCAAGGTAGGATGTTCTCTCACCTTCATCTTTTCTTTCTTTGTTTTCCCAGACAAGACTGCAGAATAGCATTCATGCAAGTTTCTCAGAAGGCATCTGTCATCTGTGTTTACATATCCCTGCCTGCTGTGTGCAGTCTGGGAAAATCCCATCGTGCTCTTGAGGGAGGATAAAGAGGACGGGGATGAGCCGTGGCATGGCACCAGCTACTCATGGAGCAGCAGTGTCTTGAATGTTGTGTTGCACTCAGTGCTGTTTGTTAGGACAAGTTAATTACCAGGTTAGAGGAAGATAATCAAGGTAGGAAACAACATCATTATTCAGCAAGACATCGAATGCTATCTCAGGTGCCTGTTACGCTTGCTCAACCGGTTCAGTTGTTACCAGTGTATGAGTCATCTGACCACACTGAACATCAATCTTTCACTCCTCACTACACACTCAACTACAAGCTACAGTATAGGCTTGCTCTATCCTGTAATTACAATATATAGCTGTGCTATAAAATCTATTATGTCTAGAGGTCAGACTCAGAAACAAATTAATTAGTTGCACTTTCTCCACTTCTAGGCTAAGATAAGATTTTTTTGCTACTTTTCAGTAAAAGGCTCTGTTTTTTCCATAACACAAATGGTTTGCCATAATAAGTATCTTGTCAGCAAGAAACTCGTCATACAGAGACAAGCAACAGGCTTTTTATCATCACAGGGCACCTGATTATCAGTATTATAAAGTTATCTTTTGGCAGAGAAGTCTTGGCAGCAAACAGCCTCTTCAATCTGAAAGAGATTAGCAGTTCTGCACCAGGCCAGTGCCGAAGTGACAAGTCAGCCTCCCGGTGCATTCCGCGGCGGAGCGCTGCACGGGGGACACACCCCTCTCCACGAGTTGAGTGCTTTTCCATTCAGCTCGGCGACAAGGGTAGCGCTTCATGCCTTTCCAAGGTGTACAAATTGAAATGCTGGATTTAGATCGGATTACACGATTTGTCGGATGGCAAATGTCAGGGCGGCCTTTGGACTGTTTGAACACAAGAGTCTGGAGAAAGCTAGTGTTTCGGCGGCTCTCTAAACAAGGATTTCCCTGCCTTGTGGAGGACAGAACGCCAAAACTGGTACCCCAAATTCTCACTGCTTGAGGATTGGTAGTGTGATCCTCCTAGGGACCAGGACTGGCAGGAGAACGCAACCCAGCACTCATGGGTGCTCTGGTTAGACAGCACGGGTGCAGAGAGGCACTGGAGGGACAACCCTGCCCCAGCTGAGGAAGGTGTTTGTTCTCCCAAGGAGTGTTTCTGGTTTCCCACATACACTGTTTCTGGGGTGTGTTTCAATTCCTTTTTTCCTTCATTTTTTTTCCCTCTTGTTCCCCTCTCTCTCATCTCTCCCCTCCCCACCAGTCACTCCTCTGTCACCAGTTGCCATTCTTGGCTACCCCCTGTTGTGTACCTGGCTGTCATCCGGGGCAGCTTTTGCTAAGCAGGGCAGAGGCTTCACTGACAGGGGGGCTTGCCTGCCCCTGCCCCTGCCCCTGGTGCAAGCCGTGGCAGTAACGCCAGAGCTGGGGTAGCCATGGCGCGGTCGAGCTCGGGAGGTGAATCTTTTTGCTATTCAAGACAGCACAGCTCTTACATCGTAGCGACGTGGGAAGAAACAGGGAGAGCTGCTGTGCTGCTTATGGTGCAGTGTGGTGCTTTGGTGTGGTGGGTCCAGGTTACTGTAGGAATTAGGCACGCCTATATAAAACCACGGTTCCCTTCCCAAGCACTCACAGTTTAAGTGACTTTCATAAGCTAAGCATGCTCAAAATCTGTAGTGAAAGCTGCCATGCGTTCAAAAAGCAAGTTGGGGGAAGTCCCATGCTCTGCAGAATGAAAGTCCCTTCTCCCCGGGTGAGGAAGAAGACGTGTCACTTTCTCTCCTTTTCTCCACTGTTTTGCTGCTGGTCGTAAGCTACAAAACAAACGCAGGATTTCAGGGAACATTCAATCTGCAGCTTGTTCTCAGCTGATCCTGTTGCAGGGAGCAAGTTCCTGGCTGAATCACGAGCAGTAAAAATAAACACAGTCTGGGGAAGGCGGGGAGGAGGGAGGGAGACTGGTGGGTACGGAGGAAAAAGTAGGAGCTACAGCAGCTGGTGTTTTCTTTGCTGGTTCTTTTCAGAGGATTTAGGCAGGTTGGAGATGTAAGTGATTAATGGAGAATGATAACACCTCACCCCCCTCCTCCTCCTGGAAGGAACACGAGTCTTTATGCATATCGCTGGTCTCTCAGCTTTAACCTTTCCAAGATTTACACACTCCATCCACTCCGATGGAGCGCTGTGGGGCTGACAGCACATCTGGGTGTATTAACTGTATGCTCTGTGGTTTTTGCAAATGCTTAGGGTTTGTTCTCAGTGTTTGGAAATGCTGCACTCGGAGCCCTGAGCGTTCCCCCAAGGATCTGACCCAACTGTAGACGATGAACTGCCACACAGCCTCGAGACTGGAGGTTTTTTTTCCTAGCCTCTTCTGTGCTTGGAGTAAAGGGCACAGCTAGATATTGCTGAATCCCAGTAAAACGTGCCTCTACAATGGCTCCCAAAGCAATGTACAAGTAGCAGAAATCCTTTTCTGTCCCCCTCCATAGGTATGTCAACCTATGTGCTTTGCCAAGCACATCTAGGGATCCCGCCCTCAGCTCTGCTCAAGGGTCATCACATCATGGTGTGCTTCACTCCTCTGCTGCATGGTTAAGAAGTCTGCTTTCCTCTTGCCTTGCTTGCACTGGAGAAAAGCGTCCAGCAGAAATAGATGGGCAAAGGTGCATGCACAGCTTCTGCCATTGATGAAAAGGAGTTGCAACAGAAGTTTCATGTTACAGCTTAAGGAATGAGGCTCCCACCAGGAACAGCATAAGACAAAAATTAAGGAGCTTTTGTTATCATTGGTCTTAAGCAGGGCAGATGGAGGCATAAAAATAATAATAACGTGCTAATGAAATTTACTGAAGATGAGATGTCTCATCGACAGAGAGGACAAGTAGAACATCGGGAAAAAATCTGATGACTTCAGAAACTCACAGCACAAAAGGTCCTACACCTAGGCAGCAGGAATTCCTGATGTAAAGGAAGGGACACAGCATTTGGAAGAAGCAGTGGTGAGGAAAGACCAAAATGTAGTCATCCATTACAGGGTAACAGCCACCAACGTGACACAGCTGTGGCAGAGGTGAGTGCAGTTACAGGATGTATCAGACAAGATACTTTAGCTGATTAGAAAAGCACTGCCGCCATTGCGTAAGGCAGTATCAAAACATCATCCAGAACAACATATACAGCACTTGTCACCCATATTTACAAAAAAGATAGACCAGAACAACTGATGATCAGGGAAATAAAGAATCTGTCTTAGAAGACCATAAAAGAAAGTGATTTATGTAGCCAGAAGACAACAAGAATGGATAAGCAAGGACAGGAGCCTTTAAATATGTCAGAGGAGAAAACAACAGGGAGAGAAAAGTAATTATTTAAACTAAAGCATGACCTTAAGACAAGAACAAGATGGTATAAAATAATGACTATGGGAACAAGCTTATATAAAAAAATTCCATTAAATTTAACAAGGGTAAAATAGAGAGCAAGCTTAGGATGGAGCTTCACAAATTATTAACAATGTTTTATGATGTGGAAGGCCCAGTCAGACCCTTTCCATCCGAAGTCCTGGCATGGACTTTATAGATGCGTATGCATTAAGAACACCATGGGTGTTTACTCACAGCGTGATTTAATTTTTAATGATCAGGACAAGACACCATGAGGTTCTGAGGATGAGAACTGAAACTTGGCATATCTCGGTCCCTGACTGAAATCCAGACCAGGCTGAGTGTGGCTGAAGGAGAATTCGTGCTTTATCACCCAACTCTTTGTTGGTAGCTTCTTAGGAAAACGAGCGGCTGTGCAACTCTTAATGGGCAGGTTTCTACGTCACAAAATCACCACCGCCAAAAGTGGTGATGGTGGTAAGTTTTGCAGGGGATCTTTCCAGAAATGCCAAAGCTGTCCTGGACAGGGAGAGCGAACAAGCCAGCAGGTGTGTGTGGTGTAGTGGAAGGTGGTGGAAATCACACTGCTACCAGCTGATGTTACTTGCCCTGCATACAGAGAAGGACCCAGTCCCTACAGCTGCCAACAAAGCACTTGTTCATTTGACTTCCCCACTGAAAACACCGACCAAGACCAGACTGAATGGCAGTGCCCTCTAGTTGTCCCATGGCTGGTGGTGTCTGCCCTGATTGGCCTGTGGGGCACATGGATTTACACATGCTTCCCATTCCAGGGCCCTGGTTTAGGAGAGCATGAACTACGTGCTTGCAAGGGAGGCCCGTCGTGCTGGGCGTGGATGCCCCTTTCTTGCACCTCCCCAGAGCCCACCACCACCACCACGTACTCTTCTCGTGGTGTGGGCTGAGGCGGGAAGAGAGGAGGCCTGGTAAAGGCTGAGCTAGTCATGAATACACTGGCGTTTCCTTCAGTTTTAAGATCCAAGATTGGCTTTTGCCAAGACAAGTGCTGGCACACCTCACAGCAAAAGGGAGGGGGAGTGCAAGGGAGATGAGGGAGCAGGATGGAGGGGGAGACAAACAGACACAACTGATTATCTTTTTTCCTACTATGCTGGTCCTGTGAGGGGGAATTTATAATGCACGTACATACTTCAGGTTTTTCAAGGGCTGTCTTTAGCTGTATATCATATTTCCAAGGGTCAAATGTTTATGCATTTTGTCTACAAGAGTAAAAATGTGTGTTTTTAATAGGGAGTGACTGATCACATGAGTGAGCCCAAGTGCAATACATTAAAGCAAAGACAAGACGCTTCACTTCTGCTGTGAGGTCAGCTAAATGGTGTGGGCTTTGTGTCCCATCTTGACCAGAACTGGTTTATCAGTCAGACCGCAACACCCTAACTGCATTGCATTCTTACTTCCGAACAAAACCAAACCACCTTGAACAACACCTGAGGAGACTTGTTTATTAGGTTTATACTGGTTTTGAGAATTCTTACATCTTTTGATATGTAAACGCTTTCCCCGACTCAGTCTGCCCACATCACTTGTTTAACCCACAAGACGCTGCAGATGCAAGCAGCACACCACGTATCCACACAACATACGTGTAAACGATGCCGTAGCCATACTGGTGAACTCTCTGCAGAGAAGGTCTTGAACACAACTGAATGTACTGGCTATCTATAACAAGTGATGTAGCTTTTCTAAATAAGTTTTGAAGGAGTAATGTAGTTCGATCTTTAATGTTGAGAGGAAGAGGGGAAAATAGGAGAACAATACTGCATAGAGAGCTCTTTACTTACTTTTAGAAAATGAGAAATCCCAAGCACCATTTGGATGCACACCACTATGAGACTATCACTGCAGACCACTGAACACAGGGTATTATCCAAACAGTTCCTTTCCAGGAGTCACCCCGCCATTCCTACATCGGGTGAAGGAAGGATCATTGCTTCAAAACACAGACGTTGCTTATGACTCATCTTTATTGAGCAAGTTTTAGGGAACAAGGTGGGATTTCTTGTGCTAAAGCCAGAAGTCCTATTAACAGCCTGCGGGGAAAATGGATAAACATTTCTCACGGAGTAAACTAACTGCTTCTTGCTGGTCCTGCTTTAGTCACCGCCTCCGAGGTATACAAAGACGATTTTGTTATTGTTTATTGACAGCCTGTCTCAGAGTTGATGGGGAGATGCTTCCCATGGGACGGCAAGCCCTGCAGCCCTTCAGGCTGCTCAGTCACTCAGCATGGATCAAGCACGTAGCAGACCCGACAAGCCCTGTAGCATTGCCTGTGCCAGCTCAGTTCTCTCTCCTCCTGACCCCCGAGCTGCCCAATGCTAGGTGCTTGTTTTCCACACTCAGCCAGTTCAAGCTCTCTCCACTCAGAACTGCAATACGTGGGGTCTTTTTGTAGTTGCCCTTATAGTAGACTCATGTGGTCTGTGCCATCTTGGCTTCAAGCATCTTGCTGGGTCACCTACTGCATGCTGCACAAACATGGGAACTTGCCAAATTACCCATTCAGCAAAGAGCAGGCTGAGGTGTGGGCTGTTAAATACAGAGGATTTGCAAGAGCTGACAACATGCTTGGAATAGCACAAGGCACTAAGGAAGACAAAGCCCAACCTCAGTGCGAAACCGTGCCCGACTCCCATGTGTATTTGTATAAGGCAGGCAGCTCCTGAGGACAGTGTCACGCTTTCGTGTGTGTTTATACAGTGTCTAGCACAACAGACTCCTAATCCAAACGGGAGCTCTTAAGTATCACAGTAATGCAAATTAAATAACACTAATAATACGCTTTCACTCTGTGCTTGCCAGGTCAGGCACGAGGGAAGGACCCTTGTTGTCCTTGTTGGGAAGGACCAGGGCTTCACACCAAGCTGAGACGCATCTTCAGGCTAACCTCAGTCAGCGAGTTGCTGCCCATCAGCCGAGCTGCACTGCCTGACCTGCAATCACATCTCCCGCTGTGAGGTGAAACATGTTAGTTTATACCCGAGAGAAAAGTTAACGTCATTTATCTTGTGTTTGCCCCAGCTAAAAGCACGTGTTTGTACAATTACCAGGGTTCAGCTAACACTGGTATTTTAGCAAGCCACAGCAACTTGGCTGTGTCAGAGTCTATAGGGCCTTTTTTTAGAAAACAGGTAAAATGGAGTTGGTAGAGAAAAGCTTTCTGCAGACATTTGCTAAAAGTGTTTTTCCTAGTACTTTACAAAATAGTCAGTGCGAGTTGCTGTCACAAAATTTAATGAAAATTTTAGAACTTCTAGCAAAAGAATATTCCTGATTCCAAAAGAAAGCATGTTTCAGTCATTTCCATCTATTTTTTAATCTGATGCTATTAGTTGGCCCATTTCCCACAAGCAGCGTGCTGTACAGCAGGTAAGCCTGCAGACGTACAGCGTGTAACAGAGTTCACCTCCTGCCACAAAACTGCGTTGTAGGGAATGAAAGCTAAGGATCTGTATGTGCGTGCGCATTTCACCTCTTCTAGTTACAGGAGGCAGAGAAGAATTATTAAAATAATTAAGCATGCACATCTACCTCATTAATCGATAACAAAATTTTGCTAGAAATTTGACAAACAGTATTTGACCACTCACTGAACTTGGCTGACAGTAGAAAACCAACTTCACACACAAGATCACTGTCAGAAAAACATAATTAGATACATTATCCCCAAGTAATACAGAAGATAATATGTATAAAACAAATGTGCAGCGTTCAGATAATTGCATCCAACAGATGTCTTGAGTTAGCTGTTCATACAAGGGGTGTATCTTTTGAAAAGAAGAGACTGAAGACACTAGACAAGATCAGCATTGTGCCTTTTAACACTGCAAAGTTTTAAATAGAGAGGTTTAAGCAGTGAAGTAAGATTGTAATTTCACTTATCAGTAACAGCTTTTTTGAAGGTAAACACTGAGAAAGCCGAGCAATGCTAGGATAAGATTAAAAGTATATCTTTTAGTAGGACATTTGTTGCTAAGTTCTGTAGGTAAATGCATTGGGTTAATGGTCTCTTTCATATTGTAACAGTATCCTCAGTGGGATTTGCTTCCTCCGCTGCTCTCGGTCCCCTCCCCCAGCGCTGCAGAGTGAGAAATGCAGTGTGTTTAATGACTGGAGCAGGAGGGATCTTGTTATTGTGGCTGCATCACCCCTCCAGGACACAGTTCAGTAGAAGTTTGTCATGTGGCTGAGCAGAAACGATGAATGCAGGTTTTATGAAGTTCATTCCCCAAATACAAAGGAACGGGGAAGAAAACCCACCACATTGATGGTTACAGGCTGCGAGAGTGCACAGTTCACAGCCTGAGCTCTACATTGATCACTGTCAAGCTCCTGGGCTGCCATGCACCTGCGAGTTCTCCCCCACTCCCTGAGCGGCAAGCCTTTACCTGCACTCCCACCTCCATCCACAGCATCTCCCCCTTAAGCACACCCTTCTCACCCCTCTCCTTTGCTAGCTGGGGGCATTCGGTGCTTTTGTGTCCCTCTGATACCTAGCCTGGACCTGGGGAGGATGAAGTCACACACCCCCCCCCCC
>Ga0065711_1041268_pt1 | contig 16276 bp, 11 predicted proteins | sample Hoacrofraction12_FD_59098 | JGI IMG/M metagenome (GOLD analysis project Ga0065711, IMG submission 59098) | Hoatzin crop microbial communities from Cojedes, Venezuela - Epithelial fraction 12 v2 (version 2) | ecosystem: Host-associated > Birds > Digestive system > Esophagus > Crop | place...
CGGTCCCGCCCCCGGGCGGCTGGCCTGGACGGGATCGCCCTGGCTTGGGATCCCGGCCCGGCCGCCCCTGGGATCCTGGCCCCCGGCATCGCGGCCTGGTCGCCCTGCTCCCAGCGCCTCTGCTGCGGCAGCCGGCGGACCCGCGAGCGCAATCCCGTATCTGGGCCCGCTGGCGAGGGAGGGCCAGGAGCGCGTCGCCATGGCAACGGGCGGCCTCTGCGCGGTAAGCGGAGGGGCGGGGGGAGAAGCGCTGCGTCAGAAGCAGAGTGCGAAGCTCGCCGAAGGGTGCGTGGCTCCCCGGGGAGTGGTGCCCATCTCCCAGGCCGGGTGCGGAGCTGCCCGGAGAGTGCGGGGCTCCCTGGGGCCGGGTGCCCGTCTCCCAGGCGGGGTGCGGAGCTGCCTGGGGCATGGTGCAGAGCTCCCTGGCAGGGTGCAGAGCTCGGGGGGGTGCAGAACTGTGCAGAAGGACACACAGTAATTCTGCCTATGATCTGTTCCCTGTGCTGCAGTTCAGAGCAGAGCTGGCACTGGTGACTCCATGTGTTTTGGGACATGGCTTCCTGGGGGTTCACGGGTTGGCAGTGTTGAGGACAAACAGGCAGGGACGTGGGAGTGTCTGTGGTAGAGGAGATGAATGTTTCATGTTACTTCTCTTTAGGGTTTGCATTAGGAGTTGTAGAGGAGCCATGGTAGCCTGAGCTATGTAACATGTCATGAGTACTATACTTACTGTCCTATAAAGTGTCTCTACACATCTTGCATGCCACCAATTGGTATATTGTGCATTGAATAAGTTACAAACTTGAAATGTCACTTTTATAGAGAATGGTCAGCATGCATATTTCTAACTGGGACCCGTAAAACTCAGTCCTCAGCCCAGTGCTAGTCTTTTATCAACAACCACATGAAAATTTTTCTCTGGTGTATTTTATTAATGTTGTCTTTTAGGTGATTCCTGGCATACCTGAAGTAGCTAGTCCTAGCTGCTGCAGTTATAGCGCAGGATACAGTACGTTATGGTAGCTCCTATATTTCTATTTGTGTTCTAGGTGTGTGCACAGTTTCTGCAGAAATCGAGGCTTCCTATTCATCAAGGCTCCCTTTTCCTAGCTGCTCATCATTTTGTTGCTCTTGTCACATCTCTGGGATCTGGAAATGATGTTTTGATTTAGTTACAGGTTAAGATTTACAGGGAATGCTTCCCCATCCTGTTGGCACTTCAGATCTTGCAGGATTTCCAATTATATTAGCATCCTGAGAATTATGATGGAACAAAACACATGGCAGCAGGTTGGGGATTGGCCACTGAATTCACTGCATCCAGCCATCCCAGAAAATTCTTTGCAGTCCTACATTTCTATATCCATGACAATCTACACAAACTCTGTGAGCTGACACTGAAACATCAACTGGGCATCTTGGCTTTAACAGAAGAACACAGGCCCAAATAGGTTTTTTAAGGGGAGGGGGGAGTAGGAGGTTAGTTTCCCATTCTTAAGTACGAGGCACCGCATGTGTGCTCGAGGAAAGGAGTCTGTCAGGTTACCTTGGATGAGAAGGTGGTGTGCAGCAATTCCTGCGTCTGCATGTCCAATCCCTAGCTGTCACAGACGTAAAACCCTGTAATCACTCATAATTTTATGAGGCTCTAGCTTAGAAGCAGATAGGATTTTTGCTTCTGTGTCGTTTTTAGTTTGGAAGGATGTTTTTGAGCCTGATTGTTGTAATAGCTAGAAATCTCCAGATTTCTTGTCACATGAATTAATGGCCAGTTTATATCCATTTATTCTTGATTCACAGTTAGTCTTAATGTGAAATTGTTCCTTTACCTTTCTGACACTGACTCCGAGTGGACAAGCGGACAGATTTATCACTTCTTGGTCTGTATTTTGCCAGACTAAGGCTACCTAAGCAAGTTCTGCTAGTGAGAAGTGAAAAGCTTTTAAAAACATTTCTGAGAGGGGACGGATGCTGTGTGTGCAGGGTATGCTGTCATAGACCTGGCACTTCCCTCTGGTTTGGACATCTTCAGAGGCTAACATGGGGGAGCGGATGTCTCTTCCCTGGTGTACACGGGCAACCTTCCCCTGCCTGGTATCTCCTCCCACTCCTCTGAGGATTCCCCTGGGGCTCTGCACGACATTCAAAGCTTGTGAGGAATGCACAGCTCACCCCAAATAACAGAAAACACATAGCAGAGCAGCACAGGCATCTAGGGGCCCCATGCTGCTCCTACCCCCAACTGGGCGGGTGGTCTGAGGAGAGGGGAGTACATAATGAAAAGCATTTGCTGCAGCAGCTATCTATAGTCTTTTGTGTTTGTGAGCAGGCAACGGACAGGCGTGGCCCTGCTTGCCTGACCTCAGACTTGACGTCAGAGAACCCCAAATGAATAACAGGGAGTGCTCCAGAGGGAGAAGCGCAGCCGGGTTGCCCAGCATGGAAGGTGAGACACCAACACCACTAAACAAGAGAAGAGATGATTGCTTCCACAGAAGGATGCTCTGTATCCACAGTACCAAGACTCTGGCGTCCATTGAAGGTGGGCCAAAAAGTTTGGATCTTTCTATGGACTGACTCAGCAACACAAAATCTGTGCTTTTGATCTGCTACAAGCATATTCCCATACCTGTTACGCTGTCTTAATCACTTGGATGCATGCTGAAGGTTATCAGTTGCAGCACGGTCTCTATATCAGCTTACACCTGGGAAAGAGCTCTAAGAAGGATAAGAAGGTTACAGATCTGTGTCGTGCTAAGCAGTAGGACTGTGTGTTAAAAATATTGCTACTCAAAATATTTGGTTCTAATGATACTGATGTTGTCTTGTTGCTCCCAGTCACTGCAAGAGTGGAGTGCTGGATTCATCTGCGAATCTAGGACAAAGTGGTAAGAATTGGATCCAGGAGAACATATGGTATGAGTCTCAGATCTCGATCATTTTATTGTAATGTAATACCACAGAGAGGCCTCAGTGACAGGGCAAGGCCTTGTCAGGCTAAGGCCAGTGCAGCAAAATGTAGAGATAAACAACATAACTGCTAAGTCTTATGTGTGTGCAGAAGTCTTGAGTCTACAACCTAAATACTGCACAAAATACATCTATGCCATCAAAGAGGCTGTGATTAACAAAGCAAGATAAAATCATAGAATCATGGAATGGTTTGGGTTGGAGGAGACCTTTAAAGATCATCTAGTCCACTCCCCTGCCATGGGCAGGAACATCTTTCACTAGATCAGGTTGCTTAAAGCCACATCCGACTTGACTTTGAACACAATCACAGGAACCAACTTCCCAGTCATTGTTAAGAATGTAAACATCTCAAAAAAAATCCATCACTGTCGAGGAAGATATTGTGATTTTCTCATTCTTTGGTGTTCAGTGGAATCTCTTCTCTTTCAAAACAAGTGATGGAAAGGAAGTTCAGAAGATACCCTTAGACACTAATGGCAGTGATGTTGGAAGTGGAGAGAAGAAAGAATCATCCTGTGCCTTGTCACAGAAATTAAGAAGTGCAGGAAAGAGTTGTGAGTACTTTTAAAAGATTAAAAAAAAAGTGGTTTATTGACGTGTAGAGACTATGCAGTAGAGAAGGGGGAACTGAGGTAAGAATATGGCCAAAATACTAGCCTGGAGGGATAACAATTGCATTGGTATTGTAATGGATTTAGATTTGTGAATCAACAGGAGGGTGAAAAGAAACAGCTGAGGAGATGTGAAGACAATGTTGAGGTGGAGTTTTGTTGTTCTTTTGTTTTTGTTTTGCAGAGATCTTGGACAAAAGGATCTTGGTTAATTGCCAGTGCACTGATATTTATAGGATGAAAATTACATGTCTTGTGAAATTGTTGGACACTTAATACATTATCAGCCCTGGGCAAAACAGAGGAAGGGTGGACTGCATATCATAAGAGGGAATGATGATTGCCGTTAACTATACTACCATCATAGATTTCTGAGCAAGATAATCATATGTCTGTTTGGAATACCACCAGTATAGATATGTTGATATCCTAGGAGGTTTGCTTCCCTGTTTTATTCCCAGGTAATATTGTGGTGTTTTAAAATCTCCTTGTTAATAATTCAGAACTTCATTAAATGATTTTGTCAATTCCACGTTGAAGGACAGGAACTTGACCTTAGGCACTGCTATGATCAACTCTTTCTGAAAAACTACCAGAGCTTTCCAAAAAATGTCTTGAAGTCTTTTCCTTGCAGGAGGATGCTCATACAATTCACATCAAGTGATACAGACCGCCATTCTGCCTTTCATCTTCTTGGTGGGAGGCACTCTTCATCTCCTTACCCACCACAGAGTTCTTGTACTACCTGCTGTTTTCCCCATTTTAAGTAGCACATTACCAAATGTATCTGTTGCATTTACATTCAGTGATTCTCTACAGTTTGTGAATAAACACGGATTAGAGTAAAGCACCCGTGGTACTTCTGATAAACTGATATGGCACTTTATGCTGCATTACACTTCTGTTTCTGCAATTCAAAGCAGTGTCTCAATTTACTTTTTCTCTCTGAACAGGTCAAACTCCAGTTTGAGTTACTGTCCAGTGCAGACTATTTTCAAAGAGGTATGAACAAGATAGGAGCCTTTAACTTCCACTGAGGGAAGTTTCAAAAGTAACCTTTCTGCCTGTGTTCATGGTCCTGATGTATGGGGGTGCTGCTCCTCCAGCTGCTTTAATCAGCAGACTCAAGCCTCTCAGAGCTCCCTTTGTATTTTAGAGATAAAGACTCTGCCTTGTTCTTCTCTCCAAATGTAAAAATTATACACGGACTCTTTCATAGCTTCTTTGGTGACTTCAAAGCCTTCAGAAATCTGATTCTTATATTGTTTCCTCCTCAGATCTCTGTCTGAATTCCCTGTCTGTAAAGTGGGCATAAGACCAAATTTTGTATCTCCAAGGGGGGAAGCATGAGGAAAAAAAAGGAATTTTGGCATATCAGAGAGAGAGAGGGGATTTCTGTGAGGCATTTGTCAGTAATACATGAAGAGATGATTAAACACTGGGCAGTAATTCATCAACTTTTGACTTAAACTCTGTTGCTGTATTTTACAATGGATGATTGTCAGCCAGCAGGGTTGTTTCTAGGAGAGTCCCACAGAGCAGTTCACAGTTACAGATTGGAGGCTGAGTCCTGGAAAGCAGGAATTAAAGGATTTATTGATTGAATTAGACGGCCAATAGAATATGAGTTCTCAGTTTGATGAAATAGCTAGACCAAAAGGTTTTTTGAAGAGTATGTAAAAAGGAAAATATCATAGAATAGAATAGCACAGAATAGAATAGCACAGAATAGAATAGAATAGAATACAATACAATACTTCCTTTGGAGGGGACCTACAACAATCATCTAGTCCAACTGCAAAGAAGATTGGTATTACATATGTATATTTCATTAGTATAATGATTACTGCCATAAGGTCAGTGTTCTGGGATCAGAGTTTCAAACACATTCTGGTTACAAGTTGAGTGGAGTTCTGGTTTGAGGTCTCCCCTATATTCAAAGATTGAAGCCACACAGTCTCTTCAGTTTTAAAATGGTTGTAAAATTAACAAGTACGGAACTACAACAGGACTTTCAGAAAATTAAGTCCAATCTGTATTTCGACTGTGAGCAAATTTTGTCAGGGTCCCAGATACATATGCCTTCTATGTTACTCTGGCAGGTGACATTATTTCTTACCAATTTCCCAATGTTTCAAGGATCAGCAGTATTATATTGCCATGTTTGCCAGCAGACATAGTGCTGTTTTCCCCAAATTAAAATTCCACATCCACATGATGTTAAAACCAGAATCACATTCTCCAATTTCTTTCTAGGAGGCTCAGATGAACAGGACTAGCAAAGGGAAAGTATCTTTTCATTGTCCTCACCCCCAGTTCTGCAGCTTCCCATTCTCTCAGCTTCATCCTGCTGTTACCTCTGCTCCCAGGAACTCATAACCTAACACAGACATCTAGTCAGTCTCCAGGGTGTTTCTGGTCCATGAATTTGGCCTTGTTTATAGCATCTGAGCCACAAAGTCATCACTTTGGGGCCCCACACATAGATAGCAAGGGAGGAAACAATATAAATTATGCTGGCCCCTGCTTTCTTGTGGTGAGATCTGTACTTGCCAGAAACTTCTAGCCTTTATTCTGGGCTGGGAATGGGTTTCATCATGGAGAGGGAGGCACTTTCTATTCTGAGTGGAGAAAGCAGTACCAAGGAAGGTTTTAATTATCTCCCGTCAGTGCTGAGCAGCCAGGCTGCCTGTAGTTGCAGGAGTTGATGAACAGTGCAGTCCCAGTCCAGACTATTACAGTGAGGAGGGCTGCAGGAATGGAGCATGTTCACCCCATGGGAAAAAGTCCATGTTGGAGGATGAGACCAATTCTTAGATCCAGAATGGAGCTCTTCGCAAGAGGAGAGAACTTCTTCTGCCAGACTCAGAGCAACAGAGCAAAGCAAACACTAATTAGAATTGAAAGGGAAGCATAACAGGCTTTTCTCACCTTTGTCCTACCTCAACTCTGCTTGAGGTTACATTGTACTGTGAAGAATGGCACACTGGGCTTGTCCTTTTAACCTGTACTAAGGACTAGTGTAGAGCTTGGGCTACAGCTGTTCATAACCTAGCAGGGAATGTTGCAGGGAATGTTGCAAACATGTGGAAGATGTTCTTGTCTTTGTTTCTATGCCTTGCCTTGCAATCATGCTCTTTTCCTCCAGAGTAGCCTGGTACAGTCCAGCACTTTGGGGTCCTCCTGTGAAAATTATCTGCTCAGCATTTTTCAAATGCTGTGAGGGAGGGTTCTTGTTTATGTGCTATTCACACTTTTTTATTCCTCCTGTCTTGCTGATGCTAATTCTCCATCTTGTTACCCTTATCTATTAGTGGTTCACAATACCTTTTCTCTGCCTTGTTTTTGCTTTCCCATTATAAGTATAAATCTAAATCCTGCATCCCTATTGCAAGAGCTGCTACTTCCTTCCCTCTCCCTTAGTTTGATTAATATTTCTTTCCATCTTTTCTGCTGACTCACTGGGTCATGTTGCTGATTTTAACATCACCTTGCCACCTTCTGCAGTTTTTGAAATGCGCTCTGTAAAAAATGCATCTGTCCCTGGCATCTTCATGGCCTTCCTGTCTAGGTCCTCCATCCTTCAGAGACTTTGATGCCTTTGTTTGACATTTCTCAAGGTCTAAACTCCTGATGGATCAAGTTGCTTGAATTGGGTCAGGCTGTAGGGGAATGCTGCACTGCTGCTTTTCCTTTGCTGCCTCTTCCTCTACCCTGCTTCCTTCCCTCTTTTCCTCTTCAGAGCAGTGCTGTGTTCAGCTTTTCAGTGTTGCTGTCACCAGGTCCAGCCTGCCTGCCTTTCTCTCTTCTTTCAGTTTCTGCCTCTTTCATGTCTTCTGCTCACAGTCGTTGCTCATGCTTCTCCACTGGCTAATTCTCTTCACACTCTGTTGTCCTCTACTCTTGATTAATTTTCCTTTCTCTTCCATTACAAGCTCAGCCCTGGAAGTCCTCAGCCCTTACACACTCCTGCGATCTCTTCCAACTCCTGTGCTGGTATTAACAAACTCACATAAACAGTCTGAATCCTGCCACTGCCACTTCACTGCCTTTCCTCCTGCTTTCATTTTGCCATCTTCCTAGTTTAAAATGGGCGGGTTCAAAGTTTTACTTTCTCTCTTGTCCTCAATTTCAGGTTTCTTTAGCCTGTTTTAGCTCATTCCTCAAACTCTTTGCTCCTTCTGCTTTCAGTTCTTTCTTTATACGAGCTCTCTTCTTCCTCCCACAGGAAAGGAACAAGAAATAGCCTCTTCTTTCTCTTTGCCTTGCTTTCATTCTTCTCTTTCTTCTCCCCATCACAAATGCAGAAATTTGTTACCTACTTTGTTCTGTTATTGTAATCCCAGGTAACGCATTCTGAGGATTTCAAGTGCAGCATTTCAAAGAATTTATGTGACTCTCTCATTGTTTGCTGCAGAATGGAAGATGAAGTTTGTAGATGGCATTTTTACAACAAATAGTGAGTTTGCGGCACAGTGGGCTCTGGACTTCAGCCTCTAAGGCTACAGGATGCAATGTGAGTGAGACATAAAACTTGTGATACACAAAATCCTCAGGTACAAAGAAAGTGCTGTGAGATGTGTTAATTTTCTGTAAATGACACTTAAATCTTGTATTTTGCATCTCTTTTTGAGAAATAAAGAATCAATAGTAAGCATAAAACAGAAGACCTGTAGTTGTGTGTAATGTAGGTGAGGGCTAATGTTTCTCAGAATTATGGGGTTCTAAAAGCTGCATATTGTTCATTCTGTCACATGGCTGTGGCAGAGGATGCTAAAGCCACTGCACATCCCAATGTTTCTTAGGTGAGTGATGTTGGTTATGTTGTCTCTTGAAGTGCACATCTGGACGTTGGATGGGACAAACCTGGGAAAGTACTAATACGAGTCTTTCACCTTTGACAGTAGTGAAACCAGAAAATATTATACTTGCCCTATATTAGAAGATCCACTTGGAAGGGACCTACAATGATCATCTAGACCAACTGCCTGATGACTTCGTGGCTGACCAAAAGTTAAAGCATTAAGGCATTAAGGGCGTTGTCCAAATGCCCCTTAAATACTGACAGGCATGGAGCATCAACCACTTTTCTAGGAAGCCTGTTCCAGTGTTTGACCACCGTTTCTGTAAAGAAATGCTTCCTAATGTCCAGTCTAAACCTCTCCTGATGCAGCTCTGAACCATTCCCACGTGTCCTGTCCGTGGATACCAGGAAGAAGAGATCAGCATCTTGCTCTCCACGTCCCCTCCTCAGGAAGCTGTCGAGGGCAGTGAGGTTGCCCCTCAGTCTCTTTTTCTCCAAACTGGACAAACCCAGAGTCCTTAGCTGCTTCTCACAAGACACGCCTTCCAGCCCCTTCATCAGCTTTGTTGCCCTCCTCTGGATGCATTCAAGTACCTTAACATCCTTCTTAAATTGAGGGGCTCAGAACCACACGCAGTACTTGCAGTGAAGCCACACCATCACTAAATACAGCGGGATAATAACCTCTCTTCTCTTGACTGGCTGATTATACTGTGTTTGATGCACCCCAGGATGCAGTTTGACCTCTTGGCTGCCAAGGCTTCTTTAAAGCCTTGTACACAGTCCCTCACAAAATCCTTCTCTCTAAATTGGAGATATATGGATTTGATGGGTGGACTGTTCAGTGGATAAGAGATTGGTTAGAAGGTTGAAGCCAGAGGGCAGCGGTCAACGGCTCAAGGTCCAAGTGGACACCGGTGACAAGTGGTGTCTCCCTCAGGGGTCCGTACTGGGACCAGTGCTGTTTAACATTTTCATCAATGACATAGACAGCAAGATCGAGTACACCCTCAGCAAGTCTGCAGATGACACCAAGCTGAGTGGTGCAGTTGACATACCAGAAGGACAGGATGTCATCCAGAGGGACCTGGGCAAGCTTGAGAAGCAGGCCTGTGTGAACCTCATGAGGTTCAACAAGGCCAAGTGCAAGGTCCTGCACATGGGTCAGGACAACCCCCACTATCAATACAGGCTGGGGGATGAAGGGATTGAGAGCAGCCGTGCCAAGAAGAACTTGGGGGTGCTGTTGGATGAAAACCTTGACATGAGCTGGCAATGTGTGCTCGCAGCCCAGAAGGCCAACCGTATCCTGGGCTGCATCACCAGCAGTGTGGGCAGTAGGTCGAGGGATGTGATTCTGCCCCTCTACTCTGCTCTGCTGAGACCACACCTGCAGTACTGCATCCATCTCTGGAGCCCTCAGCACAAGAAGGACATGGAACTGTTGGAGTAGGTCCAGAGGAGGGCCACAAAGATGATCCAAGGGCTGGAGCACTTCTCCTGTGAGGAGAGTCTGAGAGAGTTGGGACTGTTCAGCCTGGAGAAGAGAAGGCTGCCGGGAGACCTTTTAGCAGCCTTTCAGTACCTGAAGGGGGCCCATGGGAAAGATGGGGAAAATATTTTCAGCAGGGCTTGTTGCAATTGGACAAGGAGTAATGGCTTTAAACTAAGGGAGGGTAGATTGAGACTGGATATAAGGAAGACATTTTTTTACCATAAGGCTAGTGAAACACTGGAACAGGTTGCCCAGAGAGGTAGTGGAGGCCCCATCCCTGGAAACATTCAAGGTCAGGTTGGATGGGGCTCTGAGCAACCTGATCTAGTTGAAGATATCTCTGCTCACTGCAGGGAGGTTGGGCTAGATGACCTCTAAAGGTCCCTTCCAACCCAAAGCATTCTGTGATTCTATTATTTTCTCAGCCACACTCACATTAGATCAAGAGCCTCACAATTGTAACTGTGGCATATAACATTCAAGTCAGCTGCACAAGTCAGACTTAGTAAGAGAAGAAGCAGGAAAGTTCTTAAGTGCCGTGCATCCTAGTAGATCAATACCTGAGTGTGTAAAAATTAATCTTGCTCTGCAACATGGTAACAGGCAACTATTGGAGAGCTGCTGTTGTAAGAAAAATACCTACACCATTAGGATTCACAGTGGAATTATAACGAGGAATTAGGTCATAAGAACAGAGAGAGAATCAAGGTGTGTTAGAGAACAGTCTCTTGCAAAGGGAAGGACTGTGGAGAAGTAGAAGACGACTTGCTACAGGAGTCTGTGATGCAGCTCAAAAGCATCTAAACTGGCAACAGCAGAGCACCCTACGTTGACAGTAGGTATCATTCACTGGCCAGTGTGTATTCTTCTGTCTCTAGCAAATGTTTCTGTAAACTGCTGCAAAGAAACTACTGTAATACCTGCAGCATCATCAGAGTTTAGCTGACCATCCCTCATTAATGATCAGGATATACCCACAAAATTAAAGCTAGCCCTCCCTCTGCCCAGTACCAGCTCAAAACCTCCAGATCAATAATAGACTCATTGGATGTTTTACCTTTTGGGCTGATGTCTTCATTTATGGGGTATGCATTTCACGTACCTCTATACACATGTGATGGGCATTTCTTAAACTGATGACAATAATGAAAGAAAGCGTTTTAATGTGAGCAAATTTATGCTCAAATCCTCAGTAATTTTGTTGTTTCAAAAATGGAGGCAGAATGAAACTACATTTCACTTTCTCATAAAAGCCAGAAAAGGTGTCCTAGTCTGTGTACAAAGCTGCTAGTGGCATTCTGGGGAAGTGTCCTGATATGCTTCCTCTTTTGTCATGTTTTTCTAGGTGTATGCTGTCAAAGAGAGGACACTAGGCTAGATGGGTCCTTAGTCTAACATTCCATGATTGTTCCAATGTATATGTTATAATACATATAAATTAGAATAATGTATATTTGTATACATATATTTATAAATGCTATATATAAACACACACACACACCACCACCCCATACACACCTCTTAGCTTTGTAAGTACTTTTCCTAGGACATTTTTTTTCTCTTTTCAATACTGATGGGGAGCATGACAGCTCTTTGGGTCATTTTGTTGATTTTCTGGAGGGTTTTTTTGCCTTCAGTTTTAGAACCAAATAGGTAGATGTAAGAACTTAGAATTATAGAGACATAGAATACTTTGGATTGGAAGGGACCTTCAAAGGTCATCTAGTCCAACCCCCCTGCAAAGAGCAAGGACATCTTCAACCAGAGCAGCTTGCTCAGAGCCTCGTCCAGGCTGACCTTGACTGTTTCCAGGGATGGGGCATCTACCATCTCTCTGGACTACCTGTTCAGTGTTTCACCACCCTCACTGTAAAAAATTTCTTCTGCAGGGGTGGCCTTTGTCAGAAGAGGCCGGGTTTGCGCCATGCCGGAGACAGGTGGTTCCAGTCAGTTCCAGCCAGCTACAAAATGAACCTGCTGCTGCCCAAAACTGAGCCCGTCAGCAACGCTATTGGCACTTCTCTGATATATTAATTAAGAAAGGGTAAAAAACACTGGGCAGCAGCTGCGGTGGCGAGGAGTGAGAGAACAGCCCTGCAGACACCAATGTGAGAGAAGGAGGAGAGGGAGGAGTGAGGTGCTCCAGGCACTGGAGCAGAGATTCCCCCACAGCCTGTGGAGAAGACTGTGGTGATGCAGGTTGTCCTCCTGCAGGCCACGGAGGACCACGGTGGAGCAGACAGCCACCCTGCAGCCTGTAGGGGATCCTATGCCACAGCGGTGGATATGCCCTGAAGGAAGCTGCAGCTCATGGAGAGGAGCCCCTGCAGGAACAGGTTTTCTGGCAGGAATTTTGGCATGCAGGGGACTCACTCTGGAGCAGTCTTTTGCTGAAAGACTGTACCCTGTGGTAAGGTCCCCATGCTGGAGCAATTCCTGAAGAACTGCTGCCCCTGGGAGGGACCTCACTCTGGGGCAAGGAAACAGCAAAAGGAGGAAAGAGTGAAGGAGATGAAGTGTTATGAGCTGACCACAACCCCAATTGCCCATTCTCCTGTGCTGCTGGGGTGGGGTGGAGGTAGAAGTGCCAAAAGTGAAGGAATGAAGTTGAGCCTGGGAAGAAGGGGGGCTCGATGGAAGGTGGTTTTAGTTTTGTCTTCGTTTTTCACCATCCTACTCTATTTTTAATCAGCAATAAATTAAATTTATCTTCCACAAGTCGAATCTGTTTTGCCCATGACAGGAGCTGGTAAGTGATCTCCCTGTTTTTATCTCAGCCTATGAGCTTTTTGATCTTATTTTTTCCCCCTGTCCTGTTGAACAGGAATGAGACAGTGGCTTGGTGGGCAGCTGGCAGCCAGCCAAGGTTAACCCACCACACCAGTGTTTCATCAGCTGTCCATGGCCTATTTAGATACAATCATAACACAGAAAACATTGATCCGGTGACAAGGCACTTGCTTTTAAATTAGTTGCATTTTGGGAACCAGACTACTCAACTGCATTGAACTTCAAAGCATAGTATAATGGAACATAATGGCAAATAATGAATGAAGCATGGTGAAATGGTGTCGCTGACTTCTTATGGTGAGCACCCAAAAGCAGTCAACTACAAGCAGGCTAGGCCTCTACTTGAAGGCAGTTGGTTCTCTGACAGACAACAAGAGATTAGGTCAAATTATATTACACTCCATAACACCTACGACATTTCTGTTAAAAAGTAGTGCATCTGTCTAAACATATGTTAAATACATTAAGATGTATCAAAGGGAAAAGTTGTCAGAAGGAGTATTTGAAGCTCAGTGTTGCTTCAATATTTTTTGTGATTAGAAAGTGAGTCATTGCTGATAAAGTTCCCAGATGATACTAACCCTGGCTGAAAGATAAACAGGTAAGTAAGGAACAATGAACTAGTAAACTGGACATCTCAAACAACGTTACTCTTAACAGAGCCAAATGCATAGCATTTCCATGATTATGGGACTGTCCAGAAAAATAAGGGCTGAAATGGTTTGCACTGGTAGAAAACAAGCAAGTTAAAACTTGGTACTGTAGCAAAACAAGCTAAAGCTACCTTTGGATGCATGAAGAGGGAAGAAATGACTGGAATCTGTCCTGAAAGAATTCATCAACAAGTGGCGAGGAAGCTAGGTTACATCACTGCGAGGCCACTCCTGATTATCTTTGAAAGGTCATGGTGACTGGGGGAGGTTCCTGAGGACAGGAAGAAAGCAAATATCACTCCTATCTTCAAGAAGGGCAGAAAGGAAGATCCAGGGAACTACAGGCCAGTCAGCCTCACCTCAGTCCCTGGGAAGGTGATGGAGCAAATCTTTCTGAAAACCATTTCCAAGCACAAGAAAGCAAGTAGGTGATCAGGAGTAGTCAGCAAAGATTTATAAAGAGACAATCATGTTTAACTAACCTGATAGCTTTCTACAATGAGATGACTTCATATAGGAGGGGAGAGCAGTGGATGTTGTTTGTCTCAACTTCAGTAAAGCTCTAGTTGTCTCTGCTTTGAGCAGGGGAGGTGGACTAGGTCTCTAGGTGTCGCTTCTAACTTGAATTATTCTGTGATTCAGTTCCTTTTACAAAGACCATATATGTTCTGGTTTGGAGGTACCCAATCCCATTTTGTATAACAAATCTTAGTAAAACCAAGGACTATTGTGAACTTCCTGATTTTTCAGCATTATTTCCTTCACTTCTCCTGTTTTTCCCTCACTTTTTCCATTTATTACAGAGAATAATTATATGGATATAACCTACTTTTTACACTGTTCCTTAAGTGGTCCCACCTCATTGACACTGTCAAATTGAAACACAGGATTCCGTTTAAACATACAAAAAGACTTTCTCCTGTGAGGGGGGTCAAACACTGGATCAGGTTCCTCAGGGGCGTTGTGTAGTCTCCTGTCTTGGAGATATTCAGAACAAAACTGGACACATTCCTGAGCAACCTGCTGTAGTTGGTACAGACTTGAGCAGAGGGATTTGTCTAGAAGTTCTTCAGAACTCACCTGTTCTGGGATTCTATGATTGCTTAGTGTCTTTCTGTCAGGACAAAACACTCATTGTCACCAAACACAAAGGGCAGTTATCCAGTACACTGATATCAAGGAGATTAATCACAGAGTCATAGAATCACAGAATGGTTTGGATTGGAAGGGACCTTTAAACATCATCTAACTTGATCCCACTTGCCATGGGCAGGGACACCTTTCACTAGATCAGGTTGCTCACAGCCTTGTCCAACCTGACCTTGAACACTTCCAGTAACCAGATGGGTTAAACACTTCTCACGTCACCTTTAAGAACATCTGCATGGGATATTTTTTCCTCCTTCCATTTAAATTGCATGATACTTTCTGTAACTGCAGAGAATGTTAGTCCCACTGCTATTGCATGGAGTCACAGATTTTAAAGCCAGAGTTTTAGTTTCACCTTCAAATCTTTTTTTTTCATGAGCCTTAGTGTGATTTTAAATTTAACATTTCAAAGTTTATGATCCTCTTCTGCTCTATAATACCCTCTTTGATGAACATGAACAGGGAAGGATCCTATCTATGATTGATGATTGAAGTCTCTGGCAGCCACTAAACTGCCTTTCAGTCACGGGCATACAAAGCAGACAAGGTACAATTTCCAGTTTATAGCATGTATAACTGCCTGCCTTACAAAATCTAAACACCTTTCAGAAGTTCATTAGACAATACTACAAAACTTCTCTGATGTGCTATACTGACAGTGTCTATGAGGTGGGGGACGCAGTAAGGAAAGGTGGAAAAAAATGGGGCATGCTTATGTAATTCTCTGTCTGTAATAGATAGAGGTGAGGCTGACTGGCCTGTAGTTCCCTGGTTCTTCCTTTTTGCCTTTGTTGAAGATGGGCGTTATGTTTGCTTTCTTCCACTCCTCAGGAACCTCCCCCAGTCACCATGACCTTTCAAAGATAATCAGGAGTGCCCTCGCAGTGATGTAATCTAGCTCTCTCTCACCACTTGTGGGTGCATTCTTTCAGGTCCCAGGGACTAGTGTAAACCCAGTCTGCTAAAGTGGTCCCTAACCTGACCCTCCTCCACTGAGGGTTAAGTCTTCCTTGCTTCAGAGTTTCCCTTTGGTCTTAGGGGCCTGGAATTCCTGAAGTCTGCTTTTCTGTGTCCGTTTTCACCAGGGTGCTTACCCCATTTAGCAGTGGACCCATGTTTTCCTTAGTCTTTATTTTAATATACCTGCAGAAGCCTCTCTTGTTGCACTTCACGTCTCTTGCCACTCACAGGTGGGCTTTGGTTTTCCCTACCCCATATTTGCTTGTTTGGATAACAGCTCTATATTTCTCCTGGGTTACCTGTCCCTTTTTCCGTCTCACAGTACATCACAGTGGCTTGAGTTATTTTTAGATATGCAAGAATCATTAAGGTGACTCAGAAACCAAACTTACTTACTTCCTTCTGCTAGGTCAGTTATGGCCCTTAAGGGTTATGTAAAGCAGAATACACAAAGTGGTTGTTTATAGCCTGATTCTGCTGTTGAAGTAGCTACATAGCTGTAATTTAACCTGCAGGTCTGAGTAACTTTTTTAATGTGTGGTAGGCTTATATGTGCATTTTTAACCCATGGGATGCTTTGGATTGTGACTTGGAGCATTTGATGTTACCAAATGGTAACATCTCTGTTAGGTTATGTGCATCATAGCAGCTTAAACTGAAAGTTAATGATTTTTTTCGGTTTTTGGAAACAATTTAAACACGCTAAGTTTAGCGCACATACTGGTCTGTGTCTGGGACACCAATGACCAATACTCGATTAAGATTGCGTGATACACAAACTTCCACTAGATGGGGCTGTGTCACACCAGTTCCTTCCTTCCTTCGCGGCGGGCTGGGGGGG
>Ga0065711_1006857_pt1 | contig 16275 bp, 11 predicted proteins | sample Hoacrofraction12_FD_59098 | JGI IMG/M metagenome (GOLD analysis project Ga0065711, IMG submission 59098) | Hoatzin crop microbial communities from Cojedes, Venezuela - Epithelial fraction 12 v2 (version 2) | ecosystem: Host-associated > Birds > Digestive system > Esophagus > Crop | place...
GTGCAGCCTGCTGTAGGTGACCCTGCTTCGGCAGAAGAGTTGGACTAGATGACCCACAGAGGTCCCTTCCAACCCCTACTATTCTGTGATTCTGTGATTCTGTGATTCTGTGTTTGATCACTTCAGTCAGTTATTACGTTATGATATTGCTGAAAGAGATACGTGATATTTCAGTTGCACAGAACTGTGAAAATATGATAATTCAAAAAAAATCTTTCTCAAAAAGTTAATGGAATAAACTGTGGCAAGACCACAGTTATATCTGCCATACTCTTGAAGCAGAGCTGTTCCTTTTGTTTTCACTGAAGAGAGAATACCCGTATGCCTTTGTCTGCTTCCATGAGTCAATGAATACACCATCGTGAGACAACCTACAAAAAGCAAACAAAGAACAACTGGAAACCATCCCTTAGGGTGGGTAAATAAGAGAAAGCGATGTATATAACAGCCAATTATTTCCATGACCAAAGAGATGAACTGCAAGCAGATTTCCTGACACATACAAACTTGCAGAGAATACTAGTAGGAGCTTAGCTGAAGTTAGCAGGAGTTTTCTGGGGAGCCAGCGTTAAAGAAAGGCACTGGCTTGCCTAAATGTGGACACACAGAAACACTGAATTCTCCAAATTCAAATTTGCTTTGTTTAGCGTGTGCCTGTGTTTGCCTGGCTGCACTCCAGGACAACTTCACTCAAGCTGGAATTTAGGGCCCTGAGGGTTCTGAGTGGAAAGCCTTCGGTTGCAGGACTGTTGGGGTGCTATGATGCTGTGTGCCACATAGAACAACTCCAAAACTGTGACAGCACCATCAAATTAGGCAGGGAGCAATCACATTTAGGCAGCCACAAGCGCAGTTCCTGAGGCCTCATGCCCTATGATTTTCAAGGTCATACGCTTGAAATAGAGGATATGTAATTTTCCTGGTGGTTTAAAATGGAAAGTTATTTGATACCTCCCTCTTCTAAAAGGGAGAAAAAAACTGGGAGTGGTGAAGTTTTTGAGCACAGCCTCTTCCAGTCCACAATTGGGAACAGATTGCCAGCCTCCTTTGATGGTACAAAAACTCATTGAAGAAAAAGCTGTCATTTTTCCTGGGTTCACCAAAGATCACAAGTGAGATAGCAGCAGCAACAGCAGCAAACTGTAACCACAACTTCCAGAAGGTATTAATGGTGAGGGAGAGAGGAGGAAATCATCTTCTCCTCCACCAACAGTGGCTGCCATCTGGTGGTAAGGCATGAGGGACAGGAGGTGCCATCTCCAGGGTCCCGGCTCAGTCTGCAAGTAAGGAGCTTGCATAAGACCTGCAAAGATAAGATACGGTGTTTGCCTTGCTACCTGTTGAATTTTTTATCTTTTTGGTACCTGCCGAAGCTTTCTGGGAATGGCATGGAGCTGTGATTGCATGCTCGCTCCTCTTCATGGGCAAGATGATGATGGTGTACGTGGCATGGTCCTTTGCTGTCACGTTCTTTTCTGGTCCTAAATACTTGGAGATATCTTACATCGGCAGAGACAGGGTATAACAGATATGAGGTGTGGTGGGAAGAATGGAAAGAAAAGGAGAAAACTTAAAAAAACCCCTGATATTGTGAAACTCAGTTTTCTAAGTTAGGTCAGAGTTAGAAAGGGAAAGAAGGAAGCAGAGGGAAGGAAAAGAGGTGTTATGAGAATAGTAGATGAAGCAAGATGAAGAGATATCTTAAGAAGCTTTCTAAAATAAACTCTTTCTCAGAAGGAGCTTTCTGTAGAAATTGAACAATGGCACATAATAATGTTTATCACTCACTGAAAGGTTGATGGGGGCAGGCTGCTGTGAAGAAAGACTGTGGTAGGTCCAATAGCTTCAAGGATAAGTAGCAGTTCAGAGAAATGGAAAAGTTACAGTTCAGTTTGCTGCCTGCAGAAGAGCTCTGAAAGCAATGTCTTTCAGCTTCCATCTCCTTCACCCTTTCCATGCAACGTGAGGGTGAATTGCTCCACAGTCCCAAGGGCTCCAACTACAATGTTACAGTATGCTGTAGGAAAACACTGTCTGTCATAAGTTATCATGTATTTTTAAAATATGTATTTTGTGGTGAAAGTCATTGTTTACAACTTAAATATTTGCCTCTGAGCGCCTATTGGATTTAAATAGAGTCGGTGTTCTTAAGGGATCGGCTTTTTGCCCACTGTGAATGACCCCAGAAAATGATGTCTGAGGAAATCTTCAGCCTCCACTTGTCCCTCTTCTGAGTAGCTTTAGTGATTCGCAAAAGGGGATTCATCAGTAGTGACTTGCTTCTTTATTCTTCTGTCATACTTATGAAGCCTTGATGCTTGCACAAGTTCTTGCGCTTGTCTTACCAGCCTGCAGATCACAGCACAGCTCTTGTCAGACCCAGAGGCTTGCAATCCTGGCAAGCAAAATGCAGAAGTTATGATGTGTAACAGCCTTTTGTTGTGGTGAAGTAAATACACCATACTACAATGTGATTATAATGCCACCTTCCAGAAATCTGCTAATGAATTGTTCCTCATCAGCTAATGATTTGCCTTGCGTGGCTTTTACTTAAATGTAAAATTGCTGTTTTAAAGAGAGGGGTACTGAGGAACGAAAAGCAAGTCATGTGCTAGAGACTCCAGAGATCAGAGCCAGACGAGGAATGCGGGAATTCCTGGCTCCTGTCACTGCATTCAGTCCTTGTCTCTCATTCTCAGCCATTCCTTCTTGTTTCTATAAAAAAATAAAAATTCTATTTTTATATTTAGAAACTCCAGTACAAGAAAGTGCTTAAAATGGCCCACTGATTTCCTTGAGAGACTGAACTAAATTTAAAGATGTTGTTTTCCTCAAGTCACTGAAATAATATCTTCAAAAACATGAAGACCACAATGAGTCTTTGAAAGCCCAAGAAAAGGAGCTCAGCATAAGCAGCAGCTGTGGGACATACTCCCAGCTCATGGGACTGCTTTTACTAAACCTCCCACTGAGCAATGGAAGATATTGATTTTTGAAGGTTATTTAAAGAAGAATTATAAGTAAACAAAAGAGAAGGTGATGATGTAAGGATTTAGGGAGTGGGGAAAAGACTATTCTTTTCTTTCTGTTTTTCAGGTGTACCATTGTGCTCTGAGTTTTTGAAATGCCAGTGAAGTTTGGGAAAGGAAGGAGAAATGCTGCTTGTGTACTCTGTATATCCACCTCTACAACGCATCTGGTAGGTCTTTCTTTGTGTTCTTAATGAGCAATCATTTGCTCAAATTCATCTGGTGACTGATATGTTCCTGCTATTAGAATTTTCATCCTTTCTGTTGATTTAAAACTGTAAAGGATTCCTCTGAGATTACAACAGCTTTCATTTACTCAGTATTATGATAAGCCATGTGTCCTCCAGCGCTTGCATAACCTTTACAGTGAAGACCACAAAACAAAGCATGGCTCAACATGGCAGTTTTATGAGATTTCTGCAGTGCATCAACATAACCAGGATAATGTTTTGTCTGCGGGCTGTAGCCCTCTGGGTTCTTCAAAAGGCAACTTGTTTTACGCAATCGAGACAGCAAGAAATTGTTTTGTCTGTCTATACACATCATACTGTGCAGGCAGTGGGGATCAGTCTGGCAGCAAGGTGTCAAGTGACAGAGAACTACCTTGCCAGGAAGTATTTGCAGACAATTAAGAAAATTAATGCAAAATCTACATTTTCTTAAAATGAATTCTGAGTTTTTTGTGCTCTTCACACATGGTTTTCCATGCTTCTCTTTCCCCATGCTGTTAACTTATTGGAAGAGGAAACGAGGCCTCTTGTTGTAATACCTCTGTGTGTATGCAAGATGTTTCATTTTGTTCCCACAGCTCTGGTGCATGTATGCACAAAAGTAGCTTAGTAATTTGTGCCAACTTCAATGACAACCTAGCTCTATACAAAGAAACGGTTAAATAATGAAGTCTGGGAGTAAACTCTGGCATGAGACCAGACCTAATAATTCCACTTGGCAAGATTATCCATGCCAGCAAGGAAGGCTGACTTTCTGCTATAAACAATTAACTGTGGTGATAAAGGATCTACCACATGCTATATTAGTGGCCAAGGGTGGCTGGCTGGGGGGAAAGCATAAGCAGTCAATGTCTTTCAATTAATTTCTGCTCTGCAAACTGATCAGCTTTGTTTCGGATTTGATGGATTTGCTTGCTTTATTCATAAATAGGAGAACAAATAGGAGAGGGAACAAATAGTGAGTTCTGTGTCTCAGCAAACAATTTTTTGCATCCTACCTCTTCTGAGTTTCGAAGCAATATTTCATTTGTAATAAGTAAGGTTTATCTTCAAAAAAAGAAAAATCCATGCAACGTATTTAATAACTGACATTAATAAAAACTAGCAGGGACTTTTCCACTAACATCTTGGCAAGTTTAATGCATAAACACTGAAACATGGAGACTGCATATTGAATTATCCATTAACATCCTAAAGAAAGCCCCTTCATGATGCTGCAGTATTATCCTTTATAATTATTTAATCACAGAATCACAGAATCACAGAATCACAGAATCACAGAATCACAGAATCACAGAATCACAGAATAGTAGGGGTTGGAAGGGACCTCTGTGGGTCATCTAGTCCAACTCTTCTGCCGAAGCAGGGTCACCTACAGCAGGCTGCACAGGACCTTGTCCAGGCGGGTCTTGAATATCTCCAGAGAAGGAGACTCCACAACCCCTCTGGGCAATCTGTTCCAGGGCTCCGTCACCCTCAGAGGGAAGAAGTTCTTCCTCATGTTCAGAAGGAACTTCCTGTGCTTCAGTTTGTGCCGTTTCCCCTTGTCCTGTCGCTGGGCACCACTGAAAAGAGTCTGGCCCCATCCTCTTGACACACACCCTTGAGATATTTATAAGCACTTGTTAGGTCCCCTCTCAGCCTTCTCTTCTTCAGGCTGAACAAGCCCAGCTCCCTCAGCCTTTCCTCACAGGAGAGACGCTCCAGTCCCCTCACCATCCTCGTAGCCCTCCTCTGGACTCTCTCCAGTAGCACTTTAATGAAGTGAGGAGGGCTGATTCTTTTAAGAAAAAGAACATTTCATCCATGTTTTGTTGTTATGATCTTTGCAATGACTTTTGACAAGCTTTGAATTTTGAGCTTTAGGATAGCTTTCTAATTTATAAAAGGTCTTCATTTTTGCTGATTTTTTACTTGTGGTACATACTAAAGACTAGCATATACCAGTCTAAACACTTCATACTTTAGTACCTCTTAGTTTATAGAATTTATTTCAAGCCTTTTATAGATAATTTGAATAAAGTCTGTCTTGTTTTAGTCTGTGGAAGTTTGTCTAAAATACACAGTGAATTGGAAACACTTTCCTTCAGAGGAGTGAGTTTCTAGGAGAAATTTAAGATAGGAGTATTGAAGACCAAGGCTCCATACAGTTCCGAGTTTATGCAAAGCATGATATGACACAATGCCTGTGAAGTCAGGGCATTGGACTCAGTAACCGGGAGACTTGTCACTGTTCAGTGCATTTTAGCAGCTGTGTTCCACAGCTGTATATGCTCTGCGCTACAACAACATCAAATTTGGGACGCAGGCTGAACACTGAGATGCTTCCCTATGGTCGTTGAACTAAACAGCGACAAATCTGGATTTATCTACTGTTTTGCTTGCAAAATAAGTCATCTTTTCCTATAACTCTAAAATAAAGATATGTAGATGTTACATTTATTTTAAAGAACATACCAATACAGATGATTCCAAGTCAGTTCTCCCTGGCACCCAGTGTGCTTTTCAAAAGTACAGCGTATCTGGCCTTCTTGGCAAATGCTGTGTGTCTCTGTTGCCTCTACAGATGAGCTCAGCTTCATAGGAGCTCAAATCCCGCCTTCGCCATTCCCAGATTATTTAATTTTTGGTGGAAATGTAAAGCATGTGGGTTAATAAACCAGCACTTCACACATTAGATCATCAGTGGAGCTCTACTGAGAGCCAAAGATACTGAAAGAGTATGTGCCTTGAAGCAGTCCAAAAGTATATTCAAATGGAAGTCTGCTGCTGATAGCCAAGCAATTAGCAGGCATAAAATATTTCCTGTAAATGGTCCCTTCTGTACTTTTCCTATCCCAAATGGTCCACAATCATCTCTTCTCTGTCTGTTTTTCACAGCAGTGGTCTCAGGCATCCCAAACCATATGATTCCTATTATAAGACTGGCACCCAGCTCACAATCCATCAACGCCTCACCTTCACAAGGCGGTGATGGAGTAGTACAACATGCTAACACCTTTCAGACATTCCAGAAAGAAAAATGGGGGCATAAAAATAGACAATACACCACCAATGGTGCTAACAAATTCTAATTATAATGGGGCCAGCTGTTGGAACCTATTGGCCAAAATGCCTTTATACAAATCCAGCTAAATCAGATGACAATAGCATTTAACCCAGCTAAGTATGACGATTGTTCTTGTGCACTGCCACTTCCTACAGCAGCCAACACATGAGGGATCAATAAAAGGAAATATTACACCTATTTAGATACCTATTTAGATACAAGCGCAACACATTTGTTCAAAACCTTTACAATTCACATCATTTCTTTTCATTCGAAAGAAAAATTATACCACCTAATTCTGGTGCGTGGAGCACACAGTGAAGAATATAAAGTCTGACCCAAAGTAGTGGTGCCTTTAGATGTTTAAGAGAGGATCGAGATATCTGTTTTTCTTTGAAGTAAATCCCTTAAGAACCAGTATTATCTCATGGAAAGTTTTGAAAATGCTATTTAAAAGCACTTGTGTCCAGATTACCCGTGTGCCAGAGCAAACCAGTGAAACCCCTTGAATCATTCCTGTCATTAGACTATCTCAAAACACATTTGCCAGACTGCTGAAAGAAGGTAGCGTTTCCTCTACACACTGTATGTTGTGAAGCATTATAAATATATTGCAGTGTCTAGAATCGGGATCAGATTAGTTAGCTTGTGAAACAGTAGTGTTTTACTTTCTTGTCTCATTTATTTGAGAGTTACCAAAGCCAGTGATGAAACTGGTTTCTCATGTATAAACATTCCAAAATAACACATGGAGTTCATCTTCAGAAGTATGTGTTTCTCCAGCACATATGCATAGACAAGGTGCCGAAATGTGGCCTTGTCTCTTTCTGCCAGTCCGGCTACAATTTCCTGTTCCTAGTCTCTGCTTCTGAACTCGGGAGGGCTTGCAATTAAAGTGATCACAGAAAAACAAGATGATGAGAGTCCGCCCTCTGTCTCGTGCGTTTCCCACAGAAAATAGCCAAATGAGAGCACCTTAGAACAGCGAGCAGCCGCCTCCCCAGAAGGTTTGTATAAACCCTTGACTAATAAGCACAATCCAGCCTACGCGTATGCCTAGTTAGTTGCTTCTCCCCAGCGCATCACCAAAAATAGGATTTGACATCTCAAGAGATTGCAGTGGTGAGGAACACGTCTCAGATAGTATCTTAGGTGTTCTCTGTATCTGTTCCTGCATTTTTATGGCAATTTGAGGTGATCTTTGTCACAATTTCCTCTCCTCCAGCTGCTCAGCACCCACGAGGAAGTCATCATTATGCCGTGTTTGCAACAATGTTGCTGGTTGCTGCAGTGATGATGAGATGCTGAGAGAGCCACAACCCCTGACGTGCAGGTGTGGAGCGTGGCACGTGTGTGCATGGGAGGCTTGTCCTGGGGCCAGGAAGTCTCCTTTGTATCAAAACATACAGCATCAACAAGTTTCAACTGCCCTGAGCTTAGTTGTTAAATAAGTGTACTCGCATATAAGATTAAATTATGCAAGTGACTTCCTGCAGTGTGGAGAGAGAAACTCTTGGCCCTCTGCAGTGGCTTCATTGCTCTGAAAGTGCAAAACAAAAAGCCGAAGACGTTGGGCTGCAAGGTGAGGTTGGTGAAGCACAAGCTCAGGCTGGTCTCCATCAGGTGATGGATCCTGCAGACCTCTGATGATCCTTCCCGGCCCTACGGGGCAAAGAGCTGGGGTCGGGCAGACCCGTGCTTCCCATTGCACGCACTACGAGGGTTTGCGGGATCAACGTCCCAGTGGAGTGACAAGCGAGCGGGATGGAGAACTCTTACTGGCGAAAGACTTGTTTTCAAACAAACACTACGCTATGCACAAGCGGAATGATTGCTAAACATACTTGTTTAAATAGTTTCTGAAAGGAGGTGGTAGGTTATCAATAGAAGAAGCATTACTCAGGGCTACCTGTTTCTTCGGTTATGTGCAAACCTAAAATGGCATTCTAGTACTTTACAAAGTTATTGCATGTTGCTGGAATACACAATATACATTTTCTTTGTTTTCCTTTTAGCCAGTGATTTGAATGTATATGGAGGGCAAAGATGACTATATCAGCATATCCACTCTATGCCTTATTAAGCACCAATTAATGTCAAAATTTTTGCAGCAAGAAAAAGAAGAACACATTGCAGGGAAACTGTGCTGAAAACAGTCTCTTTTTTTTCTGAAAATATAAATTATTTTGCCCATTAATCAGGTATTAATCCATGACTGATAACAGAAATATTTTGATAAGAGCTTTATTTTCTGGAGATGTTTTAAACAGTAAGGTTTTTTATTTATCTGTTTTTCTTTGTTTTTAGAGAGGAAGATTTAGCCTGGATGGGAAAAAGTATTTCAAATGTAAATGACTTTCTACTGCTAAAGGATTTAGCAAAAAAGTGAAGCTAAGCGGGAAGTAGAGGAAAAGCAGGTAATTTTGATGAGATATTAACTGTGTTATTTGGTTTAGATTTTTAGATTCTCCTCTGTTGGGACAGGAAAATTTTAACAATGACAACACATTTCGTAACCTACAAACTAGAATATTCAGTAGAAGGCTGCTAATTATTCACCTCAACATATAAACTTAATGAATTACCACATCAAATTTTATGGATACTACTTATGAAAATGTTTTCTTTGGGGACCAAATGTGTATACATGTGTGCCTGTGTTGCTATTTCCAGGTCCAACATTCCAGTGATAAAAACACAGTCAGGAATCCAAGTGGTAATTATTAATAGTTATAGTATGTTATGCCTTCCAAATGAAGAAATCATATGAGTTAAATTTTTGACATCCAGAAGAAATTTCTAGCTAAAATCAGGGGGAATAGTTCTCTGAAATCTGCTGAATACAGAAACAAGTGGAAGTTTTGCATCATCAGAAAAATCCAAAGCTTCTTAAATAACATGGCAAGTGAGGGGGTTGTCTGCATGCATGAGCAGATTAAAAAAGTAGCCAGAAAAAGAACTGTTAACCGGACTATTAATAACCGGACTAGTTACCAATGCATTTAAAAAAAATAACAAAGTGTAATATTTAAAAATATTTGAATATAACACTATGTAACTTTCTTATGTGCTACATATGACACTTCGCCACTCAGATGGAGACAGAGAGTAATGTACTGTACAACGCTTTCCTGGTACACTGAAGACAAGAAGTCAACTTTTCCCATGCTGTTCCACGTAATGGTTTTATGTAAGCAAAGCCGGGTTTTCATGATTGTTTTGCAGTTACCCTTTCCTTTTGCATGTATTGGAGCCTTAAGTCTGAGTAATGGTCTTGTAACTGTGTAAATACTGAGATTCATGAATTTGAAACAGAGCTGCCTTGCACCAGTGCCCCACAATTGAAACCCAAATCTATCTGCCATAGACTGAAAACAAGTTGAGGCCAGTGAGGTAGAGAGTATAAAAACAAACAGACTTTGAGAGCTCCTTGCTAGAAGCTTACAATGAAGTGGAGTGTTAAAGAGATGGTCAAAGGACCCTCCTGGAGTTTAGAAAGTCCAGATTTATCAGTGCTTGTCTGAGCTGATCCAAACGTCTGGAGGTTTTGACTATTGTCCATCACTAACAATAATGTGAATGACCCCATTTATTACACTTTTGCTATAGCAGTGATAAGAAGCACTGTCCAAGAAACTGGGATGTAGCTCACAGAAAACAAAGAAAACTTCTTACTGGGGAACATCTGAGAATTTTTTCCTGGAAAGTAAACTAGAAGAACAGTGGTATCTTGTTATGCTAAAGTGAAGTTTAAATACTATTCATTCATTTCACAAACCATAAAAACACAGCTAGATACTGTAAACTAACAAAATTCATCAGTACTACTGACCAGCAGTGTGCTGGGTCTTGGCAATGCTCAGGCTGCTGTGCTACATCTTTCCCTGGTGGACGGGAAGCTCTTTCTCTTTAGCAGTCTTCAGCTAAATAGTGTCATTTTGCAGAGCTGCTGTTCCCTCTGCACAATGTGGATAAAAGACTGTAACAACCTCAATTTTTTCAGCTTGTGTAACTCAACATGCTGAAAAACCGAAACAGTTTCTTATGATTTATTTGTTAAATGATGATGATTTTGCTCAGCTAAATCTTATCTCCTATTCTGCCTTACCCATTTCTATGTCTGTTTCCATGTCCTACATTTGCCCGCTTCAGAGACTAGTCTTTTAGAGTAGGGACAACTGTATTAAGATAACTAGATATTCATTAAATGCTAAAGTATTAAACGATACTCATTATTATTAAGAAGTGTAACTGAGAAAAATGAATGAGATTGTCCTGATTGCATCAGAAAAATGTACTAAGTTTTCTGAATTGCTAGGTCTATAATGCTACCCAACAGTACTGGGCAAAGTGAAGGGCAGACTGTGAAATCCTTACACACAGGGAGGAGAATATAACCCTACCACAAGTTGTAACAAAACCAAGGTGGTGGCTGAGAATAAGGATGTTTCAAACTGAGGGGAAAAGGCATCACTAGAAGAAAGAACTGCAGTTCTTAGGATTATGAGTACTTCCTTGGTTCTTTCTTTGTTTTGTGGAGGGGATATAAGGTCACTGCTTACTGTAAATAATAGTAGTGGTAATATTAACAAAGGGAAATGTTCACATTCCTGCCTTCGAAACCAGCAGGAATTCTGGAGGATGGGAGGATTAACTATTCCATTTTCCCCATCCTTTTTCTTCACCAGCTACAGGCCTACATAATAAAAGCCGATTTTAGCAGCTGCAGAGAGGAAGCCTCTTGCAGCATACACCAGGTTTTATTCATTCTTCAGAACTAAACTGTACCCTTTCAAGGGTCACATGCAGGCAGCCTCTCAGGCAACAATTCACAAACACACAGAATTAGACCAGTCCTTCAATGGCCACTCATGCATTCTAGTCATGTTGCCCTACAAATGAAGGACAATGCCATGAAAGAGTCATTGAGGCCTCTTAGTTTTCTCATTTTGTCACCATATCGAATGCAATTTCCTCTATAAGCTACAGTCTCTTTATATTCTTGGAAAGAGGATTTTAAGAACCTGTCTGATGATCAATGTGTCAGGTATCACATACATTGATATATGTGTATGTTTATCAAAATAATGGATTCACAAAAAGCCACAGTCAGTTGTAAAATGCTATGAAAATATCATTTTCTAACCGCCACCCCTGGTATACCTTAAGATCATACATAACACTTTGATAAAGCATCCCTGCTGTGAACAATGCAGAAGAAAAGAATACTATGTTCTACACATTTTTCAGGAAAACATTCTCCAAGCCTGCTGATATTTGTTCTACAGAATTCAAACTTTTCCATTTATGGTTCTCCTTTTGGTAATTATAAATTCTCTAGAAAATACAAGATTAAATCATTAATGTTAATACATACACATGACATTAAATAGATGGATACATTTAATCTATTTGTTACCAATATTAATAACTAATGTGGAGAAAGGGAAAGTGTTGAATAAAGCAGTGGTCATCTGATACCAAAGCAGTCAAGCTGACTAAAACTGAGCCTCAAAGGAACCACAAGTGATTTTTAAGATACTGAGAAACTAGGTGACTAAAAAGCAGAGAAATTAAGTTTGAATGACTATGAAGTAATGTACATTACTAACAGAAGCAAAATAATTGATTGTGGGATTGCTGAGGAAGCTTTTTACAGGACATTAATTCAATGTCTATCAGGAGTCAGAAAGCAAAGGAAATGGCAAGAGTTGCTAGAAAAGAAACAGAGAATCAGGGAAAACCCATCATCAGTATACTGAGTATTTGCAAGTCTCATGTTTTTTTTAAAACCTGTCTTCACTTACTGCCTAAACTCAGAGACAGGATCCTAAAGCAGACAGACTTTTCACCTGAACTAGTACAGCCATTTTTCACTTATTGCTTAAATTTGCATTCCTCATTTGCAGTGGAGAAGACCACTAATTCGAAAATTTTCCCATTTTGCTGAGCAGAACTTGTTACAGCATGCTGAAAATGATTGTAGTCCAACTTTTTCTATAAGACTGATCTCCACATCCAGCTCAATAACCTGTAATACCAAGTTTAGATATGAGTTCAGTTGTGTGTGAGTTTCTGTTCAGTTTTCCACCTATACAGAAAATAAACTGTAGAAAATAGAGATGGGTTCTAGAACTGGCAATCTGAATAGGGCTGATAAATGGACTATGAGTCCCTAAGAAAATACCGGCACTCACTAGTTTGCATCAGTCTGTGGTTCACATTTTTCATTTATTTGACCTACTCCTAGATTTTTATAAACTGATAATCATTTATGATTTACTGAAACAAACAAACAAAAAAGATAAAGACCATAATAACCATGGCAGGAAGATTTTATCTGGATTTATGTCTTGTGATGCATAGTAAGTTACTGAGGGGTTTCTTGCTTTCCCCTAAAGTCATTTGTTTTTCATGAATCCCTTTAAAACAGTCTTTCATTCATTGCTTCTGCATGTGCACTGCATTTAAAATAAATGGAATATGGAGCGCTAAGAGAAGTGTTGTGACCATCTGAAATTCAATGCCAGATTAAAAGACCTTTCCTATCAACTCATGACTTTGATTCTCATCTTTGTTACTGATAGGTTTCTTAAGGATTTCAGGAGAAAGACTTAAAAGGTACAATGATAATAGACTTCAATGGTCTAGAATTCATCCTCAAAAAGGACAAAAAATTTATAAATACATAGAAGAGACAAAAGAACTCAGAAGAATATTAAATACAGGATATTCCTAGGTAAAATTACAATCTATATTGTCTGGTTAGGCAAATTCAGAAACCGATTACAATAAAGCCTAGTTTAGTGTAGTTTTCAGTGAGACAATTGGTGAGGATTGTTATCATCTGCATTTAATGCTTAAATAAGATGTTCTAGTGCTGGACAGTTCAGACAGATACACTTGTGGTTTCTGTTCCAGTCTATCTGAAGTACATTGTCTGTCTTCTCTCATTACTAGGGCACCTGGAGAAAGTTTGCTTATGCTTTAAACAACAGAGACACCATCTCTCCTGTTCTAATTTTCCCCATTCTGCCCCCAGGAAATAGTGTGTGAGGTGTAGTGTTTCTGTTAGAAAAGGGAAAGTCAAAGATACGGCTCTGACACTTAGAGGAGAAAGTGTTGGGTCTTATTAAAGCGCTTAATTCATTCCACATTCGTGGGCCAGTCACTGAGAAAGCGCTGTGTCTTGCATTTTGCCCTTGCCAGCTGTCAGTCTGGACACCCAGCCTGAATAAATAAGAATGCAAATGGAGGAGTGCATTCCTACAAGCATTTTTTTATGCAAGAGCCATAGGCCCTGTCTCCTTTAAAAAAGAAAAAAAAAAAAAAAGAAAGTAAAAGGTCCTTTACAAACCATTTCAGGGCAGTCAAAGCTAAGGAAACCTTAAAGTTGCCTATAGGTCACATCCAGGAAGGAAAAATACATTGTTATGTACCCATTTAACAGGGCATACAATACCTTAATATATTTCTAAATGTTTTTTTTAAACTGTTTTATAATCTAGTTTTAAAAATAGCTCAGTTGATTCAGCTTTGCAGTAATGCAGGGCGGGATATTTTTTTCATTTTCAAAGAAGGGAGTGCAGACAGGATTACTTTTCTACGAGCATAACAGTGAAGTTATGCAGTCCAGAAACAGCAGAGATGTTTACATTCTCTGTAGACAGTGAAGATGTCACAGTCCTTGTCCCATCGCTATCCTGGGAGGGAACCTGGAGTGGCACAGGACAGGGTAGCAGGGCAGCTGCTCCATTTCACATTTGCAGCTGAGATCCCAGTTTAGTAGTTGCAATACTGATGTTAGCCCTATGGTAAACAGCTTTACCTGTAGGCATATGACGATGTTTCTTGTCTCTTTTGCATTCTCTATACAAGCCAGAGTGTGGGTTTATAACATTTAACACTAAGAGATAGACTATCAGAGGATAAAGAAAGTGTTCAAAAGAAAGAAGCAGCTGGTCATTTAGACCATTTCAATACAGCCTTTATCAGGGGGTGGTATAAAGCAACAGACAGCACATAGATTCAAGCAGTATTCAACAGAAACTTGAGAGGGATTACGGACTTCCTCCATACCATGACATATTTCTATTTAAGACATATGGAATAAATCAGAGTAGACAACTTGGAGCTGGAACACACAGGAAAATCAGTAATAAACCTGAAGGGTAGTCAGAGGTAGTTGAAAACATGGGGATAGTTAACAGTCAACTCAATTGCTTTTCAGTTGAGTTAGGATCAAGTGGGTGCTGGGCAGACCTAAGGGCAACTGGCAAAAATATAAGCAGTATTAGTCTGCAGGCCACATATGCATTTGGGTTATGGTCATCATTCTTTTACATCTGTCTGTCTCCTCCTTGGAGTAATACCTGCTGTAGCACAATGCTATTGTCATGAACAACAAGCATATGAAGAAGCCAGTCTTAGCATTTGATCTCTTCTTTGGATATTTCTGGCACCCTTGTAGCCTGACCCTGACCCCACCATCTGGCTATGGCTGTGTAATAGTTAGCATTGAAAACCTTTAACATCTTACAAGGAGCATGTAATTTAGCAGTATCAATGGAGAAATGCAGGTGGTTGTACACTCTCATTGTAAAGAGGCTAATATAATTTTGTACAAGGAAAAAAGGAATTGGAAAAATTATTATCTAAATAAAATACGCTAGTTATCTCTCTCTCTGACAGATTCAGAATGCCACCAGGTCTGCATCTGAGCTCAGACTTTTAGGACACAGTTGTTTGCTTTCAAGACAGTAGTCTTGCTTCTGTCAGAGCAGGGTGGGCAGAATTGGACTCTGCTGCGGAGCCACTGCAGGTCTCCATGATATTTCTGTGCAAACCAGAGATAGGGAGTTTATTTCTGTGATAGTATTTGCAGACCAGGAGGTGAGGAAATGTTTTTAGATCTTTCACAAGGTAATATTCCTCTGCTTTGCATGAAAAGGCCATCAAAAGGGACTTCAGGACTGGCATGCCAGGGTTGGGGTTGATATCGATAGCCCAGCTCAAGTGCATCTACACCAATGCAGTTAGCATGGGCAATAAACAGCAGGTGCTGGAAGCCATTGTGCAGCAGGACAGCTATGACTTTGTCGCCATCACAGAAACATGGTGGTACGACTCTCATGACTGGAGGGCTGCGATGAATGTCTATAAGGTCTTCAGAGAGATAGGCGAGGAAAGAGAGGTGGCAGTGTGGCTCTGTAGATTAGGGCCTGCTTCGATTGTAGAGAGCTCGACGATTGTGAATGACAAGATCGAAAGCTTATGGGTAAAGATGAGGGGGAAAGCCAACAAGGCAGACGTCCTGCTGAGGTCTGGTATAGACCACCCAACCGGGATGAAGAGGTAAATGAAGTTTTCTACAAAAAGCTGGCAGAAGTCTCACAATCGGTAGCCCTTGTTCTCGTGGGGACCTTTAACTTACCGGACATCTGCTGGAAAGACAACACAGCAGAGAGGAAACTGTCTAGGAGGTTCCTGGAATGTGTAGAAGATAAATTCCTGACACAGCTGCTAAGTGAGTCAAGAGGGGAGGTGTCTTGCTAGACCTGCTGTTTACTAACACAGAAGGACTGGTGGGAGATGTGGTGTTCAGCGGCCGTCTTGGGTTCAGGGACCATGAAATGATGGAGTTCTCGATTTGAGGTGAAGTAAAGAGGGGGGCCAGTAAAACCACCATCGTGGGTTTTCGGAGGGCAGACCTTGTCCTGTTCGGGATGCTGGTTGAGAAGGTCCCCTGGGAAAGAGTCCTGAAAGGCAAAGGGGTCCAGGCAGGCTGGATGTTCTTCCAGGAGGAAGGCTTAAATGCACAGGAGCAGGCTATGCCCATGTGCCACAAGATGAACCAGCGGGAAAGATGACAGGCCTGGCTGAACAGGGGGATCTTGCTGGGACTCAGCAAAAAAAGGAGGGTTTACCACCTATGGAAGAAAGGGCAGACGACTCAAGAGGAGTACAG
>Ga0065711_1041269_pt1 | contig 16274 bp, 11 predicted proteins | sample Hoacrofraction12_FD_59098 | JGI IMG/M metagenome (GOLD analysis project Ga0065711, IMG submission 59098) | Hoatzin crop microbial communities from Cojedes, Venezuela - Epithelial fraction 12 v2 (version 2) | ecosystem: Host-associated > Birds > Digestive system > Esophagus > Crop | place...
CCGACGGCACTGTCATCAGAGCAGTACAAGGACAGGGGTGGCCCAGCTCTGTGCCCTGACAGTGCTCGCGGATGAGGAGAGAGACCAGACCGGAGCCATGGGACGGCGGGGCTTTGCTGCCGGTGCTGGTTGTCCCTGAGGTTGGAGCGGAGGAGCACGGTGTGGCTGTGTGACAGCACTGTGCGCTCCCCTCCCTGTTTCTGTTCTCCCTGTTGGGACACGTAGGGGAACAGTCCTTTTCCAGAAAAATCTGTAGTGGAGATGTGAATGTGCATGTGTTTGTGTGCGTGCACCTGCTTGTACACATAGACACATGTGTGCACCTACACACAGAAAATCCCTGTTGCCAGCATGGCGAGGTTTCGTGTGTGTATTTTAATTTTCAACAAAAGGCATTTAGGAAGCAAATTTTCTGTATGCATTTAAAATATGAAATTGTACCTCGTAAATAAAGAAGTGAGTTTTAAACAACACAAGAAGTCCTCGAAAGAAGAGGTTCGTGAAGAAAAGCACAAGCATTTGGCAAGAGGAAGACCACTGCTGTGATTGCTCTTGCGTAGGTGCAGACCTGAATCTTTTGCAGCCCTCTGAGGTGACAGCCGATGGGGACATGCAGTGTGTCATATTTATTCGAGTTAAATGTGCCCCCTTTTCTGTATGATTCCTTTGTGGGTGGAGGGTGTTTTCAGACACCTCTTTGTGGAGCTGACTCCTCCACACTCTTCAGCTTCTGCTTGACTTCTTCAGATTGTCATCGTCTGTTGTCCTTGTTCCTCGGACCACTGTTCACCTCCAGCATCCCTGTTCTCCTCCCTGTTGCTGAATCTTGGGATCTTTCTCCTCCTGTGTGTTGTCCTCATCCTCCCTTGTTTTGGGAGATCTCCTCTACCTTGTGCTGCTTTTTCAGAGGTCGCTTTCCCATTCGCTAAATGGATGACTAATGGTGGACCTTTCCCTGTTTGCCATTTTGGTGGTGCGTGATGTCCATGGTGAAGAGCTGCCACAGCCCTTGCAATGCCTTGATTGGGCTTGCAGCCTGCGTGAGCAGGAGGGCTAAACTTGTTTGGATTTTTTTCCCCTCCCAGCGTGACCTACCTAAGCTCACGCCATGAGGAGAAGTGAAGGCAGCACTGCCCCGAGGCAGAAACTCGTGTTCATAGTGAAACAGGATGTGCAAGCAGGTTGTAGGAATTGGGAAGGGAGCACATGGAAACAGGTGAAACTATGGGCACATATTAGAGAAGTGATGTGCTTGTGGGGTCCTCTTCACAAACACCTTCTTCTGCGAATATGTGAAATTTGAAAGGAGCTGGTTGTTTCAGATCCTGTTTTTTTTTGGGGGGGGGATACAAAAACCCAAGTTATTCTGCAGAGATAAACAGTGTGTTTCAGGTTCTTGGGTAGTTGTGAGTATTGCGTTGGTACACAGCTCACTCTCACAAAACTCCCTAGCACTGCATGGTGTTTAGACTTTGTGTCAACTGAAGAACTTGGTGATGTTCCTGGGAAGATGGAATACACAGAAACCGACTGTGGAGAGCTAAACTTCCCGGGAACTTCGCTCTCAGTGGAAATTTGGCTGTGATTTGAATTGCAGTTGAAATATGCACTCACTGTCTCCCTGTTCACCTCCAGGAATGGGGACTTGTAGCTACTCTCCCAAGAACAAGCAGGGTCCTGCACAGTCCTGCAGGTCCCCACTATCGCTCCTTCTGGCTCTGCTCATCTGGCTTTAATAGCCTCCAACACGTTAGCCACCTGAGCACTCCTGCTTGCATCTAGCCTTGTAGCTAGGTAGAGGTGTATGTCTTCTGCTGTGGCCAGGGAAGCACCCTTCTAGGTGCTGTGCACAGGCAGAGGGTTCCTACATCCATAGGAGGAGTTGGGGGACCAGGGAAGGTGCTTTCTTGGGGTGTTGATGTGATTGAGGGCATTTCAATGTGGCTTCTACCTGAGATCTGTAGTCCTCCAACAGTTTAGGTGGGAAGGACCTTGCAGGTCTCTTGTGCAGCCTCTGGCTCAAAGCAGGGTTAGCTTCAAGTTGGGTGGGGTTGCTCAGGGCTTGTCATGGCAATGGTGGTCTGGTGTGATCCCAAGGGATGGTGAAGATGTGCACCTTGGTCAAGAAGAAGAAACCTTATGGAGGGCTTTGGAAGCTGTAGTCTGGTGTCAAGGTAATGGAGCAATGAGGTTTCTGGGAGAGGGTCTGTATGAGCAGTCAGCCAAGAGCCAGAGTCTGCACTACAGTGGCACAGGTCCTACATCGAACAGGGGGAAGCAGAGAACACCATGTCCAGCTCTGCAGAACCAGTGCTGCTCCAGGCTAGCTGCCACCGTAGCTGCTGGGGAAACCACACGGCGCTCTTTCATGATGGGCGAGCAGGGATGATGGGAGATGAAGCTCAGCAGCTGGAGCCAAGGCTGTGCATGAACATGTCTTCCTTGAGGAGGAAAGTGTCTCCATGCTTCTTGCAGGGAAAAAAATTAGCTGAAAGAATGTAGCAGTGATAAATGTCATAAAAATACTTACGCTGGAATTTGTAAAGCCTGGAACATCTGTTCTTGACAGTGCTTTGATCATGTTGTGAGGCTTTTAAAATGATACTTCCATGAAAAAAGTGAGATCCTTATGGCTGCAGGATTTCTTTCAGTGCCCTTTTTTCATGGAGCAAAAAGGCAAATTTCACAGGGAACATTACATGACTTGAAACACATATTTTAATGGTTAGTATCAACCAAACAATGTTTTATTAGGTGCTAGAAAAATGTTCCAGTTACATACCCCAGGAAGCAAAGCACTCCCATTTACTTTTAAGCTTATGGGAGCTGTACTTTGGAAAAAAAAAAAAAAGTCAAGAATTCATTGCTTGTGTATTGCCGTATTAAAAACCAAAACAAACACATTGAAATGTACTTGAACATTTTGAAGTTGTTGTCAGAAAAGGGCCTTTTTGGGATTTGTTTCCCTGTGGAGGTGCAGACGAGCCGGGATCAGCATGTTTTCTGAGGGACGCGCAGTGAACAATTGCCAGCCGCTGACAATTGGCTTTCCTCAGTGCACTGCTTTGGCTTGAACAGCTTTTTAGTCATCTGCCTTTCTCTGAGGAATCATCCTTTCTCCTTTCCTTGTCGTTTTGGCAGGCTTCTGCCTGTTGCCCTTCAAGCAGCTGCATGTTTGCGGCTGAAATGTTGTGATGCTGAATGTCTCCGGTGTTTTAGGGAGCACGGAGAGCTCCGGTTGCCGAGCTGGGTTCTTTGCAGGGGGATTTCTGCTCCTCTGCCTTGCTGCTACATGCAATAAAAAAAAAAAAATCTCCTAGGCTGTGTTTGCCGAAACAGCCTGCAGGACCCGAGGAGCAGCAGGAAGGAGGGGGAAATCGAAGAGGAGATGTGGAATGAGGGGGTCTCCGTCTCTGCCATGTTCATGCGTTTGGACACCGCAAATCCCCTCCCGCGGCTGCAGGCATCGAGTCCGGCAGCTCCCAGCAGGATGCTGGGCCCGGGCTCCTCGCCCCCATCGCCCCTTCCCTCCGCCGGATGGGTGAATGGGCCCGCGTGGGGCCCCGGGGCTCTCACCACAAGAAGAGCCTGTGGCCACCCGTGGTTTCTTCATTTTAAAGGCTGAATACGACTGTACTTTCTAGTAAGATTCTGGGTGTCAGGGGTTAATTTATGAAAACCAAATTGTTTAATTAATTTCTGCAGCATCTGACAGGTGAACAGGCGGCTTATTACTGTGACATATCCATTTATAGCAGTTTTCCTTCGCTGACACCTGCGACGCAGTTCTGTTACGTGCTTATGCTGTCTGTTAATTATTTACCAAGGATTTACAAGTACAGAGTGCAAATAAAATGCTTTAATGCTGGAGACTGCATTGCACTCCTAAGATTCCTGGGATTCGTGCCGCTGTACTGCCAGGTAGAATCCCATCATCGTCCCTGGGCTGCTGATGGAGGACTCGTCACGCACCCGGGAGCAAGAGGCAGCCTCCTGCTCGCCAGAGCCTGCACACAGAGGGGCCGCATTTTTGGGGAAGGGCTTGCTACACGCATGGCTGTGGTGTGTGAGGGGATCTGTGTCCTTTGTTTCCTTGCAGATCAATTTTTGCCATTCTGAGGAGCTTTCTTCCCCCGACAAAGGCTCATTCTTCTTCATAAGCAATGGCAGAAGCAAACTGTTTAAAAAAAAAACCAACAGTGATGTGCTTGTTTTTTGCTTTTTTTTTTTTAAAAAAAAAGAGGAAAATAGTATAGAAGTCAAGTAGCAGACAGAGTTCTGACTCAGCTGGTAACTTATGATCCTGTGCTATTTCTGTAACATTTTTAGCTTATGACCAAATTTTTCTAATATTAGAGCATTGCCCTAGAAAGTGTGTCAGAGACCCAGGCTGCCAGAACCGATCGCTGTACAGAATGTGTACAGTTCTGAGCAAGTGCGCAGGAGCAGTCCAGTAAATTCTTTGTCGTGGTTTTAAATTGCCGCAGTTTTTTTGTTTGTTGTTGATTCACTTCGCAAGCAGTGCTGTGCAGAACAACATAGCTGCCTTTTGTTTCTCATGCGGTTGGGAGCCGAGCTCCTGTTCCCAGCTGGGCCTCTTGCAGACTGGAGTTGTTTCACTGGTAGATTTTCAGCAGTGTAAACTGCTGTAAGCCAGTTCGAGCTGTACTATGTGGACTTTATAGAAAGTTGAGAATCCAGTCTTACAGCTCGTGGATTCAGTAAGGAAGGAGTTCTAGAGATGGTCACCCAGTTCTAGGCAGGCAAGAAAGTACACGCAACGTTCCTCTAAGCTCCAGGAAAGCCTCTGTGAACAAATAAGCATCTGCGTTGCGGTACAAGAGAAGGCGGTTACTGAGGAAATCTCAAAGTTTACAAGTAGGATTTTTTTTATAGGTTCAAATCTGCTGTGGTTTCAGGGTACCTAAGGACGCTTAAAATAATGAAACTCCAGGCAATCCAGCCCAAACATGCGTGGCACACAGCAGCAAGGCAATCGTTATGTTTAGTGCTACCAGTCAGCTAGCTAATGCAACAGCTGCGCCGGGATTTTGCGTCTAATTTTTGTCTGGATAATAGCGACGAACGCAGGGTTAATGATCTGTGTCCGGTTTCCCTCCAAAGTGCTTTATTTGCACTTTGTGGCTGCTTTTCATGGTTTTTTGCAGCAACCCCAAAGTGTCAACTGACCTGAAGAAATCGACAATGGATGCTTAAAAAATCCGAAAGGAAAGCTAGAAAGGCTGTTGCTTTCTAGCTTTTCACGTGGCCACCTTGCACTCAGACTCCCTTTGATTAAGTAACCAGGAAAACCTATTCACGTGTACTCCAATTAAAATTTAATGAAGCAAGAGGATGTATTTATATGTGCTGACTAATGCGGGAGGAAAAGGTTCCAGTAACTCGGCTCTGTGAGCCCTTTGCTTTGCGTGCAGGGCTCGGTTTACTAGAAAGCTCCTCAGCAGCCGCGGAGCTCCTCTGGCCCAACCCTTGCAAGTCCGGCAGGTTCACGCAGTTGCAGCGAGAGGCAGCGATGGCTGATACAGAAATAATGTGGCGCTTTTGCAGGGCAGAGCCTTGCCAACGAAGCCTGGTTCGGCCGATTGCGAGAGGCGAGGCAGGGCTCCTGCCCTGATGTGCTCCATTGGAAGAGGTCAGGGAGCTGCTGGATGCGTGTTAGATCTGCCCTCGTATCAAAACTCTCGTCAAGCAGCAGCTGGATGAGTGCAGCAAGGAGTAGCGAGAAGGGGAGCCCTATTAGCCCTATTTTTAAGTAGGGAAATTGGTGCTGAAGTGGAGGCTGTCGGACAGCTCAGCTGACGTCAGAAAATAGCCAGGCATTCAGTGCTTCTGCCTTCGCCGCAGGTTTACAGAGCAGTTGCTCTGGTATTTGCAAAGGGATTTGGTTTCCAAAGGGATACAGCGCTACTTTGCAGAGCATTTTGCTTCTAAAAATATTGCCTCCACCAGTGGGGAATGCACAGGCATTTGCATGGACAAAGAAGTCACCTGTCAGGAGCTGTGTGATGCTTACTTTCGCACTGTCTGTGTCTCTTCCCAAGTGTTTCCACTGCTCAGGCTGCTGCAGAGCTCCTGCATCATCTTGCAGCCAGGATGGGGGCTGGAGAAATGGTGTAAAAAGAGCTGATCTGCTCATTGCACAGTGCCCTGCAGCTTCAGGTCTGTGTGGGGACGGATATCCCACCACTGAAGTGGCATGTGGCAGCGGCATGATGCTGCGCAGCCATGTTAAATGGCATTTTTGGATGAGCAATGAAAGATCCTGCTGTATCCTCTCTTAGTAATGAGTTGGGCAACAGGACGGAAATGCCGTGGTGGAATTTGCCTTTGCTGCTGACCCTTGCACGACACACGAGAGCTCCTCATCACCAGACTATTGTTTTGCCTTATCCAGAATACAAAGCAGTGCTTCATTGGCATGGCTGGCTGTTTTCCTTCTGGCTTGACTCAGTGGCAGAACTGCAGAAAACTTTCCTGAGTTATAGTGGGTTTTCCAGTTCTCATCCTTTTCAATCCCCTTTTCGTCCTGCGAAGACTCTCACTTGCTCTGCTACGATGAAGTGCTGAAGAAGCCTTCAAAGGGAGATGTGACTCTTGGAGCTGAGATCTTGCACTTCATTTTTGGCCTGGAGAGCTGCTCTTGGAACAGTAAGCACAAGATTTCTCTTGAAAACTTCTTTGTGTGCCTTTCTGAAGAAATAGCTGTAAGGAGAAGACCTGTCAGTTGAGCTCTAAAAGAGAAACCTATTGGCTCTGAACACACTGGGGACATTATTTAAGGTCAGTTGATCTGTGAGAAGGCATGACTTCTCTAATGCAGCCTAAGGTTAGTTACGCAACAGACGGGCTGTTCTTTGTTGTCAAGAACAACTTCTGTGTGTGCCTGTGAAAATCAAAGGTCTTGCTGAAGGCGCGTTGTGTTCTGGCTGGAAGCTATTGGGTGTCCTTCTCTAGTGATTTTCCTTCTGTAGTAGATTATCATCGCAGAAAGATTTCCAGTGGAAAATGGATTCAGCAGTTGCAGGCTGCAAAAGTTGAGCTGTTAGTAAATGTGTACTTTGGCGGGTGGTGGTGCGGGACCACGTGTGTATGGTGGTGTTTCAGACCAGCCTGTACTCCTTCTCTTCCCCACTGTACATCTCTGTCATAGACCAGATGGCTGGATTGTCTAGATGCCTACACAGGGCAGTATTTTTAAGGTAAACACTGAAGAGGGGTGTTTCCTGGCTTCTAAAGAGATAGAGATGTAACAATTTGCCATTTACATTGGTTTGAAATATGAGGTTTGCAGCCTGCTGGTGGCATGGCACTGACATCTCCTTTTTTCCCTCTATTATCTCATACTAAAACATGCTGTCTAGCCAAAACGATGTTCTCTCTCCAGAAAGATTCAGCATCACTCAGCAAAACAAAGGGGATTTTTCTTTAAAACTAGGATTAGACTCCTGTACCTTGTGGGGTGGGTAGGAGTGAGCAGTGGTGGGTAGCCCGTGTTCTGGGTAGCACAGTGATAAGTGCTTTATCGCTTGTGTGACTCTAAGCATAATATTCAGCAAGATTGCCTGATGTGCTTGTGGGCTGTCTTCTTTCTGTGCTTGTTCTTTGTGTGGTGTGTGTTGGGAGGTTTAGTATTCTCAGAATTAGGATATTTTAACTATCTTTGCACAAATATTGGTCTTGTGCGGTTTGGTAGCTGCGCACTCCCGGGCAAAACTAGGGGATGATGGAAATAATCAAATATCTTCAGTTTTTTTTTTGAGGACTGTATGTAAGAGATGGAAAAATTAGAGCTTAAAATGAAATAACCAACGTGTATAGTCATAAAACGTTGTTTTTCCTAGATGTTCAACTTCATATATAGATGGTTTGGTGAAATCCAATTTGTCTATGGTGGAAAGGTGAAGGCTGTGGTATGGTGTGACAGTGGGGGTGCGTGGGGAGACAACTGGTCCAGCTGCAGCGATCCCTGGTCTGGGTGCTTCAGAGATGATGATGCTCTGAGCTCAAGGAGAGTGTTTGCATCTCCCTCGATGCAGCTTGGGACCGAAAGAGTTTTTCTGAGTTGCCTCTTGCTCTGGAAGTCTCTTGGCTGTCCAACTCTGCATTCCTGTAAGCTCCCTTTGAAGTATGCTAGGGCGTTACAGTTAATGAGAGTTTTCCTTTGTTTTACAAAATCAGACTCTGCCTTCCCCCTTCTCAGCATCCAGAATGATTAGTTTCTACAGTTTCTGTAAATCCAGGCCTGTGGATTTTATGAGGACCCCTGACAGCCAGGGGTGATCGTGTTCTTCCCGAGTGTTTCTTAAGTAGTAAGAAATCAATGCATCGAGGGGACTGTGCCTGACATCTATTAATTATACTGTCCCCTTACGTGTAACATACCAGAAAAGGGTCTGAAAGGCAACTACCTTTGCCCTGGCTAATTGATGCAAAAACAAATTGGCTCAAGTAGATGTAAACTGGTTCCTGGAAAAAAAACCAAAAGGGGAAGGTTTGCTTGGTAGTTGGAATTGGAAGGAGCAGTTGCAAACCGAAATAAAACATACGGTAGCATGAGATACTTGGCTGTAACAGACCCCATAAATGGTCCCACCAGCCCCGCCGTGCCCCACACCAAATGCTGGGGAATAAAATGCGTCCCACTGTTCATGCTGCATCCAATGCAGGCATTGTGGCACACGCCCGGGGCGGTGGGCTGGGGGATAATTCCTGTATTCTTCCCTTATACCGTGGATGAGATGATTTTGAAGCTTTACCATCCTGACTTCTGCAGCACACATGAAGCTGAATATGACATCAGTGTTAAGAGTTGCGGCACTTGTGGTTATGGCTTTGGGATTCCTTATATTTACTTTCTAGAGAACTAAAATTCAAAGCAGCTTTTATGGCTGTCACAAGAATGCTGTCAGTTTCGAAAGAGGTGGGTAAATGTGCATTGACCTTTAACTAATATGGCCATATCCTATTTTTTTGTGTGTTTCCAATTAGGAGAAGTGTGTTATGATTTTTTTTTTTTAAATTGTTGAAATAGGAAAGTTATTTAACTGCAAGACTTCTGCTTTTTCCCAAAATAAAGATAATGAGTTGTTGTCCAAGGGCAGAAGTTTTCATACAATTACTATTATAAGTTGGAAATCAAGATTTAATAATAGCACGCGCCATCTGCCACCACTGGTGGAAGAACAAGACCAAACCCTGGACTGCTGTAACCAGTTTTAATTTGCAAGTTGCAGCAAGGCCGCAGGGCTTCCCATCCTTTTGTGGAGGAGAGGATGGGATTCTGGGTTGCCACTGCTGATCCTCTCCCTGAGCTTGTGGGTTTTTAGCACTGTAAATCCCACACGCAACGTTTTGTCGTTGCTCAATGTGGTGAGTTGTGCCTTCAGAGTAAAAGCAAAGTGTTGGCTGTGCCAGACTTGACCCGGCTCTGTCTGAAGCCAGCTGCAAACTCCTGGCTGTCACCGATGAGAACTGGACTTGCTCTTTGGGAAGACCATGGCTAGTTTTTTCACGTGTTTTGATGGTGGTGGGAAGTGATGGGCATATGTGTCTGAGATGGAGGAGGGTCTCCCCCCATGCTGATTTTGAAAGGGCATATCCCTTCTCCTTATTTTCCTGGATGTGTGTTGCAAAATAATTTTATACCTTCGTTCTGAGGACTTGTGATCCTTTTCATGAGCCACTATGGATTTTTTGTGACCCTAGAAAAAAAACAAAACATATTTTCTACTTTTTAAAATGTACTTTGCTAAATAGATATTTTTGTCAAACTGCAGTTTCCTCCAAAACATTTTTCTTTATATAGAAAATGGGATTCCACCTCTCCTAGACCTTTGCTAACAGCTGTTCTGCTAGCTAAATGTCACTGAATTAAAAAGAAACAAAAATAAGAATACGATGTTTTCGGATAAAGAGTTTGACTATTTCAGTCCCAGGTAGAAGAAATTGTCCTCTCTTTTGAATGTTGAGATGTTCTGGGGTTTATTATCCTTTTATTTTACCTTGCAGAACATTGTTATACTGCAGTGTTTCTGGAAAATGGTTGCACATGGATATAAACATACTCATGTATATAAACATGCTCCATGCTGGGTTTTGCCTTGCTCCCTCATCCAGAGAACTGCTGCGCACCTCTGTAGAGCCCTCGGTAACTGAGCGTGCTGCTGGTTTTGGCAGCTCAGCTTTTGGAGCTGTCCTGCAGTAAAGTTGGTGCAATGGGATGGTTTCAGGTCGAGGTGAGTAGGAAGAGGGGACCTGTGCCAGCCTTTTGAAGGTTGCTTTGATTTGTTGCTGGGCACAGTGAGGACTCCTGGGGTATTACCTGAGGATTAAGTGCAACATTAAACATTGGAGCTAGCTTGTCAAAGAAAGGGCAGTTTATCAAAATATAATTTATAACCAACAGTTTACTACCAGCTACAGTAATTAATACGGAACATGACGGGACCCATCATTAATGTGCTTTGTTGTCTCAGCTTGCATTACTGCTGCTGGCAAGGCCAGCTTCTGAGGCTAATGAAGGACAGGGAAGAAAGAAATTTGTGCTGTTGTTAGCTGATGGTAATATTTCTCCAGGTCACACACTGTACCGTACATTGCATCTGATCACAAATCTCAGCCAGATGTATCTGTCCAGTAAAAGCTGGTTTTCCAAATTCTTGCTTAGAGAGGCAAGAATTATTGTTCATGCCAAGGTCACTTGGAGCCGATGACAAGCTCCGTTAATCTCGAGATGGGGGAGAGGGTGCGCAGGCAGGTCTGGAGGATGAGGAGAAATCTTTTCACCTCATCTGTAGTGGTCCATATGCTGCTTGGGCTAGTGGTGAGGCAAGGCAGTTGGAGGCCAGTGGTGATGGTTAGTGAACATGTCTGAGGGAGGAGGAGAATGGAAGAGGCTATTCCAACATTTTCTAGTGGCCAAGCACCCAGATGAGGGCAACGGCTGGTGCTGTGTTGCTGCTGGGAATCTCTGTTGGCGAGGAGCTTGTGGTTGGTTTGAGATGGGTTCCACTTCCTAATAGCCCATCTTGAGCTGCCTGAGAGCCATATGACTTCAGAAGAAGTTTTATTATCATACTAGTTTCCAGAGAGATGTTTGGAGCTGTTCCCAGCATTGGGTTAAGCTGCAGCAGCAGAGTGAGCTCCTTTCTGGTGGTTTGTTGAGGGATAGGCCAGCTGACGGCTCTCCTAAGGTAAGGAGTTCCTGTTAAAAAAGTCAAAGCTGTTCCCATGGTTTGTTTGCTGTATCATGCCTGTCATTGCCTGTATTCCAAAGAAAGATCCCACAATGTCATCAAACTTTGATAAATACCTGGGCCTGCGGGGGCTTGGGTGCAGGGGACGGTCAGGTCTTCTGCATGGACATAGCAGAGGGAAAACCAGGTGCCACTGAAATACGGCACGCTTGAGCTCAGTGGTCACTGTGGTCTATTGTGAGATTGATTTAGAAGAATGTTTTTGTTTTAGCACCCATCCTTAATTTAAACATTTGGTCAAACAGCACTTTCTGACCTATGGCTGCCCACAGTGGCCCTAACTGGGGTGCCTTTATAGCAGAGTGTGTTTTATGTTAGTTTTTTGCCCAACAGTTGAGAAAGATATTTTAAAGTGCCTTGTGTTAGTCTAGACTTAGGTACTGCCACTTCCCGATAGCATCAGGGCTATCTACAAGGAATCCAGAGGGATGAAACTTGAAGGTTTCAGCAGTTCTGCTCCAGCTAGAACCAAGTAAGCGGTAGTCTCGTGGTTCCTCTCTGTGCATCTCTTCCAAACATATCGTTTTCAGCATGTTTGATAACAAAATCAGATAAATTTGCTTCATGTTGAGGTGGCAGAGTAAATTGTACATTTGCCACTTTCCTTTCCATGGTGTTGGTTATAATGGTTTTTGCTGTGTGCCCTTAGGCATCCCTGTTGCTGGTTGTAACGGGCTGAGGGATGTGCCTTGTGGGGAATTACATACACCTGTCATGGCCTTTTTAAATGAGCCTCTCAAACACTGGCTAGTCCCACCAGGGTTTATGCAAACTGGCTGAAAGCCAGGTCCTTCCTGGATGGGTGCAAGATGCATCAAGGAGTTTGAATGTTTGTGTCTTGGCTTGCCTGAATTAAGCTTAGTCAAAGCAGCTGGATGACTAGGTCGTGCACTGCTGTGACAGCGGTGTTAAATTAATGCTAGAGAAGACGTGATGATTTTAGGAGTGTTAATAATATTTGTGCGCAAACGACTAGACTGGTCCAGAGAGGTGCAGAACAGGGAAATCACTGAGAAGTGGAGAGTCCTTAGCCTGCGCGCTTAGTAGGTTCAGACTCAGAACTGACCAGATGACTTGCCACAGGGTTGAAGACCTTGCTGTTGGTGATTTGCTTCTCTTCTTCAGAAATATTTAGTGTTCTGGTTGATTTGATTTTTGTCATTGGATTGATGTTTGTGTTTTGCCAGAAGGTGAGTTCTCTCTTTGAGACCTTCAGTGTATTTGACAAAGATGCATTTTTATGGGAGACACAGGGACAACACATGCAAAGATTCTGGAGTAGAGCACGTGGCCAGAAACAGCTATCTGGAAAATGAACATTTCTGGCTAAAATATCAGTGTTCTCGTCTGTTGTGGAGAGGGTCAAAATGCTACAAAGGTGTGGTTTGGTTTGATGCTGGAGCCAGCAGATTACCTATCCCCAGTAGCTGCAATGTCCTTCTGATTTGGAGAGTTCTTAAGAAATTTTTGCTAGAATTAGATTCATGCTCTGCAGCAGGGACAAACAACCCAGTTCTAAATATTTAGAATACTTTTGAAAATAGTAATAATCTAATCACAATGAATAGCACAATAGTGATGTGTAAACAGATGTTCAAATGTCGCTCAGTAATCTTTGCCCACTGCGTGTAGTGCCATGGGACCCTTGGCATACATTGCAAGAGAATTCTAGTTGCTTTCCCAAACAGAAGATTGGTCCTTTTCCCCAAGGAAAAGCTTGGGTTTGCTTCTGCATGTGTCTGTATACACAGGTGGATGTATACGTAGACTAAGTAACACTAATGCTGTCTTCTGTGATTTTGTGGTGTATTGGTGAGGAGTGAGTCGTTGGCAAGCTTTCCAGTATTTGTAAAAGGTCTACATGGGGTAATCAAATGTTGTTGGGAAAATTGGTCTAATTTTGAGATAGAGAGGTGTGAGAATAAAAGATGCTTTACTGTAAATTGTAGGTAGATAACAACAGAAACTAAAATATTAGAAGAAACTGGGTATCGCACAAACCACACACTTTCACATCACTAAAACAAGAGCTGTGCTCACACAGAAACATGAACCTCTTTGCAAACCACAGAAAGTAAAAGGGAGCGCTCCTGTTTCATTATTCATCTAATTGATCTTTTCTTGATATGAGAATAGATATGAAATGCTCTTGAATATTCCAGTATGCACAAAAAAAGACCATCACTTTTGGAAACTTTTAAAGGCGCAGCACATACTGATAAATAGTAAGGCCGTTTAATTCTGAGAGTTACAACTGCTTGTCTAATGCCACCTAATTATTCTTCTGGAACTGAATATATTATAGCTTTGATGACTTTCCACTCGTGAGTGATATTAAATGAAGAGAGCCTACCCCGTATTTTCATGTGACTAATCAGTTTTCGAAGGTCACTGGGTGCAATCTTTTAAGTCAGTTCTGTTTTAAGAAAAAGATCCTCTGAAGATTGGGTGTTTTGGGGAACCTCTGTGTTGGGTTCCTCCAAAGCTACCTTCCAACCCAGATTGCTCTGTGGTTCTTTGTGGTCTTTGCCTGTATCTGTAATCTCTTTCCTTTGGTTTCCAATCCCATTTAAGACCAAGTTTCCCAAGTAACTTGTAAGTTTGGGCCTGCGGGACTTGTGCGAAATGTGTGTGGTTAAACCCTTGCTGTGTTTGTGTGTGAGAACAAATATGCATATGAATGAGGTTCCTGGATCGATCCAGCGAAGGCTGGACGCATTTCAAAAATTTGAGAGTCTAGCGAGGCGTGCCTTTCTGTGGGGGAACTGTGAAGGTGAGTGTCAGTCTGTGCTCACCTCCATGTTTTACAACACACTTCCATTTATGATCTCCACCAGCTTTACTGCTCTGCCTGCTCCTGCCAGCAACTGCACCTCCTACTCTTCTGCCAGGCTGAGCAGGTTCTGGAGTCAGACAAGCTCTCGGTGCTGGCTGCAGGCGATGCCAGCTTCCTGCTAAGCTCTTCCCAAGGCTGCCGGCAGAGCTCAGGGACAAGGCGCCTTGGTTCTCCTCGGGTTTTTGCTGCTGGATTGCTCCGGTGGCATCGGGCAGCTTCCCTCTCCCTTGGTTTCATCAACTTCTCTCCCCCTTAGTTTCTACAACTTAATAAACACCTCTGTCACCGAATTTGGGACTTGCAGCTAGAACTGCACAGTGGCTGTTTTCTTGTAGTGGGTAGTTTATCCTAAATACCCAGGAGTGAGAGAGAAGCAAGATGCAACCTTTAAATAAATAGGTTTTGAAGCAGTTTAGTTCCTTTGAAGAACTAATTTTTGCTTCCTAAAGTTTCCAGCACTTCAAAATGGTCTAGAGATTTGCAGAAAGGTCACTTCCAGCAGTAACTAATAATAAGAGGTGGAGGGGAAGAGTGTCTTCTCTTGATAGCTTGATCTTAAGACAGCTCAGTGTCTTGTTTGATGCATCAGCGATGAATTTTTACCTGAATCACCTGGCAATTCACTTTACCTGTAAATCATGTTCAGCTCATTGTAACTGTCCTTCCTGGTTTATTGTTTTTTTTTTTTTATTATTATTATTCTGCCCACCCAGAAAAGATAAATTATTTCATTGTGTTTAAACCAAGATGAGGGTGAGTCTCCAACTGGCAAGAACACGACTACGTGGCTAGAGAGGGGTCACTTCTACAGGGAGATGGCTTGGTAGTAGTTGTGCAAATCAATTTATCACCATCCATGTTCCTTCTGAGGACATTTTCCCTTGAATTATCATGCGGTCCCAAGACACTGAAGACGAATTTGCACAAACCCATGTTAAAGTCAGTCTGTCAGAAACGCTGGGAACTTACTGGCTTTGGGGCTCTGTTGTTGAGCCAGAAGGAGAGGAAGTTGGCTTTTGGTTTAGGCAGATCAGGCCAAACTCTGATTTGTTTGCATTTGTGCACCAAGTTTTGTTTTGTTTTGTTTCTGGAACGGCAGCTGTATATGGAATACAATGTAGGAAAAGATTAAGTAAGCCTTTTTCAGAAAAGCTCTATCAGACATTTGCCAAAGAAGAAAAAAAAAGGTGATGATTTTGTTCACTGTTTCCTCCGACCTCCAAAAACTGTTCTTTTGAGTCAAGGTGAATTGTTGATGTGTGTGCAGGATTGAATAGCTGTTTCCAAGATGCAGGTAAATAGCCTGCAAGCTTCCAGATGCTGCCAGGAGGAGAAGTAAACACAGATCTGGAAATGTGCAGATCACTTGCTCAGGGTCTCTTCCTTGAAGAATTTCTGTACTTCTTGTTTGTTGGAATTTCAGTAGCATGTGAAAGACCTGAGTTTGGGTTGAGTGTCTGTTGACCAGTGCTGTAACAACAGGCCATGACTGTCTCCAGTGAGCTGGCAGCACGGACCATGGGCACAGCAGGTAGATAGGAAGAGCGAGGGGGCGTAGGAGAGAGGATGAACATGGTGCTTCTGTCAGGGTTTTGGCAAAGTTGGTGATAGGCAAGACCCACTTTCTGAAGCAGTGTTGAATAATAATGCTTTGCTTTCTTCCAGTCTGTTCCTAATAGTGGTGGAATATCACTGTGCCTGCCGGATGGGAGCTGGGGAGAGGAGAAGCGATTTATCCTAAACTCCATGTGGAGATAGCAGCTGAACCAGGGGCAGGAAATGCTGATCTCTCAGTCCTGCGGGTGAGAAGAAAGTCATTTGTAAAACCCAGGCAGATTCAGATATTTTAATCCTCTACCTTGCCACTGTCATCTGTAACCTTTTGAACCAGAAGCTGGAGAGCACCGATATATGCGAGTTTGATTTCCATCCTTCTTACTGCTGGTCACTTAAGTACAACATCACGTGTGCCTGATGTTCAGATGCTCAGCCCACATAATGTTGTTTTGAATCATATGAATCAAAATTAAACCAACTTCTGCTTTCACAGAATCACAGAATCACAGAATAGTAGGGGTTGGAAGGGACCTCTGTGGGTCATCTAGTCCAACCCCCCTGCCGAAGCAGGGTCACCTACAGCAGGCCGCACAGGACCCCGTCCA
>Ga0065711_1041271_pt1 | contig 16274 bp, 11 predicted proteins | sample Hoacrofraction12_FD_59098 | JGI IMG/M metagenome (GOLD analysis project Ga0065711, IMG submission 59098) | Hoatzin crop microbial communities from Cojedes, Venezuela - Epithelial fraction 12 v2 (version 2) | ecosystem: Host-associated > Birds > Digestive system > Esophagus > Crop | place...
AAAAAAAAAAAAAAAAAAAAAAAAAAAAAAAAAATCACAAATGATAAACTCTTCTCAGGAGTGAAGAGCAACACTAGTAAGCACATGGTTTGGAGGTACATTGGTTAGATATTAACAGGATATTATGATAAAAAAAAAAAAAGAGATCTTACCAAGGATTTCCACCAGCTTGTTTTGCCAGAAGTAACCTCTTTTCATCTTCAGAAAACTGTAAGTCCAGCTCAAAGGAATTGTTGTCAAGATCATGAATATACTGTTCAATATTTCCTCCTGATGTTTGTGGTATACTTGTCTCTGGGGCAGACAGTGAATGGGAAGAGGCAGAACCAGAAACTTGCATGCAACCAAACTGACTCAGGAGATTGTCATACTAAAGGAGGAAACAAAATGAAGAAATTTCTTTAATTAAAAAGCTTATTTTGCACTAAACCGTGGCTTTCAATTTAAGCATGATTTTGTTATTATGTTTTTGGACAAAGAGACAGCATACTCTCTATTGATTAACAGGCACTTACCCAAAAAAGTATGCTTGATAAAAAGCAAGCCAACCAGTACTTTTTCCAAACACTCACTTTATCAGGAAAAAAAAAAGCTGACTAGTTCCAGTTTTAATTTTGTATTAGATACTTCATAATTGAATCCTCATTAAAATATAACTAATCAATAGTTTCAATAAAAATATGTAATATGCAATAATTATGCTTTAATGAAAGTCACAGGCCGTAGAGATGAATACAGCTATAGACAAACATACATTTCCATAACAGTCTTCGTCATCCTCTGACATAGCAGGTAAATACGCTGTAAGTTTTGGGGGTGTCTGAAGATGTAGGTTGTCCCACACAATGGATTCGAAGAAGGAGTGAGCCTTAAGAGGTCCATATCCTCCCATTTCTTCACAACCTAATCTGTTGGTAGCATCTAGAACCTGAGCATATTACAATTAAGTTAACATGCATAAAATAATGACAAGGAAGGGGTGAGCACCATTCACATTTGCACAGCAGCATGCAAAAATTTAAAACCAGTTGTCTCACAGCCCTAAGCATACATATCTAGAATATAAGGAGACCGCTAATAATACAGTATAATATTTGTCAGGATGTCTTGTCCAACAACATTTTGTATTAGACCAGCTCACAGATCTAGAGAAAGGAGCACTTTGGGTCCACACAATTTTTCAGCTTTGTTTATTCATACAGACAGAAACAAAACCAAGCAAACAGAGAGAATGCCTGATGGAGCATAGCTCATTTAAGTACAGCCCAGCATCACATTGTAGTGATGCAAGAAGGTGTGGAAGCTATAGTTGGTGTCAAACATCAACCTTTCAAGCACCCTAAAAATCACCCAGTTCTCAATGTTGATGCAACCTGGACCTTACCATTCAGCAGGCACTGGCTTAGCCATAGAGCTGGCCTGGACACAGGAACATGCTGCTACGTCCTTTACAATGGTTGCACTCATCATCATCCACAAACACAAGACACAGAGTTTCCTCCTTACCCCCCCAGCCAATGCTAATATGCTAGACTATTGAACTTCAGTAAGCTTATACCACCCAAAATGTTCTCCGCATATTCGTTTCAGTGTCATGGCTATATCTCACTAAGAAGAAAAAGTAGTTCTATCTGTCAAACATTCACATGCAGAGTAATTCTTCGGCTGATACGACAGAGACATGCATTAAGTGCAAGGTAAGTGCATGCTAAAATGCAAGGTAAGCTGATTTACATTGCAATGAAGGTATCTCCCCATGATGTACAGAACACTACTTTCATCTAAACAATTCATTATACAACTCAACAAGAATTAATCTGAGTACCATGTAAACCTAAGTATTTGAACCTTAACTTCTGTGTGTAACGCACAGTATTTAGAACCATTTGCTTCCATTTCACTGAGAGATATTCCTTGTCCAAGTTTTACAATTCAGATTTTAAAAAATAATAATCTAAGTGGTGTTTAATAATGGATGTTGATTTTCAAGACACTCCCCTACACAGCCAATAATGCTCACAGTCATTCTTATTATAAGGTTTACAATAGAGTGCATAGAAACTTTAGGAAAAAAGAACTACATAAGCTGAATGTTCCAATGTCATCAAATCATTTAACAGTAGCAAATATTTACCAATAGCTTTTCAACAAGGTCTTTCGCCTTGGGAAAAAATTTTTCTGGAAAGTCATATTCCAACTTTATTATCTTCTGGAATATAAGATATTCATTTCTGCAAAAGAGAAAAACATTAGCTCTTGTTATTAGTTCTCCATGGTTCTTTCACCTTAACAGTGAATAACCTGGACAAATATTAAACGAGATATTTACAAGTTAAGTCACATTCCCATAAATTTTTCTAGGGCAAAGGGGTACAGTCTTCCAAGTATCTACGATCCTGTAAGCACAAGATACTGGAATAATAACACGAAAAATTCAAATGACTCAACATAGAGGTGCCTCATACCATATTCATGTAGGCATAGTTACCTTTATGGTATAAATTGCATGTGAAATTCTAGCATAAATTAAGGAATCTCTCTCAGGAATTCTAGTTATAGCTGTGTAGGCATCTTCATGACATCAGAAAGGACAAATAGAAGCAGGCATAACATTAACATCAACATCGCACCATAAAAAGTTGTAGCAAGGTAAAAGCCAAAACCAAGTCAATATATTTATGACCCACATATAAAGAATTAGCTTAAATCTCTTACCCAGCTCTAAATGGAGGCAATCCAGCTACAAGCTGATATATTATACATCCCAGAGCCCAGAGGTCAGAGCTTCAAAAGAAAGAGGAAAAAACATACAGCATGTTTCCTATAAGAAGTCTTTAAACTGTAATTTAAAAAAAAAATCTTAAGCTTTCTGCTAGTTCGAACATAGCACGAACACATCGGACAAATCTGCCTAGCATAGTCTCCACACAATTTTAACGTCATTCCTTGACAGAATAGCAGGCTAGCAACAGAACTTTCAGGAAGAAAAAAGTATACAGTAACCATCCCACAACAACTGACTACAAGCACCTGTGCAATACAGCTGAATTCTCAGTCAAAATAATTCATGGGTATTTAATGATACTAAAAAGAATACTTATTATCCACTACCACAATTCAAAGATGCATTGAACTTAATGCAATATATGTTCCTTCAGAATTAAAAACCTACTAAATATTTAATGAAAAAAAAAAGTCACCATACAGCTTTTTCACTTAAAGCTTTTTGTAAGACACAAACAAAAAGGCAGGCTATACAATACATGGGTGAGGGAAAGTCTTAAGTTTTAGTGTGTTGGCCTGAAAGAGTATTTTTAACTTATTTTACCTTGAGGTAAAATATACATAGATTTGATTAAAGCTTAGACATCCTCATGGAAGATTAAAACAGTAACAAAGAATCTTCCATGAGGATTTCTAAGCTTTAATGAAATCTGTGATAATCAATCTATCTAGTTTTGATTATATAGATATCTGTCTATCTAGATCGATCTATCTAGTTTTGATTATATAGATTAAAGCTTAGAAATCCTCATGGAAGATTAAAATAGTAACAGACTCAAAACTACCCAAATTAGGATTTTTTTTCTGTAAATATGAAGCATTATGTAACTTCTAAAAGGAGATGATGGCCTGATGAATTCTTTCCATTAGCCAAACCAGTCAAAACCTCTTTGCTTGAAACAAAAGCTGAAAGTCTAATGGTATTTCTATCACTTCATGAAATGCTAGCACAAATTATCACCATTATTCATATAAGAGATCTCTTTCCCCATGATTTCTCAGTGATTACCTGATTATTCATCCATCATTGTAATAAAATAGATATACAACAGTCTGTAGATTACCATCTAGAACCAATTTTAATGCGATTAGAAATTTCTTGAGGGTCACTCCTACTATGCACAGAGATTAGCTTTACCCCATTGCAAACCCCAAACAGAGCTTAGCAAAGATAACTGCAAGTATCTAAATATAAGTCAAAGAAAGCTGTAGCCTTTCCCCTAACAGACAGAATTCCACACTCTGTTGCTTTTACAGCAGGAATTATCATATTAAAACAAACTTATATAGAACAGAACTAAAATAATTATATTATTTAGACAGCAAAGTTTTTCTGGTTTATTTATGGGTAAGAGAAATCCAGCTTCACACTATACACCACCTAAACCTGTCTGTAGAACTCCAGAAGGTAAATGAACTGGGGAAAACAGCACTTGGGCAATCAGCAATATTTGTTAAGAAAAAAATATTTCAAACTCTCTTAAAAAAAGCCTTCATACTCAAGCATCTTCTTTCTCTGAAATACTAAGCTTGCTTGCTTTATTTATCAGGATATTTGACAGTATCTTGCTCTCAGTAAAATTCTGAAATACAATAGAGTCCTCACCTTTTACAGGCAGATTTCTCTGTCAGCAGTTCTGGAGAAACATACTGTGCTGTCCCTACAAATGAGTTTGCCCGTGCTGGAAAGAAAATTGAAAGAAATACGCAAATACATACTCACAGAGAAGCCAACCTCCCCCCTTCCCTGTCCCCATGCTCTCATCCAACAACAACAAAAAAAAAAACCCAAAGGCAATCTATTGCAAGTTATACAATGCTACAAAGACCCCACAGGAATTTCATTTCTCTACCCATCCACAAAATCTGCTTGGAAGAGACAAATCAATTAGTCTCAGTGATATCTATTTGCTTCAAGAAGCTAGGCATTTAGGCACTCTGTTAGGTATAAAATCTTCCAACACAAGCATACCACATTCAAGTAAAAAATTAAGTTTATCAAATTCAGTTCAGTCCAGGGCTTTTTTCAGGGATTGTCTGCAGCATCATGGATTCACAGGTTAGTGTTCTAAGCAACTAGTGACACAAGAATTCTGTAACCTTCACATTTGAGCAACTCTGATCATCACTGAGGTTAAACACATAATCAGACCAAAAACTTACTATTGCAGCTGAGCCATAGTACCTACATGTTTGTATTCTTGTCTTGCAAATGAAAAGTAATTTGAAGTAGGAAGTAGTTTAACTTCCCACTATATTTGGTGATCTAGCTGGCTATACCACTACACCAAGTATTATCCCTTCTACATAATCTAAACGGTGTCAGTCGAAACTGTTTCGAGATCTCTCAGTGATTTATTAAATAAGAGGTAATGATATTTGAAGGTTACAATTTGGTAAATACAACATACATACATTTTCAAAGGACCACTTGCTGGAGTTGTGTGCATAACATGATGAAGTAAAGAACAGCATACCTTGTCTGCTATCTGCAGATAATACTTTTGCTGTTCCAAAGTCTGTTATTTGAATGTGCATATCTTCATTTAGCAAGATGTTCTCTGGCTTAAGGTCCCTGGAAAAGGCAGATTTTTGTATTTAAACAGCACACAAATTAAAGTTGCAAAACTGTCTAGTGACTTATGTGCATAACACTATTATAAAATGATAGAGACATTCCATAAACATTGTTGTGTCAATTCTCCTCTGACTTGTAGGTGTCAACATGCAGACTGCTAACAAATTTTGAAAAAAACATTAAAATTTTTTCTAAAAATAAAACCTGAAGTAATGAAAAAATCTCAAAACTAAGCTATTGTGCATCTCACTTGTCCAACAAAAATGAAAATAGAAAACCAATCAACCCCAACCTTTCACTCCCAAGCCTTAATTTAAATAACATGACAGATTTATATGGCAGTAAGATCTTCTAGGCCTGTTTACTCAGTGCAAAACGCCAGTTAGTCAAACAATGGCAACCCCCTATCCCCAGCTAAATGTCCAGAACAGGCAAGAACCGTAAACCACCTCCACTCTAAGAATGGCATGTTTACATTTGTCACAAATCCATGTATAATTTGTGTTTCAAATGTATGTGTACCATTTATGTGGACACTGCCTCTGATTCTGAATAAAATCAGACCTCACAGTATCAGACATACAATATATAGCAATATCGAATTAGATGTCAAGAGGTTCATTACCAACAACAGAAAAAACAGGATTGGGCTACATGGTTATGACGTTATTTAGTCTGCACCACATTTCCTCAGTTGACAAGAAAAGACAACGTACTTCCCTCCTAAGAAATATCTTTGGATGGTCATAAAGTAATACAAAAGCATGGGAGTTCTTTCGGTTGACTGGTAAGAAAAATCAGTGCCAATGCAAAGCTGTTTCCATCAACCACTGTGCAGCATTATTTTCCTCAGATTACAGCCCCATATTGCTGAAAAGCATGGGTTGTACAGTTGTACAGTTTAAAGTCTGTGGACTAGCACAGAGAGCAATTTGAATGAAGTAAGTATGACACACAAGCCATAAAAATCCTGTTCATTTTCCTATAACTATTCTGAGAGAGAAGTTGAAAGTACTAATAATGGAATGGACCTTTTTTAAGAGTTCTGTGTGGGGTTTTTTATGTATCCATATGTATATATAGAGTACTCTATATACACATAAACATATAGTTTATGTAATATATCATATACCTATATTATATATTAATATATTATGGATGTAGGACATAGCTATGTATCTAGATACACAGACACAAATATTTGTAGTAGCTTTTCCAGAGTAGCCTGGCATCTTAAAGTGGTTCTACCTCCTGTCGTATTTCTTTAGGCAGCAGAAAAATTCCAACAGCTTTCAGGCACTGCTAGAGCTATGGACTTACAATTAAATAAACTTTATACTAGGTTCTCTAATTGCATAATTTCACTGTTTTCTTTTGAGCTCCTCATAGTGGCATTGATATGAAGACAAACATAGAGCAGCTCTTCTGTAATACAGCATTTCCAAGACAGGCTTAGCAATAGTGACAATCATGCTATATTCATTTATAAGCATTCTCCCAACCTAACACATGGATTATATAATCAAAGTGAAACTGGGAGTTCTTGAACTCTCTTTTTCTCCTGTAAAAAAATTTATGCTTTTCGTATTCTCCACATCCAGCCCCCTTAGATTCTATTCCAAATTATTTCACAGAAAAGTACTAGGAAAATACTTTGTCCTTTTAAACATAACTGAAAGAAGTAATAATGCTATCAGAATTAAAATCAGCCAGCTTTTTGCCAATTAGCATCTACTGTTCCATGAACAACATGAACATGCTTGGGAACCAACAGACACAATAGATTTCTTACCCAATAAGAAGTTCTGTGGGTCAGATTTCTCACACTTACAGCCTTAATTTGTTTAATAAATATGAATAACAAAACATGCTTATCTAGACATCAAGAACAACTGCGAAGGTCCTATTAAAACCTTTGCTAATTTTCACCATTTAGTTATCGTTCTGCTCTGTAGAAACTGTTCACACAGTGAAAACTGACAAACATTAATTTCACTTTTCTTGATGACATGCTGCACGCTAATTTGCACATCAGAAAAATTCTAGTTGCTTTTGGTATGTAACACCACAGAAAAAAATGTAGTTAAACAAAAAGTCAGTTTCTGGTTTTAGACCAACTGATCAAGCTTGAAAAAGACAAGCTTTTGGTAATGTTAATTCTAGGCCAAAATGTTTGCTTACTTTTTCCAGCTAGAACAGGGACTGGCTCCCCTCCTAAATTTTTCTTTGTTTAGCTCCCTATATTAACAACAGTACTAACGCTAATGAAATGCTTTCCACAAAATCCATGGTTTTGCTTTAGAATTTACTAAGAACATTTCTAGAAAAATCACCTTGTGCATAATCAAATGCACACTGGCCTGAACTTTGTACTACCTGTGAATTATTCCTTTCCCATGCAAATACTCCAGGGCTGATACAATTTCAGCAGTATAAAACCTGGTACAGGTCTCATCAAATGAGCCAATTTTGCGTATATACTTCAGCAGCTCTCCGTTTTTGGCATAGCTAAGCCCAAAATCTGAATGTAGGTATAGTTAAGGTCTAACTCTAAACCATTCTAAAAAATCCACACACCTGATTTCAAAGACAAGAATACTACTAAATACATGAACAACAGGGAAGAAGTTGGTTAACTTGAAACTTTACATGGTAGCAACTCAAAACAATTTCTTAAATGTATTAACAACCTAGAACACAGGTCCCAATTTCTCAGCATAGCAAAGACCACATAAAGGGTTAAATTTTCAGTTTCTCCGGTCACCTGAATAATTAAACCGTATATATAACTGCTCTCATAGATAACTATTTACATTCATAATGAACATTCAACCTAAGTTTAAAATTTGCCCATCACCTGGAAAGTTCCAAAGTCAGCCCAACGTTCAATAAGCAAGTGTTTACATTACAAAAGAGAGCCCCTGTAAGTTCTGTTAGCGCCTTTGTGTATGTATGTATGTATGTACGTACATACACAAACACATACACCACATAAGGCCTGTTAATACTGGTAGCTGAGAAAAATGCAGCCATTTACTGACCCCAGAAACAGACTGATTTATTCTTTTAGCCTTGGCACAGCCAATTAAAAGCAGGATGTTTAGGAAGAAATTCATATGATGAACATTTTCTTCACAAGGGGAAAAAAAAAAAGCTGACTGCAAACCAATGAGCTTTCAAGATGCAACCGCCCTTCGCAATTACTGCTAGAGAAAAAACTCAGGAAACAGTGGCCCAAACACAAGAGTTTCAGCTTTCTATGACTCTGGTTATTCTGTAAGCACTTTTACATAAGAAAAGTTTTAATAGATGTAATTTTCCAAATAAGAACTAGTGCTAAATATAGCTGGCCACCCCTATTTTAAACACAGGAATTGTGGTGTTCTACTGTAGAGATCAGAAACAAAACATTTTGCACACAACCCGCAATTTTTATTGTTAAAAAGTATTTTAAACTTAGATTATTGCAAGTGGCCCTTGAGAATTTACCACATGGACAATGCATATTGTTTTATTCATCTCCCCTGTCCTGCAAATCACCCACTCTTCTCTCTGAGGGCACACACTCATTCTATTTGCATAATTTCTATTAAAAGCATGATTGCAAAATGGCATACAGTAAGATATTTTAAATACCTCAAGTTATTGTCATCATTCCTGTTAGGCAATGTTTCAAACAAACCAAAACAGGGGATTGTTACTTTCAAGAAAGTGTTGCAGCAAGTTTTAAAATGCAAAGGATACATAGCTTTTCATCATCCTGAAAGGTGAAGTAGAGTTTCACAAAAAAAGGGTGATCCAGGCGGGACATTACATCTCTCTCTCGTGTCACATATGGCACCTTGTTTTCTTTTATGATATGACGTTTTTCTAGAATTTTAACTTAATGAAAAAAGAGAATGAAAATGCAGGAGGTACAACCAAATGAAGTCCATCTAAGCAATTGGTTCGGGGGCTTTTTTGTTTAGATAAAATTACCATAAAACCGCTATTCTGTCTTTTGAACAGGTGTTTTGTAACAGGACTACACTGATACTGTATTTTTAAAAAGTTCACGTTGAAACAGTCAATACTTACTGGCGTATTCTCTAGAACTTGCCAGTTCTCGAGCCAAGACAACCTGTTGCCAGAGGAGAGAAAATACATTGTAACCATCATTAAAGACATACACTAACATTGAATTTGATCTTCCAGTAGATGTTTGAATACCAATTGGCCAAAATAAGCGATCACAACTGCAATCAGCAAGACATTTAAGCACATGTTTGTATTATGCTGGCTTCAGCAAGACCTCTGCAGAAATTCAGTTCAGCGTAACGATGCTTATTTTGCTAAAAGATTTATACACCTGACTGGGTAATCACTGATTTGCACTTTTTTCCCCCCAGAAAAATTCCGAAGATTGTAGTGTAAGTCACAGAAAATGGCCAAATCTTCTTAACAGGAGTGGGGGTAAAACCCACACCAGTAAGTGCTCTGAGGAATATTTATAAAAATCTGTCACAGTAGTTTTTCTTCACATAAATGGCAAAGATTATGTAAGAAGTTGGACAGATCTTTCAACTACTTACAGTTTGACAGGAAAAAGATTTAAAGAAAGGGAAATAGAGATTTCCAATTGGTAGAAGCAAGGGATAAAATTTCAGGCATGCAGTTCTATATTTTTAAAAAGAAAAGCTTTTAAGGAAACAAAGCTGTCATCAAGAAAGAACTTCTATAAAAGACAACTTTTAAGACAATCTGAGAAGTCCTCTTGCATGAATCTGAGCAATAATCCTGTAACAGAGAATTACAGGGGTTTTCTCATTTTAAGTTTATACGCATTCAACACCTTGCTAGAATCTCAACAATATACTATTTTTTAATTATTTTTTTTAAAATTACTACAGCAGCCTTGCTTCTAATCCACTTCTCATTACATCCTAACTCCTTGCAAAATAAGTTATAACAGAGTACTCCAAAAAAGCTTCATCTTACATCTGACACTAAATATTAGGCACTAAGGAAAACGAGCTGCTAAATAAGACACTTTCAGGCAAAAGAAGTGCATGCGGTTGCACTCTTTCAGCATCAGAAAACTGAAACCTCAGTTCAGTAGTAAGAGGCATCTTTAATTTTTTAAAAAACTTCACCTTCTACAAACACACTGAAGTTCACAGTACTTCAATGAAAATTTCCACTAGAAACAACCAGTCTGTTACAAGCTGCATCTCTGCATAGGGAATTTTTGAGACCTTCCTGTGTACACAGGTAATACTATTTAAAGCTATGCAATCAAGATGAGAATGTTCTTAGCTCTTCTAATTTTTGTTGCCAAGTTTCATCAATCAATTCACCATTTAAGCCACTGAAAGCATGTCACTTTAAAAGTCTGTTGTTAAATAAATACACAGATATATAATGCTAAATTTCTGCATTTTGGAAATTGGTATTTTACATTTTCATAAAACAATTCCATGCCATCAGTAAAACAAAAATCCAACGGCAATCTTGCCTATATATACACACAGAGTCCGTAGTCAGAAGTGATCAACTGACACAGGTGAAAATACACCTTGGCTAGCAACTCTCGAACTTGAATTAAAGCTGTATAGCTCCAAAGACTGACTCTCCTCCAGTCCTGCATGGTATCAAATATTTTACCATTAGATTCAGATGTATTACCCACACGCTTACACTGATATTGAGCAGCTGTGTTCTAAGTACACAGGACTGAGTATTTGCCTCCTAGCATGCGTACTTGGGAACCCTTGGGGGGGGCAGAATATGTACTAGCCATAGAGGAGGTGGTGAGTAGGACAGCATGCCTACCCAAACAGGAGCACTGTAATTCTGCCGCCACAGAACAGGTATTATTCCGAGAGGAGCTTGAAGCTGTCTACAAAGTAAGTAGGTTTTCATTACTTTAAAAGAGCAGAGCAACAACTAGAAGGCCCTCCATGTGTGTACCTTTTAATATCAAGCATGGGTCCAAGCACAATTAGAGCTGCAGAAGGAGGTCAACAAAATTGCAGAATACTCTGAAGAAGAATCCCAAGGCAAGATCACGTGCACCTCTGCTGAATTTGAAATACAGCACTAAACCAGATAGAGTTTGTGATAGCCTAACAGAAGTCCAAAAAAACTGAATATATTCATTATGACCCCCTTTTTTTTTTTTTTTAGTCTGCAGATGTCATTGAAAGCATGGTAATACGAAGGCCCCTGCTTTTTGAGGTGAACACTTTTTCAGTCAGAATATTGGTGAAGACCTTGGGGAGTACAATCAGATCTCTGTATCTACAACCATGTTTAATAAGAACAAAGCATATGCTGTTTAACAAGATGCTTTGATAACAATGTGAACATACATGCCCCCACAGATCAAGAGCTCTGATGTTGATACATCAGCGGGTTGTGCTGCCATCCAGAGGGATCTCAACAGACTGGAGAAATGGGCAGACAGGAATCTCATGCGGTTCCCTTTTTTGAACTGCAAACTCCTGGGGAGGAATAATCCCATAAACAAGGATACTCTGGGGGCTGATGGGCTGGAAAACAGCTTTGCAGAAGAGGAGCCAGGGGTCCTGGCAGACACCAATCTGAACATGAGCCAGCAATGCACTCTTGGCACAAAGACGACGAATGGTATCCTGGGGTGCATTAGGAGGAATGTTGCCAGCATGCTGATGGAGGTAATCCTTCCCCACTACTCAGCACCGGTAAGATCACACCTGGAGTACTATGTCCAGTCCTGGACTCCTCTGTAAAACAGACATGGAGCTACTAGCTAAGAGTCCAGAGAAGGACCACTAAAGTTCGTAACAGAATGGAGAATCTCTCATTTGAGAAAAGGCTGAGAGAGATGGGATTTGTTCAGCCTAGAGAAGAAACATCTCGGGGAAAATCTCACCAATGTAATAAATACCTGAAATGGAAGTGTAAAGAAGATGGAGTCAGGCTCTTTTTAGCAGTGGGCCAAACAAACACAGAAGGTTCCATTTGAACGTCAGGAAATGCTTTTTTCCTGTGAGGGTGACCAAGCACTGCCACAGGTTGCCCAGAGAGGCTGTGGAATTTCCATCCTTGGAGACAATGAAAAGCTGTCCAGACATGATGCTAGGCAACTAGCTCTAAGCGGTCCCGCTTAAGCGGAGGGGTTGGATGAGACCATCTCCAGAGGTCCCTTGCAAGCTTAATCCTCCTGTGATTTACAGTAAGATGAACAAGCAAGTTTCCTTCTTGAAGAATGCAGTCTATAGGCTGAAGGCTACAGTCTTTATCCTGAGCTTAGTTTTTAAATTTAAAAAAATTTCAAAAAAAAAAAAAAAAAATCAGTTACTGAAGACAGGACTGGCCATTCCTTTTTTTTTTTAAATAGTAATAAGCAAGTACTGTTAAGTCCCCTCCAGCAACAGTTTGTAACCTGTTCAATGGCCATGGAAAGGAGAATAAGCAAGCATCTCCTGTGCAGTCTGATCATAATGAAATGCGTCCCTAAAACTATTGATCAGTTTCTAAAGTCATAGCACTGCAATAATGGACCAGAACTGCTAGGCTGACAGAGGAAGTAACAGGCAGGAAGAACTAACTCCCCAACATGCTTTCTCTAGAACTATGTGAGGCCCAGATGATTATGTTAACTGAAATCCTGCTTGTAAAACGCAAAAGAATAAGGCTACGTAGGGATTAACATTTTAATGGTATTCAGTCTTTCCTGTTGCCTGCTTCAATACATTTGCGCTACCTAGACTTGGGACCAAAAAAAACCATCCACCAGTGAACACACAGAATTTTATTTTCAGAGTCTGGCCACTTAGAATGCCATGCTAACTTTCAGAGACCACTAGCAGAAAAGCATCTCACTGAAGCAGTGTACTCTGGTATACCCAAGAGGTAGCAACTCCATTGGATTCTTTAGGGAAACCTGCAAGTTTCAAACTACATACTTCAGTGCAAATTACTCTTGATGACTACTAGAGGCCTGCTTCCTAAACACCACAGTAGACTGTATAGGAAGAACCAGAAAAAACAACATTTAGAGACCAAGAACCAAAAGGTACATACAACAAATGACACGTGAAAAAGATACAGAAATATTACTTCTTGTCTTACAATGGTACAGCTACAAAAGCATCAAATGAAAGTATTAATTGCTTCACAGGTTCTTTAAGATAACACTTAAGTAATTCATTCCTGTGCGATGTGAGAATTAAGTTAGAAACAATTGATCTAAAGCTACTGAATAGAAAGATAATAACTGTGGCTCATGGAAGTCCTTGAGGGCCATGACTCTAGAGGCTGAGAAAGAATATTGGAGAAGTGTCGCTGTTCTTACTTTCTTCCCTAAGCATCTGGCAGTAGCTGCTGTCACAAACAAGTCATTGCGTAGAAAAGTTCTCACCATGACAAACTCCTAACCCAGTTCCAATTCTTTTCATCATAAAATTTTAACATAATCCATTGTGCTATCAAACTTACATTAGAAAGTGATGTCTCCTAAAAATCCAAGCATCAAGTCATCAGGATACAACGGAACTTCTCACGAGTTTAGAAAGTACTTGAAAAATAAGCACCCACATTTAGTGCAACACTTGAAATCATTATGTCCTGCTCATTTACACTTCAAGCCGTTCTCTCCAGATTTGTATCTCAGCAATATTACTTGCACAACAAATTTTGAAGCTGATCTAAGATATTTGGCACTTCTTATAAAAAGTAAAGTTACCGTTGAAAAAGATCCTTCACCCAGAATTTTCCCAAATTTGAAATCATCAGGTCGTTTCTTTCGAGGCTGTGGAGGCTGCTGTCCTGTATGTTGCTGCAGGGAGTTGGAACTAGATCTTGATTCAGCTGTAGTGCCCTCCATGTTAGATCCCTGTCTGCTGCCACAGGTGGAAATGACAGATGGAGTGCTGGCATCTGCTTGGTTCCTCACCATTGAAGGGGATGAACAGGAGCATAACACCACACTAGACTGGATTGGAACTGCATCATACTGAAAAGAGAAATTAAACTGTTATTTCCATATCTTCAAATAATTACCACACACATCTGCACTTTATTTCCATATGAGCCTCATATAAAGTTCTGTTTGAAAGGGTTACCATTAAAATGTCTTTAGGAGGGAGTATTAGTATTTATTTTGGAAATGGCAGCTCTTAATTTGTTAAACAACTCTGTTCAGGTCATTCTGCGCACACACATATAGCTGTAAATCAAAAATCCAAACGCTTTAATTCAGAAATGCTCTTTTCAAACTCAAAAAAACGCTCCCTAACACCAAGGTATCAAATTTCAGAGTATATTCTCCTATGCATAACACGATCTTTAAACTGTATTTTGTGCTCAGAGGCAGAGCCATCTGTCCACTCTTAACAAGTACTAGTTTTCCTGAAACTAGATGAAAATAAACACCTGTATTCATGACTAACATTAGTTTAGAGATTCAAGTTAAGATGAACTGTAAATGAACAAATAAAGCATGAAAACTTTAATGGAGAGAAAGGATATATTCCTACACTTTTACTTGGAATGTCACTTTCTCCAATAGTATTTCTCTTCAATACGCACTGGGGAAGGACAGAAGGAAAAGACAGAACAACATACAAAAGGCAGATCAGCTGGAGAATTTAATAATCAGCAATATCTAATACTTTTTTTGAAGTATGCTCTGGTCCATAACCTTTTAAAACAAGGGAGATTATGCTATTTAAATTGTACATATGACCACGTAAAGACATCCCAATTCCAAAGCAAAGAACCAGATAGAGCCCAGAAAACAGCAAGTATAAAAAGATACACTCCAAATACTGATTCTTGTAATAGACAAAGCAAATCATCATTTTGTACCCTTTTATCAATTTTTCTCAAGTAAGACCAAGGAAAACATGTCACACTGCTTTCCCTCCCTGTTTGTAATATACCTCCATTAGTCTGTCACATGTCTGCTTCAAATGTTTTACTTGAAACTGGCCAGAAAGCAAAGAGAATAGGAACGCTCTGCTGAACAATTACTCACAATAAAAACTGAAATAGTATGCAAACAGAGGGAATATTTAAGAAAATTAACACCATGTCTGAACATTATTTTTTAATCTCAATATTCTAACATACATCTAGCAGAATGAAACTATGACTGAATGAAAGTCTTATAACCTCAAAACAGATTATTCTACAACCCTGACCTAACCTATAACATACTTCATGTTGATATTCAAATAAACATTACTTCTGACAAAAAGAATATTTTATCTCATGAATTTAAATTTGATTCACAAACAATTTTCTACATTTCTATCAGAAAACACTTTAGAAGGGAATTGGACTTGTGTTCAATCAGGCATATGGGCTTAAAGTAACTAGCTCCCAAATGAGCAATTACTCACTTGGCTGTGCTTAATACAGTAAGTAAAAGCAGCCCTTATTCACTTCTTTCAAAAATAAGATACAATTCAGAAATACACTTTGCTTACACATTTAGTGGCATTACAGAACAATGAGACACAAACATTTCTAAGCATGCAAACATGTACTTTCTAAATTGAGATGAAGGTAACAAGGTCAAAAGAGTACAGCTAAAACTCTCTATTTCTTCCACTCTCCATAGCCGATATATATATTCTGAGAAAGCAAAGTCAAGATTAATAACAAGAAGGACAGAGGATGATGCAATAGATTTGAAGTATCAGTTACCTAAGAAATGACAGATCTATGCAACTAGGTATGTTGCACCTGAACATTTATAGCAAAGGTCACTCCTACACTTGTCTTTCCACGCTCCACGTATTCTTGTTTAGAATCTTGTGTCCTGTATTTACCTTCTCACTTTTATTTTGAAAGATTCAAAAAAACATGTCTGCAGAGATTATACATGTTTCTACACGCATGTCTTCACATATGCCAGAGACAGAATACAGGCTAGCTCATCCGG
>Ga0065711_1041272_pt1 | contig 16273 bp, 18 predicted proteins | sample Hoacrofraction12_FD_59098 | JGI IMG/M metagenome (GOLD analysis project Ga0065711, IMG submission 59098) | Hoatzin crop microbial communities from Cojedes, Venezuela - Epithelial fraction 12 v2 (version 2) | ecosystem: Host-associated > Birds > Digestive system > Esophagus > Crop | place...
TAGAAACGATACAATCCCAATGTGAGTAAGATCGTTCTGCTTTATTAGTCATCAAAACAGGGTATATATAGCAAAGCAATTACGGCTTCTAATTGGTTAGTTACTCTTAACCATATATAGTCAACACTGCTGCAATTGGTGCAAAGCTTCATTTCTCGATGTGGAAGCAGCACTGTGGCAGGAAGCGTCACTGTGGCAGGAAGCGGCGACGTAACAGTCCCCCTGCTCCAGTGTTCCGAGCTCATCGCTCCACCCTCCCAACAGGGTTCCGTGTTCGCCGCTCTCAAGGCCCATCTCTAGTTTGAAACCTGGGTTGCTCAATGGCACTAAACTATGTCCCCTCTTGTCCAGCCAGGACTCCACAGTTCAGACTGGATATTGGGAAAAACTTCTTTACTGCAAGAGTGGTCAGACATTGGAACAAGCTGCCCAGGGAAGTGGGGGAGTCCCCATCCCTGGAAGTGTTCAAAAAACATGTAAACATGGCACTTTGGGACATGGTTTAGCAGGCATGGTGGTGTTGGGTTGACGGTTGGCCTTAAAGATCTTCGAGGTTTTTTCCAGCCTTAATGATTCTATGATTCTATGATACACAGGCTCATACAGGATCTGTAGCAGTGAATGGAAATAGACGATGGGGGAGAGTTGATGGTGTTAGCATTTTGGTTGTGCTTTCTTCCCTGTAACGCCCTTGAGGGAACAGGGTACTATAATACTTATTTTTATTTAGTTTGTATGAAGTTAGCCTTAGTCAAGAGAAATGTACTTTATTGTACCACCAAGCTTGATACATTTACTGAAGTCCTTGGTGAAACTCGGGCACTTCAAGGAAGAAGGGTAAAGTCTTTAAAACCTTCTATTTTTTTTGTTTTTATTAAGCAATAGCACAGTGCCCTATGAAGCAGACAGATAGGTGCCACCTGCATTTCGCAGAACGCTGGAGGGGGAGTGAATTGTCCTGCCTGAGCACAGCAGCGAGCGCTGCTCTGGGCTCCCCCCTGGGAACCACATCCGCACTGCAGAACAAGACCCCCCCACCCCCAGTAAACCTCCCAGCCCCCTGCACCCGGCTGACCCCCGCTGGCAGCCCCAGCCCGGGGGATTCCTGCTGCCGGGACCCTCACCAGGCGCCATGCCCTGACAGCCACTGCCCTGCCAGGAAACATCTGCGGTGCAGCACCCCGGGACGGTGCGAGGCACCCCGGGGCGGTGCAGGGCACAGGACTTCCCTCTTTTCATCCCATTCCCTGTGGTCACAGGCTCCATTTCCCAGCCTGTTGTTTCTTAAATCCTTCTTTTCTTCTGCTGAGGATACTGTTAATGCAAGGCTGTATTTCTGCACCCCCCTGCTGAGAGTGTGGTGCCCACATACTCCCTCTTCCCATGTTTCACCTCCTCTCTGCTTGTCAACGTGGTAACACATGCAAAGCAGAATAAACCTTTGCTATCCAGTCAAATGACCTGGTAGAATCAGCCACTGGACTTCCCAAAATTAATCTTTCTTTGAAATACACCAGCATTTCTAGGAAGTTCTCTGATCTCAGTTTAAAACTTGACAGTGAAAGAGAATCCACCACAATCCTTTGGTGAGCTCTTGTCCTCATTTGTTGCTGTCACTCTGTGGTTTGTGGGGGTTTTCTTGTGGAAGAAGGGAGAAGAGAGAGAGTCTTTAAAAACAGAAAAATAAATGAACTCCCCACCCTTGGAAAATCAAGTTGCAAAAAGCCAAACCATCGCCAGTGAATTGGTCTAATGCCGGTTTCTGTTTGTTTGACTTCAGCTGGCTGGGTGGAAAAGCCCCCGACACCTTTTTCTTTGTGGGGCTGCTTACGGGCTGCGTTCATGTGGGTAACTCTGGAGCTGCACAGCTCCTCCAGAGCTTCCCTGACTCTCTGGTGAGCGACCTGTGTCCTGCCCTACTCGGAGCCCTTCCCGCTGAGCTGGCGACGCGCGGCGCTCCCTTACTCACCCTCCGGTACTGACACTTCACCGAGCTGTTCAAACGTCCTTGAGGGTATTTTTGCCTGCCTGGGCTGCAGAGCGTTCGATTTGACTCTGCATCTAGAGGTGACGTCCAAAGAGTGCTGAAAATACGGTCCTTTAGTCATGGCTTGAATTGCTCGTCTGGGATGGCATCTTCCCACAGAGCCCAGCGCTCTCCCGTTGCCGTAAGAGCAGCCGTGGTGCCGGTGTGCTCTCCTCTGCAAAGGCAGATTCAGCTCGTCTGAAAGGCTGAATAAATGCATGACTCCGTGTTTTAAATAATTCATTAACGAAAACTGGAAGTCCACTCGCATTTCTTTGGTATGAGGCATTCTTAGGTTCGAATGGTAGGTCAGGTCAGAGCGGGTTACGCACACGTGATTCAGCGGTTTGGATGCGATGCTTCAGATGACTCAGGCGTGTTTTTAAGAAGTGTACCTTGGTGAAAAGGTGTGAATCAGAGAATCAACATAATTCATGCTGAGAGGGACCCCCAGGGTCGTCCAACCTTCTGCTGAGAGCGGGGACAACTTTAGATCAGGTTGTCCCCGGCCTTGTCCAGTCATGTTTTCTTGTCTCAGGGATGGAAATTATAAAAACCCCTGGGCTCTGTGTCTGACCACCTTCATGGCGGCTATTTTTTCCCAAAACCTGGTGAGTATGTCCTATGTCGCAACTGGTGTCTGCTGCCTCTTGCCCTGTTGCTCTGCACCCTGAGGAAGAGTTTGACTCTGTCTTCTCCACAACTCCTCACTAGGTAGTGGCACATTGCAAGAAGGTCCACCTGAAGCCTTCTCTTCTCTGGACTCAGCAGGCCCAGCTGCCTCAGGCTCTGCTTACGCGCTGCGTGCTCCAGTCCCAGCTGTCCTGCTGGCCTCTGCTGGATCCACTCAGTGGGTTGAGAGCAGCCACTGAGCTGCACCAAGTGCTCCACTGAGAGCAGCCCTGCCAAGAAGGACCCAGGGGTACTGGTGGGTGAAAAGCTGGACATGAGCCAACAGTATGCGCTTGCAGCCCAGAAGGCCAACAGTCTCCTGGGTTGCATCAAAAGAACTGTGGCCAGCAGGTCGAGGGAGGGGATTCTGCCCCTCTGCTCCGCTCTGGTGAGAGCCCACCTGGAGCCCCACGTGCAGCTCTGGAGCCCTCAGCACAGGACAGACCTGGAGCTGTTGGAGCGGGGCCAGAGGAGGCCACGGCAATGATCCGAGGGCTGGAGCACCTCTGCTGTGAGGAAAGGCTGAGAGAGCTGGGACTGTTCAGCCTGGAGAAGAAAAGGCTCCAGGGAGACCTTATTGTGGCCTTTCAGCTCTTAAAGGGGGCTTGTAAGAAAGATGAAAACAGGCTTTTTAGCAGGGCCTGTTGCAATAGGACAAGGAGTAATGGTTTTAAACTAAAAGAGGGTAGGTTTAGACTGGATAAAAGGAAGAATTTTTTCACAATGAGGGTGGTGAAACACTGGCACAGGTTGCCCACAGAGGTGGTCGGTGCCCCATCACTGGAAACATTCAAGGTCAGGTTGGACAGGGCTCTGAGGAACCTGATCTACTTGAAAATGTCCCTGCTCAATGCAGGGGGGTTGGACTAGGTGGCCTTTAAAGGTCCATTCCAACCCCAACCGTTCTGTGATTCTATGATTCTGTACTTATGTCTGTCTTGTGCTGAGGAGCCCAGAACTGGACCCTGCACTCAAGGCGTGTCTCACCAGTGCTGAGCAGAGGGAAAGGACCATCTCCCTTGACTTGCACGTAATGTCCTTCCTAATGCAACTGTTGGCTGTTGGCTTTCCTTGCTGCGAGGGCTCGTTGCTAGCTCATGGTCAACTTCTCCACCAGGACCTTTTCTGCAAAGATGCTGTCCAGCTCATCAATGGCTACTCTGTACTGGTGCGTGGGGTCATTCATCCCAGGTGCAGGGCTTTGCATTTGCCTTTGTACCGCTTCATGACACTCCCAGTGGCCCGTTCCTCCAGCCTGTTGAGCTCCTCTGCAAGCCACCCTCCCCTCTGGGGTTGGGCTCACGATGAACACACCGCTGAACAAGAAGGGTTGAAATGGAAGCAAGGAGGTCACACAGTTAATGCACGATGTGGAATAGTTGAGTCTCACTTGCCAAATCCAAGAGGTTATCCAGGGTAAAACCAGTTTAATGACAGCCATGGAATTGATGACAATTTATGCAATTATTATAAAGTGAGCAAAGTACCATGTGGTGTTACAGAAGGTCTGAAAAAGATATAAATAGACTGGTGGTTCAAATGTGAAAGTGCTAAACTCATCGATCATGATGTGCTCTAAAAATAGAGACTTGAGCCTCTGCATCAAAAAAATAATGCTTCCCTTAGGAAGACCTAACCAGCTCTAAACAGAAAGCTTTCTGGCTGATGTCCAACTACTATTTTTTTTTCAAGTCCTGTAATCAAATTTCTTTTCATTACTTTCTGGTGGGAAGTTTTCTTTTTTCTTTTCCCCATTTCTGTTAAGCGGTGGTGTGTGTTCAGTTGCTACGATGACGAGAATAATGGCATTCCTGTCACCCTGAAACGTTAAAAGTTGAAAAGTTTATGTGATTTTTTGTACATACTGGGCTTACAAGTTATAAATGACCAGTTCATTATTTATGCTACATAGGGTAAAACTTTAAACAAAAAGTTGTTCTTCAGTTCACCTTCAAATTGCGTGTTTTCTGCCCTACAAGTTTGCTAGATGTGAACTATAGCAGCAGAGCTGTTTAACAGTGCTGGTAGCTGCAGTTTAGAAGCTGCTGTGCAGCAGAGCTGGAACTCGCGCGACCTTTGTGCAAAGTCAATGGGTTATGGGGTTTTTGCTCGATCTGTAGCTATCTACGCTGTTTGCCCCAGGCCTCCCTGCCCTACAGCAGTCATTAAAATGCTGCCTCGACTGTTCAGAGCTGCTGTTTGCTAAGAAGTGCTCCACAGCTATAGGGACTGTTGGGTTGTTTGCTTCCCTATGGGATCTAAGGGTTATGCAAAACCAAATTAAAACCCCAAACTATCCATTTCTAAGTACAGACAGAGCCTGAATCCAGGTCAGGATTCCTTCAGGATCAGCATCACACGGCAATCGTGTGACTGCAGGTTGCAGTGAGAACAGTGGGTTAAAAAGTATTTTTTAGGTTGTAATGAAACAGAATATAAAATGTAATGGTATCAACAAAAAATACAGTGATATCTTCCATACTGACTTCCACAGTCTCTGGCTCCCAGCCCCAGAAGCCTTGGTTTACACAATGACTTTGCCTATAGCTGCTGTCTAGCTACCAAGTCTTTACATCACGCCGTAGCCTTACCCACATGGAAACCTCCTGAGTATCTGGTGTGAGCTGAAAAGTGGTTAGCCGGAGGTTAACTACTGAACCAAACCCCCAGGCATTAGTGGAGCCTTGCTGTCTTCAAACCGAGGTCTAGCTGTCGTTCCCTGCACGGGATGCACAGCTCCTTGGGGGAGCAAAAATTACTTTTCATAAGGAGTTAACCACAAACCTGCCATCAGCAAGGCAAATTTCAGCAAAGGCGCAAGCAAGAAGGTGTGACCCAGTGCACAAATTCCTAAAGAGGAGGCGACAGCTGGTGAGGCTGCAGCGCGGTGGGGAAACATCTGGAAGCTATGGGAGACTCTAATCCAAGTGGGACAGCGTGACGCCGTTTGTCTGCCTCATAAGAGCTTTCTGGGCCAGCTTCATAGGAAAGCTGTGTCTGAGATAAGGGAGGTGGCTACACAGGGTGCCGACGAGGTCTGACGCGCAGTATATTGAATCCAGGTTTGGGTATTGCTCTTCACCACTTATACTGATGAGCTGGAGCGGGTCCAGATTAATGAGAATAACGAGCGGTTGGTTGCTGTGAGGAACAGTTAACGGCACTGTGTTGCTTTAATCTAGAAAATACAGGACTGAAGGAGGGAACACCCAAGTTCAGAAAGGTTGGCTGCATGGGGCTCTGTTCTCCTCCGCAGCTGCCCAAGTGAGACGAGAGCAATCAACTTAATTTTCAGTGAAATTACCAGAACAGTGGGGCTTCTGCAGACTCTCACTGGTGCAACTTGAGGCATCGCAGTTTCTGGTGTGGGCTGGAGGTTTCTAGGCCTGTAGTTAACAGTAAAATGCCAATCTGTAACAGCTGCTGCAACTCAGCCATTGATGTGATAATTTAAACCAACACCACTCATGCTTTGAGTTACTGCACCAGACTATGGCATAGAAGAATTTGGGATGGGACTGCAGGATGTCTCTCGTCCAACGCCCTGCACAGAGCAGGTCCCAAACAGACCAGGTTGCTTAGGGCTTCGTCCAGCTGAATCTAAGGACTACAGCCCCAGGATGGAGATGCCACAGCCCCTCTGGACAACCTGTTTGTAATATTTGACCACATTTACAGTGATTTTTTTTTTTCATTATATTTAATAATAATTTCCTGTGTTGCAACTTGTGTCCATTGCCTCTGCCCTATCATGGTGCAATCAATAATGTTAGTTATTACTTAATAAACCCTTCAATTAATAGCAAGTTTCTTGGTAACCGCCTACTGGACTCTGGTTTCATGATGCTGCAGAAGAGGAGGACACGCGCTGTTCCTGCTTTGGCCAGGCCTGAGCATCGTGGCGGGGCGACTGTGCGGGCTGAGCTGCAGAGACGCTGTTCTGCCCTGCCCGCGGTGCCTCTCCCGCACAGCCCCGCGCGGCGCGGGGACCAGCTGCCTTTTCGCAGGGCGCTGAATTCATCCCTCGCTGTAGCTGGTGTGCGGTGGTTGAAAGCACTCTGGCATCCCTGGGGATGGAAAGCTCTGTGAAGACTGGAGTTATTTATTATGATGATTACTAAAATAAAACTTTAAAATGCCTTAATGTAAGGAGTTCATTGGAAGGTTTACAATTTGGGCTGTTTTATGAAGGGGGAAATTATTTCCAAGAACCAACTTAGAGCAAGTCCCCCTTAGGACAATGCAAAAGGAGAGTTCCAATGTATTACAAAATTAGCATGGCTATAGCTTTCTCAGCGTTTAAGATCCCTTCGTATCAGGGGGAAAGGGGAAAGGAGAGTCAGGCAGCCAGAACAGGAATCCATCTCTATTGGGAAACCATTAGAAAGATGCAATGTGGTGGCTTGGACCCAGGCGGAATTTGAATGTCATCCCTTTTCTATAAATAATGCATAAGCATCATCATATTTTTTAATGCAGAGCCCAGAGGGAAATAATCTCTCTTGATTGAACTGGGACGTAGCCTTGTGGACTGGAACTCAGAGGTCCCAAGTTCGAGGGTCCCGGGTGGTGTGTCCCAGATGCTGGGTGCTCTCCCCTCCCCACACCACCATCTCGGGAGCAAAGGGATGAGGATGCTGCACCACAAGCAGATCAGAGAGCTGAAGCCTCTTACTTCAAGCATTGTCCTGGATGTACTGCAACCCCCACCAGGAAAATGGGTTGTTTACTGCAAATAATTTTTCATTTCTGGACCATGACTGGACTATTTACTGCCCAGATCCAAAGTCACAGGGCTGTATCTCTGTCAGCTCAGAATGATGCAACTTGAACAGAAAGCTTTTGGGGCAAATGTTGGAGTTTCCTGTGGGATTTCAGGGTGAACAAAGACCAGAGGGCACATCCCATCCAGCTTTCAGGAGTGATGCCGCTCCGTGTCTGGGACACTTCTGTGGTGCTCAGTCACTGTGCTGTCCAAGTCACTCATATGTTACTGTCAAGATACCCTACGCACTGCTCCATAGGTGATGGGATGATGGAGTAAGGCCACGGTGGTCTGTATTTTTGAAGTTTTGTGAACCTGTTTCCAAGGAGATGTACAATTCTATTTTAGGGATAAAATTATGTGAACAAAAGTCCTGGTGTTTTATGCCACGTCAGCTTAACCTGCACATCCTCCTTGGCTTGAAGCACAAGATCTGGTTTTGCCCTCATTGCCTTTCAAAGCCCATTCAGATTGTATGAATTTGTGCCAGGCATGGGAATTCGGTTGTGGCTTGGAATTACTCAGCTCTGCTCCATTGTAAGCAAGGAGAAACTGCTATAACATTTTGCCCTGTTACAGTCTCCCAAGACACTGGGAAATAGCACGGTCCCGTGCTGCTAAGCACTGAAATCAGAGACATGCCCCTTCTTTAGTGTTTATGGTGTGAACAGATAATGAACAAGAGTTTGATACCAAAATACAGGAGGGTTAAGCAACCTGGCGAGTCAATGGACTTGCAAAACCATGGATGAGGGATTCCACATCCCTGCCAAGCGTCCCATCTGGTAAGAGTCACTGCCTTGCTCACCTCCTACCTTGCTGTCTTTGAATTGCTCTACGTGCAATACATTTCTGTGGGGACTGGCTTATTTACACAGCTTGCCCTCCCTGTGCCTGAACTAGAGAAGAAAACTGACGGAGAAGAAATGAAGTAGTTGCTAATTAGTAATTAGTTCATTAAGAAGACATCTGCTTCACTTTAGGCAGGGAGAGATGAAGAAGGCTGAATCTCATGTCACCAGTGATGGGCTGTTTATGGATTCTGCATGAAACTAGAAATCAGGCTTCTTGTAAGGTTGCCTTTTTCCACCCTGGAGATGCCCATGTACTGAGGTCTGAGTGATGGTGAATACCAGTGATGAGACAGGGCTTTGTGCAGCACAGGGGACTCGCCTGTGAAGGATCCCCATTCTGCTGGATGCAGAGGGTACCCACCCTGTCCCACACCCTGCTTCGGTGTCGACTCTGCCTTGTCCAAATTCCTAACCTTGGTATGGGCAGAAATGAGAAGGAGGCTTCTGGATTTGGAAGGAGAAACTGGAATCGCCCCTGGCTTGAGCCTGGGCTTGGAGATACCGATGAGAGCAGTCTCTTGTGGCAGGTGCTCAAACGCCCTCCCAGGACATGCAGCCCGCTCTGGGGAGGTGGTGGGGCTGGGAGGTAGTTTGGGCTTGTGAACTTAGGGTGTAAAAACCAACTTATTGGATGAACACCAACAGCTTAATGACAAAAACAGTGTTTAAAGCACTTTGAACAACTGGCTTCCCCAGCCACTGAGGTGCTTCGGGAAATGCCTGTCACTGTGCTGGGTGAATAATTCAAAGCAGGATCAGAAGAAGGTGCTGGCTCCTCCAGAGCAGCAGTCATTTTCTCCTAGAAGGCAGGGAGGAGGAGGATGAAGAGTTTCATATGGGAAATTCTGGAGTTTTTCAGCCTGGAGAAGGCTCCAGGGAGAACTTCGAGCAGCCTTCTAGTACTTGAAAGGGCCCTACAAGAAATCTGCAGAGGGACGTTTCACAAGGGCCTGTACAGACAGGACAAGGGGTAATGGCTTTACACTGGAAGAGGGCAGATTTAGGTTAGATGTCAGGAAGGAATTCTTTAGTGTGAGGGTGGTGAGGCGCTGGCCCAGGCTGCCCAGAGAAGCTGTGACTGCCCCTCCCTGGCAGTGTTCAAGGCCAGATTGGATGGAGCTCTGAGCAGCCTCGTCTGGTGGAAGGTGTCCCTGCCCATGGCAGAGGGGTTGGAACTAGATAATCTTTAAGGTCCCTTCCAACCCAAACCGTGCTATGATTCTATGATTCTATGATGATGCTGCGAATTTGAAATACCACGAAGTCCCCAGGTCCTTCTACATGGCCTGGAGAGTGCTGGGTAGGAGATGCCAGGGATTTTCTTGTAGTTGTATTTTCTGCTGGAGAATTTGGAAACCATGCATATGAAGAAGCAGGACTGTCAGAGAAAACGATTGTCAGCAGTGTTTGGGAAAATGCAAGCTATCTTTCCCTGGCCGTACTTCTTGAAAGGTATCTTCTTCCCCTAAGTTTTCCCGAACTCTCCTCAGTTATCTTTCTGTCCAAATTTCCGTTCCTTCCAAAGCTGAAACACTTTAATTGTGTTGAAATTAAATGGAAAAAGAAACCCCCAACTAAACCTGAAAACAGTTAAAAAATTTTAATATAAAAAGCCATTTTTCCTTGAAAAACATTCAACTGGCTGTAATCAAATCCTCTCCTGTTAAAGCAGCAAATTTCCCCTAGATTTCAAGAGTGGTGGCATGGGCACTCAGCAGATTTTGACACGGACAGGGGTAGCAGACTGCCGACTGCATCACCTATGAAACTCCTTTCCCTGGTGACTGCACATATTTTCTGCCTACGGATCAGGCGCATTTGGATTTTGGGTCTTGTCTGCCAGGCAAAATTGTCCAGAATAATCTATTTTGGAAGAGCTGCTCTGGAGCTGCTGCTCATCTGAACCCTACTGGGGGAGTGTATTCCAGAGCAATTATTTTGTTCTGGAACAAAGCGTTAATTATTCCACTGTAAACTGACTCTTATTTGTGGAAGACAGTGGTCTGAGCAGGCAGCTGTTCCAGAATGGTGATTGTGGAATAGCTTATTCTGCAATAGCTGTTCCGGTCAAGTTCCCCACGCCGGGAAGCCGTGAATCCCTGCTGCAGCCCGGGTGGGAACACACCCAGCACACGCAGCCTCTGGCTCTGTGGACGGCTTTAAGGCTGCAGGCTGACGAATCTAATAACGTTGTTATTCTGCTTGCCTTTGGGTGAGAAAGAAAGATCTCTGTTAACACTGCTGTGTCCTGGATTTTTCCCCTCTGTTAAATATTATGCTCTCATCTATCTCTGCAGGGTTGCTTGACCCTTCTTCCATTCCATTCCATTCCATTCCATTCCATTCCATTCCATTCCATTCCATTCCATTCCATTCCATTCCATTCCATTCCATTCCATTCTCACTGAAAAGCTGACTTCTTTTATCAACATTTTTTGACTCTCTCATCCTCGCGGGTTTTATCCCTCTGCCCAAATGGATGTAACCTCCTTTTATTTTTACTGCATCTGTGACTTCTTGTCACTCTTCCTTGGATTCCCTCTTTTCTCCCGCATGGCCAACGAAGTTAACCCGCAGCAGGCAGCTCTCCGGCCCGCGGTGCCCACAGCGAGAGCATCGCCGCCTGTCGTTACCTCGTGCTTACGGTCTTCTCAGGCAGCTTTCAATCGGGATGACAGTGTTTCCCTGCCCGAGCCAACTTGAATTAATTTGGAGCACAAGATTTCAGGAGACAGTATCAAGTCCTTCAGTGAAATCCAAATAGATTGCAGCTGCTCTGTGCTCTATTAACCGCATCATTTTGTAATTCTGTCCAAAAAAACTGGGGGGAAGGGCAAAGAAAGCTGGAGTCTGGCAGGATTTTGATCCCACAGATGTGAGTTGGAGGGAGTGTAAGAGGTGTTTTCCTGGGGAAGGGTAGCAGGTCAGTGTGGCAGATTTCCATGTTTATAACATGGACTTCTTTTTTTACCTCTGCGTGCCCTTTTTATCCATAATTAATGATTGATGTATTCCCCAAAGTGCAAGTATTGGTGTCCCTCATGGCTAGTATATAATTTTCCAAAGCACCTCATAATATTGGCTGTCATGTTCTTAGCTGGTGGGGACTTCTGTTCCTCAGGGCTAGGTTCTTCAAAGTAGTTAAATGTAAAAAGTAACAATAATTGAAAACACCCTCTCCTCCCATTCCTCATTAACAAAAACTTCCAGAGACTTAATACTGACAAAACCACTGGATGCTCTTTAGGACTTTGCAAGCCATTGACCTCAATAGTGCTGTGGGACACAAATCAAAGAGAGAATCTTGCACAACATGCTCTATGTGCTTTTTTTTCATTCAAAGTGATGTTGGCTGCTTGTTGGCCTCCTTATGGGTCCTGGTTCTGTCGTCCTCCAGGTGTTTAATGGTTGCTCTTCACTCAGTCATTGCTCTTTTTCTTCTTTCCGCCCCCATTATGTGCCTTCTGTCCTGGTAAAGATCTTTGGTATTTGCTATTCACCACACGTAAGTGTGTCCCGGTTTTCAAGTCGATGATGAGAAACCAAAGCCCAAACAAACACCTTGATGATATAAAGACCAGCCAGTTAATTTCCTTGCTAGGATAAGAGAAGAGGAGCTGAGCAAGCTTATTTCCGTATGTTCAGTTTTTCCAGCAAAGAAGAGATATCTCTTGCTGAACTATGAAGCTGACTGGCAATTGCCCTTTCCTGCTAAAATACCCCAGCTTTGCACTTGGGCCCTCCCCGCCAGAGAAACCCGCAGCCCAGAGCGGGTACTTCCACGCACAGCGTCTGTGGCTCGGTGAAGGCATAACTGAAGCTGGGAGCCTGCTCAAGCTTCTGGAGGAGATGAGACGTTTGCTATGGCTTCTGCCGAGCAGGGCCAGGCTGTGGTTGCACGCTTCGGCATCAGCACGGGCTGCTTTGCTGATCTCAGGGTTTCCTCAGTATAGTCCATATCAGGGCACAGAGGGAAACAGATTAAAGATAAAACCTCGGGAGATGATTTCTTGGAAGCTGCTGCATTCATTCACTTTCCTCCCAACCACAACATGTCCGCCTGGACAAGGTCCTCTACAACCTACTGTAGGTGACCCTGCTTCGGCAGGAGGGTTGGACTAGATGACCCACAGAGGTCCCTTCCAACCCCTACCATTCTGTGTGATTCTGTGTGATCTCACCAAAATGTCACACAGGAGCACTGAGGTGTCTGTCACCTGCTATCATGAGACACCCTCAACAGCCAAATCTCTCTCTGCTGCTCATTCGCTCTTCCTCTAAAAAAAAAAAAGAAGAAAGAACACCAAAAAAATCAGGTTTCCTCTGTTTTCTCAGCTCCAATGTGTAGTTTCAAGAGGAAAGGCTCCTCCTCTGGATTACTTTCCAAGAAAGTGGTTTCTGTTAGGACATTTCTTTAGTAATACCTGTAATGCATCTTAACACAGATTTCTTTTTCTCTTCAAAAAGAAGAGCAGAAGTTCAAAAAGAAATTGTTCCTGTAAAAGTACTTCTGGTATATTTGAATAGTAAAGAAGGAAACAAATACCCTATGCCAAAGTCAGAAGAGGAGGATCTGGGATGCCTTTATGCTGTCTCTAGTTCCAGTAGTAACCCTCCATGGGACATTGCTTAGATGGGACCCTGTACTAGAAAAGGGTGCCTCGCTCCCCCAGAGCTCTTGGAAAACTGAAGCTTAGCTTCTCTGTGTCTCATTTTTCCTATCTCCAAAGCAGAGGTTGTACCACAAAGCCAGCTCAACTCCAGGTGTTCAACTGATGCTGACCAAATCAGCTCCAGCACAGCTGGTGTTGGCCATGTACTCGTCTGCTTGTATCGGTTGTAGCTCTTATCCTTCCCCATGTCGTCTCTTCCCCGGTGATTGATTTGTCCCTCCATGCTGTCACATCTTGACTTATGCCACTGCAGCTAATAGCAGGGCCTTGCCTGGATGCTCTGTGCCTGGCCTGCTCTGTGCTGCGGCAAAGGTAATTACTGGTAGCAGAGAACAAGAGGTTAATTCCAGGCTCCTTTCCTCTGTCTGGACCAAGCATAAATTCTCCCTAGAAACAACTGCAAGCAGCTGCCACTCAGTACAGAAATTAATAATTCCAGTTTCAAGAAAGCAAAATTTTTATGCAGCGCATAACTGGAGAGGTAATATTTAAGGCTATTTTAGTGGTTTTGGAATTAAACCTTCTGTGTACAGGTTTAAATACTGATTATCTCAGTTCTTTTTCATTCAAAATCCACCATGCATTATCTGAAGAGAGCAAATACTTCTAAAAGGGTTTAGAACAAGAAGTCTGGTTTTTGGACTGATGGAGAAACGTTAAATGTTTTTCTCTTTCATTACCCTTGCTTTAATTAGCATTATGCTTCTAGTAAGAGGAGTGAGTAATATTTCTCTGTTTGGCACTCTGTTTCATTAAGCAAACTGCTTGTTGTTAAATCAAGCTTAGTCGACTCCTTCTGTGATTTAAAGATTTCAGCTGTAGCCCATGAAACAGGCTGCTGACTGGTACCATCAGAAGAGGGCAAGAGTTATACAACGAAGTGAGGTTTTTCCTTATACCCATGGCAGTCTCAGTCCATCAGCAGGAGGCTGTGCACACAGGCTGAGGTTAGTTTGGACCTGGGTACATATGGGCATGGAGAATCTTGCACAGGGTGCGAGAGCTGTGTTTTTGTCTGGCTGCCTCAAAGCCCAGAGGTCAAAGAGGACAGGGGCCAGCTCAGACCCTGCAATGGGGAGATGCAGGTACCTTCCTTATATATATATATCTCTTTTATTTTTTACTTTTAGAAGATCTACCTCCTGCTGCAGGATCACAGTTTATGGTGCCACTGCGGTGCCTTTTATTTGCTCTGTCTCACCTGGCAGCTGCCTCTTGGCGTAGTTACCTTGCTCATCAATTAGTGAGAATTTTGCATAATTTGGTGCAGCTGGTTATTTTTCAGACATCATGAAGGGAACCAGGACACAGGCTACATAGTCCATAGCTTACATCTGATGGTCCAAAGCCAAAATTAGGCTACAAGTGGAACCCCAAAAATCTGATTCCTGCTGTGGGGCTGGAGGGAAGCCTGGAGCGATAGCCACAAGTCTCAGGTAGTGTTCAGCACGGCTACAGCTCTCAGCAGCGGGGAGGCTGGGGGACTATGCAGCTGAAATGTCTTATTCGTCCAGTAATTACAGCTGGGCTCACTGAGGAAAGCTCAGCTCCAAACCCCGGAGCCCTGAGGGGCGTAGTCAGGACAGTTTGCTTCTGTGGTGCAGCCCCTCATTGGAAAGGCTATAAAGCAGCTGAAAATGGGGATCAAAAGCAGGTGGGAGATTGCACCAGCACCAGGCAGCTGACCAGGAGGAGCGTGGGTTGGCACTGCCAGATTCCCATAAGTACAGGAGTTGTGATAGTGATGTGGGAAATTTAAGAGGCGAAAGATGGATTCGGTGGTGGACCTGGGGAGTGGATCAGAAGCAGCTGCTGGGGATGCAGCAGGAGATAAGGGAAAGCATCTGACTGAAGAGGGTTTGCAAAAGGAGCTGCTTGAGGAACACATCTTTTATAAATTGTTTCCTTAATGACCTTGGCATGAAAAGCTGCAGTTTGCTGGTGGGAATTCCTCCTGTGTGATTCCCACTGCTGTGCCAGCTTGTTGTGCCGTCCGTGCCTCGCAGTTAGCAACAGGCAGCCTCTGCAGGGTTTGCTCTGAGCTGCAGAAGGAACAGGATATGGCTGAGCAGAGTCTGGGAGACCTGTGCCCTCAGTGGATGGCCGGAAGCTCTTTCTTGAGCCACAGCAAACACAGTACCAGGCAGGCCATCTTGGAGGTAATACCAAGATCTCCTCTTCCCAATTTCTGGGTTAATGGGAGAGGCTCAGGTGAACAAACATATCATTAACAAAATATTAACTTATGTTATGCTTATTTATCCTTTGGGCTGCAAGGAAAAAGCAGTGAAATGTGTAGGTAAAAATTTCAGTATCTTTGGCTGATACTTCAGGTTTGAGACTCCTGCAGAGGTGGCAGGAGGGGCTTGGATCAGGAACAGCATCAGCGTGAGGCCTGGTGGAGGAAAGTCACAGCTTCAGAAAGGACTTGGGGGTTGAGCAACTGGGTAAAGAATCAACAGGAAAATCTCTAAAAAGTGTTTTTTCTAATAAGCTTTATTCTGTGCGTGCCTGCCCAGGCAGCTCGCAGGGATTTGATGCTGAACAATCTTTCTGACTTTATAAACTGCAACAAACAACAAGCAATTGCACATGTGCTTACCTTTAACGCTCATGTAGCTGCATGTCTGGTTATAATTATACTCCTGTGAAATTTTGAGGTGGACCTAAGGACTTAATCCCACAAACCTCACCGATCGCATCACTACGTGTGAATTTACACTTGCAGGATTAAACCCTGCCTTCAGCTATGAAGCAATTAATTGTTATAAGCAGAAAACTCGCAGGGGTAGGAGAAGAATGTCCAGGTTAAAACACTTACACTGCAAATGAAAGAAGATCTTTCACCACTGGTAGGTATGTATTTCTGTCTCTAAGGCTTATTGCTAGGGAAGCTGCTGTCCCAGGCTCCTTGCTTACGAGGCAAATGATGATTTACTCCATGTGACACAGAGAAGGAAATGAAACCCGATTTTAATTCAACTGTAGAAGTGTGTGTGTGCCAGAAGCGTTTTCCTCGGGGAGTCCATACTGTTCATTGCTCTGGTTTGCAAATTCCCTGGTAGCCACGGAGCTGCCGGAACTGTGCACGCTGCAGGCAAGCAGCTCGCATGGCTGCAGGCACGGGAGCAGACGCTGCTGCAGCCGGGAGGTGACAACCCACCCGAGACTGCCATGGACCAAACCAGCTGGGAAGGCTGTGTGAATGTGTGAGGAGTAAGCATGGGAATGGAGGTTTGACTCCAAGTCAAGGACTGAACAGAAAAAAAAAAAAAAAAAAAAA
>Ga0065711_1041273_pt1 | contig 16272 bp, 10 predicted proteins | sample Hoacrofraction12_FD_59098 | JGI IMG/M metagenome (GOLD analysis project Ga0065711, IMG submission 59098) | Hoatzin crop microbial communities from Cojedes, Venezuela - Epithelial fraction 12 v2 (version 2) | ecosystem: Host-associated > Birds > Digestive system > Esophagus > Crop | place...
TGACGGAGCACTGGCACAGGCTGCCCAGGGAGGTTGTGGAGTCTCCTTCTCTGGAGATATTCAAGACCCGCTTGGACAAGGTCCTGTGCAGCCTGCTCTGGGTGACCCTGCTTCAGCAGGGGGGCTGGACTGGATGACCCACAGAGGTCCCTTCCAACCCCAACCATTCTGTGATTCTGTGAAACTCGTAGCAAGCTAAAACTGCAGCCTGATATTCCTGTGTTTAGTTATCCTGCACGCACCTCTTCAGACAGCGCCAGCTGGACGGGTGCGATACGAACGTGTTGCAGGTCCCTGTCTTCTTTTCCTCCGTGAGGAACTTTAGGCTGCATGCTGGCTGCAGTCCTTGTACAGAGCTCGAATGGAAGTCAGTAGCAGACTGGGTTTAGATTAACGGCATTATATGGCCATCCACAAACAGAGGTCTGCAGGTTGAGAAATAGGTATTATCCTTTTGGTGATGAGAGTCTGCCAGTTCGATATCCAAAACCTATTTTTCTGGAATGTAATTATACCATTCACAGGGGTCCAGATGACATTACGCAGTGATAAAAATAAACTTACCTTACCTTCTTCTAAGCATTTTAGAGACAATACAGTGTCTTTGGCTGTACATAGGATTGATTGGCACTAAGTACGTAAATTTGTGAGTACTTTAACAACCCGACCCTAACTGATGTTTCTGGCCCTGAAGCAGCATCCTTCATCTCTGTGTTGTGTGTGTGCATGCACACATGTGCCAATGGAGTCTGGCAAACCGGGTCAGATCCAGATTTCAGTAACAACAGGGTAAAAGACGAGGTAACTCCACGCAACTATTAGACGATTTGCACACTGCCTGTTTGGCATTCCTCTAAGTAGCTGTTCGTGGAATTGTTCAGTACAAAAACGGTTTATTAAATACCAAAAGATCCCATAGAAAAGGAAAGGTTATACTAGATAATTTTACTCAGAAAATGAGCAGAGCTAGTTATGATCTCAGCACTGTATACACATGGAATATGTAAGCTGTTTACCTTCATTAAAAAGAAGGCTATCTCCAGCTTTGATTAGTTATGCTATTCTCTAAATGAAACACTCGCTTTCCAAATTAATCTTCTGCAAAGCGTAAGGGCAGAACAGAGGCATTATTGGTCTGAGAGCTCCACTGAAGAGTATATGAAGGAACAAGCTGATGAATATTTTATTAGGAAAAAAAAAATATGAATATAAAATTGAATCTGAAAAGAAAATAAAAAATCACAAGATAAAGTCCTTATACAAAAAGTTAAAATTCTCCACTTGCTTTTGACGGCTGCTGTTTTTATTATTAAAGGCTTTGCTGAGATTCTGCATTTTGATGTTAACACACGAAAATACATTGACTGGCACAGAAAAACAAAGTCATAAATTTCAACTTTAAGTATCTGTTTTAATGCATTATTGTACTTTATTGGCAATATTCCACCAGCAAGTGTGTTTTTATTATTGTATCCCCTCTTTGCAATAAAGAGGAATGCTGTTGACTGGCTTCCACTTTGGGAAATATGAAATCATTGTTTTTTGCTAGCTGAGGACAAGAAATAGTTTTCAAACCCTGCTAAAGTTACAAAAGTGTACGCAGAAAAAAATATAAAGCAAGAAATATGTTAGTACTTTTCATAAATTTTCAATACATGGATACAGCAAGATAATTTCCAAGCATAAACAGACCCAGCAAAGAAAATACATTATCTTAAGTCAGGTATCATTCCCTTGCACGACAAAAGATGGGTTGTTTAACAGCATAAAACAAGTAGACTTCAGCCTAGTATGATACAATACTTGAAATAGAAACTCTAATCTTTTACATAAGTAGTCTACCATCTCTGGCTAAATCTTTTATCTGTAACTGAAGCAAACCTCACACTGCCTTCAGAGAAATCTTTGCCTATCTACAGGGGTATGGCTGGCTTAATTAAAAACTATGGAGCATCTCAGTAGCTGGGAAACAAGTAAAATGAGAATAGTGGCGTTTATCCTAAAATGCACAAATAGAAAACAGCTGTGAAAACTCTGGTCTTCATGAGAGAAGGGAAGCCCTGAGCGGTAGACGTTACCTCAGATGCTTGTGTCAGCCCTGCATTCAGCAGCTAAGTGTACACCACCCAAGAGGAGAGCTACCGACAGCCAAGCGCAACGCCTTATGCCCTCTCTTTAATTTTCTGTCCTTTCTCCACGAAAAACCTTTTCTTCCATCAAGCAAATGACTACATGAAAAAGCTCTTAGGAGAAATTTTGTAAGGCTGGGTAATAACATCATTACCACAAACTAGCAAACTCACTTTCGCTGGACAAAACCTACTTTCCCACTCTTCGTTATGCACGAGTTCCCCCAACACCAGCACACACACACTGCTTCACCTCTGGCACGTCTGCCTCGGCCTGCTGCTTCTTCATGGCTCCATGGTAACCACAAGACCACCAAAAGGGACTTTTGAATCAAGGAAGCCTAAGGAAGGCCTGAGAACTGTCTACTGACACAAAATAAGCCTTTAAGCAAAGGAATAGTCTAGGACCATCTGGTAAACAAGGTTTTTCCTGGTGAGATGCTGTCCTGCACGGGCACTCAGTCTGCATACATGGCCTTCAGCCTCGACATTTTCCTTGGAAGCTGAACCGTACAGCATCAGCCTGCAATCCATTAGTTAGCAATCCTAGTGCTACAGTTATTCAGTAAGCAGATAGTTGAAAACCAGCTATTTCAGATGATTTTTGCACTCTTCTTGCTGAAGTTTATTTATGATTAGCTAGTTAGGTCCATTGTGGAATCACTCATTGTATTAATATTTGATGCAGAGGACTACGTTAAGACCTAGAATATTTTATGGGCAATATTTGCATCATTTTAAGGGCACTCTGTCAGTATTTTTAGATTTTTCATACATAGCGGTTGATGTGAAAATTTTGATTACATGCAAGGATCCATTATAAAACCAAATGATTTACTGACATATTGAAAGTTGATTGTAGAAGGTGGCATTGTCCTACTCTAAGTAACAATTGATGGTTTCAGTCTTGGTCCCAGTGGGTATGGGTCAATTGGGCTGTAAAAATCTTTGACACTAATCGGTGATCCTCCAGGTTAGCTTATTGGCTGTGACTTACATGGAAATTTCTTTTGCTTTCGCTTGTGTTATATTTGTTCTGTGGACAGATAAAGCGCTACTGTTTGGAGGCTTGTGAATCTAACATGTTTCACAAGCTCCAAATTCAATGAAAACTAAACAGATCCCTAAATTCAGATATAAACTGTGACATGATTGTAGAAATGAATTGGTTCTCATTAGCTGTATTTACTTCTGCAGCAATCATTCTTCTGGGATTCTAAAGACCGTGCCTACTGCTGGATAACATACAAGTCCTAATCCAAAAGCTGTGGAATTTATCAGAGCCATTCAAATGACGTTATCAGACATGGATATTGCCCATATAAAAAACAGGACACATTACTTCTCTGGCACCTGCTTTGAAAGGAGCTCCTTAAGTCTCCAGTGACATCGTAGTCATGGATCATTGAACAAGACAGTTATATCCAAAACGGGAATGAATTTTATATGCGAATTTCTTATGGGCATGTATGTTATCTAATCTGACAAGAAGTAGTAAATTTGTATGTAGATGTGTGTGTGCATGTGCACATAAATATTTAGCAAATACAGCTTTATTGCAAAAGAGCTCCTTCTCATTTCACAAGAACTAGAACTAACAATGAAATGAGGTCTGAAATGAGTCTTCCAAATCTGAGAACACCAGGCTAGCGCTAAACCAGTTTTAAATTGTATTTATTGATTTCAGTAATTTAAGAACCTAATCCTTTAATTTCAGTAAATCTAGAAACAATCTTCAATTATCCAAAGCACCATTTGCCTGAAGAAAACCCAGTAACTTCTAGTCTGTAATCTGTCTCCTCTCCCAGCTCTGACATCTCAAAATACAGTAGGTAACAGTTAATACATCCACATAACGTTTTTATGCAGCTCCTTTTCTTACTGACTGTCTTTTCTTACTGGCTTACTAAGGAGTATACCTCTAGTCTATGTTAGCAATATGTGTTATTCATTATCAAGAAATAAAAAAGCCCTTGTTGTTATTCTTATATTTGCATTCAATGTGAACATCAATAACTGCTCAAAGCCATCATGAATTTTTTTTTAACTCTAGCCTGAAATAAAAACCTAATTATACTACTACCGTGCAAAGACAGAAGAAAACCCTCACATGGTCCTTCTCCCTAAAACCTCACAGTCCAAACATGTGAATGTAACGAAGCATGAACAACCAACTATTGATCAAAAGCAGTTCTGAACTATAGCTTCAGTGGGAATATATAATAATGAACACATTGGAAGTACCGCAACAAAAGTTACATCTCCACCAAATGTTAGCTAAGAGGCACAGATGAAATTACATGGCTAAACTCATGACAAATTTTTGTGTGTGTTTGTTTGTAAATCTGGAATTTAAAAAATCAAATCTGTTCTGATTCCTGAAGCCCTCTTCCTTTCCCAGTAGAAGGTCCCATCAGCTAGCAGCATATCCCAAAGACATCAGACTTCCTTCTTCCCAGTTTCTCTCAGTTACACCCTTTACTCCTATCAGTCTCAAAAGTTACCTGAAGCCAGATTCAATCCTGATGACTTCAGGTCAATCATGTTATTCCCTGTCCTTCATTTTCCCAGTATTTCCAACACTCACCAGTCACCATGAACACATTTTGCATGTGCTACAGAACAGAAGCCTTGAAGGCAATCTCACTGGACAGTATCATGATCTTAAGGCTGCACACCAAGTTCAGTACGACAAACAATCCAACAGAGATGTGGACAGCAAGAACATTTCACCCTATGATAGGTGGCATACAGTTGATATGGACCTGATAACACTCTTCCTGCCTGTTTCTGAGAAAGGTGGTGACAGATGCTGCCAGGAAACAGCAAGGACCCTTGAAATTCACCCCCAAGGAAAGCTGGGCTTCTCTCTCCTTTCTGTAAAGATCTGTATCCTTTAGAAATTAACTTCCTGGAGCCATTCTTCTAATTCTAGTTATCAGGTAGATAGACAAGCTCCAGGCTCCCAAACTACACAGTTTCCTTCCAGTGACCGGTAGGGAAAAAGCAGCTGCTTACCAAACAGCAGCTAGACTGCTTCCAGATGTGCTTATAGACATCTGCACATCCCCAGTACACAGCTCGCACACTTTTGAGTTCAGACCTTGCCTAGCAGTACCTGTAATGGCACATACTGCAAGTCTCCATGCTTTGCAGCTACAGGAAGATTTTTTCCACTCATTTCACCTCCACTGTGAAGTGGCAGATTTACCAGGTGTCAAAAACAAATGGGTGGAAGGTGATCTATGGTACATTCTCCACATGATCCATGTCATTTTCTTCTCCCCACTTAGTGATATTCAATGCCCATATTTCAGTGTGGGCATCTCAAAAGCAGGATTTAGTTCGATGCAAGGTAGACACAAAGAGCAATTGAAGCATAAGTCTGATGAGTGCAGCATCTGCTTAGGGGGCTCTAAGTACATGTTGTAAACACACACATAGTCTAAAAGCCAGCCAGAGTTCACGTCTTGGAAGGACACGTATTTCAGGATGCTACCTATGCTCTGCAGAATTTGATGTAGGTATCGCAGTGAATCCACCCTAGTCACCTCTTCATGCCTTTCAGAGACCCATTTGGAATTGCTGTTCTGTTTAACAGAAAGAGGTGATCCACTCCCTACGGCTTGGAGCTGCGGGCAGGCTATCTTGTCTGGTGGTCTGCTTTTACTGGCATTAATGAGGGAATCCTCCAGGCAATCCTCCTCTTCTCACAAACGAAGCAAAATACCCTGTCCCTCTTGGCTAGAATTTGTTATTTTCTGTATGTGAGGGCTGAATGCACAATGACCTGCCTACACGGATAAAAAGTTCAGACAAGTTTGCTCAAGTCTGTCAAAGAGCTTCACCCTGAGCTGAGATTGTTCACAGGAATTAAGATTAGATAAAACCCATTTCCTTTTTATGTCCTTACTACAAAGGAGAAAGACGAGGTCACAGTAAAGAATAAATAAGCAAAACAATAAACAAACCTGCATTTTATTTGCAAAGAGCCAAATCTGCAAGTGGACAGTTGCTGAAAAGACAAACTCCATTTATGCTTCAGAAACTGTTACTTTCATTAAGACTACTTGAACAATAAGGATTGAGGTGGAGGCAAAAACCTAAACCCCAAACTAAATACAGACTGCTTCTTCCTGATCTGGCACATTCCACTGACAGATAAAGAGAATTTTTAATGCGACTTTCAGCATGGTTAGATTCTGTGTTTGTCTTTATTCTCTCCAATATTTTCTTTTTAACAGACAGATGAATGGGATGACTTGACTTGATTCACTGGCACCGCTAAAGCACGACTTCTTTAGCAGTGATCATAAATGGTTTCAAGATAGGAAACAAGTGTTCCAGCATAGTCCATTGAGCAGAATGGAGAACAACGCCTTCCCTAGTGTCACCGCACATGATATATTTAATGACTGCTACCATACATTCTGATCAAAAGTGCTTTTAGTAATGTGCTACATGGGATTCCATCTTGTTTATATTCTCTGAAAAAGCTCATAGACAGTAGTCGTTTGATTTTCTGGATTCAAGACTCTGTTCTTTTCTACATGAAATCTTCCTAGCTCCTTTCATTTCCTTTTATTATTATCACATATTTATACAAATATATTAAAGTACAACACTTAAGCATTAAAAAATGTTAATTATTGGCTGGAAAAAAACATTTAGTCTACAACAATTTAAGTTTACTATAGCTATAAATGTATTACACCACCATTCTGCTTGCAGCTGTTCATGAAAGCCACAATACACTACGGCCATTCTCAATATCTTGAAACATTTTTCAACCAGCAACATTCAGAGCTGATAGAGAAAAATGAACTTCTGCTTATCAGAAGACTTCAAAATTTTGTTTTTATTTGCTCAGAGAGGAAAGCTAGTATTTAAAAAAATCCTAGAAATTAGTTGTAAGAAATTTTTATTTATTTGAAGTGCCATAGTTGACTATGTGGTAACATATTTCTAAAGAAAATAATCAATTTAAAAAATGTTAAATACTTCAATACCATATCAAGCAGATATTTATCTAAATTGGGAAGCTGATTTGTGAAGATAAAGCTTTCTGACATAATGATATTTTCCTTGAGGAAATTATTAGATGTTTTTTGTTTCCTGATATCATTATTGGGCTAAGGTAGCTGACCAAAAACCAAAATCAAATTTAAAATAGGAGTTAGAGTTTAACTATAATCTACATCCTTTAAGGAATATTAGTACAATTTTTCATTGGCAGGAAATAGTATTTTGCCCAATACTTAACTGCTGAAGGTTTCTCTCAAGAAACTTGAGGTAATTGATAGGAGAGGAGGAGACAGGAAACGGCCTCACATTGCACCAGGGGAGGTGTAAACTGGAGATGAGGAAAGATTCCTTCACCGCAAGGGTTATCAAGCACTGGACCAGGCTGCCCAGGGAAGTGGTGGAGTCACCATGCCTGGAGGTATTTAAAGGATCTGTAGATGTGGCGCCTTAGGGACATGGTTTAGCAATGGGCTTGGCAGTGCTAGGTTTACGGTTGGACTTGATGATCTTAAAGGTCTTTTCCAACATAAATGATTCTATGATTCTATTCTATGATTGAAAACCGACCCATAGGCAACAGTGTGGAATAAAGATGTTTTACAGTGACCAAGAACAACTGACCTAAGGGCACTCTCTGTGCAGACCATCTGCTGGCACCCTGTCCCAAAACCTTGCCAGGCACTGTCTGTGTATTTCTCCTTCAGCCTTGAGGCACAACAACAGAACACACTTCACAGCACCTCCCTCCACTGTTTGCAAGCTCCTGGCCTGTACCTTGCAGGGAGAAGTTCAGAGCAATCAGAATCAAGTGTAGGTCAACTACCAGCCAACTTAGACCCCAAAGCATAAACACAGCCATAACCAGCCTCACCACCAGTCCACAGAAGGTGCCTCTCTGTACCTCTGTGGACCTATCAAAAATAGACGGACTTTCAAGTTGCTCACAAAGATAAGGAACAATTCTAACACCGCCACTTTACACCAGAGACCATGTGGATTCTTGACCCAAGCATCTTTCCCTGAGCCCTATGTGCAATGCAGTATGTGATCTACAGTGTTATTCTTTTGACACAAATAACAAATCCAGTTGAAGTCCACTCCTCTGGGCAGCCATTTTGCAGACTGTTTCATGACTTTTAGCAAAAACTTCTTCATTCTAAGTCAAGCAGATCGCTTGTTTCTGAGTGATGGTTTCTGTTCTCGGATTATGTACTGTACCCTTGATTGTGCAGTTTGATAAAGGTAGTTGATATCCTCAGGATTTCTCTAACCTTTATTTTAGCACACTCCAGGATAGTAACACTGTAATCAATTAAAGCATGCTGATGGCACATGGGGAGTGCTAAATCTCCTATTGACAGCTCATAAGGGAGGTCAGCACATTCTTCTAATTTTCCATTTAAATGATTCCTTGGTACAAAGCAATCTCAAAGTCTCTACACTGTTGTTCACTGTCCCATGATCCTGAAATGCAGTTTACAGAATCTTATATAGTTTTATGCATCTTGTATATATATCTTTAACTTTCTTGCTTCAGAATTTTTGGTTTTGTTGACTTCCCAGAGGTGCATAAGCTCTTCTCCAGACAAGAAAAATATTTGACAAAACGGAAAGATTAGTAGTACACTTATTTTTTGATTCTGCTCTTAGTTTTTGTAGTATATTCTCCATGTTCAGAGAACTGATGGAAAACACAATTCACTTATTTAAAAGATTTTTATTTCACAGGGTGCAACCTATTGCAGTAATTCATACACAGTTATACTACATTAATTCAGCAACCAATCCATTTCAATGACCAAATTAATTATATTTAAGCTTTCTAAATCTGTAGATAATACCTGTGAAACTAGTCACATATTTTCTTTTCTATAAATACCACATTCCTCTTGATCAATGATAAGTTATAGCAAATATAAAATTAATTTAAAAAAATAAACCTCAACAAAATTTAAACAATCAAAACCACAAGCAAGGCACATTAACATAAGAAAAACAGCTGTGAAAGTTCTTTCCAAATGCTGAACAGCATTGTACGTAACACAGACCTTCCCCTATGAGGAAACCTCCTCACTGTAGATCTGAAATACTTGGAAATAACAAATGCTGGTTTATGAGATATTCGTTACAAAGTACCGTATAGAGAAAGCAAAGAAAGGTGAAGCCTTTTATTAGGTAAGACTCACTTTCCATGCAACTCTAGTGCTGTGACATTTGCAACAAAGCATAAGAACACAATAAATGTGATATACTGAGAGTGCTTTCTGACGTACCTTTTTTATCCTTGAACTCTAAAAAAGGACTCCTGCCTCCCTCTCTGCCATTGTAGACACCCCTAAGTATTAAGATACAGTAATTTCAGATGGATTTAGATCATTGTGCAACAAATTGCTATTCTTCAGAAACAGCGATACTTATTTCTGAGTGAGGAATGTGAACTATCAGTCTAGAGCATCCACTGAGCCTTATGTAAAGGTCAGTTAGTTTCTGCTGTAAACGCAAACATTTCACACAGTGCCTAAATTTCACTTTGCTATTGAAAATAACACTTTGGGCAGATGAGAAGATTTAATTAAATAAGAAAGGAAAGAAACTATTACAAAGACAAGAGCTGATACAGTAAGTGCTCTTCCTTTAAGCCATTGAAAGTAATAAAATAAGATAAAAAAGTCAAGCAAATGCTGAATCCTTACTGCTTGTCTCATTATGTCTAATGTGGTCTTTAAACCCCTAAAACAGTCAAACAAGTTTTGTTAACTGAAAATGGTAGCTTCATACTCAAAATAGCTCCTCCACTTTTGGCTTTTTATGTAGAGAGACTTACAGAGAATAAGATCTTGACCTCAATATCCAACAACTACGAAAGAAAAAATTCAAGCATAGATTGTACCAAAGAGAAAATCACAATACCTGAGCTCTTCATTCTTCATCGCTTGTGGGAAGGACAGAAGGTCTGATGGACATGGTATTGTAGGAGAATGGCTTTCTACTTCTTGTTTCAACACTGCATCTTTCCACATATAATTCTGCAAAGGAAGGGAAAGGATCCTTGTAATTAAAGTTACAATTGAACATTTGCTCAGAATATATGAGAGGAGATCATCTGTTGTTTGCAGAGAAGTTGAAAGAGCTTCCTGTCTTTAGTGAGCGTACGGTACCATAGCTAAAATAAGTCAGGATAGGTCACCAAGTGTCTAGTAAAATTACAATTTAAAACAGTTTCAAGTCTTCTGGTACAGCGAAAGTCTCAGACTGAAGACGTGAACAATAGCTTTCCTATGTAATGAAGGCAGAAACCCAACCTAAAAATCAAGATACAATTTACTTACGTGAAGAAACCTTGTATGCACAAGCAAGACTTTATGTCACTTATTATCACCCTTCTTTAAAACCATATATTTAGTAGAAAAACTAAAACCAAAGGCAGATTTCCTAGTTAATGTAGAACAGATTATCAGGTTCAAGAACACTTAAAAACCACATTATTAATAAAAAGAGAGGTTGCATTTTCAAACCATAGTTCCTATTGTTACTCTAGTTATATTTAATAAGATTTAAGATGGTTATAGCCAAAATCACAAGATTTGACACTCTATTCACAATTTTTTCTGTTCACTTTGTTTTCCAGACTTTTCCCTAGTAGAGTTTTTTGTGGTGTCACCTTGCTTTACAGCAGCAATTTCACATAAAGATGAGGTCACCAGAGTGAAGCACGAGGATATGCTGACAGCCTTGCAAGGAAGTATGATATTTATTGTAAACTTCAAACGTAACTCCCAAATAAAAGCTTCCTCAGACCGGAAAGACCAAGTCTATCAGAATTCTGGTATGTAGCTTCATGTTTGACTTCAGTCACAGCCCATGACTGCTGAACAGTTCTGTCTTTTTGGAGATACGTAACAGGGATAAGAAAAAAAACCTGGAGATTACAGAGTATCAATAAGGTGAACTACCTTTATTGCTTCTGATTGAAAACTCTCCCAGGGTTTTACAGAAGCTTAATAACTATGACCAATGCAATCTTCATGGTGCAACACAAAACATATGACAGCACTGGAAGATTTCCCAGAGCACAACTCCTCCATGAATTATCAGGGAAGTAATTAAGCGGGTAAACTTTGTTGGTCTTGATGAAATAGTCCCACAAGGATACCCTGATGACCAGCAAATAGGAACAAACATGTCCTGATTCTCTTCCCATTTTCACTGGTATATTTGTAGTGCTTTTAACTGCTTCTGACGCACAAAAAGGTAAAAGCAGTAACCTGACATTCACAGACTGTGGCTAGTGCAGTGCATGCATCTAATAAATTCACTGCCGTCCATAATTCTGATTAGTGACAACATACAAAAAACTTTAGTTCTGGGCAATCTAATTCACACCAGCTTTCCTGGATTATTATGTCTACCTGCACTTCTTACTCAATGACTCGCTGTTATTATTATAGGTAATACAGTCACTTTGAGAGAGATCAGTCGGTCCCAACGATCCTGTACAGCCAGGACGTAAAGCCTGCAGATGCAGAACAGTCAGCTTAGCGTTGACACAGTAAGGACAATTAGTGACAACATTAGTCCACAAACTTAATTTTAAATCTCTAAAATATTCCAAAAAGGTTCCAAATATCCCTGCTACTTAGATATCAACTAATATCTTTTCTGAGAGCTCTGATCATTATTTTAGGAGTTAGTCCAACTCTTAATCCAAAATAAGGTCTTCTGTCTATCTTAATCACCATGTAATATTTTCCACATCAAGTTAGCTTATTTAGTGCCAAATCTCTCGGTCAAAACAAAAAATATTACTAAATTCTTTCCTATCAGGGATTTATGATTTACTCTAAAAACATTACCTACAATTATTTACACAGCACTATCTGACACAAACAAGACGTTATATGTGAAGCATACTTTTTACCATGTGAAAATTCATTAAAGCAATTTTTCATAGAACAGTTTGTATATACTGTTCCCATGGTAAACTTCTTTGCTATAATACAAATATGAATTTGTAAAATCTTCTAAGCAGTAATTCACTACATTGCAAGGCTGGCTTGGTACAGGGTTGTGCATTAGTTCTAGCTGAAACACTTTCCAAACCTACAAGACGACATTCTTAATAAACTTTGCCCTTAACTCTCCTTCTGAAGACAAGCTTGCCAATTCCCTGCTACATATTCAGCTGATCGGAAGGAAAAGTAACACAAAAAAAGAAATATCTGGGCATAGATATTAACAAGATATGAACTAAAGGCAACACAGATTCTTTGGGGTTCGGAACAACTGAGTAATCTGGAAGTCGTTCATCTGTTACTGTCAGGAGAGGGGTTGCGAGAAACGTTTTGGCTAAAATTTTTAAGCCCCGTGAACCAACCCCAAGTTAGTGGGAATTCCTCAAAGTTCCCACCACTGCAAAGCACCAAACCTTGAAAATCTCAAGCAGCTTTTATAACAGCATTGGCCATTCTAGTGATTCCACTGAAAACCTCTATCAGCTTTCGGTGGTACTTTGGAAAGCAAGTGGGGAGGGAAGGAACATAAAGAAATGTACGCTCAGAAGCAGGAAAGCAAACAGAGATCATATTTTTAAACCTCTGTGGAATTTAACTCATAATTTCTGAGTTTCCAAAGCTCAACAGTAAGGGCTGTTCTGCCAGGGGAGGGAGAAAGAACGTAGCAAATCTCTACAAGCACTGTCTCACATGGTGTCAGCGCTGGCTAGTAGGTAACGTGCAGATGACCTCTCTGCGTACCCAGCTACCACATCCAGGTAACAGCTCTGTCTGCTCCTTGACTTTACCACCCAGCCTCTTCCCTGCAACACCTGGTGGGTCTGCACCATCCTCGGCAGCAGCTGAGCCCTGCTTTGCACTGGTCAGGCTCATTGCACCATGTTTTGTTTAGCAAAAGAAAAAAAACGATGTTCACATAGATGTCTGTTCCAGATTAGTGTAATAAATAAGAATAAAAGCTTGTTCCCTTTCTTCTGGTCCACAGGAAGCTGAACTGATAGAATACATTTGGTGGGTTTCTCTGCAGAAATCATACCATGAGCAAATGCACCCGTTCTTTGAAAACTGCAATCGCCTTTGATGATGGAAGCAGTAAATAACAAAGAATTCCCAGTCTTCTAATTAACATGAGAAATGTTTGCATTTCTTCAGACATGCTATTGCAACGTGACTAGCAAAATCAGGAGAGGAAGACTGAAGAGCTGAATATTCTGACAGTTTAATAGGAATTTATTAGGAGAAGTACTGCTGCATCACCCAGAAAATTCATCACAGACTGAAAACATTAAAGTGCCCAAGTTCTAACTGTATTCTGAGAGTCAGTTCATTTCTTTATTGCTTTTCTCCCTGCAAACAAAAGTAATACTTGCAGCATCTACTTTCAACACAGGTTAACGGGTATATTTGTCTACCAGTTTTGAAGCACTATGTTCATACGCCATACTACTTGTGTAGTCAGCTGTTCCTTATCATCACCAGGTAAGTTCTAGCACAAGGTTTTTGTGTGAATACATACTGCTAGAGGAAGACTAAGACTGACCAACATAAGCAACTAAATGCTTCACAACAAAAAAAAAATCTATATAATCTATTTAATAATGTAACCTCATAGGGGTAGAGAAATTTTATTTGAGGCTAAAGCACACAATTTTTTTTTGTAGTTATAAGAAACCCTATTCCAAGACAGATTCTGAGATTAAAACGTTCAATCTTTTTGATCACTGGAAGTAACAATCTCAGTAACAAACTCGGATGAACAGAAGTAAACCAAACCTCAACAACATTCTGATTTGCAGATTATTTTTTTTTTAATTCTAACCTACTGCTATTAACACTGTGGATGAAGGACAGTCTATGCAGCAGTGTCTCTCTATATTTTTGCCACTGTATTAATACCTTAACTGAACAAAGCAATTCTCCTGCAAGACACGTTAAAACCTAACTACAATACACCAGTAAGAGGATAACACTTAGAGGAATATTACTGAAGCAGAAGAAGAAACTCTTCAGATCTCCAAGTTGTTGAGCCTGGACTCCAAAACCAAATTAAGCTCCAGAAATCAGGCCATAGCTTAATTTAGATTTTTTCACACCTACTAAGCCCTCCCCATCAATACAAAGAGAAAGCCCAAGACAAAAAAAAAACCCAAACTGTTCTCTTTTATATCTAAGATATGTCTCAGTTCTGTACGCATTTCTCTTCATCTACCTGGTATTTATTTTTCTTTTTTTTGGGGGTGTGGAAGTAGGAGGGGGAAGACTTCTCCTTTTCTGAACTGAGCATAGTAATCTTTCCCAAGGGCAAATCCGAGAGTGAAGCACACTTCCAGACTCTGAAGAATATGAAGGATGTCCAAACAGGGTTGTTCGGATCATCGGTCACTCAAGCTTGAACAGCATTAGAGCAGTGCATTCTGCTAATTTCGTTAAGTAGCTAGAGCTGCAGGACACAAAATTCACAACACTGAGTTGCTGGCGTTAATGTGATAGAAGATTTAAGGGCTAGCATGGTGGAAAGAGCAAAAGCAAAGCTTTTAAACCTCATTTAATGGATAAAAGAAAATCATCTGTAACATTCCAGTTGTCTTCGCTTTATTGTATTGATTACAAATGACGAGATTTTGACTTCAGGTCTCTGATGACATAAATAAATGCTGACATCTCAACACATTTCCAGGAAAAAGCTTCTATGAGGGAGGTAAGTACACCATCCTAAGTTTGACTGTACTTTTGTCACTAGGAAAAAGTTAATTAAAACTCCCATCTGAATCGGCTGCCTCATTGCTTTGCCAACTGATTTGCTATGAGGATCAAGTGCCAGGATAACTGCTAACAAAGCTGTAAATGATCAAAAAAACCCCAACTTCTGGTTACTGGATTACCTAGATATTACCACTTTTTTTAAAAGTTCATTAAGATTCCATCCATAATTTGCAACCTAATGGCAGTTACAGCTTTCTCTTTCACAGTTACCACAGAGTTTTCAGGATCACTGCTAACAGATGCCTTACTTTGTATTACAGTTTTAAAGTGCTATCATGTCTTCGTATAATATTTACTTTAAATTCTTTCTTTTCTTACCTTTGGACACACGCATGCACACTCACATCCCATTAAAATAAATAGTGTTAGGAACTTTAGACACTGCAGTCAGTGCCATCGGGCTCCAGTGGGGTCAAGATTTTACCCGCTGTGCTTGTTAAGTGAATTTCCGAACAGGAATGGACTTATGCAAGCTAAGTTAAATGCATAATTCAGCATTTTGCTGAAGAGGGATCATTAAACAGGGAAGGAAGCAGGAAACAGTATGGTAACCTTTCAAAATTATGGTCTGTTGAGGTTTCTAACCCTAATGACATGCATAGAAAAGGACACAAAACAATAAAAGATAACAAAACACATAACCCACTCTCAAAAACACCTCAGAAGAAATATGTATTCTTTTCAACCAAACCCTTTCATGTAGACAAGAGAAACACAGATTGATTTAAAGATGAAGGGACCTTCTCCCAGTTCCTCAAAGCTCTCTACCCACAAAGGGCGGGTGAGCGACGATGCGTCCTGGAAGAGCTGCCTCAGCAAACAACCTGCGCAGCAAAGGAAGAGCGGGACTGAGAAAGAAATCCACCTGAACTCTCCCCAAGCAGGAATGGAATGAAGCAAGCCTGAGGCAGTACTAAGGGAAAGAGATGTTTGGATGCCCAAGCCCTTTGTGTTACTGAGGAAATCGTATGCTGAGGGGGTACTAACACATCTCTGGAGAGGAACCTCTCTATTTTTCATGTTACAGAATCACAGCATCACAGAATGGCAGGGGTTGGAAGGGACCTCTGTGGGTCATCTAGTCCAACCCTCCTACCGAAGCAGGGTCACCTACAGCAGGCTGCACAGGACCTTGTCCAGGCAGCTCTTGAATATCTCCAGAGAAGGAGACTCCACAACCTCCCTGGGCAGCCTGGGCCAGGGCTCCGTCACCCTCAGAGGGAAGAAGTTCTTCCTCATGTTCAGAAGGAACTTCCTCTGCTTCAGTTTGCGCCCATTGCCCCTTGTCCTGTTGCTGGGCACCACTGAAAAGAGCTTGGCCCCATCCTCCTGACACCCACCCT
>Ga0065711_1008354_pt1 | contig 16271 bp, 8 predicted proteins | sample Hoacrofraction12_FD_59098 | JGI IMG/M metagenome (GOLD analysis project Ga0065711, IMG submission 59098) | Hoatzin crop microbial communities from Cojedes, Venezuela - Epithelial fraction 12 v2 (version 2) | ecosystem: Host-associated > Birds > Digestive system > Esophagus > Crop | place...
GAAGAAGTTCTTCCTCATGTTCAGACAGAACTTCCTGTGCCTCAGTTTGTGCCCATTGCCCCTTGTCCTGTCACTGGGCACCACTGAAAAGAGCTTGGCCCCATCCTCCTAACACCCACCCTTTTGCTATTCAGTGAATAGCAAAGTGAGCTCTGAAAGTTATAATGACGCTTGTTTCCCGTTGTACTCCATACAGCTTTCACTGTAAAATCTCCCCAAAAAAACCTTCTCAGACTGCTTAGAGTAACTTTCTGTTGTCACAGAAAACTTTCCCTCTTGTGCCGCTTTTGCTGTAATTTGGTTGCTGCATGTAGTATTTGGGCTCAAGCCATGCTAGAACTGTTGGGATTAACAGCTGCCAATTGGGGTTGGATTTCAGGGGAATTATCCTTTAAAAATGATCCTTACAGGAAATTCATCACTCCTGACTTTAGCTGCATAAATATTAGGGTTCCTGTTTAATGCCAGGCTCTCTCTATCGTGAACATAGAGAAGGGATGATACCAGAGTGTACGTTACCCTGCCTACCTGAGAAGTTGATCTTGCTCTTTGTCTGATGTAGCTATCTGTTCACTTCCAATAAAATCTGAATATGTTAAAGAAATTTTTCCTTCTCTATGGAGTGTAAAAGTAAGCCTGGATGACTGGTTTAGACTAGCACTTGGTTTTGGTGATTAAAGTTATTTCAGAAAATCCACTCCTTGTGTTCATAGAATCATATCATAGAGTGGTTAGGGTTGGAAGGGAGCTTAAAGATCATCTCGTTCCAACCCCCCTGCCATGCGCCAGGACACCTTCCACAAGACCAGGGTGCTCAAAGCCCCATCCAGCCTGGCCTTGAACACGGACAGGGAGGGGGAAGCCACAGCTTCTCTGGGCAACCTGGGCCAGGGCCTCACCACTCTCACAGGGAAGAATGCCTGGTCAGACATTGGAACAGGCTGCCCGGGGAAGTGGTTGAGCCCCCATCCCTGGAGATGTTCAAAAAACATGTACATGTGGCACTTGGGGACGTGGTTTGGTAGGCATGGTGGTGTTGGATTGACGGTTGGACTTGATGATCTTAGAGGTCTTTTCCAACCTATGATTCTGTTATTCTTACTTATATCTGATCTAAATCTCCCCTCTTCCAGTTTAAAACCATTATGCCTTGTCCTAGCACTCCAGGCCCTTGTAAAAAGTCCCTCTCCAGCTCTCTCGCAGGCCCCTTCAGATGCTGAAGGCAGCTGCTCTAAGGTCTCTCCGGAGCCTTCTCTTCTGCAGGCTGAACAGCCCCAACTCTCTGGTTTTTTAGGACATCTGCTCTAGCCTCATAAATTCTGTTGTCAAACTGAGTTTGGAGGCAGAAGCTGTTCTGTCTCACTAACACACAAAATGGGTGTACAGAAATGTTATGGTTTAGACCAGTAGTATAGTTTTGAAGTGAAACTCCCAGCTGCCCAACTTGCTGTGCTTGATTTTCATTGCGGAATAGCGTTGCAACATATCAACTAGACTTCTTTTGGACTAACCTTATCCAGATGATGTGCACCAGGATGCACCTAAAGGTGATCCTAGCCACTAATTCACACCAAAGGGCCACGCTAGAGCTAGAGTGAAATGAGCTTCCTTCCCCCACTGCCCCCAAAATAGTGTGGATGTTGGGTCCCGACTGCTGAATGTTTTGCTTTAAAGATCAACTCTTAATGCACCGTACGACTTGCTAACGTAGGCATGGCTGTCATCGGAGCTCACGGCAGTATTTTGCAGCAGCGTTGGCTAGTTGATGTTTGATGTTTTGCATGAAATGACTCAGTAGTTCTTAACCTGTTTCTGAGTGGGTAGCATTAATAGTACCAAAAAAATGTGCAACTCATTAGTGGTCAGTACCCTCAATGGAGCTTTCAGCAGAATGGATGGAGGGAATCCTTGGAGTTTGAGTGCTCTTCCTCCCAGGAACGACAGAAATGCATTGTCAGGAGAAAATTGCAGTTTGCTTACTTCGTTGATGCCCGTTCTGTTCCTCTTCTGGCAAATAAATGAATGGCTTCAGTCCCTAAGGATTTTAGTTCGGCATCTTCCACCAGCACTGAGAGGATGCAAATTAATAGATAATTAAAACCTCAGCAAAATTACTTTTCATCTTATGTGGCATCCTGTTTTCTTTCCAGTAAAAGGTTGAATATATTAAAGATAGTGAGCTACGTCTGGCTTCCTTCCATCCATCTATCAAATCGTGCTTAAATCCCCTGAAAAGATTTATGTAGTGGAGCGCTCACAGACAACCCAAATACAAAGAGTGACCCTCATAAATATGAAGCCATCGTTATTCATAGTGATCTGCGACGCGTATTGCAGCTGGAAACAATTACATCACTGCTCTTCTTTCTTTTGCTCCCTAAACTGTGGAAACAGGTTGCTGCTGTGAATAAATACGATCCTCCTCCAGAAGTTGTTGCTGCTAAAGATCATATGACTCATGTTATGTACAGCGTGCTGCAGCCCCAGAGAATCTTTGACAGGTAAGTTCACCTCCACTTCACATCAGCTCCTGAGGGTGGCACTCAAGGAAAGCAGAATATGTTGTCATATTTGGAGGGACATTTTTCTGTCCCTCTCCCACCTCTAAGTTAGTCTAAAAACAAAAGACATTCCATAGTATTCTGGTAGCAGTCGGGAAATTAGGCAAATCTTGTTTGGTTGAAATTGATTATGAAATGAAGTTAGTCATTCACCTCCAAAGTCTGAGACAGATTGTCCGCAGCTCCGTTTCTTTTAAACAGTCTGTTGAAGCAGATGGCCGTTTGCACCATACATGAAAGATGCAAAATTTCTATCAATACCCAAAGGCAATTAAAAAATCTCTAGGGGGAGAAGAGAGCTGTAAAACGTATCTTCTTCCTGTTCTGCTTACTCCTCCTCTTCACACTATTGGCATCCCATTGTGAGCAAAACGGCTTTGTTTTGTGGCTTTGGGGCACACTTTATATTCATAAAGCGAAATTTTCAAGTTTGTACTTAGGGAAGTCCAGCTACTTCTGCCTTTGGGAGGAGATGGTGCTGACTGCCACTGAAAGCACAGAAAGGAGAGGCAGATCCATGTTCTTTTTCCAACGTTGCTGTTGCCATGCCAGGTGACTTCTCTCAGTCTCATTGATCATCTAGAAAATGGAAATAGCCGTACTTTGCTTCTCTGCAGATGTGTTATGGTATTTGCTTCACAAATGCTTGGAAAATGCTTTGACATAGTCTGATGGAAGCTACTGTGAAATATAGGTGTTCTGTTATTATATTGGCTACAGCGGGCACTGAGATCAACTTTTGTGCCCCACACCCTGTTTTAACACCATTTTGGACATCTTAATTCATAATGAGTAACCTGATTTAAGATTCATAATTTAGTAACTCAGAAATTTCTATTTTTAGAATATTTTTATTGCGAGTCTTGTGTTTTCAGGATTGTCAATGAGACAGGGACCATCCCAGTGATGATGATATCCCTGAGAATTCTTAACAGTCTATTAAAAAACTCCGAAGATTTATTTACTGTTTTTCAGGGTTGGAGATTTCTTAAAAAAAAACCAAAACAGCACAATAGTTTTACCTAAAGGCATGGATCTCTTCCAATGCACACATAGGGTCTGTTTAAATATTTGTTTATTGGATTGTGTATGTGTGTCTTCATTGCTGGGAAGAAACAATTCTGTCTGCTGTCAGAGGTATTGTATACACAAACATATAAACATGGAGACCAGCATTTATGGTACTGACCAAAATTGTTAATGATGCTTTGAATGTTTGCCCACGCTCAGCTGGAAAGCACGCAACATAGTCATTAATGAAATCTGTCTAATGATGATGCCTTACAGTCTTCTACACTATAAAATGCTTATTGGAACCAGATTGGTACAGTTCATTTGCATCTATATTTTTAGATGAGATGATAATTAATTCTGTTTTAATAATATCTCTATTAAAAACAAAACCAGAAAACAAAGCAAAAAGTTCAGTTTTGCATACTCTGCATTCAGAAAACATGAAGTTTCTTATGCCATTCCCTCTGTCTGTGTGCCTTGTGATTCTGTCTTTAATTACCTGGTGACACACCACTGAACAATATTATGTGTATTTTCCCCTACGGTAAATGCATGTGACATTTAAACAGGGAGCTTGATCATAGTTATAACTGCTACATGGAGAGCAGAAATTTAATAACAGAGGGCTCTTCAGTCTGTTGGGCAAGTGCATGATGAGACTTGCTTTCTGGCTATAGAGGATAAATTCATTCAGAGAAGAAATAGAGTGTGATTATTTTTAACAATGAAGGTAATTAACCATTGGAACAATTTACCAAGGGTACCAAGAGTTCTCCGCAACAGGAACGTTTTTAATTAAAATATGCTCTAATGGAACCTCAGGTATCAGGCTTGCAAGAACTAACTCAGGGAAATCCTGTTGCCAGTGTGATGAGAGGAGTCTGAGTTGATGATCACAGTAGTCCCTTCTGGCCTTGAAATCTATTAATCTTGCACAGCAGTCTATTACTGTACTCGCCAAAGACAAAGGAAGTTGAAAGTTGCACATTAAATGAGCCAACAACTTTCTATGACATACTGCTTGCAAGTTGTAGGAAAATCAAAACTTTCAGTTTATCTTTTGAGAACCAGTAAGTGGTGAGGTACTGAAAGACAGTATTCTGGAAATGTTCGCCGTGTTGTTCTGATGAAATAATAAATCCATGGAATTTTAGGGTATGACGAATTTAAGCAATGGAAATTTATTTAAGTGAATTTGAATTCTGAGTGTAATCATGTTAAGTAATAATATATCATTACTGGATATAACTCTTCCTTGTAAAAGAAAAGATTACAGAGGAATTCTGCACTTTGCAGGCATGTAACAGGTCTGTGCATGGAGAAGGAATATATTAAAATTATGTTGAAGATGAAGGTTCTGTCTTCACAGACCCTCCTTGACATCATTACACACAAAGGGCACGGCCTTGAGCAAGAATAAGCACATTTCTGCGACGTCTTGATAAATTTTGAATCTCTAGTCACTAAGCGTGTTTGTGGAATTCCCATTCATTTATAATAATGCACTTGCAGTCTCTACAACTGTCATTAACACCTCCTGGGATCGTGTTGTCTTTCACTGGTCTTTTCCTTACCACAAATGTCAGAAAAGGGAAAGACAGTCTGAACAGCTCAAATAATCAGGAGAGGAGGAAGAGATTTCTTGAATTGAACAGAATGTCACAGCCTAGCAGATTCAGATGAGGATTTTGAAAATGTGTTTTTACCTTCTGCAGTATTTTTAATGTATTGTGCTAATACGGTCTGATGTTTTGTAAATGTCACCAGTTGGCACAGTAAGTAAAAAATCCTTAAATCTCCCAAAGCTTGTGCTACCATCTTGCTTTAAAATAGTCTAATGGATGGAACACTGAACCAGGGGCTGGGTTCATTTCACAGTTTAATAACAGCACATATGTACAGGTGCAGTCTCTTAATTTATTATGTATATCTGTTATTTCTTCTGTGAGAATAGTACTCCATAGGAGAATTAGGAGGCTAAATTGCATTATTATCTTAGTGCTTCCGAGGCATTAAGTCCCATTATATACATATAATCTGGTAGAAAATAGAGCTGGTTTGCTGAACCTAAAATAGCTGTAAAGCCATTACTTTGAAACCTTTTTCCTCCGTACTTGTGTTGGATGGTTATCATTACTTCTTATAGAGTTAGGTACTTGTAAGAGAAAAGGTAAAAGCAATATAGTCTGTTTTCAGGAATTTTTGCTCACCCATTTTAAATCACATTAAATGGAATCTTAACACATATTGGTGGTTTTCTTCCACTTCAAGATTTAAATTTAATTAAAGCTATTTATTAGTTAAAAATAAGGCAGTTTGAAACTATTTCACCTCTTTCTGGTGTGTTATCAAGTGGCATAATCTTAAGATCTAGCTGAGATGTAAAAATGAGACTCCAAAGTTGCATTCCATTTTTAGCTGTCTAAATTGCTGGACACTCAAAAGTGCAGAAATGCTATTCATTGTAGTATTTACAGCTGGAAGTGGAATCTGAGGGTCTAACCATCTGCTCAGCATGGAGAAAATGGAGGGCTTTGTATTTTGCAGCACTTTGCGTTCTTTTATCGTAGTGTTATTTGTGTTCAGTGAAGTTTAAGGATCTTGGTGGTTTTCATTGTATTGAATTGAAGAGTTCTTTACAAATTTCCACCTTCATCTGGCAAGGCCATGGAAGTCAGCAAGATTACATGCAGGAGTGCGTAAAGGTTTGTAGGACTGAGTCCAGGTTCATGCTAGGCTTATTATCCTCATCATTAAAATATTACCATCTCTGTGATAGACTTGGAAAACTCTTAAACAAATCCCAGCAACACTATAACTGCAGAGGGAGCTTTAGAAAAGGCTGTAAATTGGAAAAGATTATAGTAGACATAACATTATTCCTTTTGCAAAAGAGACCCGGGGGTCTTTAATGCAGTATTTTGTGCTATTTTTATGTTTAGAGCGTATCAAACTGGGCACACGCTTCTCCTGTTTTTTGTCTAAACTGTGAACAACGTGAATAGTGTGACAGACAGATGAGATTAGTTGAGGTGATGATAAAGTCTCTGCAGAAGCTTTACACAAAGTTGCTGAAGACTTCATTTGTAGGTAATGTAACGGCTCCTTGTTTTCCTTTCTTGTAGCACTTTGCCTAGTCTTGATGCTCCCTACCCCATCCTGGTATTAGCTGGCCCTCTAGCCTGTGGCAAGAGAGAGCTCACTCATAAGATCTGCAGACAGTTCAACAATTTCTTCAGATACGGGTAAGTTTGCTCCGTAAGTTTAAAAGGACACGAAGTGATCAAGGCTAGAATTGCTGCTGTGTTTTTTTTTTTCTCTTTAAAGAAGTTAAAAGTTAAAGACAACCAATAAATGTTCATCGCTGTGCATTTTATCTCTTCGCAGGGCTTGATTGCCTGAAGTCATCAAATACTTCCTTAAAAGAAAAGCTATTTAAATTACCATGTTCTTTTCAAAGGTGAACAGCAAACAGACAAACAAAGATGTGTCACTTAGTGCTCCTTTTATTGATTTGTTCTATCTGTGCACACTAATGTCCCTCAACCTAAGCATCTGTTTAGATATATGTGCATTTCTCTTAATTTTTGTAATGTACCTGCATATAAACACATTAGCATGCATGTGCAGGCTGCATCCAGAAGCTAGGAAAGGAAGCAAGTGCAATTGCTGGACCAGTTTATTATCCTGTGAGTAATGTTATCAAAGCAAATGGCACCTTTCAGACTTCACCACCTGCTGGGAGGACTAATTCTCCCCATCTGAAAGGTCTGAATTATGATCCTTATCGCCTCGGGCTCCCTGTGTATTTAGTGGAGAGAAACTATCTCTTTCCAAGGGAGGCTGAGCCTTTGTGAATCACTTCCCTGAGGTATCTACCTATTTTCAGTGCACAGTAGATAGGAAGTCTGGCTAAGTTAGATCACCACTATCTGTTGCCTAAAATTAGGTGGTACAAGCTGTTCTCCTTTTTGACCCATTCCATTCTTCACAGCACCTAACTTTCATAGATGCTATCGCACACGCTATTCGGCACTTGTCTGTATTCCTGTTATATTGTCTCTCCTCTATTTTCTCAGATTTGTTATTACATTAATTTATCCTTTCATTTTTAACCAGACTTTGGCCATAGTTTCACATGTATAACATTCACCACAATAAGACCTGGGTCTATATTTGTGGACTCTTAGGTACTGAAGTGGTGCATAGTAAGAAAGGGACCGTGGCCACATGCACATGTGAGGATGATTCCTCAGAGTTCTTAGCATCACGGGACCATGCTCTGCATCTCGACACGACATCTAGTAGTAGCCTTCTCTAACGTAATACAGCACGGCGAAGGAGCCTGTACGTCTTTCTGTCTGCTCTGTACTCAGACTAGAGCCACTTGCTGGATTAGATCATTAAACTGATGAGTTGAAAAGACATTTTAAGAAAAGATCTGCGAAGGTTACGTGACTGGAAAAATGACTTTTTGCCTTTTATAAAGCAACTACTACGTTTTGAAAGAGTAGACTGGAAATTACAAACTAATTGAATACCATTCGAAATTTTCCAAGCACTATCTGGGGTTTTTTTAAAAGCATTGTTTTTATACTGTGTATTTTATTTCCTAAAAGTTTTATGTGTGAGGGGAAAAAAAAGGGAGAGAGACAGAATCTTAACAGAGCAGAAAATTGCAACCATAAAGCAAAGTTGTATTTTAATTATTCAGTGGAGATTTAAGCAATTTTATGGCTTACACTTTTAAATTTCAAACATTCCACTCATTAAAAATGTATTTCATGCAAGATACCCTGGCAGTTTGAATGTAAACATGGCCTCGCAATTAAAAAGGGTTGTAATGTTTAAAAGTGTTTCAAAAAATAAAGTGAAATTGGACCCTCAAACCATCTGGCTAGTGTTCAGGAATGACCTTTAAAGCTGGATGTGTTCATAATATCTTTAAGAAAATCAGGCCTTTGAAGTGAATTTTTGCAGAGTCCATGTGTAGCACACTGTTCTCATTTGCCACAGCTTGCTGATAAAAACAAGTGGCACCCTCTAATGCCGTGCTAGTTAAGATCTGTCAAGCTCTGCATTATAAACTAAACTTCTTATAACTCAGGTACCTTGCATAAATGAACAGAAATGTCCTTGTAGCTGGTATACTAGTAGGTGGTATATTTTTTGCCATGTTTTCCAGGACAAGAGTTAAAATGTTGTCAGTGTGAATCAACACCAAGACTCCCCATTACACTTTTGTTCCTTTTATCCTACAACGTAAAAATTAAAAGTAAAACCAAAGCAGAAACAAATAGCAAAAAATAATTTCCTAAGATAGAACATGAACCACTGCATATTTTAGTGTAAAATTGCTACATGCATTGACTTATCTGGGGTTTTTTGGGGTTTTGGGGGGTTTTTTTAGTGTTTCATTCTGGTAGTAAGCTCACGTATCTGAGGTTTATCCTATTGTCCTTCCACAGTGGCAGGCAATTACTTTTCCTGCCTTGTATCCCACTTATCTCCCTAGTTTCAGGATTGTTTCTCCCCTTACTATTAGGGGGCTATTTAGAGATTGGTCTTTATATCTCTTTCTTAACCTCACAGTTCAGCCTAACTCATACTTTCCTTTCCCATATTTAGGATTCTACTTTATATCATCCACAAGCTGACAAAACTGGAAAAAAAAATGATTTCATCATTTCTCTATTACAGGGTGCTGTGACAGCTTCGGTTCAAGCTATCCTGGGTTGGGGGGGATTTATAGCTCAAATGTAATGTTACATTTAAACTTTTTTTTTGTATTTATGGGTTAATCTTTCAAATATGCGGCATTAGTGGTATGATTTGCACCTCTTTATATTTCTCATATTTCTTCTCTTCTTAAAAATAAAATGATTTGTAGTATTTGCCCTCTCCCCCCCCCTTCTATTCCATAGCTGCTTCTATGATTGAAAACAGGTTATTTCTTTATTATACCATATATCTTCCAGTCCCTGTCACACTACCAGGGCAGCTTACTTTGGTGAAGAAAACAGACTTGATTACTATTTCGTTTCTCAGGAGGCATTTGACAAAATGGTGAACACAGTGAGTACCTGACTAGTATCCTAGTAGGCCTATTTCTTACACCCAGAGTGCACTCAACTGTTCTGCCAGGTCTGATTTTTTTTTTTTTTTAATATTAAGTTTCTGTCTGTGTGTGCGTGCTAATTCATTCCCAGTTATGTGGCTGAAGTTCATAGACAGAAACCACAAATTCATTGTATATTTATGCTGTTTTTTTCTTCTGTATGAATGTATAGAAACCATTAAATGGGCATAATTGTCAGTCGGAATCTTTAAACCATAGCATAATGTAGAAATAAACTTCTTTCCATATGCAAACATGTAGTGCATATGCAGGAAAGAAAAACTCTTGAAATAGCTGCCATCTTTTTTTTTTTAATTTTTTTTTCTTTTTTCAAAATCTTCCAGCAACCCTGCAGGGAATGCAGTCTTTTAAAGTTTAGCAAATTCACCCTAAAGGCATTGTGTTCCTCTCTGAAGGCAGTATGCCTCCAGCTACTCTTTCTGATGCCTTTTGCTGCTTGCGGGAAAACTGGCTTGAAAAGCCACAACAGAGCTCGTTATTTGTACATATACAAATGAGGGAGCCAGCAGAGTCTTAAGCAACTGATCTGATCCTTAATGATAGCTCTCAGTAATCGAGCAGTTTAATTTTAAAAGAATATAATCTGCTTACATCTTTATAGATGTACTAACGGGAACTAAAGTTTCAGTTGTCAGGTTTTAACTTTGAGATTTCCTGGCCAATTATACATTCTCCTTGCAGATTTGTTTCTGTCTTCTCTTTTCTTTGGCATCTTCTGTTTTGTATGGCATGGCCATATGGTTTGATGTAATGTCAAAAGAAGGATGCCCCTTGCTTTAGATCTTGCTCTCTTCACAGTGTGAATGAATAACCGATGAAAGCTGTAACGTGTCAGCAGCTCGTTTTCAGGACACTGGTGTTTTATTATCCATTAAAAATGTACCCTGCAGGACTGGCTATGTGCTTTTCTCTGCAAATTTTGTGCTCCCATTGGCCTCCTCATCACGGATTATTTAGACAGGGAGAAACCTTGTGGGGAGAGAAAGCAAGGAAGTCCAGGTTCATCATGCTCCTTTAAGGAAGTTGTTTCTCTTAAAATATTTTCTTTGTCATTATACTTGCTGTTTTGAATTTCAGGGGAAGTTTATAGCAACCTATAAATACAGCGGCTATTACTATGGACTTGGAAGAGACACTGTAGAATCAATTGCCAGAGAGGGTCTTGCAACTTGTGTTCACTTAGAAATAGAGGTAAGGATTACTTATTGCCTGTTTTCAAATGAGTCATTCTGTGAGAACTGTCCTGGGGAGGAATTAATGCAATTTGACGGAGGTTTGTTTCATCTGCCTAGACACAGCCACTTAGTGACACAGGAGACATCCCGTGGCCTTCTGCCCAGCCTACGGCTGCTGCTGATACGTTTGAACTAGTTGTGTGAGCTGCATCGCGGTCACTGGAGATACAGATGTTTGGTCAGATGAACGGCATTTTTAACTCCACTGCCTGTGTCAAGTAGCTCTCAGGCTGCCCAGGGCAGTGGTGGAGACCCCATCCCTGGAGGCATTCAAAATACATGTAGATGTGGCACTTCAGGACATGGTTTAGCAGGCATGGTGGTGTTGGGTTGATGGTTGGACTTGATGATCTTAGAGGTCTTTTCCAACCTTAATAGTTCTATGATTGTCTATATGTAGACACCACTCCCTTTATAGACTGCCGCATTTAGTGAGATGGATCCTTCTGCTGACATCTTAAAATTTCCTGGCCTACTTTTTCAGTCTTCAGCAGCCTCATCTCCCTACCACATCACCAGCACTTTCCATTACAGTGTCCTCACCTTTTCAACCATGTGCTTCCACCCATCTGCAGCTTACAGTAGGACTAGTCTGGAGCTGTACACCTACTGATCGCCCCTAAAAGAATGCCGTGTGTCTCCTTTGCTGATGAAGCAGTGCAGGATGCGTGAAGGCCTGAGGCAATATTTTGGCCAGAACTATTAAAAGATGCCATCTCTTTGAGGGATTACTTTACCCTCTCTGAAGTTTGTCAGGTGCACATGCACAGATGGCAGAATCTCAGAAGTCTTGCTGTGTTAAACTAGGTCACAAACAAAGTGTCAAAACCTGTCTATTGGAATCCCAAAAGAATAACATTTTAGCTAAAATTTTCTAATTATGTACTTCTCATTATCTTAGATCAAGATTTACTAGCTAGGGGTTAAGGTGACAAAAAGGAAAGGCATGATACATTTCCTTCCAAATTCTTTCTACAAAATATGAGCTTCCAAAATGAGAGACTCTAGAGAGTGGCCAGAATGTGATACTGAGCGTTGCAGGGTTTCACTGTGAGGCTTAGCTCTGCCTCTGGGAATTACTACAAGTTAACAGACACTACGTTAACAGACACTACTACACTGCATGGTAGATGTGGAAAAAATAATAGATATAAAAAAGAAATGTAGGGGACTGCAGTGCTCACATAGGATCCTAAGTTGTGCATCCAGAGTTAAGGGAATGGCTACGGAGACTTGAGCAAAAATTGATACTAAATATAATTAATTTTAGGATAATTTTTTTTGTGAAAACAATGATCAAAAACTAGTTTTCAGTTAAAAACCATAGAGTCCATAAGTTTTAGTCCCCTTTGGCCCAGATAAATCTGTGTGCATTTCAAGGCTTGCATATAAACATAGAAATAACAGAATAACAACATGTTAGTGTAAAAAATTAGTAGCTCCTCACTCAAATGGTCCACAATTTAATGCTGCAGTCCTGCTTTTAAGTGCCTGTTACTTGACTGATATTAAACAGCAAATTAATAACTTCAGCTCTGTGTAGTTCCAGTTCCTCTTTTTCCTCAGTCTGGTGAGAACTGTGGATCACCCTCCATCTCCTCTGACTGCAATAGGCATTGAGTGTGTTTGTTGTCTTGCCAGACAGACCCTAAATTTATAATGGAAGAGAAATAGGAGAAGATTAAATATGATGGAATGGGGTGCCTTTTAAAGCTGTCAGTTCTTCACAAAGTAGATGTGTTATCAAATAATTTAGGAGAAAGAACTTAATGGAACGTCATGTTTATTCATAAGGAGGTTAACCGAGAGACATAGGCAGTGACCATAACTTTTGCTGGGTGTTACCGAAGCTACTGTCACGGACAGACAGCTAAGAAACTCCTTTGTCACTGAAGTTTCAAGATCACGTAGTAATTATGCATGGTCTTGTATCGCTGTGGACTCTGCTAGCAGATGAGAAACAATAATGGTGAGTTATGCATCTGAATAGAAGTTATCGAAGTCCATTATCTTCTGCCAGGCTCATAACAGAAGTGATTTAGCACTATTAAAAGAAATTTTAATTATAGTCTGTGGGCTGAGACTAAAAATTTAGAGCTGTTCATTCCCTTTAATCTAGAGTATATCTCTCACTGATAAAGGAGACCGACACAAATTTTAAAACTTACATCTTGCTGAGTCTACACTTCCAGTTAGTGAAGCTGCTGCGATTCTGCCAAGCAGCGGAGTGTTGCAGTAAGCACGTTTGCAGCACTTTCCCTTTGCTTGTGTAGCCGCCAATACCTGCAGAGCAATTGCAGGAGCTTCCTGCTTCGGCAAGAGGGTTGGACTAGATGACCCACAGAGGTCCCTTCCAACCCCGACCATTCTGTGATTCTGTGAGCTGCGCATTCCAGCCAAGGGTGTAGTGGCAGAGTGGCCAACGTGTCTCATTATTCTGCTTCCAGGAATATAAGTACACCTTGTCTCCTGCCAAAGACCCCAATCTGTACCGCACTTGCTGCTGGTTATCCAGTCATTCGGGCTGGGGAGCCAAAGGAAATGGGATATAATACTAGTTGCATCTGTTCTACAATGCCATGCTGTTAACTCAAGAAATTGAGGTGCTTTAGCTCTGTGAAATGAATGGACATCTCCAACTTGGACAGTCCTTCGATATTTCATGACCTCATATGCAAATTCAGGAAACTCAAATTTTAGTCCTTTTTTTTTTATTATTATTATTTTCCAAATATCTCTTTGGTTTCAAACAGTCAAATCCTGTATTCTCCCATTCTTTATTTTAAGACTGATCCCGTTGTCTCTGTACAACAAATTTGTTTGGCACACCACAAGCTTTCCTTTTTGGTCCTCCCCGCTCATCCCACAGTAGTGATGGGCTGCCTTCCTATTCCTTCGTCCTATTCCATCTGGACGTATAAATCATTTGTTACGTTACTTCTTGATCAGAAAGAGAACTCATTCATGGTGCAACTTCAGCTGAGGAGGGTGTTACTAGGCTGGAATGTGGCTCTGTTTTCTGCTGGTTGTCTGACCTCTGAAGAATTACAGGCCTAGCTGTGAAAGTAGGTGGTCACACAGCTGGACGCAAAGATTTCTGTCTCCCAGATTCACCCCTTTTTACCAAAATGAATAGGATTTTCCACAGAATCTCTCCCTGAAATTTTTAGAATGAATCAAAGTACTATTCCCTACTTAGAACGCTGCAACCAGGAAAAAAAATTCTAGTGAGTGTTCAGCCTGGCACTGATTTTTGCATGATTTTGCTTGTATTGGACTGTATTTTCAAATTATTCTGGAGAACCCCAGCTTTAAGGATGTGACAGTCAGTTCTGACGAAGTAATGAGCAGTGCTCACATTTGCCATATTAGCCCCTCTCTGTTCCTGCCTGCTTCCCTACATGTACTGCAGTGCAATACTGTGCATGGTCTCATTTAATTTTGAATAATTTGTTCATCACCAAACATTGCAATTGTTGTTGGCCTGTTTTGGTAGGTTTTTTTTTTTTTTACAATGATCATTAAATAACCCAAATGATCATATATTTGTGTATAATCATATATATAAAAGTAAAGCCAAGAGTTTATTGTTAGCATGATGGAAATTTTAACTGTATAATTTAAGAATCATCCCTAGTCGAGGTCTAATTATTACAGAAAAAGGAAGAATAATAATGTATTTAGAGTACTTACGTACTGAAAAAGTCCTGATGATGATGATAATAATGATCCAATTAAAAATGTAACACATGCTTCTTGGATTCTATCTGTTTTGCTGGTGTTACGCTCAGCCTTTCACTGCTCCTTTGGGTTCTGAAGTCGGTGATTTGCCTCTGGTGGTGTCGCTGGCAGAGAAGTTACAGCGAGTTGTCCCTTTGCTGGGAGGATATTCATAGAATCGCAGAATCATTTAGGTTGGGAAGGACCTTTAAGAGCATTGAGTCCCACCGTTAACCTAACACGGCCGAGCCCACCACTAAACCAGGTCCCTAAGTGCCATGTCTACACGGCTTTTAAATACCTCCAGAGATGGTGACACTTCCCTGGGCAGCCTGTTCCAATGCTTGACAACCTTTTCAGTGAAGACATCTTTCCCAATATCGGATCTAAACCTCCCCTAGGGCAATTTGAGGCCATTTTCTCTCGTCCTGTCACTGCTTACTTGGGAGAAGAGACCAACCCCTGCCTCACTGCACTCTCCTGTCAGGTAGTTGTAGAGCGTGAGAAGGTCTCCCCTCAGCCTCCTCTTCTCCAGACTGAACAACCCCAGTTCCCTCAGCCGCTCCTCACAGGACTTGTTCTCCAGACCCTTCACCAGCTTTGTTGCCCTTCTCTGGACACGCTCCAGCCCCTCAATGTCTTTCTAGTAGTGAGGGGCCCAAAACTGAACACAGTATTATCGAGATGTTCATAGTTGTGCGGTGTCTAGGGTCAAGACTGTGCCCCATCTCTTATCATCCCGTGCCTGTAGTCCTCTACATTGTGTCCTGTGTTTCTGCTTCTCAAGGTCTTTGCTATCATGCCAGGCCTGTATTTGTCTAAACTGTGTTATAAACATCTCATTCTACCAGGAAAAACTGCTTGTTACTGCAATCCATGTAAAACTATGGGCATGCCACACAAAGATTAACAAAAGTAAAACAATTACATATAGACACCTGGTCACCACAAGAAATTGCTGTCACAGCTGAACCAAGTAAAACAAAGTTGCAGCCAAGCCAACAAAAGTTCAGAGCGAGCAGGACAAGCCTCAGTCCTCAGGTCTGGAAAACTCAGTACAAATCTTATGGCAACGGCAATGCAGGACTACAGGGTTACAATATTCTGGTTTATATGTAGATAGAGTGAGAGGGAGAGAGAAAAGATTCTTCAAAGTATGACTTGGTGCAAAGCAGAGCTAGCAGAAATTCAGGATTGGCACCATTGCCTGCATCATTTAATAAGACCTTGAATTAAGTCCTAGCATGCAGACAGGTCTCCTTTTTCAGATCCAAGATGAATATAGGTGTTTGCAGTCCTCCTGGAGCCGTTGTTCTTAGAGCAGAGTTGATGCAAGGCACATGTAAATGTTTCCTAGTCTGCTATACTAAAAATTCTATTCAAGATAGTTTATTGCTGATAAAAACAGTTCGAGTTAAGATGGCTCATTACAGTGTAACAGATGAAGAATGTGCACATCGTATCTCTGCTGGGGAGTTGTGATTATACCCCGTTTTGGCAGGAGGGGTAACATTACAGAATTGCAGAATCACAGAATGTTCGGGGTTGGAAGGGACCTCTGTGGGTCACCCAGTCCAACCCTCCTGCTGAAGCAGGGTCACC
>Ga0065711_1007967_pt1 | contig 16269 bp, 9 predicted proteins | sample Hoacrofraction12_FD_59098 | JGI IMG/M metagenome (GOLD analysis project Ga0065711, IMG submission 59098) | Hoatzin crop microbial communities from Cojedes, Venezuela - Epithelial fraction 12 v2 (version 2) | ecosystem: Host-associated > Birds > Digestive system > Esophagus > Crop | place...
CCCTCTGTGGTCTCCACACTTCTAATTTTGAAGTATGCCACCTTCTCATCCACCTGAGGGTGGAGTATTTATTAAACTTTTCCACCCTCAAAAAATACATTTTAAAATATCTATTAAATTTCACTTTTTCCAGGGATGTTCACAGAAATAAGATGTTTATGGTTCAAGCCACTGTGAAACTGGAACCCTAAATACGGGCAAAATTGTTGGTTAACTTAATCTAAACAGAGCAATCGTACCCCAGACTCTTAGAGGCAAGCAAAATACACTTCCTAAGTTTATTAAAGGTCTAGCATGGGGGAACACAACATTTGGCCACTGTGAGCTTTCAGATTCACATTCAAAACAGCATAACATGGTTTTACGGCACTATAGAAGTTCAGTTTGGGGTTTTTTAGGGGGAGGGGTATTTATTTATTAAAACTATATAACAATGATATTGGCATTTCAGGTGGTTTGGAGGGTTTTTTGTTGTTGGTTTTTTTTGGTCTATACCACTCCTTCCAAGTTCTTTCACATTTTTTCATTAGTGTAATTCTCTAAATAGTTTTAGATCCTTCACCACATTTTATTACACATTTTCATGTCTAGTGCTTTCAGAAGCCTCAAACAAAGCTGCATTCCTAATGCGGCAGTCATTGCACAAGCACGCAGGGAGACATGTAGCCCTGTCTCAATACTCTGAGGTGCTCTGGGAGGTTTTCAAAGAATAGGAGTTCAGTGTTCAACTACAGTTGGAGTTCAGTGGGAATACCTCACTATACAGATATGGAAAATCTTCCTTATAAAACCCAGTGGGATTCAGCAGTACTTTAGAAATAACCACAATTTTTTAGAATAAAATTTCCCCAAACCAATATTTATTTCTATCATATTTTATAGGACTTCGCCATAAAATATTCTGTTAGAGAATGGAAAAATCATGCTTATAGCCTAACAAATATGAGGGAAATGGTTAAGTGAAAAAATACTTGTTTAAAAAGACAAAGTTGGTCTTCTCCTTTCCCGTTTATTACCTGGTCTTAAACTCGGATTTCTTCCTTTTCACAAGCCTCTTCCCTTTTCTCCTCTGCTACATAACTTAGTAAAGAGTCCAAACTACCTGATGAGAATCACAGCTAAGAAAAAACCCACACATCTGTGCAAGTATGGAAAACTTCAATCCCAGAGTGACTTACTGCAATGCTTTAAGTGCCTGTTAGAACTCCAGTGAGGGGAGATGGGGAATAAAATAACATGAATCCAAAGTTTATGAGCATACAGTTTGGAATTTTCTGTTCTATATAGAATAAATACAGAACTAACTCATAAGAGTCCAGCCCTACAAACTTTCTAGCAGGCAGAAGTTGCAAGCATTATATTACTATGAGTTATAAAGGAGACTTCATTCTTACTGATTTTAAGTTGTAGTTTCTGTGGAAGCCATAAGGATCATATACCAAAACCTGGATTCACTAAAGCAGCTGGGCTCAAGTGTAGTTGCTACCATTCTTTTATCATTCAAGATAGCATCTTTGTCAAAAAGCCAAGCAGTCACAGCAGAATTCAAGATGTTAAGAAAACAGACTTCAAAGGCTAATGCAAACAATTTGTGCAAGCTTTACTGCTCTCAGAATTAATAAAACACAACCATTCTTAGACAGTGCTCACATAAAATGGCCAATTACATCTTTATAACTTACACAATTGTATATAAACAGGTATGTCAATTTGATCCAGAATATTCCACTTGTAAATTTATTATGTTCAATAAATGCAGTTCAGCAATGCCACACAGGCCTGCATATAGAAGCTCAACCAGAAGAGGCTTTTTAGGTCACCATTTCAAAAATTGGTCAATGCTGGCACATTCAAAAGAATTGTTAGTAGTTACTGATTATACACAGTTTTTACCACTGATTCATTAGTGTTCTATCAAAAATGCTGTCTGATTTACCAGCCCCAGAGGCATGGTGAATTCACCTGTGGGGTTTCTTAGCTGGTGTCTGTGTGTGTCACACCCCCAATTCACAAGCTTCAGGTGTTGTCCTGCAAGAGCCTCTATTTCCAAAAAGTTTAACAGAAAAAAACCAAAGAACACAAAGATTTGTCAAGCCCTTAGAGGATTACATGTAAAGAAAAAGCCCATCTAATCAAGTCTTTTCTGGACATGTCCATGTTGTAAAACCACTATGTTACCACTCATACAGGGAAGAAGAAAGCCAATGCCACAATTCAAGTTCCCAAACTTTCCTTCCTCACTTTTAAATTCTGAAAGTTTTAGTCCTCCTTGATTAACAAGATAAATCACTTTATCAAAAACATCCATAACCACAGCAGACATTTCCCCTAAATTTTTACTGCTACTTCACAAAAACAAGCTTCAAAGTTTGACAAACAGGAGACTGTAAGAAGTGCCCATTTCTAACCTTCTGTTGGTTCAGGATAAACAAGGCCTGAATTGATATTTTCAGTTATAACATCTTGACTTGTTGGTAGGAACACCACCCACATTCCTCTAGATTTCTGGAATCTAGAGGATTTCCTAATTTTTTACCAAATAGACCAGTCCTAACATTTCCAGTAGAAATCGCACAAAAAATGTAGAATCTTGCAGAAAAGCTCTTTATGGTTATTTCAACAAGATAAAGTGTTTAGTCGTTTCTGTTACCACTCTAGTTAATAACTACCAATCTACATTTTTTTCTTGGAAACCTATGCAGAAAAGGTTTCAAACTGCAGATCCTCATTCTGTCACAAATAAACTCTATGAAAGTAACCAGCTCAAAAATTTGGTTAATGTAATGCAGGTGGTGGTTATGTTGTTTGTTTTTAAGACAAGCAAAGTACATAAGCAATAAAGATAGTTTAATCACTTCTCAGAAACAAAAAGAGATCAATTCATCTACTTAGCAGCTACTTCATTTCATCCTTTCCTTTAAGATTTCATACATTTAAGAGTCCGGGTCAGAAACAGTATATTCAAGGATTATTTCCTCAAGCTCTAGTGAAGGGTACAACTCACCTACAGCAAACCTCCAGCTGACATGGCTGCATGCTACTGAAGAAGGCTTCTTCCGACTGCTTGTAGAAGAGGTCCTACAGAGCCTGGCACGCCACTTTTTCAACTCCACCTAATCACACCTGCTTCATGAATTAAGCTGTTAACAACCTTGATAATTCACAGCTGTCACTGAGATTGTTTTTTTGCTAACAAGTGAGCACCCATTTCTTGGCTACTGCACAAAACAATCACAGAAATTTAATTAGATGCAGGTGTAAAGCCACCTTTTTATTAGCATTGTTCTATAATGGGTTGCTGTATCTTTTTAAAACTTTTTTTTCTTAGCATTGGTCATTATTCTTAAGAAGACACAGCATTCAGGCATAGGTTTGCTAAGAAATTAACCTATTTGAAAAAACTCTCAAGTAACGGCAGTTCCGCAGTGTTTAAAAAAGAGCCAGTTTTAACAGGGTGAGATTTAGTATAAAAAGCCTCATTTAACAGTGGAACACATGAAATTCAATGCTGGCAGTGATAATGAAATGCAGCTTTTTATTTTTGAGATAATGTTCAGGTATTCATTTTTAACCACCTTGGAGAGCTGTTTTTGTTTAGCAGTGCTTCAGATCACTGACTCTCCTCTTTCACCCACCCCATGGAAATGAAAGCTAGAAGAATGCAGTAAGTACTGCAAACACAGAAAGGCATCAGTGTCCTTGGATTCACTCAGTGAAGTTATATAGCAACAATTTGTTAAATGTGTTAAAATATTGAATTTTAACTGGAAAAGGAAAACAATGCCAATTTATTTTTTTAAACGTAAGGCAAGTAACCCTTTACAGAAATTGAGTTCTAGCCATTCCTGGAGCTGGCAGTATTAAGCATCAGTAACTTGGCCTCTACAACAGCATTTCTATTGCACACTCTGATGCAGTCTTAAATATTTTAAGAATAAAGTAAGAATCACAAAATATTTCTGCTACTTACTGCATTCAGTCTCTCCTTCAAAATAAAGACTCTCTCTAAAGGCTCCCTCAGATCCAGCCTCTTTCACCAAAATAGTTCTTTCTTGCCAAGTTGATCAAATCTGTTGATAAAAATAAAATTTCCAGTTTCAACATTAAAAATTTATACATTTTGTCTTCAAACACCTGAGGCTTCCCTTCTGTAGTGACTATTGCATAGGCATGTCTACGCGCAGAGGACAACTTTCAGAATTTGAATCTCGAGACCTACTGCATTCATACCACACAATGAAGGCATCATTGCACTAGCTAAACCTTTAGCACAGCAGACAGAAATTGTGTTGACATGCTGTAGTATCTTAAATCTGCTTTTATTTGCCAGGATGTTGTCTGCAATGCGGACAGGACAGCCCAGCCCAGCAACTCAGGCCTGGCTACGGCCAGAAACAGTAAGGGGACTACAACGCAGACCTTCCAGGACATGAGGCTCTGGTCAAATACTCAGCTGTAGCCTGACTGCCCATGCAGACCCAGGCAGGTTTTACGAAAGAAAGGGTGGCTGTACCAGCCTGAACAACCATACGTAGCACAACGGCACTCATACTGCTTTCAAAACCAGAACAAAACTAAAATTGACATTTCTCATATTAGAAACTCTTTCAGAGTGAAAAAAAAAAGCAGCATTCAACAAACAGGATGTTGTCTAAATGTCTTTAAGATCTGCCCTTAGGCATCTCACATGAATCTTCAGACGGATACATACCTTTAATAACCTGGATTTAACCATCCTATGATTCTAACTCTCAGCTAATGACTTTGCTTATTTGTCTGCTGAAGTATGAAAGTTATGAAAAACAGAAAATTACAAATAAAATGTCATAAATTATCAAATACCACAAGACTCAGTTTTACTTTTTACAAGAAATCATGTTCTTTGTTATGGTAACTTACAAGGTATTTTAAGCTGAGATACAGTTTATGGAAGTTCTGAACAGAAACACGATACTGGACAGACTGGACAAAACTGTCTCATAAAGGGAAATTCCTGAAATTCATTACTTCCCCAAAATGTGGGGACCCAATGCTGCTGCTATGGCTTCCTAGTCATGGAAATCTGGCGGGGATGGACCCACAGCCCCCCAGGTAACAGCTGTCCCTGTGGGGAGAAAACTGTTTTTTCCAGTCCTCAGTACCACAGCTTTGGCTAGTCTCGTTATCTGCACTGAGGTAGTACACATGACAAAAAATTATTTTCTGTAACTGGTTTTTAATTAAGGGTTGTCATTGGAAATGCTACATGAGAACTAACTCTTGGTCTTATGTCTACTATATTCCTGGAAGTTTTCTGTACCTTTAAAAATCTTATGTCCTGGCTGCATACATTACTCAGACTGCTCTTTTTTGCACACAGAGCACTGTCTTCCCACTGTGTTACACAGAGATTCTATGATCAAATAGTTCCACGTATCAGTGTGGCCAAATTTCTTTTCCAAAGTAAAATCTGTGCAAACTGATAAATTAAATCAGGCTGAACATGGAAGCAATTTATGGCGTGCCAGACAAAGGTCATGCTGCACAGCCTGGCACGCACAGAGGCAAGCGATAGCCAGGAGATACCTCGCTCTGTTTGCTAGCTGCTCAGAGCCCTAACTTCTCAAACAGAAATTCGTAACGGGGAAAATGAAATTAACTGCCACATGAAGAACCCAGTAAGAAGCACAGATTTAGTGAACTAATTTAATTTATGCTAAATAGAATTCCCTCATGTTCTTACAGCTGAACTGAGAAAAATCACTCTTCTGCAACTAAAGTGAACGGAATAATGTTAAGAAAGCCAGGATTGGACAAGACTTGTGAGTCACTACACAGCTATCCAAAGGGATACAGAGGTCGTCCAGTCGCTAGAATGTGGGCTGAAACAGTCACTGATTTATTTTCCAAGAATCCCAATGAGAGGCACTCTCAGGGGAGCACAAGACCAGCTACAGAGATGACTACAGTTAAGAAATTCTGGCAAATGTTAGTGGCTACAGTAGTAAGTTAATGCGACACTCAGAGACCTTTGAGAACGCAAGCTCTGATAGGGAAGCAAGACACTACAATAGCATAACTGGCATGAGAGTTTGTGAGTACTGAACTTGTTTATTAATTGATTTATTCATATGCATTCTTACGAAAGAAAAGATCTAGGTTTAGTGTTTGGGACTCCTGTTTTATGACAGAGTGTTTGAAGGTAGCTTTGGACATCCCTCTCCACGTTACAGGATTAGTGGGTATTCCTTGCTAAGCAGGAATGTAAGTAGTGCTACGTTTACTGCTATACTCAAGAGTTCACCTACCCCCCTTATTCCCCAGAAATGGTGAATTCTAAACACTGTTTTTAGACTAGTGAAAAAGACAGACATGTAGGATCACTTGATGAAATGGAAAATGTGGAATATAAAATATGATGTCATAAACTAGCTTTTCTGCTGTAGGTTGCTGAATCAGCCTGAAGTAGGTTAAATGCAAGAATTTATGGTTTTATTTAATATGTCATTAATTTAAAATTAAACCAATTAAAAAATCTGCCTCTAGGGCTTTAGGTGATTTAACTTAACTATACAATATGCTAAAATGCAATTAAACTAAAACACAAAACCTTGGCTAGCTACTACTTTCCTCTTCCTCAATTTAAAATGGAAGCTTTTAATCTCCTGGCAGAGGCATGTTTTCTCTACCAGTATCCCTAGAAGTCACCAAATTCAGACTGTTTCTGAGTAAGTCATGCAGAACTCCTGGTCTCTGAGCCCTTGCAAGATGACTTTGTGTGCAGCCCAGCCACTTCAATAATAGGGAGCTATAGCTCTGGCAGCTCTACTAACTATACCTCTAGCACGTGGAACTGCACATTAAAGAACCTCTGACATCAGCTGGTTAGCACTAGTAGAAATTACCTTACACAACATTAAAAAGTACTGGTCCCATACAAAACTAAATATATAAGAAATACAGTTCTAAATGAGGAATTGAAGACAGGCAACAGAAATACAGGACATCAATCTTTTTTGATTTATGAGTGATCTAAGGCTGAAGAAAAAAACCCCGCACTTTTGGGTGGTACAAGCCCATGACATACAGAAGTCAGATCAAAAGTGGTTAAGTCTGTAATTCTGTGAAGTCACCTTCCATCAGCAGATTTTGTCTGCCCCACATTCATCATGGGCATTATTTTCGTGCTGAAAACTCAGTTTTGTGCAACATATGGGTTATTTACCTGCTTTATACTCTGCAATTAGAAAGAACAAGAACCATCATTTGCTTTCACTTACTTCTCTGAAACCCTTCTGATCTCAGTAGCATTTTTTAGGTGTTGCTATAGGGAAGGCTGGGCCACAGTAGCCATGCTAAAGGCCACCAAGCTTTGACTGAGTCATTTCTTGGTGCCTACATTGCTTCACAGACTACTAACTCTCTGCTTGCTTCAGATGCCTGTCTTATCACCGATTATTGTTTGCTGAAGGTTCTGACTCAGATGCAAGAAAAAAAAATACAATCAAAGATAAGTTATACTAGGCTCTCTAATGTCCTGTGGCTAAAACTTCATGTTTAACCATTAAAGCAGAGGCAGCATTTTGCACCCACAACCATTTTTCCTTTGTACAATAACACGTCACCACCTCTTGACGTTTTTAATGGTGTATGCATTTTAAATGGGGAAAGTAATCAGAAAACTGCATGAACTCACTATGCCAGATGTTGATGTAGTAGAAGAGGAATCCCAGAGATATAATCGACTGGAAGCCACAGTTCATCTAGGAAGCCAACCTGGAAAACATGACTAGTGCTGTGGGTAATGCTGGAGTTCAAACATCTGTCTTTTCTTCCAGAAAAGCAAAAACCCACCCTGGAATTTTTTAGAGCTACACACACCACTGCATGCTCTGAAAACGCTGTGATCTTTTAGGTTCTATTTTCTGTCTGCTTTTTAAGTAACCTCACTTGGAATGTAGACTTGGTCCTTCATTTTTGTCTAGAAAAGATGTCTAATACGATTTTAGTTAGAAATGTGCAGCTTTGAAAATATCCTGCATTTTGCATCAACTGTCCACACAAAGATGGGAAATATTAATCATTGTAGCAGTCTGCTGCACACAAATAGATTAATTTAACAGATGTAAGTTTTAAGTATAACATTCTGCCCATGACGAAAAATGTGGAGTAAATCCAGTACAAGGAAAATAAAGCACAAAACTTATTAATGGAGGCAATGTGAGAAAGAAGCATCCTAAACGTCCTTCTCATTCTTGCCTTCTTAGGAGGACATCATGCTGGGCAACCTTGGGGAAGGATGATGAATTCTGTCTGCTCCCTGAAGAACAACAGGAAACAAGAGAGTCGTCAGCCCTCACCTCTGGAAAGCTGAGTCCTGCTCAGTCATTACTTGCACACGAGAAGAAAGAGTGTGTGTGAAAATCCTAGACAATAGCACAATGCCTACAAAGGGGAATTCTTCTGTCCAGCTTCTGCTGGTGATTAGATTTATGATCTGAGAGACAAGTTGTTCACTTGCATGAAAGTCAAAAGGATATTTTTTTTTAAACCTGATGCAAAAATCTATAGAAACAGCTAGAAAGTTCTTAAACTTCTGTATGATTTGGATCACGCCATTGAATTAGAGGATGACAAAGGAAATTGTGCACTGTACTTTTTTCCCCTGGATAAAGTACACAAAAACCCCACACAAATAAAAGCTCTTCAGTTTTTTTAGTGAATCAAGACAAAAATCTTACAGAAAGACAATTCCTTACAGTGATCAAAGTATTACCTCATCTTTCAAAGCATTATTAAAATACCATTCCCATAATGTCAGTTGGTCTTACTACCACCAAGCAGGAAAATTTGAGTAAATGGAGTCTTACTACACAGCTAGAAATACACTAACAGGCCGTAATTCTTCAAGGATAATAAACTGTAATATACGCTGTGGCTACTTTTTGGCTTCTACATATTTCTAAAATAGACCAGTATTTCCATTTTTTAACCTAGTTATTACAGCTTTAACATATTTTATGTTACTGCTGTCAGAATATACCTAAATAACTGATGACTTAATTTTATTTTGTGGAAGGGCTTAGAAGTACCAGTCAAAAATTATGTCATAACAGCACTATAGTGAGAATAGGAAACAGTAAGAGAAACTGTGCGTGACAGGTGAGACTGCAAATCACAGACAGAACTAGAAGGTAGCAAGCAGACAGGATAATAAGCAATATACAGTCAGAGATAATCCCCTGGCTAAATACTGTTGGGTGTTTGGAGGTATCTCCGGGTTGACGAGAGTTAAAAAGATGGCCAGCAGGTGAGGTGGGGTTTTGCATTTGGGGTAGAGGTTTTCATTTGGTCTTTTAGGTTTGGGTTTTTTTTTTAAACAGAAAGCTTTCATGTATGACCCACTTTGGGAAAAGCAGAGTGCTTGCTGCAAACAAAGTGGTCAAGGTGTACATAACTGGTAGCAAAGAGATGTGGGAGAGCTAGAAACACATTAGTTAACAAATAAGTAAGGGATTGGATCATCAGACATATTTAAAGTGGAGATATGATTTTATTAATAATACTAAATGTAAACTTTAGAGCTTATTGCAACTTTCCTCTCATTAATAAAACTTAGTTGAGACAAAATTTCTGTTCCGTAGAAGCATCTGAACTACAAGTTAAATAGGAAAATGAAGAGCAGTGGAAATGCCTTCTACTTTAAAGTAAGCAGAAAGCACCAGAAACATGAACTGGAAAAATGCAATCTGTATATGTGTAAATGAATAGCAAACACTTTGTACGCCTGTAACAACTTGCTTTTACCGTCTTAATGCTGTAATATTAATTACTTAATATAATTATCAAAGTCATTACTTTCTTGACACAGGAATAGTTTATGAAACAGTGTATGAAATATAGCTTTCAAATTGACAATGTAAATATCTAGACCCTCTCTTATTCATAGGCTGCATATTCCAAATTAGAAACTCATCTGAAAATGGGAGTGTCAGAGAAAACATCTTCACTGATTAGAAATTAATTAAACTAGTTCTGTGAAATGGAGTACAATTAGGATTAATTTGGAGGGAAACAGTCCAGAAGCAACCTCTATAACCAATTTGTATTTTGCTTGCAGAAAAAACAGGCTTTTGGATGCAAGACAAATTGCACTGTCAATGATTTCCATCTGCAAAATGTATGTAATTATGTCCATAGCATGATATACAGTTGTTTCTCCCCTCTTTATTTTTCTGGAGGTTGGTTTTTTTCCTGCCCTACCCTCCCCCCAAAAAGGTAGGAAAGCTCATGTTTGCTGGAATTCCCACTTATACAAACCAAAGAGCTGATATAAATCATCATGTAAACTCACAAAAAAAACCTCAGTCTATTGCTGGTCACAACCTCCCTTTAGAGGATGTCAGTGTCAAATAGCACCTGCTAATGCTTCTCTACTTTCTGGAGTCCCAGTGTTCCCATTCCTTCATGTCCTTTGGCCATGAGCTCTCGCCCTGTGTTCTGATCTGGTAGGTGGGTGTGGAGTGCCCTCTACCCTACTCTCCACTAGGAGAAAAACAACATTTTCATAAATTTTTACACCTTAACTTATATCACAGATGATATAAGATGATCAGAATTTCTTCAACAAAAATAGAAATGAGCAAAGCATGTATGGTAGGGCGTATGGAGCTTTTGCTTTTACTATTCATTACCGTGGTTTTCCAAGGGAATACGAGAAGAGAGTCAGAGACGACAATGAAATACATTTCTTGCCAAGATCAGTTTTTTATTTCTATTACAAACCTAACATAGGAGAATAACAGGAAGTTTCAGGTTCCCTTCTATGTCCTCTTAAAATTTAATCTATTTTGACTCTGTGGTCTAGATATGTTTTCATACTTTCATACTTTCTCTTCGGTTTTTTTCCAGTAATTCATTCTAATATAAACATTAGTTTAGCATTCTTTTCAATTAAAGCAATGTTCCAATTCTTTCACTGTTTGTATTCTCTCTTTCCAAAGAGACTTTTTTTCAGTCCAACTAAGCTAAAGTTACTCTTTTGCTTTTCTTCATCTTCTTCCTCCTCCGAGGACCTAATCCAACTTTCATTTACGGATATAAATACTTTCACACCAGGGATAAATTAATATAATTTCAGTTTAATGGCAGATAGATAATGTGGGGTGGAGGACAAGAGAGGAAAAACACTGACAGGATGTTAAATAGTATTTTAAACATCTACTTCACACCCTCCCCCAAACTAGAGCCACTTCACTTACTGAATAGCTGCCACTTAGGGAGACTGATGGGTTTAAGCTGTGTTTTGGGATTTCATCATCTTTATACCATCTTCCTCTTAATAACACTTTTGGGATAAAGGCAAAACACTAAATAATATTTCGAAGTTTTAACCGTGAAGTTGCCATATGCTTGGAGATATACATAGGAAATACTAAAGTTTCAGCAGCAATTACAGCAGCGCTGAAGTGGTTTATGTTTTGTTACTACTATTATAACTGAGCTGCAGAATATGTAAGTACAAAAACATTTTCCGTGTTGCAAAGGGACCATGAGCATAAAGTTAAAGTGACTAAAAGTAATTCCCTCTGTACAAAGCCAGTTATGGATAGCATGGTTACTATCTTTTAAGTTAGACTGTACACATAATACTTGTACCAAGATTTCTTAACAGTAGGAAACAAAATTATATGCAGACCTACCTATAATATATTTCAGAAGCAAGCAGGCTTGGATCTCAAGAGCAGCATTCAATATTACTTCAGGTGTGACCTCAGTTAAGGAACACATCTCTTTTGATAGAACTAGAGTCAAAGAAAGGGTTTTCCAAGCATTTAGCTTTCTGTCCTCTGACAAGAATTGATATTTTCAGATTCTACACTGTCATGTCTGGAAGCAGGGTCTCCCTAATGTGTTGTCAGGGTTGAAAGCCTCCCCTACTAGAACCAAAATGAGAGTCAGGACTTCCAAAATCCAAACCCTCCCCGGTATTGATGAACCCAGCAAAGAAGGCTGCTTTTAAAAGGCATGGTATATATATGTAATGACAGACCTAAACCAGTTACTTCCACTCAGAAAAGAGACCTTGGGGTTATAATGCATAGTTCTATGAAAAATATCAGCTGTTTGGTAAAGTTAAAAAGAAGACAGAATATTAAGAAGGGTTAGAGAGAAGTAGAAACCAAAACATTTTTATGCAAAGTGATCGAAGCAGAGGTGCCGAACAGCCTCAACCTGGCATGCTAGCCAGACTCTTTGCAGAGAAAGCTTTGTCTCAAACCCTCTCAACCTGCTTAAGTACAAGCTCAAAATTATTCAGAGCACTGGATGCAAACACCTAAGCAGGGCCTGTTATTTTCAACGAAACAAACGATAACCAGTCAGGAAGACTCCAAATGATGTAAACTGACACATCTCTCTCTCCTGTTTGCTACAGATAAAAAAAAGTTGTTTAATTATTTCATAGCTAGTCAGCTGCTTTTTTTTTTTTTTAACTTTTTCATTCCTTCTGAAAGGTTGAGCAGCTTCATCTGCACACTTTCAAACAATGAAATATCACAATTTTAGCGAAAAATTTTAATGCTATGTTTTCCCAACATCTAAAAAAATATCAAGTATTATTAAGCTGTCTTTTGCATGACAAAAAGCTTTTCATCTTTGCTTTGTTTAGATGATGACAACCAATTAGCTGTTCAGGTGTCCCTTATGAGCATCAAGTACCTGCTGGAAGCTAATCTACAGAAACCATAAACCCTATATTGAGTAATATTGAACAGATTTGCAATTGTACCGGGGGCAAGAAGTATACAATGCTAACAGTAGTCTGAGTGCAATGTCTATTTAGAAACAGCATTTAAATTAAAGACGACTACAGGCGTGTGGAAACACATGAAAAGTCTTCTCTGTGTAACACACTTGCTTTATTTCACAATAATTGTAGACAGTAGATTAAAAAAAACTGTAATTACAGTTTAGTGATATGGCTTTTTTATTTGCTCTAAATAAATCTAGATTATTGTAGGAAATAAATTAGTGCAGACATTTAAACTTAATTTGTTACTGGAATCAAAACAGTGAATAATTAAGTGGAAGCCTGTAAGAAATTGAAGATAATCATGTTCAGGAGGGCACAGAAAACGTCCCACTTTCTCTTTGTGCTCTCAGTTTTCTGTAAGTCCAGATATCACTTTTAATCCGAGTTTGGTGCATAGATAAATCGTAAAGACTGCCTTTCGATAGGACTTTCCATCTGTAGTTCAGTTGCAGGCGCTGTCAGCTCACCAGAGCAGGTTGCTGGAGGGGGACACCCAGATGTGCCTTCCCACGCTCGCCAGCACAGACCAACACTGACATCTGGTGCCAGCAGAGCCATTCTACACTGGGGCAAAGATTCCACTTACAGCTCACCGAAGAGTTCATGGTTTGACACTAAGACAAATCAGCACGTCCTATTCAGCACCAAACCATACCAGAGCTGGACTATAGCGAGGAGAAAGGAAACATTAAAAATGCCAAGGATATACTTAAATCCAGGAGAAGAAAGTGAGAGCACATTCGCAGTATTTTTTCTGCAATGGACTTTTTCCAAAATGGTGGTGGTGGCTGTCATATTTCAGAATAATTTTAGCTGCTGCTAGAATAGGGAGCTCGCTGTTTCTGTGAGAACAGTATTAGGATTCTCTCTGCCAGGATGTGCAGAGCTTGCACACTAGGAAAGCACGACAGTTATTTGTAACCTGAAGGTAAGTGCTCAAATTGTGTCTGGCATGAGCTTACCTTGCTTGAACTGCTACAGCCACTACATGCCCCATTTCGTGGGCTGGGAAATCACCCAGTGCCAGGACTTCTGGCTGCTTGCCCACAACAAATTGCCCCTAGGCAATGGGGCATTCAGGCCAATCCATACCAGTAAGTCTTGCACAGTTAGGGTTTGGGGTACAATTTTCACATATATGGGTAATGTCCATTTCCTTGCAGGCCACAGCCTAAAACTCCCAAGAATATCAAAGACAGGCTGACCAACTAGAAAGGATGATCCCAGTGGTAATCCAGTGACTTCTTCCAACGCCGTGAAGAACCAATTACAACAGAATACAGTGACTGTCTTAAACTAATAAACTCTTACACTGCATTCGGTTCTGCTACCAGCTGCTAGCTCAAATATGTCCACGAAAGATGCACAAACCTGCCACAATTATAAGCCAACCTCACTATTCTCTCATGCAACCAGCCAACAGAGAGCTGTTTCCAAAGCGTAGCTGTTCTGTGCATCAAAACGCTTTGCAACATGTTCTCGTTCCCACAAGGCACTCTGCAGCCAGCAGACTGTTGTAATAATATTATTTGCAAGAACAGACTTGGAAAAAAAGGGCTTTTTATTATTGCATCTTTGTGCCAGTGCAGACTGTATCCTAACTTACCAGATGTTTCTTATTTCTTTTTTCTAAACTGCACTTGGGCTTTCAATATTTCCAGAATTTGAAGGTTTCAAACAAAGAGGTTTCAATTACCTTAAGAAATCCAATTTAACACTGCCTCAAAATTCTGTGACTATATGAGTGAATCTTGATTGGGAGAAACACAGCAAGCCTCCATCCAAAGCGAACACATTGGGTAACTCTTGTAACCCCATCTCCTTAAAAAACATGGAAACACTACTAAACCCATGAATGAAGAAGCATTCATTATGTGAAATTTTGAGGTTTTGGGAAGAAGAGTTGTGTTTGTGGGGTTTTTTGCCCCCCAATCTTTTTTTTTTTTAATTGAAACAGTGAAAAATACCGAAATCCCAGAACTATACAGGGCCCTACATTTTGCAGGGAAAAATACAGAAAAGCATTGCAGATTTTGAATGCATGTGCACAGAAGCATGTGAAACACCGCAACATAAAATGAAGTACCTTTTGTCCGGTCAGTGCACAGTGTTACAGATTAGTTTTCACTTCATCTTAACTAAGAAGGCAAGATCTTTTTTAAGTACTGCAGCTACTTCAGCAGATATGTGACTGAAGTTCTAGATTTTCCTGCTTGCAAGAGATGCTGGTACATTTCAGTCTTCTAATCCCTAACAAGCAGCAGCTTCTGCTATAAGAAAACGTAAGCAAGTATAGAAGGCACACTGTCTGCAGCACTTTATTTTACTGACGGCTTTTGGAATTCAGTGTGCGGCCATTACAAGAATCATACTTGAATTATAGATGGTCTTTAAGCCCTGCATTAGGAGTCTGCATTACTTCTGAAAAATAGCTGTAACTCAAAGAATGTGGAAAACCAAGTGAAACTCTCATTCTCTGGATAATAGATAAGACGGAAGGAATTCACTGGGGGAGGGGAATTCAAGCAATCCAAGTACAGCAGCGAACAGTCGGGCAAGAAGCAATGGCAAATGAGAAAGTCCCCAGGGCTACTGCAAAAGCTCACCGTGCAGTTTACGGTTTAAAATCACATTACATTGCAGTGAAGACTCAATCTGTCCTCTCTGGTTTATTTTCTGTCCCCCTTCTGGATTTTCATCATCAGACTATCAGTTTATTAAACAAGGACGGATCATCTGTTTTCTTATTTAATGACCTGCACTACAAACAGGCAGACACAGCTGGTTGCTTAACCACTTGTCTAACGACAAAATGTTGTAGTTGCATGCTCAGTGCCAAAAACCCTTATCTTTTTGAATTATGCCTTTACATACTAACTGCTTATTGATTTCTATATCTTTAAATCTACTACTAAGTATAAACACTGAGAAATCAACATGGGTAACCAGGTTCCCTGTGATACAATCTTCCAGCACAATGAAACAAAGCCTCCCTATGGTTTCAAAACATTGCATAACAATAAATAATAAAACACTGAACTACAAATTCACATTTGTTCTTACATTCTTGTAATTTCACATAGGTTTTTTCTTCTGTCAGTATGTATGAAAATTCAGGACCTACCATTACACCATTTTAGATTTGGGCACAGAATCTCCAAAGTAAATAGCATCATGTCTGACTGTAAGACTTCCATGTAGTCATTCCTGACTTCTTTAAGGTTTCCTTCATGTTGCCTTCTTTTAGTCCTTTTTCTCCTGCTCCCACCCTTCCCATAGTTAGGACAACAGAGATTCCCAGCAGGTCCTTATAAACCCAGGGCTCTGGAAAACAACCATAAGAAGCAGGAAGAGGCCTGCTCATGTTGTCCCACAGGCAATTCAAGAACATGCTCAGTTTTGGGGCCTGTAGGGGCCTAATACCCAACTGTCTTCACATTTCAAAAAAAAAAAAAAAAAACTAGGGGAAAAAAAAA
>Ga0065711_1041274_pt1 | contig 16269 bp, 8 predicted proteins | sample Hoacrofraction12_FD_59098 | JGI IMG/M metagenome (GOLD analysis project Ga0065711, IMG submission 59098) | Hoatzin crop microbial communities from Cojedes, Venezuela - Epithelial fraction 12 v2 (version 2) | ecosystem: Host-associated > Birds > Digestive system > Esophagus > Crop | place...
GCATTCAAACTCCTTGCACAAATGGAAATGAAGACCTAAGCAGTGACCACCATTTTTAGAAAGATAAGTGAAAAGCATTTTGATTTTCAGCTCTTTAGGTACCTAGCATATGTTACAGCTTACTTATAAGAAATCTTTGGAAAAGAAAGCAAACACTTCTGACTTTTTTCTTTCTCCTACATATCCTAGTGAAACTTTTCAGTGAGTTTGAAAAAAAATATCTTAAGCAACTTTTGTTCCTTTCTCTTCTTGACTTCTTTGGGGGGGGAGGGGGGAGAAAAATAGCCCAAATATCAAGAAACATCAGTCTTTCACACACAAACACTTTTACAAATAGCTCTGCTTTCTTGTGGGCTCTTGCAAACCTAGGTTACTGAACAAATTCAGGAATGGGTTACTTAAGCATTTACAGTTTGAGTTATTTGGTGGGATTACGGAAAGCGAATCTTTCTCTCCCAAGTACCATGGGCATACCTGAAAGAAATAAGGATGGGGTGGAGAGATACTTCTTATTCCCTGTTATCAAGATATGTGGATCTGGGAGGTGGATTAAAACTCTGATGTTTTAATCAAGGGCCGCAGTTCAGGGTTTGACCTCAGAGTGTTGCATGTGTTTCAGCCATTGGAAAAGTAATTGCAGAGGGGGTGTGTGTCCAGTCTGCTCTCTGCACTGTGGTAGTAATGTACCCAGTGCTGTTAGGCTTGGAGGTAGGAGGGAGGATTGTTTCACAGTATTGCTTTGTTGCTTTCTAAACATTTTACTACAATTAGCAGATGAAATATTTCTTTATTATTATTTCTTGTTAAGTATTTACCAAATACGTATGTATTATATATACTACATACTACATGTGTAGTCTGTCTACATGTATCTTGTGATCTATGTACTGTTATCAGTTCTATTTAGAGAATCGAATGTACGTTTGCCTAGTGTAATGGTATTCTTAACGATATATCTAAGCCCCTTAACTCAGTTTTATGTGTTACAGAAATGTTTGCTCATACTATGTTTGCTGCCAGCATGGCTATGGCCTGCTTTCTCTATGGGAGACACATAAATAATGCAAATAGGCAGCCTGGTATAGGTTGAGTTTGCCTGTGGGTCTGTGCTGCTGAGTATTCCTGTAGTATACCAAAACAGATGAAGTTCTGAAAAAGTCTGAGAAACAAGTACAGGTAGATTTGCAGATGATAAAAGAATAGGTGTGATGGTGATAACACACAAAAACATCAATAGCTTATCAGCAACCCCCACCCCGCCAAACACAGTCAACCAGGAATACCACCAAAACCTGTCTTCAGAAAATAACTAAGATAACTCTAGATGCCTGAATTCATAATTGCAAGAGAGATCTCCACAGTTTTGCATATGTATTTATGTACTTCCAGGTGGAATTTAAAAATGGGCAGGATAACACCTGGATCTCCCCTCTGGGACCCAAGCTGATGACCATGTTCAAAGTGTGGCTGTCACAGAATGATAACAGGATTTCTTAATACAATTGTGTTTGTGGAGTGGTGGTAGGGACCTAACCTACTTGGAACAGCACAGGAGTTAAAGGACTTTGATCGGAAGCCAAGACCTCGCTTCAAAATGAGAGGGTTTGAATGTGCATCTCCTAGGGGAGTACTGATAACCATCAGTCTATAGGGTAAAAAATGGATTTTTCTCTATTCCTCTACTACTGAGCAGAAAAGAATGAAAGATTAACGTTACCAGGTGGAAAGAATGGAAGAGCAAATACGACTGTGGCTTTGTAGCTGGGGTGCTTACAAGACTAAATCGGTAGCTCTGGTCCCTCTTATGTGAATTTCTTTTGTGTTTTAACATTAAGCAGCCATTGGAATAAAAAAGACTTCGTTATTTAAAAAAAGAAAAAAAGAGCTTTTTAATGTGCTTGTCTCTGGTTGCTCTCCAGAGGAAGATTTTTTTCATCTATGTATTGGTTCATTCTGGTGAGATGTCAGTCATATTTTTTCTGTTGCATACAGGAGACTTGATTTTGCATATGGCTTACGTGTTCTCAGAACAATTATTTGTTTTCCTTGAGGTTGTTTTCAAACATAACCTCTTATTCTAACTTGTGAAAGTATATTGTGTATATATGAGGTAATGTTTACCATGCAAGTCAAGCAAAGATGCTCTTTTCTTGTTTTCTTTTCTTCTTTTTTTTTTTTTTTTGGTGAGCTGTATGTCTTGGCCCTGAGATTATTCTTATTCTCTACCTTAATTTTTTTTCTTATTTTTTTTGAAACTAAGGATTGAGTTAAAGATAGGTAAAAATACACAAAAAGAATTTTTTTCTTGGTTGTGATAAATGTTTAACAGATGCTAAATACAATAAATAGAGAGGGAGAGGCAAAAACAAAGAGCGTGAGATTGGGAAAGAGGAGATTTGATTTCATCTAAGCTTTTGGAATCTCAGATGTGCAGTTTTTAATTTTTCAAGAGCCATCCAGTTTTTCTCAGTGCCACGGGAGCATCCCTTTCAAAGCCCGTGATCCATTTTTACTACCTGTCATAGGTCGCAATTTTTAACTTCTGAAGTGTTATGGGCTTATAAATTTTCAGTAGCCAAGTTAGTAAATTGAAAGTATTAATTTTGGGCAAATTGATTGGAGATATAGCCTTCATCAGTAAAATTTCTCTGGCTGCTGCAAGATTATGTATTATAAAATTTGCTGACAAAAAGAGGAAATCAAGAGAAACTGTCAGTACAAATTGGGTGGACTTCCCTCCCCACACACTTGTCAGACTTTATTTATAGAGTCCCCTCACAGTCATAACTTACTACCAAGAAAAGTTAGCGTAGTATGCAGTGACAGATGGCTCTGTGATTGCAGTGCCTGCATTGCTGTTGCTGCTCCATTTATGAGCCAAAAAGCAGCAAAATGCTGCAATTTAGTACCCAAGAGTGCGCGAACGGCTAGAAACTCAGTCCAAAAGCGTGGCTTTCAGCTCACTGTGAAAGCAAGCGATCCAACAGGAATCATGCTAAGTCAAACAACTTTCAAAAGTGTTGCATTCAGTCTGATTCAGCACTGAACGGAGCTCTTCGGTAAGAAGAAAGTGCTGTCAGATGATGAAGAACTGTTTCCTACTGAGGGAGAAGAAAAAAGTAAGCCAGCATCATTTTGAAAAATGAAATTCTAAAGAATGTAAGATATGGTTGGTTAAAGTAAAAAAGAAATATACAAATATTACTTTCTCAGCACTCCTGAGGTGCAGGTGTGGGATCTGCTCCTGCTGCACTTGCTACAGAGTTTTCCTGGCTATTACTGTTCATGGGAACAGAGGCATCATCTTTGTTTTAATGGAAGCATCCCCTGTTACCTTCAGGTAGCTTTGGAGTGGTGTGCTATGGGGTAGGCACTTGCTACAGTATTGCATTGCAATGTACAGTGCAGCCCAAGGAAAGAGCTGAGGGCGTTATTTTTTTCTTTCAGACTTTCACGTCACTGAGTGGAGACCCATTTATGTCAACCTCTTGCTTGAAAATCACTTTTAACCAGACCAAGTTTAAAGCCAAATAAAAGTATTAATTTATAAAAAGTATTTCTAAATAGCTATGAAATATTTATATGGGGAGGGGCAGACTGATCTGAATCTAAGTTCAAGCGTGAATTTTCTTCTCTCCCCCTGTATTCAGATGACTTGCTGTTGTCATTTTTCATCCTGATCTTTTAGGAGTTGTATCTTCCAGCATTTCTTCAGAGAGGGCCTTTTTCTGGATTAAATATGAAAGATTTTCTAACAGAGTTTGTTCTTTAAATTATCTCCAAAGCATTTAACCCATCTTCTTTTTTGTTTTTCCCTAATTCTTATTTAAGTTCATAAAGCTCAGAAAGTACTCTTGCTTAAACATCTAATGATGCCCAGGTTCTCAGTTGTAAGAGCTACAGTTCTCAGAATTGCAGTATGTAGAGCATAGCTATGCTGCTGCCAGTGGAGTTTTTATTACTGAAGAGTTGAGCAGACTCTCCTCGCAGTATTGAGGACAGATTTCTACAAGTCACCGGAGGATGCTGGTGGTTAGATGGTTGAAGCCCTCCAGTACAGTTCCTCTAGCACAGGATATTTTTTTGTTCTTGTGGTTAAAGCAGATTTACGCACTTGCCATAGTGAGGTGCACCTCTGAACTTGGTTTAAAAACAGTTCAGGACTAGAATATAATTTTGTATGAAGCCAATTATTTTTGCATGCTATGAACAATTCTAGGTTTTGAGCTAAATAAGTCTATGAAAAGAGCATATCTCTTGGTGCAATAAGACACTGATAAGTACTGATTAAAAAAAAAGCCCCAAATACAAATGTACTGTTTGGCATGCAGATATATTGCTGCTTTTTAATAAGTATACTAATTATAACAAAAATATCAACTGTTTGTCTGTGGTGAGAAGGATTTGGGGGGTGAAAAAGTATTCTCTTACAAGCTTTATTTTTCCATGCTGGTGCAAGTGTGAAGGATCTTTATTTTCCTTCTCCTCTAATACAGTAGAAGTAGTAAAACCAAAGATTGTAGTCAGCTGCTAAACTTGCACCATGGAAATTATTTTTTGTTGTTGTTGTTCATGAACACAACTTTGTTGTTGCTGGTGTGTTACAAGCACATGTTCATCTTAAGCTTGTAAACAGAGTAAGTCCTCTATTAAAACTGATCTGGAAAAATAGAATGAACTTGGGTAAGAAGGTGTGTAAATCAAGATGGTGTAATCTTGAAACCCATTGCTCACCTTCTGCCTGAGTCTGTAGGCTCCTAAACTCCCGGTGCAGCCCTCTTCCCTTTAACGTCTCTCTGGGCGTCGTGTCTGCCTGAGTTATAATCCCCTCCAAAGATGGGTTTGGAAGGGGCTCTCAGAGCACACCAATGGCATGTCGGTGAGATCAAACCCAATCCCAACGTGCAGTGGCAGCTTTTGCTTTCTGTTAGAAAGGAGTCGGGTTGAGTAGAGGTTTTCCTTTTGTATAAAACTCAAATGTGGTGAGAGTGCTCACCAGGTGCTGGAGTGGGTACCTAACGCTTTCCTCTGCCTGGAGGGCCTAACCACTGGCTTAGAAGATTTTCTGGGGATTTCCTTTTACGCTTGCAATTGAAACTGTGCTTAACTCAACCCTTTCACTAGACAGAGCTCAGAGGTGCTTATTCAGGACTAGGGATTACTTTCTAGGAGACCGAGTCAGTTACTGAGATGCTGTAAGAGCTTGGTCGTGGGAGATCAAACCAAATTGCTCTGTACTAACTGAATGATAGGATGTATTCAAATCTGCTGCCAGTGGAACATTTGGTATGATTGCATATTTCTCATAGCATGCTTGGTACGCTCATTAAAAATAAGAGATCATTCTGGACAGATCAGTTCTGTACTCCGATTGGCACCACTTCTTTACACAAGTTATAAATAGAAGTAAAATATTTTATAACAGAATATGTTCATTTTGCTGTTAGCTGGATTGGAGGAAGGTTGTTTTTCTGTTTTCAGGAATTTGTTAGCTCATTCAGAAATAAAGCTGCTGGTAATGTAGCTATAATTTTATTTCAAAATAATAGATTCTAGGAATATTACTTAAGTGATGAACATATATCCATTTCAAGCCTTTTACAGATTATACTTGAGCAAGCTTGGCATGCATACAAAAGCACCAGGACGACTGAATTAAACTCCTCCACCCAAATTTCTAAAAGAGCCAAAGAAAACAGAGATGTAGTGAGTTTTACAGCAATGCTGGCACTAGAGCCTCACAAACAAAAGCTGGTGTAACACTGAGTACAGTAACATATAAAATAGTATGTGAGGTGGCTTTACAGAGCTAAGTTTTTTTTTTTTGTTTTGTTTTACATGTGCAAGTAACTAATGAAAACCACTCATGTTACAAGTGCTGGGAGACGACAGGGAAACCAGCCTAGCCCAGCTCAAACAATGCTGAACTACATCACTAAAACCCAGTATTTAAAAACTCTTTTTCTTTACCTTTGCTCTAATAAATGAACACCGTAAACTAGCTAATGGCAGCAGTTCTGTACGCGAAGTTGTATTTTTGGTAGAAATGAGTTCTGTGGATACTTGCTTATATGTTTGTAAAACGCTGCAAAGAATGCAATCAAAATGCTAATATCGTTCCTCTCTAGTACTACAATAAATGTATTTGAAAACATACAACCAGAAAGGTTAGAGATAGGAAACACATGTATTCCTGCTTGCCAGTCAGTATGTTTTAGCAGAGATGTGGGCAGGAAGATAGGGGAAAGTGATGAGACTTACGGAAGGTGACAGAAATGAGGGGAAAGAGGCTGTTTTTTTCCCAAGTATAAACAAATGACGGTGGCAGTGGCTATATAATAATGAGAGGGTGTTTTGCAAGGACTGTTTTGTGCATTTCGAAAATGGGTGAACTGGCATTTTTGTGCAAACAGAATGCTGAAATGGGTGGGAGCTGTTTCCTTGGCTGAGGCATCTTTGGCACAGAACAGGGAAATGTGGGCTGTTGGAGTACTTGGCTCAGGGCAGGGTTTTACAGCCGCGCTGCTGTAGCGGAGGCTGCGCTGGGGGCCCAGGAACGTGCCTGCAGAGGACAAAGGCGGAAGAGAACAGCTGCTCCCTTGCCATTGCTCCCGGTCTCTGCCCACACACACGTGTGCAGACACACGTGTACACGCTGCACAGAGACAGCACACGGCGAAAACTTTTTTAGCAGTCTGATGTCTTACAATCCACGTTTAACCTGTGCCTTAGCTGAATCAACTAGTTTTAAAAACGTCTTGTTGAGTGCCGTTATCTGCAATGGGAGAGGTAGGGACTGGAAGCGCACGTGTTTGCTTGCCCTCTGTCTGTCTCTGTTCTTGTGCTACCAGAGATTTACATAGCCCAGGGGTCCTGGCATATGTGACTAACATACCTGCTTTCTCCACAGTCTGTCTGCTTCTGATACATTATGCCTATACGTGAGCACACGCACACGTATGTACCAACGTACATACAGCAACTGCTGTGCATGCCAGTTACTTTTCCACTAAATGTCTGCAAAATCAGTGTTGGGACTTGAGACTGTCAGTTGTCACCTCCAATCCAAACACAAGCCTTGGGATCAAAGTCCATCTTAATGGATAAGATGGAGAACACAGGCTTGAACCAGCCTGGGGCCAGCCACACTATTTAAGGTTAACATGATCCTTGGTGTGGTTCTGGCCGATGCCAGCCGGTGCTCTCCCAAATAACCCCTAGGGTTGTTTGGTGGGCATTGGGGCTCAAGTGCTGTTCCTATTCAGTAAAGTGTAGAGAGTGCCTCTGAAGGAAGAGGAGAAGAAGACTTTAGGCTTCTGAATGTGAGTCAGGTTGAAACAGCTGGACTCAGGGTGAAGGAGAAGCTTTGTTGCGTTTTACCAGTATAGGTGTAATGGGGGTGATGGAAAGAGCCAAAGGGGAGAAGAATAGAAAGATCTAGAGAGGGGTCTGGCAAGTTAGTAAGGCGGAGTACAAATGAACGAACCCTAAAAAGTAGCAGTACCAGAAACCTGACTTGATATTTCCAGGAAGTTGTTTTAAGAAGAATAGACATCCCCTTTTAGAATAATACTCTGCCTTAACACATCGCCATCCAGATGGATTAGCTTTACTTCTGAAAAAGGCAGAGATTTTACTTCTGTCACTAACCTCGTATCTGCAAGAAAAAAAGCGAAACACGAAACACACATACATTTGTAATGTAGAACAGAAATAACAAAATGACAGTCTTAAATTAAGAACTTGGATTCATAACTCCTCATCTCTAGCAAGGTTTTCAAGTCCATGTTTCCTAAATCTGGCTCAATATGAAGGAACATTGCAAAACAAATCCTACTATCCTATTTTTTCCAATAGTAACTCCAGAAAAATGAGACAGTATTAAAAATAGATTTATGAATGCTTCTCAGTGTCTTAGTTACAATGCATGCACATATGTACATTATATATTTTCATGGAAGAACACTTTTCATGGGAGGCAGAACACCATCAAATCTCAACTGTTTTCCCACTCCATTTTGTATTCCCTGCTGTTTGGCACCCACTCATATGTTAGCTTGCCAATAGAGTAGCTTGACAATTAGGTACGTTAGCACAATTATGCGTTTTATAAACTGCAAATAAAGCCCTCAGTGATATGATGAATAAACTTTTCTCTCAGAGCTTTTTGTAAAAATTGTTTTTTCAACAATATCCCTATTGTAACTTCATTGGTATGATACCGCAGTACACAAGCATTATAAAAGTGGAATGGTATGTCATGCTTCAGACAATAAACGGTCCGCTCTGTCCTAAAGAGGTTGTTACAGTTGTTCATCACCACAGTATCCAAGGTCTTTCGAAGTGTGTCTAACATCTGTCACTGTTTGCTCTCTCATTCTTTTCCCAGAGAGAAAGTGTGTGCAGTGAAGTATCTTGGGTTTAGACTTTAGAATTGTTCTGTGTCTCCTTGCTTGTGTTTGTTAGCAAAAACATAGCCTAAGAGGAGTCTTTGTGGAGAATGATCTCATTTGCTGAGGTAGTTTATCCCATGGATTTGGCCCCAGAATTATATCTCTGCCAAAGGATAAACCTTGGCTTTATTGTGGAGAAAATCATAGTGCTGAGGATGTTAACTGTTTATCACAGTTTTCATTCTGCTGCTTTGGGTACTGGGGCCTGTGTCCGTTATATACCCTGATGGCAGAAACCAAGATACTGAATTTCATTTCAGCTTCTGTCTATAGCCAGTGTTGGTCAAAAAGGAGTAGGTATGGCTAGTTTGTGTATTTTTATTTCCTGAGAAGTTATGCTTTAGTGTTTGGTAGTAGTTAGAACCTAACTGGTGCACATTTCAGTTTGCCACCTTGACTGTGTGTGCTGGAGATGCTGACTGACCGCAGAATGAACTACAGTACCAAGTACATTCTCCACTTTCTCTTTAGTTTTACTTCTTTCCCCTCATTGATTTGTTTTTCTTGTATTTATTATCCTAGCTACAGATGCATTCATAATCATTGCTTTTAAATCCTCTTCTTTTTTGTAGTTCACGCCTTGTCTTCATGCTGCCTCAGTGGTTTCATATAAAGAGGAGATTTGTACGACATCATGGTACAAGATTTTTCCTGGGCTACTTCAATGCCAGAGAACCTACTTTGCTATTTTTAGGCTCTGGGAGGTGTTTTCTTCAATACTTGATTCTTCCACAAGTTAAGAGCTTCCTGAATGGCTCGTCAGCCATGGTGAAGGATCACCGTTAGCCTTAGTATAAAGTGCTGAGCAGCACAAGGCTGTTCCCATGTCTTGATTTCAAAAATCACCAAGGAAACAAAGTTCCAAGCTGTTTGTCAGACACAAAATGAACCACAACACAAGCAGATTAAGGTAAATGTAAAATATTACAAACTTCATCGAAAATGGCGTACAGAGGCAAACAAAATGGTACATCAGTCTCTATTGAGGTGGTTTGTCTTCTGTCAGAGGCTAAGCCTGTCTGAAGACTGAGCAAAAGAAGTCACCAGATGACAACTGCGTAAAAAAATCCCTTCCTTAGCTTTTAGAAATTATTTGGATTCTTTTTCATTCCCTTTCTGTTCCTTTCTCTCTTCTTCCATCTTCTCCCTTCCCTTGTTCCTTCTTGTAACCTGCACAGAGGCTGCCCAGCGAAACTATGGGCTCTCCATCCTTGGAGGCCTTGAAGACAAGATGTGACTGGGTTCAGCACTGAGCAACCTGCTCTGATGGGGCCTGCCTTGGTTTGGGCAAGCCGCCCCACAGGTCCCTCTGAACGACTCTGGGATTTCACTGAACTGCTGTGTGAGGCAAGACGCAGTGGTAAAATGATCAGTTCAGAGCCATAATGGGTTGGACTTCTCATCTATTTGACTTATGAGAGCCACCGTTGTATCATACACCTCTACTTTCCTGCCCGCATCATTAATGGTAGCATTCTGAAAAGGGATTTTTTTTTGCTATTTTATTCACTGTTCTTATTTTGTATTTCATATATTCATGGAATGAGTAATCTGTAGCAGCTGAGGATATTATATTTTATTTACCACATCAGAGTCATCTGTCATGCAATTTGCACATCTATTTAACATATTTTCCTACTTTTGTTTTCCTGTTTATTCTGAATTCTAATGGGTCAAGAAACCTGAAATTGTCTGGGTGAAACCTTTGCGCTTGCTTAGCATGTCTTTACACGCAGTCTTGCTTGGACTGTCATGTTGCCTTACATTTTGCATGCTTATTAATAATGAATTCAAAGTTCTTTAGATTTTTAGCTTTTGTTCAAAAAAATGCCCTAAAGAAAAGAAACTTGCTAATGGAAATGAAGTAAAAATTAGTTTTGTACTTAAACTCCTTGATCTTGAAGTAGACAGGTAAAATAACTTCTGTTATATTCATTAAAGAAATTTATATGGAAAGATGATATGACTCCAAAACATAAGTTTATATAATTCATTTTATGTGTCTGAGTAGACAACTAGGTGTTTCCGAACCAGGTGTTTTCCCCTAGTGACTGAGACGCTGGCGATTATCAGCCGTAGCTAGGAAAGTCTGCATACAGATCTTCTGCACTATGGCTCAGCACAATAGCACGTAGCAAACTGGTGAGGACCGAAAAATCACATCCTGTATTTCCCTCCTCCACAGAACAGGGCTCAGGACTGCAAACCCGCTGCCGAGACATCTCTGCTATTGCTGCTGCTCTGGTTTCTCTCTGATATCTGTTTTTGTGCAACACCTGTAAATAGGTTTCTGATGTGTTTAATGCACTCGCTTTGCTTTTGCTACTGCAAAGTTTTCCAGATGTTGCTATGCTTGGTAACACGGTTGTTTCTAGGATGATCCCTGCTAAGTGTTATTGTCTGCTAGTCTCACTTTTTCCATTCTCTTGCCCCTTAGTCTTTCTGAGTTCAATCATCACTGAAATCATGACATGTATTTGAAATACTACAACTTCTTTTAGGAGAGTTGGATTTGAATGGATTTTAAAAAAATTATTTTGTGATTGGAAGTCTTCACCAGACACATTGGTGGTCTTAAAAGGCAATATCCAGCCTTCCATACAAGTAAAACAAACACAGCGTATAATGTGTCCCTTAAAATCTGTGTAACTCTTAGGAGGGGAAAAAAAAAAAAAAGAAAATATGGATAACGGCGGTAAGATGAAGTGTTTCAGAATGAAACCATGATGATGACTTACTCAAATACAACAGCAGCTGGCTGAAAGCATATTTATTTCCAATGTTTGGGAATCCTTGCTGCCTCTTTTCTCATCCCCACAGTAATTTCAGTTAGATCAGGCGACTATGCATCTACCGCCTTTGTTATTGGGAACAAATTGCAATGTTCTGAGTGGAAATAATGCTAAGAAAGAGCAGTTTGACAGGGGTATGGCGGTAGTGGAAGAAACAGTGGGGGGTAAAGAGCTGCGGTCCTTCCCTCTCCGTCTGCTCCTCACAAACTGCCAGCGCGTGATGCACTGCGATTTCTTCTTCTCCAATCGATAGCTACAGTCAAATGTAAAATGGGAAAGAAATGTTCTCCTTTCAATAAAGCCAGCTGCTTCCAAAAGCAGTAAGTGTAGAAGCACTATTGTTGGACAGTCAGCACTTGTACTTTTAACCCTGTGCTTTATCTAGTGAGAAAGCAGAGGGCAGGAAGGGGACAAGTTGTTTTTGGCAATCTTTTAACTCCTTTGATAAGAATTCACCAAAACTCAAACCAACAGGAATAATGCAACCAATATGATGTTTTTTCAAACCAATAATAACAGTGTCTGAAAGCTGAAAAACTTTCTCCAGTTGTCTAACTTCACTTTTCTAAGGTAGATTAGGAGTAGAAATTTCAGCTACCACTAAATTTGCAGGACCACCTCTTTAAATTAGCACTAAGATGTTGTGAAAGCTTTTATTGCTGCAGTAAGTGGCATCTTATCAATTGACAAGTACATCCGTATTAAATCTCCAGATCCTGGCCTTTGGCATATGAGAGTACTGATCATCAAACATTAACTTCCCACTCAAAATGCTGTGTTGAGAAATTGTTATAGGTGACTTGCATTATAGGAGGCATCTGCTCTCAGATTAAATCATTCCTTAGCCTTTCTATTCATTTGGACTCTTTGGTGCTACCAGACACTCAAATAACCTTGACAACAACAAGAAAAATACAATTTTCCATCTGCAGCTAGAAATGATTACACACTACCCAATTGTATTACAGTGATGAGACTGGACCACAGTGAAACACAGTTTTATGATCTTATGTTCAATTATTAAAGTGTATAATACTGACAAAAAAAAGAAATACCTGAAAGGCTGCCATCTAGTATGAAGCATGTTAGCACGTAGCTTATAAAGATACTAGAAATACAGGTCTGTTTTTGAATCACTTTCACACAACCATCAGGGTCCAAACAGAGAACATACTGGGTAGAAACCAGCAAAACGCTGGCCAGAAAATGTGAAAAAAAGGAATCCACATATTATACTCCTAAACAAAGGTGCTGACTAGCAGGGTGGGTTTTTTTGAGTATCCAACAAATAATTTCTACGGAATACTATGTTGTGAAGGGAAACCCACCAGTGATGTGGATTATATGATGTCGGGGAGCTATTTTCGCAATAATGTGGAGCAGCATGCCAGTGCTTAGTTTCTCTTAAGACTGCCTTGCTTGAGGGTGGGATTTAGGCTGAATGAAAGCGATGCCCTGAGCTACTGTCCCATGGGTGTTTCCTTGACTGAGGCTTAGCAGCTCTGACAAGAATGTATTTTGGTTAGGGGTAGCGAAAAGAAACCTCAGCCTGCCAGCTAACAGCAGTCCCTCAGACTAAACAAAGAGACGATCCCTTGCAGGGGGCAAGGCAGGGAAAGCTGCCATGAGGGTAGGGACAAAAACTGAAAGATATAAGCAAAATGCCTTCAGGTCATCTTGTATAATTTTTAAAGAAATGTTAAATTAAAAGCAACAACTCTTCGTATTTGTCCTGTCTCTGTTTCTAGTCTGTCCCGTTGCCGGACATTGTTAATGCATGCAGGCACTGTGTGTTGCATTGCTGTAGGTGAAAGTGGCATGTGTAATTTGATGTGTGGGAGTGTTTCTTTTTTTTAATCAATTTGATCAATTAAAAGCACAAAACATAACCACAAACAAAAAACACCCACTATTTTCCTAGCATTTTCTTCTTCCAATTTCACATGCAACCTCAGAATTAACATGCGTGTCTGTAAAGGACTGATGCAGAACTTTGCATGAGCTCATCTGGTGATCACTTTTTTGTCGCGAATTCCTAGAGCAGCTAGATAGGCCAGGGCGCGGTTTACGGGGCTGCTAATAGGTGCTCTGTAGGTACTGCCAACCGCCTTCATCTGCCCAAGCTGTCCTTTAATGGCCACATAAAACATGCCCTGGAGTGTCTTTGGAGTATTAATGTGCTCTTCCATTTGAAAATTTCATCTTTAGAATATAAAGTATTTCAGTACAGTTTTTACAGTGGAAGAATAAGACTAATTAGTTTAATAGATGGTAAAGTGAATTGGCTAAATTGAAAGTATTTGTTGTGCTTTCTTATTTTGAAGCTATTTATTATTCATATTTTAAAATAGAATTCATTGTAATCAATAGCAACATCAGCTAATGTTCCAGCCCAACACGTTTACCTGCATGCTTCGTCTCTTAAAATGTGCTTAGACCTTGTTCTGCCTTGTTCCATCTGATTTTCTTACCCTTTCAGCTTAGCAGCTGAATCCAACTGTTTTATCACCGGCATGGGTGTTTCTTCTAGCTTTTCTTTTGGACTACCAAAGTCATAACCCCAGAAAGGTGGTGGAGGGTGGGAGGGACACAAATCTGGAACTGCAGTGTGTCTGTCTATTGTAACTCTCATTATAGAATACCAAATATGAAAGTGGCATAGATACCCAAAAGATCCTGTTAAACTCACTTGCGGCAGGGTGGTGCTTTTATAAAATTCTCTTGTTCAGTCACCATATGGGTCACCATAAGTGATTTCATCTGCTTAGTAATTTATCTTTTCAGTTGAAAGTAGACAAAATGGGGATCATTAAAACTATGTTTTACTTTGCTTCCATAAAGGCCATACTGTTACAAAATGAATTAACTTGAAATGCTATTTGCTTAATTAAGTGAGAATGCTTAATTTGTTCCCACTTCGCTATTCAGATTTCAGGAAGGTAGGGAAAGAAAGGGAGGATAGATTAAAGAGAAAGGAAAAGGCTGTTTCAGACTTAGTCTTTAGTCCCTAACACTCTCTGAAGTTATTTGATATTCTTATTTGTAAAGGCATTTATGATGGTTTTGTAATGCTGCTGTTCTTCCCTCTCCTTTACTCTGCTCTCAGTTATCTTTAGTTATTCCTTGGGCGTGAGATACATATAATGTAAAACTACATAATAAGGACACTTCCTGGATCCGGTTGAACATTAATGATCCAGCACAAGGGTTACAACAGCCTGTTAACACTAAGTGCAGTTGGTACTGTATTGTGAGGAGCTGCAAAGAATTTTTTTTTCTTCACTTCCACCCTTTTTTTTTTAAAAAAAAAAAACAGACTTGAAATGCAACAAGGTAGATAAGTCAGGGCTTAGCACTTGAAGTAGCTTATGACTGGATGTGGTTTCATACCATCCGTACATCATGGATTAGAGGAATAAATCTCTTAGCATGTGACTTGAATAGTGGTAATAAATAGATTATATAGGTTGGGGCAGATATTCCACTGATATAAACTGTTAGATCTCTGCTGAAATCAATGGGATTGTGGCAATCTGTGTCATGTGGAGGTCTTCCACAGCATCTCCTGAAAGACAGGAGAGGTGCCATTCAGGAAAACAAAACCCACTAATGTGTTAGAAGGGGAAGAATTGTGAGGCATTGCTTAAATTGATTTAAGTAATAAAATCAGACTTAAAAAAAAAAAACATACGGAAAGGCAGATTAAATAGCAAATAAAACTTTCCCAGGACCGAGATGTGTTAGATTATGGAAAAGCCTCACAATGGAAGCCTGACTCCCGATGATCACCAGTTTGGACAGATTGAGAGCAATGAGTCACAGGAGAGATTATGAATTAGAAAGCTTTTATGTCACCTTGCTTGCTATGAAACTAATTCTTGATTTCATGCTTTATGTTAGTTAAAGTAACTCAAAGTATTTCTCTAAAAGCCTTAAAGATCTTTCAGAACATAGGGACTCTAAGAGCTATGCTGACACTTTTTCCAGGGTGGGGATGGGGAAATTACATCCTCAAAATCTGTTTTTACATAGGTGTTTCATTTGAAAAAATGATAAATTTTCCTTTGACTACTTATGGAAGTAAATAGTGATTCTTACACATGTCTGTAAATGAGCACAGCTTAAGTCTGTATTTGAAAGTTGCAGTCACCTTAAAAATAATCACGGGTGGTTTGCATTATCTCACTGAATGTGCATATATTAGGGGATTTTTTTAATCAACAGAACAGTTTTTGTTAATAGAGGACCTAAATTAAATACATTTAGTGCCATGATTAATACATTTGCTGATTCTGTATGTGAAATTGTGTAAATAAAAACATACACAAAGGAATTTTTCATTCTTTTTAAAGCAATCTTGCCATCTTAAAAAAAAAAAGGTCAGGCTACTATGATCTTACTGATCCAGCATGCCCTCTTAATTAAGCCTTCACTGAATCAAGCTTAATATCTTTGTCAAATAAGGTCAGACTTCCATGTATCAGTGTCAAAGCTACTAAAGATAGTTCACTGCTGAGATGGGGGGTGTGTGGGGGGGGAAGCTTTCTATGGCTGTGTGGTAGAGCCGCTTGTGTGAAGAGCTTTGGATTCGAAAAGGTTTTTGTAATCAGCAAAGAAATATTTTCCCATACAAATCCAGGTACTCTTTTAAGGAGGAAAAGACTCTGGACAGAGTGCAAAAATGTCTCATCTTGCAGCTGTCCTGAAGGGAGAAGGTTTTTGGTACATTATTCTAATTTTAATTGAACACAGAAGTGCATGTACAGAGTCAAACCAAAGACCCACTAAATTATCACTGACACATGCCAGTAGTGAGTACCTGGGGAAAAAGTATTTGAACAATAAGCACATAGTGATATTCTCCCCACAGAACAAGGACACCTTCACCCCTCCCAAGTCGATGAATGGCATGAAGGAGACCAGGAGGGTAAAATCCCTCCAGCTGTAAGTGAAGACCAGGTTCAGGACCTCCTGCAGAACCTAAATGTACAGAAGTCCATGGGACCTGATGAGATGCATCCCAG
>Ga0065711_1041275_pt1 | contig 16267 bp, 8 predicted proteins | sample Hoacrofraction12_FD_59098 | JGI IMG/M metagenome (GOLD analysis project Ga0065711, IMG submission 59098) | Hoatzin crop microbial communities from Cojedes, Venezuela - Epithelial fraction 12 v2 (version 2) | ecosystem: Host-associated > Birds > Digestive system > Esophagus > Crop | place...
GAAACTGCACGGGAGATCATTTCAGGGGTCAAAGACAGCTCAGTGTGTCCAGTCTCTGCCTGGTGCTCTGAGGAGCAAGGTAGAAGGACGTGCTGCAGTCATTTGTGCTCCAGCTCCTTAGTGATCGTTCGACTATGTCCATTCGTGGAACCCATCTTTCCCTTCTCTGGGAAATTTCTCTCTGGGTGTGCCAAAGGAGTTGTTACAACCCTTTAAAAATTGGCGTGCAGGTACAGCTTGGTCCACGAGTGCGCTCTGTTGCTGGTCTTATGTTGATTTGGGGAAGACCAGTCTGTAAATTAATAACTTCAGGGACTGGTATTGACAAGTCATCAATGCCGTGGTATAACCAGTAGCATGTCAAGGTCAGGTGTTTTCTCCCTGTTCTAACACAGCTTACCCGGTGCAGCTGTGTCGTCCAGATCTCTTCATGCGCAACCCTTGAATTTATGTGGAAACTAATGAGGTCTTGCAATTTAAGCACACTGAATGTTTGTCTTCATGCACCTTCTCCTTGTAAGCTGCAGGTGCAGTGAGTTTAAGAGGTGAGTAGCTTCGGTCTGAAAAAGAGTGTAGTGCGCTTTCCGGAAAGACAAAGCAGGTTTATTCAAAACACTGATAATCAGTTTAATCCAGCAATAAACAACATGGAAACGCATTCACGTCAGAATTCCAGATGTGAATGATCCTAGATAAACATTGTTTGCACTCATTCATAAGCAGTCACTTCTTGATGAAGTGTCAGAAACGTACACTGAGCATTTAGTCTAATTTCTGATTTTGTCCTCATTAGCTCATCTCTTATAACTGTGTACTTTTTGAACACAGCCTTCCCTTAGAAGAGACAGCCTTGGGAGTTACGACCACAGTTCTCCTAAAGCCAGGTTACGCTGTAAAAAGCCCCATTACCGGACCACTTCCAAATGATGCCACGGTGCTGCAGGAGTCACTGCATGCATCTGACATTCATAGAATCATAGAACTGTAGGTTGGAAAAGACCTCTAAGATCATGGAGTCCAACCATCAACCCAACACCACCATTCCTACTAAACCATATCCCATAATGCCACATCTACACATTTTTTGAACACCTCCAGGGATGGTGACTCCACCACCTCCCTGGGCAGCCTGTTCCAATGCCTGACCACTCTTTCAGTAAGGAAATTTTTCCTAATACCCAGTCTAAACCTCTCCTGATGCAACTTGAGGCTGTTTCCCCTTGTCCTGTCACTAGTTAGCTGGGAGAAGAGAGCAACACCCACCTCACTACAACCTCCTTTCAGGTAGTTGTAGAGAGCAGTAAGGTCCCCCCTAAGCCTCCTCTTCTCCAGACGTTCTCTGCATGTTGCTGATACAGAGTAATGGCCAGGAGTCCTGTGCTTCGGTCTTTGGAAAAAGGTGCAAAATTGAGCCTATTTATATAAAACATAATCACAGTGCTCTCGCTCTAGATACATTTCCCAAACTGGTCATACTAAACAGTGAAGTATGTATACTCAGCTTGTTAAAATTGATCAAAATCAAGTCAAGGTTTCATTGCATCCTTTATTAATGGAAGACGTAAGTGAGATACTGCATCTTCAAAAGTAAAATGGAAAAACTTTTTTTAATTACATGTAAATGGACCTCATGCTTTTAATGACACTGAGTTTCGTCCCGCTCTTTCAGGCATTGGTGTAGGTATGATAAATATGACTGGAAGCAAAGCAGAATTATTAGACTGAAAGCTTTACCCCTGAGTGGAGATCAAAGGAAGGTATATACACCTATAATAAATCCATTTCTAGAAGCTTGTTTACATTACTGGAATCGGATTCTTAACTTGCTATCTAAAGCAGCTAAAAGAATTTGACAAGTTAAAAATATCTCTTTGCGGTCAGTGGTGGTTTCATGGTGGAGCATTAACGTTCACTGGAACTGTGCTTCTTGAAACCTCAGACTGAATTGCGGGTACCTGCTGACTCAAAGGAAGAGAAGTCATGAGTTCTGCCCGCTCGGTCTGCACGGTGGGCCTCCGTGACTCTCCGTGCTGTTCGCTGCCGACGTGCAGAAACCTAAACCCTCATTCATTTTAAGGTGTGAGCAAAGAGGACAGTTCAGAGCACCATCTCTCCTCCCGCCTTCCTCCAAACGAAAGCACAGTGAGCAAAAATCACGAATGCAAGAACGTTACAGTGAACAGTACAGAAATCAGGGTGAGGCTTGCTTTGGTAAGACTTCCAGAAGAAAACTTGATTCGACCTTCCACTGCTGGGTAAACTCTCTTCATTCTCTGCAGGTAACGGGAAACAACCTCAATATCAGGTTCACCTAAACAAGCAAAGAAAGAAACAAAATAGCGCTCTGTGCGGCAGCCTGGCTCTTAACCACAATTGAAGAACCTGTCTAAAATTGCGGGTTTAGCTCAACCCTTAAAGCAAACTGTTCTCTCTGGGTTGCCACGCTGAATCGGTGCACGTCAAGGCAGTGTAGGGGGGTGGAGAGTTGTTTCTTCTGTGCAGATAAAACTTCTGTGGTGGTTTGTAGCTAGAATTTTTGGTAGGAACTCGTATTTAAAAAAAAAAAAAAAAGAAAATTCTCTCTTTGCATTGTCTGGCTTTTTTTGTTTTGTTTTATGCCTGTTACAATGGTAACTTCCAGTCAGATTTAGGTAGCTTGAGCTGCTCCCATCTGTTTGGAGTAGAGTGCTATAGATCTGGCAAAGCTATCGCTTAACACCTTTTCAAATTTAACTTTACTTTTTCTTAAAGGAAGAATTTCTAGTCTGTGCGCTGCTATGTGCACATGAAGGTTTTGTGCGAACATGTGGGTTTTCTGCAGCAGAAGACCCCTCTTCAGCCACTGCTGCCAGCCCTGTCATGAGCCCCTTCTGATCCAAGCTCTTACAATCCTAAAGTAATTATAAAAGTAACGGTAGTTTTGCCCCTCTGCTGTACTGGAAGACTTTACCAGAACCTTTCTAGTTGTTGCCGTTCATTATTCCTAATGATTTCTCTCTGTGTGAATTTATTTCTGTGTATACAGATATCTACTGAAAACCACGGCCTCCCCAAATTTACAAGCTGTCGGCTGAATTTGATTTGAAACACCAGTCCTACCTGTGAGAATCAATTTTAAGTTGAAACACCCTGCAGAACTAAAAAAAAAGTCTGTAATGAAGGTCTGAAAGGAAAATTTTTTGGTAAAAGCATGCTTTTACCATCCAGAAGCAAAACATAGGAAATCAAAGTTCTGCAAAATGTAGGTGTGCTCCTAGAAGATACTTATTTTTTTTTTAAATACAGCACTGCGTCGTTTTTGTGTTTTCAGAAATAATAATTTTAATCTCAATTTTTTTTTTTCAAGTTTCCCTTTTTCCTGGGAGAGGTACGCGTCTGTTGTACGAATGCTGAATTTCTGGGAGTTCGCACACAGCTTTGGAGGCTCTTGGGCCCGCGCTGTGAAACGCCTCCCCCTCAGCTCTCTGCGGGGCGTCCATGGGCCCCCGGCGCGCTGCTGCCCGCCGACCTCGCCGGGCCCCACCGCCTTCAGAGGGGCAGGAGCCTTTCCCCTCACCCTCTGCGCTCCTTGCCTGAGCTGCGCGTCCTGTCGTAGCAGAGCTGACAATTCTGCCTTTGCAAATACTTCTGTACAGTGGAAATCTAAGTTCTAAAGAAAACGGGACCTTTCTTTTTGATGCATTGTTGAGCGAGGAGTACAAGTGCAAGGCAATAAGCGTAATACGTGTTTTTGCTTTTTTTCTGGTTTATCATGATCTCAGAACTGCTCTCTAAGCAGTGCTGAATTGGTGAGGCTTGGTTTCTCCTTGAAACTTCTGTGATTTAACTGAAAAAGAATATTGTTGCTGGCTACAACCAAATCTAGCAATCCAGAGCATCAGACTAGAAGCAAACAATCTATCCAGTAAAAGCAAAAAGTCTAAGACTTGTACTGTAGAAAGATCTTTTAACTTCTGGGAGCTGTTTGCCTGCTACCCTGTTGGTGCCCATACTTACCTTTACTGTATCCCAGATTTTTGTCTTTCAGCATGTGATAGCCATCTCCTCCAAATAACATGTAGGACGGAAGCGTCACATTGTATATTTCATCCGTCTGGAGCGGGACGTAGGCTGGGACTCGGCAGGCTGTGCAAAGCACTTCTAAACTCACAACTCTGCTTCCAGGAGCTCGGGAGAGATCGTAGACCACGCGGATGCCTGCAAAACCACATGTCTCAGTGCCGCTTTAGGCAGTGCCTGCTGAGCATGCAGGGCTAGAAGCAGCATCCCCATCATCTTCAGCTGGCTCTTTACTTTAGCTTTTGTGACCGAGGGGTTGTATCATCCTGAGTTATACCAGTTAGTGCCCCGTTTTCTTTGCATGCTACTCAGCTTTTATAAAAGAAAACTCATGAGACGAGAGAATTGCTGAAGCGCTGTCCCACCTCAGCTACTTCACTCGTCATCTGTTCTTGTCACTGCTGCACAGAAGGAAATGAGTAGTCATGGGATTAGGATACTGCAGGGCAAAAATACCTTCCCTTGTTGCTGTAGTCACACGCTTTCTCATTCCCCCGGCTTGTCGGCTGAAATGACTTCTTCTGAAGCCAGCCAGCCACCCTAACTTAGCAGCTATTATGGATAACAGGCACTGTCCTGAAAAAAGACAAGTCAGGCCAGGGCTGAAAGCTGCGGTTTCTGCTCGCTGCAGGAGAAGTAACGTTTCTGGTTGTGAGCCTTCCTCGGCCAGAGCTTCGGGAGAGGCCCCCACAACACCACTGCCAAGAGTTTGTTGATCCGGAAGCCACTGAAGCTCGTCCAAAGCATGGAGGCCCTCCCAGCACTGGCGGCCTTCCTGCTCTGGATCTTCTGTCCTGAACCCCTTCCAGAGCTACCAGTCGTCGTCTGTGAGAGGGCAGCGAGCGGGGGGGCTGCTGCTGCTTTACCTTACAGGGGCACCAAAGCACGTGGTAACTTGCTGGTGAGAGTGAGGAACCTAGGCTGCCTCCTTGGCATGTGGGGGTTCTAGATGACATCGGGGGGTAGTGCCCCATCACCAGGCTACGTGGGGGGAGAGGCATGGGGGGGGGGCGTCAAAATCTGCCAGCACCCGCCCTCAAAGTTTAGCTTTGCTGCTAAATAGACCATAAAATCTGCACTGCATCACAGAGAGACCAGGACTAAAAGTGACTGCAGCCTAGTACGCATCTGCAACTCAAGAAATGCGTATGTTTTCAATATTAGCTGCTCTTCCCTAAAATATTTAGAAATTCGCTGGAGCAATTCCATAGCCCACTTGGACTCACTCTAAAACTGTCAGCAATCATGAGACAATGGCACAAAATGATTCTGATAAACTGAAATTTGGCAGTAACTGGCAGAGACGCCCAGTCTGGGGTCTCAGGTAGGCCACCAGTGAAGAACTGAAAACTGGGGATTGCTGCAGCTGTTACTGTGTTACAGCTGTACCCAGTTACAGCTTCCTGCAGTTAACCGAAGTGTTAAACGGCTGCCCTTGTGGGTTGTGGAACCAGCTGGGAATCCTGTCCCTGCTGAAGGGAAGAGCGATGGCCTGGGTGCTGCCGCGGCTCAGCTCAACGCATGCAGGACAGACAGTGTTGGCTGGCTGGCGCGCGTGGGGCACGGGGCTCAGACGTGTGGCCAGCTTCCTTTCCATTCTTAAAGGGGCTTCCAGGTGTCACACGACCAGGGCCAACAGAAGGGACAGGTGGTTGGGAACACGGAGGAGAGGAAGGAGGAACACGTACCTCCAACCTGCAGCAGCTCTCCGCTTCCTCTTCCGTATCTGCGCACGCTGTGCTCAAAAGCTTCTTTCAGCGTGGAGCCTTTTACCCTTACCAAATCAAAACGACCTCCAAATGGCAAAACAGACAGCAAGTCTTCCACAGTGATGCTGCCTGGGGGAATGAGAAATTATTTACTTTTGTTTTGTTTTTTTTTAAGTTCACAAAATTATTTTAGGATCGTTTAACAGTACATTTTTGACAAGGAATGTGGCAAATACAATATAAGAAAGTGAGGGCCAGTAGAGGTAAGCATCACGTATATTGTCCCAAGCAAAAAACCTGCGTCTGTACCATCCAGCAAGTATCAAGACCAATAAATCTGAGTTTGATGTAACTGCATGTATTGCTATTCAAATAACTCTGCTAGAAGAGATCACAAACCACCAACCTAAGACGAAGAAACACAGCTATTCTTACGAAGTCAGGCAATTTTTCCAGTTGCTTAAGACTTACTCACGTAGTCCTACAGAAAGATTTAGCTAAAGGTGTTGGTTTTCAGGTTTCATTTATGTGATACTGGAAAATAAAAACTGTAAAACCTTAGGGTTCACAAAACCCCAGAATACACTTATTCTGCAGCAGACTACAGAAAGCTCCTAGCGACCGTACCGGATGACCCTGTAGTGTAGGAGGCGAAGAATGTCCCCCGTCTTTCTTTGTTCCAAGGCAGCAAGGAGAGAGGGAAATTATAAAAAGCATTGTGTACAAAGAATTCCAGTAACTTCTGCTAATACCAGCCCAAGTGCAGTTGTACCCTAAAGATGGGTAACCATTTGAGAAAGTTTGAAATTGCTTCCAAACACTGTGCCAATCCCACTGAAACAAGCCCGTACCTAACACTGTGTTCAGGCTTGCATGACAGCTTGAGTCTTCCTTCGTGATAAAGCTGTCATTCAGCTCGTAATGTTACGCACCGTTAGCGCTCTGCTCATCGATGGGCGACCGTATCCCGCCTCCATTCAGGATGCACATTGAAACGTGGTTCCATGACTTTTCATCCGGACGTCCGACATTCTCATAAAGCTACCAAAAGAAAATGTTTAAAGGGATTCTTTAACCTTCACTTCGTCTAGGCTTCGGAAATATACACCCAATACAAACTGAGACTGAAAAGAGACAGAAAGGTTTTATATCTTCTTTGGCACTACCTTCAGCCCCACTGTAAAATACTTAATTATTAAAAAAAGGCAAGGCAAAACATTAAAATAAGTATTTTGCTTCTTTAAACTTTTAACGAGAAAAATATGTGCCTTTTTCTGCAATGACCTCTCAGGCTCTCCCGTAGTCAGTGTGTATATGACATGGCCAGGGCAGGCCAGCTGAACAAAGCAAGGATGATTTTTTGATTCCAATGACTGTGATAAAGACAAATGATTTCAGCATATTTGGAGAATCAGGAAGTGAAGAGGACCTTAAATATAGCTGTACTTTAAAAACATGTAGGGGAATGTATAAACTAAGCTAGCTGTTGTTGTATGTTACAAGGAATTAAGATTTTTTGGCTTAACTGAGATCAGTTTTTAATATTTGGAACGGTCTTGGCAAACTAGAAAGATGTAGAAGAGTGGCGGAAGAGGGAACAGGCATGCTGGATTGAACCCAAAAGTCTACTCTGCACAGCATTGTGTCTCCAACAGTGGCAAGACTCTGACAAAATGCAAGGACAAGATAATATTTGCTTGCGGCATCCTAAGTAGTAAAGAACACAGAGACGAGGGATGTACTCAGTTGCATAAGGACAATAAGCCTACAGTGTTAATTCTCAGAAATAACTGAGTAGGACAGGAAAAGGCTGAGAAAAGAAACAAGGATAATGGAAGGGATGGACTGGGTTCCATGCAGGAATGACTATGGTTATGACTCTTCAGTCTCACAAAGAGAGAAACTCAGGAAGGACACAACAGAAATCTATAACATCAAGACGAGCACATGGAGGCTGGGTAGGAATCACACTGTTTTCTGGTTTTAATAACGATAAAAAACTGAGAAAGATTTAGAGAGGGGTGACAAGGATGATCCAAGACAGGAAAGCTTCTGAACTTTAGAATGATGGTGTAGGCTCAGACTGTCTGACCTGGTAAAGAGACAATGGAAGGAAAATATTTGAGAAGCCCATAAAATCATGAGCTGTGTGAAGAGGGTGGACAGAGACCAACTGTTACAGTGCAAGGACTACTCCTCGGCCTCCAGCAGGCATCCAGCCGGTGGGCAGCAGGCTGCACACAGACAAAAGACCAAGGTCTCTGCGGGATGTGCAGGTCAGTGGTGGAACACCCTGCCACCGGCTGTTGCGAAGCCTGAAAGCAGTCAAAGGGAGATGGGGCAAGTTTGGGGAAGAGAAGTTCCAGTGGGAGCTAGCAAATACCAAGACACCACTTCTGAACTGGGAAGTCCCTGAGTTGCAAGCTGGTGGGAGATGGGGACAGATTTGAGTATAGCATCTCCACAGGCTTGTCCAGGAGTACGCTCTTTCCTCACCATCCTCACTCGGTCGCTCTTGGAGACAAGGCGTAGGGATGGTCGGTCCCGTCCCCTGTTCCAGTCCGGCCACTTCTCTGCTGCACCCCTGTGCTAAGTGTTTGCAGCCTCTGACTTGCAGGTGTGTAAACGCTCCGTGGCTCCAGCTGAGTGACCAAAGCTATCCCCTACGGCCAGATCCATGGGATATTCTTACGTTCGTAATTCACAATCAATGAATGGATTGCAACTCTCTCGTCCTGAGCAGAGGCAGTTTAAAACAAGAGCTGACACAGTGCTGTTTTCACAATTTCACAGCCTTTTCACATCGGAGTTCCTTTAAAGCTCTTTGTAAAAGGCCATCTGGGTCTGTCAGCCTTTTATTCTGAGATTCTGGGCTACTGTTGGAGAAGCATCACTGAACTAAATGCACCTCTGTTGTGACCCAGTACAACCATTCTATCAGTCTTCTACATTTCTCAATGTCTGCGTTTCCCAGGACAACTCTAAATACTAAAGCCCATGGAACAGGCAGGTCTGGTTTTCACCTTCACACCCCTGAACACCTGGCAGCAGACAGGAAAGCAAGTGCAGAACTGGTAAGGCAAAGACCGTGAAGGGTAGTCCATGTATCTGCTGATGACTGCAGACAGTTGTCTAGGGACATCGATTTGACTAAAGTAGAATCTGACCTCCCAAGACAAAATGTATAGCCAGAAAACCGACAGACTACTGAAAGATCACAGAGTTACTTTCTCTAAGCTTGAAAAGTGCCAAAGCATTTGATCACATTTTTCAAATAAAAACATAAAAAAGTCTAGCAGGAAGAAAAAGCAAGGCGCTGGAATTTTAGTAGACCTGTATGCAGAATTCCCAACTCTTAATCTAATTTGGAAAATAGCCCATGAACTAAGAATTATTTTAAGGATTAGAAAGCAATCTCATGGACTGGATAAACAGACCTGGGGACACATCTAAATGAAAACTCATTAACTGGTTCCTGACTTTGTGACAATGCTGCAGGACGTTTATGGCAACGCTCATTTTCTGGAAACAGTCCCGTCTGTGAATGTTTTTCCCCGGCGCACTCAAAGGAAATGGTGCCACTGCGGGAGAGTAAAAGAATCTAAACCTGCATAGTTTAACAGGTGGAAGTGCCTTCTCACGAAGAGGCCTTCTGGTGTTGCTTGACTGTTCAATCCCTGTGATACCTGTCAGGATGCAGCAAGGGCCGGAGGCTCCCTCTGGGCTGGGCTGCTGGGGGCTTTTACCTCCTCTGCGCCCAGCTGGGTGTACGGCCTTCCCCCCTCCTCCCCTTCAGAGGGCACCTTCGGGGCTCTTCAGGGGAACAAGTCGTATCAGTAACTCGGCAGAAAACGACCCAGATTTTTTTTTCTATGCTAGTGCATTAAAAAAAGCAGCAGAAGAGCCCTGTGAGCAATGGTGGGGCACAAGGTAAGGAGGGTCCGGCAGCAGGGCGGGAGCCGAGCTCTCCTCCTTGCCTGAGGAACAGGCTCTTAGATCAGACTGCCCCGTCTCTTAAAGCTGCAGCCTCAGAGCCCGCTGTCAACCAGCTGCTCTCTACATGAGGCCACAAAGATACACGCACACAGAATAAACCGCTCCTGCCTCCATGCAGCAAGGTTCATGACAGCCTGCCTTCCGCCAGATCCTTCTAGGTGCTACGGTGTTGGAAAGCGGCAGGGAGCCCATGCGCTGATAGTTTGGAGCTGGGGAACATTTCGTCTGACAGCCGGGGCACAACGCTTAGAGGTGACTGATTGCCACCTGTGGTGGCAACGCCTTACCGCAGCATCGCAAAGCAAATTCCCCATGTTACATTCGTGGAAACGGCACGCTTGGCTTGTACCGTTCAGGTAAACACTAGTTTTTCCAATCTCTTCAGAATAATTCCCCAGGTTTTTCCTCCATTTTTCTACTTCTTCTTTAATGTGCTCATCTATAAAGTAGTATAAAAGTGTAAAATAAGCATCACACGTATCTCATATTAGTGACACTTTGCTGAATACAAAGCTTAGGAAAAAAAAAACCTCTGCTCTTCACGATTCTAAAATGTTACACTTTCCCTACAGGCTCTTTGAGCAGCATGAACTCTGCGCTCCCTTCACACAAAGCCTGGCAAGGGAGCAGGCAGGATGGGACAGCCAAGTGAACAAGCTATTCCTGTGCCACAGCAAGGTTCTCTCCTCTAAAACACTTAAAAATACTTTTTTCCCAGTCCTGTTCTAACCTCTGACCAATGGGGTTTCTAGCACCTACCTCGACAGGCGAGAGAATTTTTAATATACAAGTGAAATTGTTCTTATTTGACATCATATCTTTTTTCTTTTTTTTTTCTTTTTCTTTTTCTATTTATAGCTTCCTCCCCTTGAATGCAGTCCTAAAAGGAATACTAGCTCAAGTATCAGTGTCAAGGAACAAACCCGCAGATCTATCTGCCGGGTGCAAATCTAATTCTTTCAGAAAAAAACGCAGATACCAAGATACTTGTATATACAGACAGACAACGACACAACTGGTTTATGTCAGCTATTAGTTTTAAGCAATTTGCCACGTAACTGTCAGCAACAGCAACATTTATAGAACAAGAGCACCTACATATCTGAATTTTTGCTTTTACTGACATCAGAGAGAGAATGTAAAGTCTCTTTACATCTTCTCATTACATTAACAGATCACTGAGAGTAACATGGTAAATAAGAATATCCATGAACAAATGATTTTTAAAGGATTTATTTTATAAATACTCTGGTAGAACCTAGAAAGTCTGACAAAAGCTCAGAGCTTCATACAGCAAACGCTGAACAAGCAACAAAGACTGGAGAACCAGCCCCAGGGAATTACAGAGCTGACAAAAAGCAGGTAAGAGAGCTCCGACAGAGTCACGAACAGAAAGCAACAGAGAGACTCTCCTCCTCCTGGTCCTTTGAATGTTTCAGAGCTGAAACATTCAACACCCTCAGCACTGAAAACAAGAAGTCGTGGGTTTGTATATTATATTTGCACGTTGCCAGAGTATTCCAGTTTTTTTCTGGAACATTGCCAGTTTGCTGCATTGCCCTAAACTCTGTTCCAAAGAACCTAGCCTCTGGCAAAACAGTGTAAATTAGTCCTCATGATCTCTTAAATCTTAATTACAGGGCTAGCTAAAATAGACTCTTCTAAATGGTGAGGCAGTGTATCACCTGAGTTCCTACAAAAGGACTTCCAGTGATTTTAAATAGTCAAAAACCTAAACGGAGTTTGTACATATCCAAAGGCCGCTGTTCAGATTGAGAAACAGAAGCAAATGGGCACAACTGCAACCCAACCCGAACCCTACACAGAGGAGAACTGCAAGCTCAGGAAGAAAGCTGAATTCTTTTGCGACAGTCCTGTATATTTGACATAATAACACTTGAACTGTAGTGCTGCAGGCAGATTCACGTCTCGGCCACTTACCTTCGGGAACACTGCTGTCCAGCAGAATGGGGTTTCCAACTGCTTCAACTACATTCCCATTCTTGTCAAACACAACATTTAAGTAACCAAGATATTTCCCGTAAGCATAAGCTTGTACAACTGGCACCTGCCTCCCATCATCTGAGTCAACCATGAACGGATACGGGCCAGATGGCTGTTCAGTAGAGGGTGGGGTGCCTGCACGAAAAGAGCACGTAAAGCGGGTCTTCAGCTCATGTGACCTTCAAGGAATTATTAGAATGGCATTTCAAATGTTTCTCAGCCTTAAAAAAACCAAATAGGATATTAAGCAGAAACAACAATGAATGTATTGGACGACAAGCGCACATGTGATTGTTCAGTTACATTATTTCGTAAGAGACAGTGTTGTTTTCAGGACTTGAGCTCTAATAACTGCCACAGTGTTTTTTAAGTTGTGGCAGCAGACTCCTCCGTGACATCATATCACAACAGCAACAAAGGAACTTTTCATTCCAATTATTTCAGTCTGCACCTCTCAGTAATGCACACATACCAGCCTCTGGCTGAAAAGTTTCTTGTTAAGCCTTCACACTACATTATTCTGCATCAGATAGAAAATTAGAACATTAGTAAAACATACACAGGACTTCCTGACATGAAAAAGTCTAAACTATTTTTATTGATAATCTGCAGTCAGAATACCTAGGAGCAGTTCTGTGAATCTGCGCATACACCAAACTGATTTTTTTCTTTACTATAACAAACTTAGCCTCCAAAATTTCAGACAGGCTGCAAACCTTTGGAAAGCAAACTTCATTAGCATTAGAGTTACGCGGTCGTGGATTTAAAACTCTTGACAGCCTGCAAAGTTTGAATTGTGATTAGATGTAGGACTTGGGAACAGACAGATTAAAGCACAGCATTTAGGGAGAAAAGAGATCTCGGCTCAGCGGACATGGGCTGCCACAGGATTTAGAAACCATGCAGGGGAGGAAAGTGGCAAAGGAAACTACACAGCACAGCTCTTGTCTCAAGGGCACCCGCCTTCTCCCTGTCTCCTTGTCAACGTCACCCGTGCAGCATCGCTCCCCATTGCTCCTGTCAGTATTTCTACCCCACCGTTGGCAGAGACCATGGCCAGGGGGCTCGCCAAGGCCTCACGTGCTGCGTGGCCAGCCCTGGTCTGAGCCCCTCCAAGCCTGCTCAAGCGCCCAAACCTGCTCTCACTCCCATCCCAACCCCGGTGGTGTTTCCCACCCCTGTGTCGGCGAGAGCTGGGGGCCGGTGGGGCCGGAGCACGGGGCGGCCAGCGCAGAGGACGTGGATCCGGAGGAAAGCAGGCTCCTCATTTCCACTGCTCACAGAACAACCGGTTTCCTTCCACTTACAGTTGTTTATGTAACACAAAATCCCGGGATAAGCAGCACAACAAATGTTCCTCCTAGAACGCCAACATGATTGGTATTTATCTCCGATCCCACCTCTTCTCCAGGGAGAATGGCTGGAACAAACTACAACCTGAACCAAATTCACCAGAGAACTAATTTTTCTACTTTCAGCCTGGCCACCAGAGTTGGTTTCTTGGTGGTGCCTCTTCACTATTCGATATTTATTTTGGGAAGAATTTAATAAATCCCGTAGCTAATGAGAACTCTGCAGGATTTACACATGCAGAAGTGGCTTAGGTTTTTTTGGAACCAAGTAAGGAATCGCTTTTGATCTCTTGCCACTGTGTAGTCCTCGAACGAGCAGAGCATTAGCAAGAGAAAGTTATGCTTTCCGGTCATCATCTTAGTTTACATCAGCTGCGCAACGTTAAGTGCTTGTCCAGAGCCTTATTCATTTCTTGCTTTCTGAGAAACACTCTCTCATACTGATGCTTTCTTGAAGGATTAATTACCACTACAACATTATTCCGTTATAAGGTAGATGTGTTCCTTCTGAAATGAAAAGACTTTTCAGTGCTTCTTATGCCTGAAGAAAACAGCACTAGAATTCATGCACGCATCTCAGTCAGCATGTGAGATGCTGTTTCATTGCAAATGCACAAATTCATACCCGGTAACCAAAGAACCTGTAACTCTTTCCTATTTTCTTAATTTGTTTTAGCCTACACACTATGTTCTCAGAACATCAGAAATTCAAACACTCTAACCCAAAACTACCATTACTGTTTGAATCAGTTCTACAAACCCAAAGCACACCTGAACAAGGCAAGACAACATTTGCCACATAATCTGTGGATAAACCGGAGATTTGCAAATGTCTTAGAGACAGACAGGCTGGACTAGTCCAAGATTAGGCCCTTCTAATTAAGATATCTCTGTGGGGGTGCCTGCATGGGCAGTACGTCCCTCAGCTCCCCTGACAGCCAGAGGTTCAGCTGACCAGCTGGTACGTTTCCACTTGGACTGCTGCCAGTTATTAATTACATCTCTATTTATTTAAATGAGAGCTTACAGGCTTAATGTACACATAGACACGCACACGGAGACACTTAAAATTAAATGTTTCACTCTGCAGTCAAATCACCTCCACAGATGTGGCTACTTCATTGTGAATGTTGGCTGATGGCTTTGACTCAGAAGGGAATGGTTCACAAATGCACTCGTGGTGCCCCTGGATGGATCAGCAAGTGCTTCTCAGCACTTGGAATAAAAACTATAGACTCAGACCACGTTCTGTCAAAAAACATATTTTGACTAAATAAGTGGATACACATTTTTTGGTGTATCTCCCCCAGATATTTCTTCTTCTTTTTTATTTTTCTCACCTCCCCGGTGTTAATAAAAAAGTAATACAGACTTGTTTTATCGAAAGAGTACAGCCCTTGGAAAAGGGGGTAGATTTGAGCACAGCATCTCTACAGGGTTCTCTGCTCTTCCCTCACCATTCCCCCGCTGTCACTCTTGGAGAAGAGATGCTTTGTGTCATAAATTATTCCCTAGGCCAACTTCAAGAGATATTCTGAACTGTTTAATGTACAACTGTAGCATGCAATTGTTTCTCTTTAAGAAGTGGGATAGTAAAAGGTGGGAGCCCAGATGAGACAAAAAAGGCATGAGAAAGCAAGAGGAGATGAGTGGGAAGAGGAGAGGATGAACTGGACGGTGCCAAACTTTTAAGGGGTGAAGATCCTAGGGTATGTGGTACTACCCCCATGACTGGGGTACACAGGAAATTCGGCTGAAAATTGCAGAGAGTTCCTGCTATATTCTCAACCAGTTAATGAAGTTTCTGCTAAATTTAATGAGCTACCTTTGATGGTTTAAAAAAAAACAGCCTTTCTTTTACTTGTGTCCTTATACCCTGGCACAGGGAAGGCAGCGGCACTGGAGAAGCTGCTGGTGGCAGGTTCTACCTAGAGCAGCATTGCTGTGTAAGAAATCAGATCAACAGTGTTTATCTCTGGAATAATGTCTAAGTCTAGGGGAAAGAAGACTAAAGTCAGAGATTAAAAGAGGGACTGAAAAAGACAGAGGAAATCTGGGAAAAGTTTTCTAATGACAGGGCTAATGGAGACCTATGAATACAGGATCAGATTCTACGGAAAATCAACATTGGTATCACTTTTGAAGTCTTATATGATGGGGTTTTTTTGGTTAAGTCACATACAAGGTTAAATGTAAACAACTTGTTTACTCCTTTAGATGTGTGAGCTTGAAACAGGTACAATATGTTTGGCAGTAATTTACCGGTATTACTACCTTTGTTCCTCTGTCCTGCTTAGTATAGGTGACCTTGAACACTCACAGCATTAAGGAACCTTTCAGTGAGTTAGCGCATTCCTTGGTCACAGACTGTTTTATATTCTTCCATGGAAGTTATGGACAGGTACCAGCTATGCATCTGGCCCAGCCCAGCCAGCAGTAAACTACATCAGTCAAAGTTCTCTGAGTTTAAAGAGAAATAACCAGTTTCAGCTTTGCTTTAGAAGATACATTTTAATAAGAAGTAAAATACCTGTATAGAGAAATGTGTTTGTATGTCCTCCAATTACAACATCCACTCCTTTCACTTTCTGGGCAATATTCTTGTCCACAGTAAAACCAGAATGTCCTAGTGCAATGATTTTGTTCACTCCCATGGCAGTAAGTTTATTCACTTGTACTTGCAATGCTTCAATTTCATCTTCAAAGATTATATCAGTCCCTTAAAAAAAAAGAACAAACATGAATATACTTACAAACTAACTTAATTACTAGTTTTTAAAAAATAATGTAGTTGATATCGGATACTGTTTTGTGTAACTAATGGAACTTCGAATGTCAGTGGCTTTCAAATGTGCTCAGTTGGTTCAAGCTCCTGATCTGGTCTGATGTTGTCCAGTCTTTCAGGAGCACCTGTGTGCTTAGACTAACACAACATTCCTGCACTCACCTGTATATACTTATCTGTATTAAACAAGCTGTAACTCCATAAAAAGCCCAAAACCAGTGACACCAACTGTGGGATCAAATACTGAATAAGTGTTTGAGTCTAAACACTCACATTGTACTTTAAAGCTTTTTTACTTCCCCAATCACACTTCTTTGAGGTCTTCTGTCTTCTCACACTCATCTCATTCTCCACTTCCCCCC